>Ga0210408_10001914_pt1 | contig 20955 bp, 22 predicted proteins | sample IncBWH4MmetaG_FD_155471 | JGI IMG/M metagenome (GOLD analysis project Ga0210408, IMG submission 155471) | Forest soil microbial communities from Barre Woods Harvard Forest LTER site, Petersham, Massachusetts, United States - Inc-BW-H-4-M | ecosystem: Environmental > Terrestrial > Soil >...
GTGATCAAGAAAATCTGGACTTCATCGTATGTGCTGGTGGCGGGCGGCTACAGCGCGATTCTTTTGGGCGTTTTTTATCTGATTGTGGATGTGTGGCAGGCGCGGGCCTGGTGCCAGCCGTTCGTCTGGATGGGGATGAATTCGATTACGATTTACCTGACCAAGAACATCATCGGCGGCGGCTTTGACAAGCTGGCCGGGCGATTTGCGGGCGGGGATGTGAAAGCGTTCTTCGACAGCCACGTGGCCAAGGGGTTCGGGGAGATGATGATTTCGGCAGTGGGGCTGCTGCTGGCCTTCTGGTTCGTGCACTTCCTGTATCGCCGAAAGCTTTTCCTGCGGTTTTGATTGCCACCAAAGAGCACAGAGCAGCGGAGCCGCAACCGAAGAGTTAAATGGGTTAAAAGAGTTAAGTAAGTTAAATGAGGAAAAGGGGGCTGGAAATCTCTTCGCGGCCAGCGAGCAAGTTGCATGGTTGTAGTTACAAAGCGAAACAATTTCCTTTGTAATCTTTGTGGCTGAGCCTACTGCACGTCCTCGCCCAATTCGACGTTCCAGTAGGCGAGGTCGATGAAGTGCTTCCAGCTATCGTGCTGGTGCAGGCTGAAGTTGATCTGGACGAACGGGCGCCACTTGGGCCGCTTGGGTTTGCGGATCAGGTGCATGCCGGCCTCCTGCGGCGTGCGATTGGCTTTGAGCGTATTGCACTCGATACAGGAGCAGACGATGTTTTCCCAGGTGGTCGGGCCGCCGCGGTCGCGCGGGATGACGTGGTCGAGGTTCAGGTCCTTGCGGTCGCAGGTGTTGCCGCAATACTGGCAGGTATTTTTGTCGCGCTCGAAGATGTTGTGGCGCGTAAATTTGACCTCTTTCTTGGGCATATGATCATAGACCAGCAAGAGGATGACCCGAGGCAGGCGGATGCGGAAGGTGACGGTGCGGACGGATTCCGGGTGGGGTTCCTGCTGGGACAGGTCCTGCCACTCGGAGAAATCGAAGGTTTGAAAGGAGCCGTCGCTGCGATTGAGCACAGCCTGGGCGTGGCCCTGAAACAGGAGCGTCAGGGCGCGGCGAGCGGTACAGACATTGACCGCCTGCCAAAGGCGGTTGAGCACCAGCACATGTTGGTTGAGCAGCGAATGCATACGCGATTCAACTTGCGGCAATACTACACAAAACCGTCTAACCTGTCAACGCAGGCGGATTAGGTTGAGAGTCAGTAATCAGTAATCAGTGATCAGTAATCAGTAATCAGCAGTCATGGACTCGGCGCGTTGGGATTCGTGCTTGACGTGCTGGCCAGCGCTGTTCCACGATGGCGGCGAACCGAGCTGGAACATGAACATTCACCACCTGGAACTGTTTTATTACGTGGCGCGGCACGGAGGCATTACGGAAGCGGTACGGAATATCCCTTACGGCATCCAACAACCGGCGGTGAGCGGACAAGTCGCGCAATTGGAGGAGTACCTGGGGGTGATCCTGTTTCAACGCCGGCCATTCGCGCTCACACCGGCCGGGGAGAAGCTTTATCAGTTTATTGTCCCATTCTTTTCGAACCTGGAGACGGTGGCGGGTGAGTTGCAGGGGGGCCGGGAGCGGCAAATCCGGGTGGGGGCCTCGACCATCGTGCTACGGGATCATTTGCCCGAGTTTTTGCGGAACGTGCGGAAGAAATATCCGAATTTGAAGATCTCGCTGCGAGAGGGTTATCAGGCCGAATTGGAAATTCTGCTGGAAAAGGAGGAATTGGATTTGGCGGTGACGGTGATCGAGAAGAAATCCGCGCCCGGCATTCATTCGGTCGCGCTGCTGGAACTGCCATTGGTGCTGTTGGTGGAGAAGGGGAGCAGCCTCACCGCGGCGGAGCAGCTCTGGAAGCGGGATCGAATTCAGGAACCGCTTATCTGCCTGCGCGAGGCCGAGGCGATTTCCAAACACTTCCGGCAAGGGCTGAGCCGGCTGGGCGTGGACTGGTTTCCGAGCATCGAGGTCAGTTCGATCGACTTGATAGAAACGTACGTTGCGAGCGGGTTTGGCATAGGCGTATCGGTGCAGGTGCCCAAAGCGGCGATTCCGCCCAACACGCGAGTGGTGCCACTGCCGGCGAGGGATTTTGCGCCGGTGATAATGGGAGCGCTGTGGCGGGGGAGGACATCCGTATTACTACAGGCGTTTCTGGATGAATGCCAGTTGCGCGCCAAGCGGCTGGCGGGAGGTTGACAATCTCCAAGGCAGGAAGTGCCTTGGGTTGAGACAGTCAGGAGGCAGGCCGCGGCCCGGCAGCGGGAGAGGAGAAGAAAAAGCGCCAGAAGACACCCAAGAGGATTCGAAAATCCGCATCTGGCCCGCAGGTTGCTGTTGCAGGTCATAAGCGACGCACAATTGCGTCAATGAACTGACAACTCAGGAACCAGTTGAGACAAAACTGACCATGGCACTGCCATTCATCAACGGGAACGCAAAGAAGCGGGACCAAATGGTATCGATCGATTTGGGCGGAAGGACGACCAAAGCCGTTTACATGCAACGCAACGGCGAGGGCTACGTGCTGTCGCGTTATGCGCTGCTGGACGCGCCCATTTACGAGAAGAATCTTTCGACCGATCTGCTGGCCGAACACCTTCGGAGCGTCTGCCAGGCGCTCGAGGCCAAGACCCGGAACGTGACGCTGGCGCTGGGAGTGAACGAATCGATCGTGCGGCATGCGGAACTGCCGCTCATGCCGATCAGCGACATGCGCCAGGTCCTCAAAAACAACACCAAGAACTATCTGCAACAGGATTTGCCGGGCCATGTTTTCGATTGCTTCGTGATGCAGAGCCGCAGCCCGCAGAAACCGGCCGAAAAGCCCAAGCTGGGCACGGGCAGTCCCAAGCAACGCGTGCTGGTAGCAGGCGCCAAGCGGCAACTGGTCGATGACTTGCAAACCGCAATCAAGAGCACTGGGCTGCTCGCGGACCACATTGTGCCAGGCTTGCTAGGCCCGGTGAACACGTTCGAGCTGGCGATGCCGGAGATTTTTTCGCGCGAGGTAGTGGCGCTGGTGGATATCGGCTTCAAGAGCACGAGCATTTGCCTGCTGCAGGAAGGAGAACTGGTTTTAAGCCGGGTGGTAGGGATCGGAGGAGACCGACTGACCAACGGCCTGGCCGAATCCCTTAACATCAGTTATGCGGAGGCTGAAGGCATCAAAGTGGGAATGCCGACGGAAGTCCAAACCAACCTCGAAGCGCTGGTGCTGCCGCTGGGTCGAGAGCTGCGAGCTTCGATCGACTTTTTCGAGCATCAGCAGGACAAAGCCGTCAGCCAGGTGTTTGTCAGCGGCGGCTCGGCCCGCTCTGATTTCATTGTGCAGACATTGCAAACGGAACTGATGGCCGAATGCAAGCCCTGGAACCCGCTGAGCTTCCTTGAGGTTTCATTGCCGCCGCAACAGACCGCTGAAATCGATCACGTCGCCCCGCAGTTGGCGGTGGCGGTCGGGGCTGCGGTCGCAACATTTTAACGCCTATGCCGATCCGAATTAATTTGCTGGCTGAAGCCCAGGCCCTCGAAGAATTGCGCCGGCGGGACCCCATCAAGCGCGCCATCTGGAGTGGTGCCGCGCTGGTGTTCATCATTCTGGCCTGGAGCACGTCGCTGCAAGTCAAAGCGATGATGATCAAGGGGGAGTTGAACAAGGTGGATGAGCAGATTGCCAAACAGACCAATGAATATCAAGTGGTGCTGGGACACCAGCGAAAATTGGCGGAGGCGAACCGGAAGCTGGTGTCGCTCTACCAAGTCTCAACCAACCGCCTCCTCTACGGCACGCTGTTAAACGCCCTGCAACAAACAACGCTGGACGACGTGCAGCTCATCCGCTTCCGGGCGGAGCAAAGCTATACGTTCACCGATGAAGTCAAAGCCAGAACCAACGAGGACCGGGTTATTTCCGGCCGGCCGGCCACGGTGACCGAACGCGTCCTGTTGACGCTGGATGCCAAGGACAACGGTGCCAATCCGGGCGACCAGGTCAACCGCTACAAGCAGACGCTCGTCGAGCATCCTTATTTCAAAACCATCCTGACCAAAACCAACGAGGTCCGCCTGGCGAGTCTTTCTCCGCCGCAAGTGACCGACAGCAAGCCTTTCGTGCTCTTTACCCTCGAATGCCGTTATCCGGAGAAAACGCGATGAACAAACTTTCCAAAGAAAAGCGCCAGCAACTGGTTTTAGTGGTGTTACTGACGACGGGAGCCCTCGTGGGGCTTTATTTCGGACTGGTCCGTTTTCAGCAACGGAGCCTGACGGAGCTGCAGAAACGGAAGCTAGCGGCAAAGCAGGAACTGGAACTGGTCAAACGGACCATTGCGAGCGCCGACCAGATCGAAGCCCAGGTGGGTGACGCGAGCGCCCGGCTGGCCAAGCTCGAAGAGGGTATGGCGGCAGGCGACCTTTATGCCTGGGCCTTCAACACCGTCCGCCAGTTCAAGCACTCTTACAAAGTCGAAATCCCCCAACTGAGCCAGGTGGACGGGCCGCGAGAAATGACCTTACTGCCTCAGTTCCCGTACAAACAGGCCAGCGTCACCATCGGGGGCACGGCTTTCTTTTATGATCTTGGCAAATTCATTGCCGATTTCGAGAATCAGTTCCCCTATTTCCGCGTAGTGAACCTGTCCATGGAGCCGATTTCCGCCCTGGCGGGGGCCGACAAAGAGAAGCTCTCCTTCCGCCTGGAAATAGCGGCTCTGGTGAAACCTGGCACCTCGTAGAAAATTCTTATGACACGCCGAATACCTCTATCTTCGAAGCGGGCGAGTGGTTTGGCCCTGGCGCTGTGGCTCCCGGCCGCAATCGCTTTTGGCGCCGATGCCAAAGCGACCAGCCCCTCCGCCCCCAATACACTTCCCAATCCGGTGGCGGCGATCAACCTGTCTGAAATTCCCCAATCGACGTTCGTTTTCCCCTCAACGCCGAAGGAAGGCAGAAATCCCTTTTTCCCGCTGTCCACGGCGGGCCTGCCGGTCCCGACGAAGCCGAGAGAAAACGTCGTCGATACCACATCCATCGTGCTCAACGGCATCACGCCCAGCGGGCCCAAGCGCACAGCGATGATCAATAGTTACACGTTCGAAGAGGGCGAAGAACACGAAGTCCGGCTTGCCAGCGGCAGCAAAGAAATGATCAAGTGCGTGGAGATCAAAAGCGACTCCGCGACCATCTCCGTTCGGGGCCAGCGCCGGGAACTGCGCTTGCGCACGGGAGTTTTTTGAAGAACCGCCCCCCGGGCGCACAGACCTCGCGGCCCGGGAGTTCAGCTTTCAGCGTTGCCACGATGAAAAGTTTTTTCCTTTGGTACACAAATCCCGAGTTACCTGTGGCCGAGCGTTTTCACCGTGCTATCAGCAAACACCAACTCCGGAGTGGATCTTCTGCGGGGCATCGGGCTGCCGGTCCCACTTCCTATTCGGTCGAACCGAGTCCCGCTTCTCAATCGCTTTGGCAGAAAGCAGCCCGCTTTCGGGTTTATCGAGTTACAGGCTTGTCTCAATTAAAGACAAGGATTTCAGAGAATGGTCATTTTCATGCACAATCCCGCGATTTTGGTGAGGAACAAGCCCTTGGCACTGCGACTGCTTAAAGTGTCCAAATGAAACAGCATCTTGTAGATGTCTGGTCAACGTCAGAACTAGTTAAACAGATGAAATCAAAACTGTGCATCCTTACGCTCGTTGGGCTGGTCGCCGGCAGTTTGGCCACCATGGCCCAAACCAACACGCCCGCTGGTGAGCCCCCGGCTACCAGCGCCAGCATCACCACAACCAACGACGCGGCGCCACCGGCCGCGCCGGAGCCGGCCGCGCCCAGCCCCGAGGCTGCCAAAGCCGATGCCGCCGCTCAACCGGCCAACGCGCAAGCGGCGCCAGCCACAAGTCCGACGCCAACAGCGGAAGCACCGGCCGAGAAGTCTCCGACGCTGGTTGCGGCAAACAACGCGGCCCAACCGGCCAACGCGGCGACAACCGCCGCCAAAGATGCTCCTGCTGCCGATGCAACCGCGGCCCCCGCCACCCCGGCATCCACCAACGGCGCGCCCCAACCGGGAGCCGTGATCCCTTTGATCGTGATGGACGATGTGCCGTTGACCGACGCCATCAAGAACCTCGCGCGTCAGGCCGGTTTGAACTATATGCTTGATCCCAAAGTCGCTTTTGGCCAGGTGGGACCCGATGGCAAGCCGGTTCCCCAGCCGACCATCTCGATCCGTTGGGAGAACGTCACTGCGGAACAGGCCCTCAATGCCCTGCTGACCACCTACAACCTCCAGTTGATCGAAGACCCGAAGAGCAAGATTGCCCGGGTAACGGTTAAAGACCCGGCGGCCCCCGATCCGCTGGTGACCAGGGTCATTCAGCTTAAATTCTCCAGCCCCTCGAATATGCTGGGCGCTATCCAGAACACGTTAACGGACAAGCGCAGCAAAGTGGTAGCCGATGTCCGCACCAGCCAATTGGTTGTTTTGGCGACGGAGAAGGAGTTGATCGATGTGGAAAAACTGGTCGAAAGCCTGGACACTAAGACCAAACAGGTGCTGATCGAAGCGCGGTTGCTGGAAACCCAGATCAATCCGCACAGCGACAAAGGCGTGGACTGGACCGGAACTTTGGCTCACCAACACGTCGTTATGGGCAACAACGCCTTGCCGGGTACACCGCCAACGCCGGGTGGCGTAGGAACTCCCGGAACGCCGGGCACCATCGGAGGCATCGTCAATGCTCCAGGGCTCATCGCCAGCTTAAGCAAAGGCGCCTTCTTCCAACCCAGTATGGCCTTCCTGAACGCCGACGGCGTCGGGGCCGTGCTTTCGTTCCTGAACACTTATGCTGAAACTAAGGTCATCTCGGCTCCGCGAACGGTGACACTGGACAATGAACCAGCGTCAATCGAAGTTGGGACGATGTTCCCCATCGTCAACGTTACTGCTGGTACCGCCAACACGACGGGCGGCTCGCAGGTTACGTACTCGAACCTGACCGTCAAGCTGGATGTCACCCCGCGAATTTCAGCCAACAATTACGTCAATCTGAAAGTCAAGCCGACCATTTTGAGGCTCGGTGACGCGGTGACCAGCACGATCGCCAACCAGGTTAACTCCGTGAACGAATTCTTTACGCGTCAGATCCAAACAACCGTGCTAATCCCCAGCGGCAACACGCTGGTGATGGGCGGTCTCATCGACGACAACGTCCATCGTGAGAATCGAAAGGTCCCGGTGCTGGGTGACATCCCTGGGTTGGGCTTCTTTTTCCGATGGGACTCGAACAACCGGGTGAAAGACAACCTAATCGTTTTTGTCACGCCCACAATTGTGCAGGATGAGGACTACCAACCGACTAAGACTGATTTCCTCAAGACGCCCGTCCCGACCAAAGATTCGATCGAAGCCGATTGGTCTGCCTGGGACAGCGGCAAACCTCGCGATTGGAGCAAGGCAAAATCAGACTCGAAAGACTCGGGCAAATTCGCCACCCTGCCCCCTGCGAACAATTAGAGTCCTGGACTTCACCTTAGCCACCGGCCTTCTCATCGAGGCCGGTGGTTTTTCTTTGAGGGATTGACACTCAAAGCTCGCCGTAGCCCGTTAGGCCTCAGCGACCTTGCGCAGGTAATCGAAGGAGTAGATGCCCGTCGTGTGCCCGTCAGCCCAAACCGGTTGCACCGCGTAGGTCCCGATCCGGACAAGACTGCGGAGCTGAAACGCCAAGGGGCTGAGCGGGTGGTCGGGCCCTTTGTATAGATTCCCCATAATATCCCGCTCCCCTTTGCAACCTGCGCACGGGCAGGCGCGCCGCAACCTTTCCAGAGGAATGAAGCTTTCGCTGCCATCCTCCCACTTGATCGCCAATTCATGGCCGATCGGCTGGATGTCAACCGGTTTCATGGATATGGGTTGCATCGTTACAAAGTTACATGTGTTATATAGCGTGAGCAATCTCCGCACGCGTGACGCTTCTAGTCTCTCAGATAAGTTCGAGCACCCGCTGTAGCTCGGCATCGGTGTTGTAGAAATGGGGTGAGAGGCGAATGTATTTTTGACCGGACCGGGCGAGGCGCAACGAAGTGATGATCCGGGCGTCCAGCAGCTTTTGGTGCAGTGCAGCAAGGTCTTTACCGGGCTGAAAAAATGAAGTGATGCCGCTAGAGTTTTCCGGCGGAGCATCAGAGTGCAGAACGGTGTAGCCTTTGGCCTGCAAAGCCGGGACCAGCCAGGCACGTTTTCGCAGCAGCTCGTGCGCGATGTTCTCGACTCCCAATTCCAGCAGCAATTCCATCGCTGTGACCAGCCCCACCAACCCCAGCAGGTTGTGCGTGCCGGCTTCATACTTGTGCGCACCGCTGCGGAAAACGATTTGCTCCTGGGCGACAAAATCCGGGCAGCGCACGTTATGCCAACCATAGACGGTCGGATTGAGCTGCTCCTGGACGGGACCGCGCACGTACATCAGCCCGGCCCCACACGGGCCCAGCAACCATTTGTGCGCGTCCGCCGCCAGCAGATCGACGTGCTCCGCAGCCATGGGGAAGGCGCCGACCGTTTGGATCGCATCGAGACAAAACAGGATGTTGCGCTCCCGCAGCAACTTGCCAATGGCCTGGAAATCGATGCGATAGCCGCTGATAAAATGGCACGAGGCCAGGGCGACGAGGCGCGTATTTTCATCCACCTGGCCCAGGACATCTTTTGGCCGGATGACGCCCAGGCCGCGCGTGTTCATCAACCGCACTTCAACCCCCTGCCCTGCCAGCGCCATCCACGGATATACATTAGAAGGATAATCGTCGAAGTAGATGAGGATATTGTCGCCCCGGCGGAATTTCAGACCGCCGGCAACGAAGCTTAAGGCCAGCGAGGTCGGCCCGACGAACGCGACTTCCTCCGGCTGAGAATGGAGGAGCTGGGCGGCGAGCTTCCGCCCATCGCTCAGGATTTGCGGATAAACGAACCTCTCCTGGTCACCGGTTGAGGACTGCCTGGCATAGGTGGCGACCGCCTCGGCGACGCGCCTGGGCAACGGGCAGTCGCCTCCATGGGCCAGGAAAATCTTGTCATGTGCGACAGGGAATTCGTGGCGGCGCAGGTCTTCGTTAGAGAGCAATTCCGCAATGGTCATCGCGGTAAGTTAGGAGAACGGAAACAGGGCGCAAGGTTTCAGTGGCCTGGGGTCAGAATCCCGCGGCATTCTGGACTTGCTGAAAGTAGCCCAGATAGAATTGAATGATGCGGTAGGCAATCAGCAAAACGATCGAAAGATAGATGGCCATGGGAACCCAACGAGAGACGGCCCGGAGTTTTCGCGAGCCTTCATCCTGGTAGTATTGGTGCAACCGCTGCAAGGTGGCGTCGAGCTGGCCGCTGATTTCGCCGGTGGCGTATTGATTGGCAAACAGCGGGGGGAACCTGCGGGAGGCGCTGACCACCTCGGCGGGGGTCTGACCGGCGGCGACCCGGGGCCGCCAGGCCAGCACGGCTCGGCGCAGGGCGGGCGAACCGCTGGCGGTCGCAGCCATTTCCCAGGCTTCAATCACGTTAATACCCGCGCTCAGGAGCGCTTCCAGGGCGGCAGCCAGCCGGGCCAAGGCGAGGTACCATCGCGCTGTTCCCAAAACGGGAATCGGGTGGAGCACCGATTCAACCCAGCCACGCCAGTTCTCGCCGTGGCGGCTCTGGCCGGCATAAATCAACAAACCGATCACGGCATAAATCGCCAGGAAAACCCCCAAGGTCTGAGCCAGGAAGGTAACCCAGTCGCCGGTCCGGAAAAACGGCAGGAAAGCGAAAATCAGCACGCCGAAATGGAACAGAAAAGCCGGATAGGCAAGGTCGGCGATCAACTGGCGGGCAATGCGGGCGCGGTCCTCGTAATAATTGGCGAGCAGGTGAAAGCAAGCGTCCATGCGCCCGCTCTGCTCACCGGCGTGGAGGAGGGCGATATCGAAAGCCGGCAGCCAGGAGTCGAGCTGGCGCAAGGATTCAGTCAGGGTGCAGCCTTCGGCAAGCCGGCCGAGCACTTGCGTAATCGGCTGGCGGTAGGAACGGGCGGGAGGATTGCGTTGGAGTTGTTCCAACCCGCGGATAAGACCGATGCCGGCGCCGGTAAGCAGGCCCAGTTGATGATAAAACTCGGAGCGCTGCCTGAATTGTCCCGGCGTGACGGTGAGCATAGGAGCGGGGGCGTTTAGGCCACTTCAACAAACATAGTTTCAAGGCACGCCAAGGTTCGAGTGGTCCTTGGAACAAATAACGTGAAATGGCGCAAATGCCCGCGCTCCTATGCCGCTGGAGACTTTTGCTTCAGGCGGCGACGCGGTCAAAGCTGGCTTTAAGATCCCGTTTGCTCCGCAGGCCCACCATTTGATCGGCAACCTCGCCTTTATAGAAGAGCAGCAAAGTGGGAATCGAGCGAATGCCGTATTGGACAGCCAGGTCCTGGGAATCGTCAATATTGACCTTACCGATGCGGATCCGGCCATCGTATTCGCCGGCTAATTCGTCAAGGATGGGCGCCAGCATTTTGCAGGGCCCACACCACTCGGCCCAGAAATCCACCAGTACGGGCTGTGCTGATTCAAGAACCTCTTTGGCAAAGTTCTGCTGAGTTAAACTGACAATATTTGGAGCTGACATAAAGAATCGCTGCAATTGATTCGGAACCACGGGCCCGGTTTCCCACGCACGGCCCGCAAAGAGAGCACCCGCCCTAATTCGGCAACATCCAGATTAAATAGGCGGTCGACCCTGCCGCAGCCAGACCAGCCACTGCGGCAACCAGCGCGAGAATTTTGTCTAAAGCGCTGACGGCGGAGATGGCGGCAACCGGTGCAGGGGCCGGACGCGGAGCCACCCCGGAGGGAGCGGGGCGGGGCGCCGCAGGAGCGGCCGCGCTCGGGCGGGGTGCGGCGGGCGGAGCCGCCACGCCATGGCCTATGGCGGGAGCGGGAGCTGCGGGACCGCCGGTAGGACCCCCGGGAGGTAAAGTCGGGAGCTTAATCGTCGGCGCGGCCGAGGGCTTGGGCGGCAGATTTATCCGGACTGTTTCCTTTTTAGGTTGGACTTTTCCGGTTTCCTTCTTCGGAGGAACAGCGCCGGTCGGAATGTTAGGAATGTTCTCAGCCATAACGTCAAATATAGTATAAAAATAGGGTTCGGCCGGGCCAGTGTCAAACTCTTATTCCAGAACTCCAGGTCTCAACGGTATTCGGAACGCGCTTCACCGCGATCGCCGCTCCAGCGGGCGGGGCGCTCCTCGCGGGGCCGAGCAATATTCACGGTCAACGCCCGGCCTTGAAATTCCTTCTCATGAAATTGCTCGACGGCCTTGCTGGCTTCCTCCGGTGTGGCGAATTCCACGAAAGCGAAGCCGCGCGACCGGCCGGTGGCTTTATCCAACATGAGATTGACCGAGGTGACGACCCCGGCCTGGGAAAAATAATCCTGCAGATCGTTTTCCACGGCCTGAAAGGAAAGGTTTCCTACGAATAACCTGTTTTGGTTCATAAGGTGGTATCTGCTCAAAGAAACCGGGTGGGGAGGACTGCACCGGCAGGCTCACTGACTGTCTGTCTTTTTAGGTTCACTGACAATCTGTCTTCTGACACCAACCCGTTCACTCTTTGAACGGACTGACATTTTTCTACCAAACCGCCGGCCGAAGTCAACCAATATTTTCGCGCGACTAAACCGCGGCCGCTTGTTTCTGACCGGCGATGAGGAAACCAAGGTATTCGACCAGACGGGTTTTCATCTCTTTGCGCGAGATAATGGCATCGATGAGACCATGCTCGAGAAGAAACTCGGCGGTCTGAAATCCCGGCGGCAATTCCGCCTGAGTCGTGTCCTTGATGACGCGCGGGCCGGCAAAACCGATCATCGCGCCGGGCTCGGCCAGGATAAGGTCGCCGACGCAGGCGAAGCTGGCCATGACGCCTGCCATGGTGGGATTCGTGAGGATGCTGAGGTAAGACAAGCGGGCTTTAGCGTGATAGGCCAGAGCCGCGCAGGTTTTGCCCATTTGCATCAGGCTGAACATGCCCTCATACATGCGCGCTCCACCACTGGTGGAGATGATAATCAGAGGGAGAGCTTTTTCGGTCGCGCGTTCGATCAGCCGCGTCAAGCGCTCGCCCACGACGGAGCCCATCGAGCCGCCGAGGAATTTGAAATCCATCACCCCCAAAGCAACGCGGTGCTCGCCGATTTTGCAAAGACCGGTAATGACGGCGTCTTTGAGGCCGGTTTCCTGCTGGTATTTCTCCAGTTTGGAGGCGTAAGAAGCCACCCCGGTGAAATTAAGCATGTCCACGCTGGTCAAATCCGCATCCATCTCCTCGAAGGTGCAGGTTTCGACCAGCGAATGGATGCGCTCGCGCGCGCTGATGGGAAAATGGTGGTGGCAATGGGTGCAGACTTTGAGGTTTTCGTCCAATTCCTTGTCGAAGACCATCGTGCTGCACTTGGGACATTTGGTCCAGAGTCCCTCCGGGATTTCCCGCTTGCGGGATTTGGCGCCGGCCAGTTTGGGCTTTTTGACAAAGGAGGTGTTGCCGGTGGGCGGGGGTGGAGTCACCGCCGGCTCAGTCGTTTCCGGGACCAATGTCTTTTTTGTAAATGAAGTGGTGGCCATGCCGGGTGTTGTTACACGGTTACATGGGTTACATAGTGGCATCGCTTTCCAGCCCAGCGGTGGCCAACTGCATAACCACGTATCATTGCAACCATGTAACACCTAATATTCAGATTCCGCGGGCAACTGTCCAGACACAAACATCACCAGCGCCGGCGGCACGCAGCACGCGGGCACAGGCCCCGGTAGTTGCGCCGGTGGTAAAAACGTCGTCCACCAGCACGATGCGTTCTCCATTGAGCCGGGGGCCAGCGCGCCGGGCGAAGGCCCCGCTGACATTGGCCAGCCGCTCCTCGCGGCTGAGCAAGGTTTGTGTGCGGGTCGGAAGGACGCGCCGCAGGAGCTGGGCGTTGAGGGGAATGCGAAGGGCGGCGCTGAGCCGTAGCGCCAGGCGTTCGGCCTGGTTGAATTCGCGCGCGCGGTGCTTGGTGGGATGCAGCGGCACCGGCACAATCCAGTCCCATTTCTCGCGCCCCAACTCCGGACCAGCCCGGGAAACCAACAACTCCGCCAGGAATGGTTCCAACCAGAAAGCGCGCTGATACTTATACCGATGGATCAGGTCAAGCATTGGGCCACGGGCGACGACTGCCGAACGCGCCGAACAGAAGTGCAGTTCGGCCCCACGGCAGTTGGCGCACTCAAAATCGACCGTGATCGCTCCCTCGTAAGGATAGCCGCACCGTTCACAGAAGGGACGCTCGATAAAATGCACCTGAGCCTTGCAATCTTCGCAAATAAAGCACTCACCCGGGGTGGCCCGCGCCTCGCCGCAAAGCTGGCAGACTTCAGGATACAAGAATCCCAGACCTGCATTCAGCCAGTCTTTACAGGACTCGAGCAAGGTGCTCATAGGCTACCCTTTCGTTAGTCAGAAAGGACCGCAGACGGCAACCCAAAAAATGTCTTCCGCTTCCACAAAAGCAGTGGCGGGGGCCACGGACGCATGATAAATAGGTTCGGTGCTCAGCTTGTTGAGGAAATCAAGTAGCGCCAAGGCGCCCGCGCCCGGGCCTTTTGGCCGTTTTTATTTGCAGGAGGTGATTAACAGCGGCGGGATGGCGGATATTTGGCTGGCAACGGATTCCAAATCAAAGGCTTACGCCTTGCGCCTCATGCACGAGCGGCTGCGCTTTAATTTGCTGGCGCGGCGCCGGTTCGTCCGCGGATGCGAGATTCTTTCAAAGATCGGCGACCACCCGGGGATCATCGGCTATGTGGAGCATGGCAAGATCAACGGGCAGCTTTATCTCTTGATGGAATATGTTGAGGCGGAGAATCTTAGGGACCTTTACGCCCGGCACGACCCGGTGTTGCTGGAAAACGTCGCGCAAATCCTTCTGGATATGGCAGCGGCTCTGGAGCATATGCACGAGAATGGTTTTATGCACCTGGATTTTAAACCGGAGAATGTCCTGGTCACCCGCAACGGCAGTGTGCGCTTAGTCGATTTCGACCTGGCGCTGCCGATTCCGGAAAAACCCAAGAGATTCTCAAAAAAAAATCCGGGGACTCCGGCGTACATGGCGCCGGAACAATTGCTCGGCCAGGAAATCTCGAACCGGGTGGACATTTTCTCGTACGGCGTGGCGGCTTACGAACTGCTCACCAACCAAAAGCCATTTCCCGGCGACACACCGGCCGAGATTTTGCGGAAACAACTGGACCGTTCCAGCTTCGTTGCGCCGCGGCAACTCAACCCCGACATGCCCGCCGCCCTTGAGAAGGTGCTCCTCCGGTGCCTGGAACGGGAACCGGAGCGGCGTTACCCATTTGTGGGGATGATGGTGCGGGAGCTGCAGGCGGCGTTGTACGTCTGACGAAAACGTGGGGCGTGATGCGTGAAACGTGAACAGCGGAAGGACGTTCCTTCCAATTTCACGTTTTACGTTTCACGTGTCATGCTTTCTCCTCGATGAGCTCGCGTCGGGCCCCGCTGAGCAATTGCTCGATGAAACTGGTCGAATACACGCCCCGCCGGAAGTTAGGGTCCTGGAGAATGGCTTGTTGGAAGGAGATGGTGGTCTTGATCCCCGTAATCATGTACTCGCTCAGAGCGCGGCTCATTTTGTCCATGGCTTCGCGACGGTCGCGGCCAAACGTGATGAGCTTGCCCAGCATGGAGTCGTAGGCGGAGGGCATCGTGTAGCCGGCGTAGGCGTGGCTATCGACGCGCACGCCGCGACCGCCAGGCTGGTAATACATTTCGATGCGGCCCGGGCTGGGGCGGAAATCATCAAACGGGTCTTCGGCATTGATGCGGCATTCGATAGCGTGGCCTCGGAGTTGAATGTCGCTCTGGGAATGGCGCAGCGGCTCTCCCATCGCCAGCATGATCTGGTAGCGGACCAGATCGATGCCGGTGACCTCCTCGGTCACGGGATGCTCGACCTGAATGCGCTTGTTCATCTCGAGAAAAAAATAATTGCCCTGACTATCGACGATGAATTCCACCGTGCCGGCGTTGGTATAGTTTGCCGCCTCGGCAATCTTGATGGCGGCTTTGCCCATTTTCTTGCGCAGGTCCTTGAACTTGGGATGATTCTCGATGAGTGGCGAGGGGGATTCCTCGACCATTTTCTGGTTGCGCCGCTGGATCGAACAATCGCGCTCGCCCAGGTGAATGATATGGCCGCGGTTATCGCCTAAAATCTGGAATTCGATGTGATGGGGGTTTTCGATGTATTTCTCGATATAGACGCCAGAATTGCCAAAGGCCTTCTCGGCCTCGGTGCGAGCGGTATGGAAGCCTTTTACCAGAGAGATATCATTATGGGCGACACGCATCCCGCGGCCACCGCCACCAGCGACGGCTTTGATCATGACCGGGTAGCCGATGCGCTTGGACACGACCAGGGCGTCCTGTTCGTTGTCCACGACCCCCTCCGAACCTGGCGGGGTTTCGACCTGGGCTTTCTTGGCCAAGGCGCGGCTGACAGCCTTATCTTCGAGGGCGTTCATCGCCCGCGAGTTAGGGCCGATGAAGCGAATGTTACAGCTCTCGCATACGTCGGCGAAATGGGCGTTTTCAGCCAGGAACCCGTATCCGGGGTGGATGGCATCGACATCGGTAATCTCGGCGGCGCTGACGATGCGGTCGATCCGCAAATAGCTCTCGTTGGCCGCGGCCTTGCCAATGCAAATGGCCTCATCCGCCAGTTGGACGTGCATGGAATTGGCGTCGGCCTCGGAATAAATCGCCACGGTGCGGATGTTCAGTTCCTTGCAGGCGCGGATGATGCGGACGGCAATTTCTCCGCGGTTAGCAACCAGGACTTTTTCGAACATGCGCTTTTTAAGAGGTGATGTGCAGGTCGGCGAAGGTGAAATCCAGGATTCGAACTCCGGAGCGCCTGCCGTTGTCTAAGATGGCCGGATCTTGAACAGGGGTTGGCCGAATTCGACCGGCTTCGCGTTCTCGACCATTACCTGCGTGATGGTGCCCTTGGCCTCGGCCTTGATCTCGTTCATCACCTTCATCGCCTCGATAATGCAGACTACAGTCTCCGGGTTGACCTCAGTGCCGACCTCGACATAGGAGGCCGATTCGGGTGAGGGAGCTCGGTAAAACGTGCCGATCATGGGAGACTTGATCTCAACTTCATTGCTAACAGGCGGCTGGATTTGGGCTGGGGCGAGCGGCTGGGGAACAGGCGCCGGCTGAACATAGGTGACGACAGGCGATTCTTCATAGGAGACGGTGCTGCTGCCCCCGTTGGTGCCTCGCTTAAGCCTGATTTTGAAATCTTGCTTTTCCAGTTCAAACTCTGAGACCGCATTCTTCCTCATCAGGTCGATGATTGCTTTGATGTCTTTAAGGTCCACAGTTTGTATCGTTACAGGTTAGTTCCGTCTAAGGTTTTATCAATATTCCAGTCGAAATAAGCCCAAAAAGCAGGAACCGCATCTCGACGCGCTAGTTCAATTTCGAGCGAACATACCATCGGTCAGGCGAGCGTCAAGCATTAAAAAACTCTGGCACAGTCTGTTAGATGGCAGGTTTTATGCCTGAAATGACGCTTTCAGACCGTTTTTCTATTCACGGTAACGTTAACTGACGCCTCCAACGCCAGAATGTAGGAATCAATTCCGAACCCGGCTATCTGCCCCAAACAAACTGGCGCAATTAGTGACCTGTGCCGGAATTTTTCCCGAGCATGAATGTTGGAAAGGTGGACCTCTATCGTCGGAACTGCGGCTGCGGTGATCGCATCGCGCAATGCCACACTGGTATGAGTGTAGGCGGCAGCGTTAAGGACGATGACCTCGAAGCGGCCCCTGGCCTGCTGGATCCAAGTGACCAACTCCCCCTCGAGGTTGGATTGGCGAAACTCGGTATCCACGCCGAGCTTCCTGGCTCGCTGGCGCACCTTGCGCTCGATATCAGCCAGCGTGCTATGCCCATAGACCTCCGGCTCGCGTTGGCCAAGCAGGTTGAGATTGGGACCGTTGAGGAACAGGATTCTCATGCCGGGCGGCAGAGTAGCGAGCCTGAGGGGATTTGTCGATGGGATTTCGGACGGCTCTCGGACGGAAATGGCAGTGCTAGAGTGCTGAAGTAACCGAGTGCCGTGAAATAGTGTTAAATCGCGTCCCGGCACTCCATCATTCCAATTCCGTCCGCCGCTGGCCCACCAGCCAGCCGAGTAATGCAAATGCCGGCCAGGCCAGCGCCGGGATATAGAGTCCAAACTCCAGCAAACTTTGCAGCGCCCAGCCCAGCGTCCCCAGCCAGACCCAAAAGCGTTGCCAATCGGCCCGCGCGTTTCTGTAACCCCGGAAGAGGGCTGCGGCGATGAAGAGGGTGTAAAGCGCAAAACCGGGGAGACCCGAGTCGGAAGCCTGCTCCAGATAGTCATTGTGAACCAATCTGGAAGGCTCCGACTCCGAACGTCGGACTTTCTGGTAGGCCAGGAAGAACGTGCCTGGGCCGGTGCCGAAGATGGGCCTGGCTTGAGCGGTTTGAACGGCGGCGCTCCAGTAGTCGAACCGAGCACTGACGCTGGTCGCGCCCCGATGGAAGAAGCCCGAGTATCTCCAGAAAAAACCTGTAAGCCCGGCCAGCAGGACACCCGTGAGAAGGAGTGTTTTGAAGCGCTTTCCCAAAGGCAACCGCAACAAGGCAATCAAACCGAGGGTAAGCATCAACAGCCAGCCGCCTTTGGAACCGGACCAGTATAGGCAGGCGAATGAGGCGAGCCCGATGAGGGTCATGAGAAAGTACCGGGCGGAGGCGGTAAAGAGCCGGTGGGCGCGACCGATAGCACCCAGGACCGGAGCGAGCAACAAGAGGACGGCTCCGGCAAGAGCATTGGGATAAAAGAGCGTAGAGAAAATGCGGCTGCTGGAAAGCCTTTTGAGAAGCTCCGGCGGGACTTCCTTCATCTGCGGATACAGGTAAAGCATGAAATAACGGCGGGTCTCGTCCAATCCGCCAAAGCGCTGCTGAAAGCCAATGGCCAGGACAAGCACAAACGCGCCGATTAGCCCGAGCCAGAGGGGGTTCAGTCCCCTGCCCTGTCCCAGAGAGAAGAGCCCGAGATAAAAACAAGCCGCGCAAGCCGCGAAATGTGCCAGCGTAGGTCGGGTAAGCGCCCAGCTAAGAGTTTGCGTGGCGGCGAGGGCCTGCCAGAGAAGCCAGGCCAGAGGCAGAACGACCAGCCAGCCAGGGGCAGTGACTTTCCAACGGGCCGCCGCCAGACCGAGCACAGCAACGAGGGCGAGCAATCCGTAGCCCCAGGTAATCGGCCAGGAATTCAGCATGAATTCATAGCCATTCGAGGGGCTAGTGACCCAACTTTCAAAGATGGGCGGGTTGCCGAACTTCAGCAAGCTGAGTCCGAGGAAAATGCCAAAGACGCCGGCGAAAAGTCGCGGGAGCAGGTCCCGGCCAGAAGGCGGAATGACTTTCGCAGGCTGCTTCACCAGGCTCACAAGCGGAGCTTGAGCAAGCCCACTTCCAGGGCCAGGGCTTCCTGAACATTAGTGCCAAGCCAGCGCTGGAGTTGTTCCATGACTTGAAGGTTTTCCAACGCGTCCGAGGGGGAAATCCTGCCCGCCACGCTGCCGGTGCCTGCGAGTTGGGGGAAACTCAGGAGTGGGCTGGCGGCTGGAGGTTGAGAATCACGAGCGGGCAGGCTGGTGTTTGGTGTTTGGTGTTTGGCGTTTGAGCCTTGGAGCGTCTGCACCCAAACATCGCGCAGCCACCATTGGAGCACCACCAGCAAATCGGCGCGCTGACGTCGGTACTCAGCCTCGATGGCAGCCGCCAGTTCATCCTCCCACCGCTCGGTGAATTGCTTCTCGGCGTCCTTGTATTGCTCCAGCGGCGAACGGGCGGTGAGCGTCTCATCGATACCACTCTTGATTTCATTGAGCTTGCGCAGCAATACATCGGCCAGGCGGTAGCGGCCGAGCAAGCTTTTCTGCTCGGCGGCTGCGATTTCGCTGAAGCTTTTGAGCCATTCCATCTGAGCGGGGGCAAGCGCAGGCTGGCCTTCGCCGCCGAAGTTGAGGCGCAGGCAGCGTGAGAGAAGCGTCTCGAGAATGCGCTGCGGTTCAGTGCTAAGCAGGATCAAAACGGACCGGGCGGGCGGCTCCTCGAGGGTTTTGAGAAAGGCATTGGCGGCCTCAGTCTTGAGGCGGTCGGCGGCGACAATTACCGCCACTTTGTATTGCGCCTCCGTCGGCTTCAGGTTCATTTCCTGGATGAGGTCACGAATCTGCTCGATACGGATGATGCGGGTCTTGGACTCCGGGCGGACCCAGTGGACGTCCGCATGGTTGCCATGCTCGATTTTTCGGCAGGAGAGGCATTGGTCGCAGCAGTCGATGGCTACGCCGCCTTTTTTAATTGGGTTTTGGCAATTGAGGGTTTTGGCCAGGGTGAGGGCCAAGGCTTCGAGAGGTTCGAGTTGGTGAGCGCTGAACAGGTAAGCATGGCCAAGGCGCCCGCGCTCCAGCGAGCGCTGGAGAAGCTGAACGCCCTGCTGGTGACCAGGGAAATCTTTGAATGCCATCGTCGGGGCAATGTAGGGGATTCGGATGGGAATTAAAGGCCAAAGGCTTTTATACCAACCGTTCGTTGCCGAAAAAGAAGCAGACGGGGCAGAGATGGAGCTCAGAATCAGATGTTCTCGCCGATAAAAACGAGGTCGGAGGGCTGCCAGTCCGGGAGGCGGGATTCGAGGTAAGCCCCCATTCCGCCCATAACGTTTTGGACGCGGGTGAAGCCACGAGCCTGCAAGAGACTGGCCGCGAGCGAACTGCGATAACCGCTGCCGCAGATTACTGCCAGTGGCGCGTCCTTGTTCAGTTCGCCGGCGCGGCGCGGCAGGCCAGGCAAGGGAATGTGGCTGGCCCCTTCGATGTGTTCGGTTTCCCATTCGCCGGCGGTGCGCACGTCGAGCAAGTGCGGGGCCTCGCCGCGTCGCAACGCGGCGTGCAATTCCTCGACCCCGAGCTGGGAAAGCTGTTGCACGTGGGTCAACTCGTCAGCTTCCAAGTAACCCAAAACGTGGTCATAACCGATGCGGGCCAACTCCAGCCGCGCCTTCCTGGCGCTGTCCGCCGAGCCGGCTACCAGTACGATCGGTTTGCCCGCCGGAACAAAAAAGCCGGTCCAGGTTGCGAACAAACTGCTGCTCAGGCCGATGCTTAAGCTGCCGGGGAAATGGCCCGTGCCGAAAAACGGCGCACTGCGAGTATCAATTACTGACGCGCCGCCGGCGGCCGCGGTTTTCACCTCGGCTTCCGTAAGCGGGCGCAGCCCCGGCAGCGAGCTTAAGAGCGGCGCGCCGGCCAGGTTGGTGGCGACGTCGTAAGAAAAGTACTGGGGCCGGTCCGGCAGGTTCTCGACCATGGTCCGGACGAACTGATCGCGGTCGTTGAGCTGCAGCGCCCAATTGGACAGGCGCTCCTGCCCGATGGTGGTAAAGGGCGCCGACGAAATCTTGCGTCCGCACAGCGAACCGGCACCGTGGGCGGGGAACACTTTCACGTCCTCGGGCAACTGGAGCAGTTTTCCAAAAAGCGAATCATACAGCGCGCCTGCCAGACGGGTCGGCTTCTCTTCTGCACCGCGCAAATCCGGTCGGCCCACATCACCGGCGAACAGAGTGTCGCCGGTATAAACACGCACGGCCTTGCCCTGCTGGCGGACCACAAAGCTAAGACTATCGGGGGAGTGGCCCGGGGTTTCCAGCACCAAGATTTCCAGCGGCCCAATTGCAATCGTGTCGCCGTCGCGCGCGGCCACGCGCTCGTAGCGAGCCGGGGCCAGCGG
>Ga0210408_10001915_pt1 | contig 20954 bp, 24 predicted proteins | sample IncBWH4MmetaG_FD_155471 | JGI IMG/M metagenome (GOLD analysis project Ga0210408, IMG submission 155471) | Forest soil microbial communities from Barre Woods Harvard Forest LTER site, Petersham, Massachusetts, United States - Inc-BW-H-4-M | ecosystem: Environmental > Terrestrial > Soil >...
CGTATCTCAACCTCTCCTCACTGCGAATCACGAGCACGCGGCAGCGTCCGCCGCGCCAGCGGCTTCGTGCAAATCGCCATAGCACTCACCGACCCCGATTTTGGTGAACAAAAAGCGCAAGGTTGCGAGAATGCATGATTACAACAGTTGACTTCTGCTTTGCTCGTGATCCAAGGAATTCCTGAAATCGCGTAGAATCCCGTCAGGGGCACCTCCGGATTGCGTCGCGTTGTTGAAGCAAGTCCAAGAGAAACGACGCGGAGACCTTCCGTCTACAGTCCTGCTTCAGGAGAATTTTGTGAGGCTTCAAACCGTACTCATTGCCCTGGTTTTGCTACTGGCGAGGAAATCACCTGCTCAGCAAGTCTTCGACAGTCATGTCCATCTTTGGGAAGGCGAGAAGTCACTCCGTCAGTACGAGACGGAGGCGAAAACAGCAGGAATTGATCTGGTAGGTTTTGGTGGCATGTGGTTCGGCGGGCCGAACCAGGCTTTGAGCGGGCATCCCGACGAGATCAGAGAAAGCAACGACGCCCATTTCGCCCTTGCAAAGAAGCACCCAGAGATGCTCCCCATTGCGACGGTCCATCCATTTGATGGCAAAGCCGCGATCGAAGAGGTCACGCGCGTCGCCGCGCTTGGTTTCAAAGTACTCAAGCTGCACCCGCACACTCAGAAGTTCGACCCCTCGGATCCACGCGTGCTGGCCGTGGTCACTCGTGCTGGTGATCTGGGCATGATCGTGCTGGTGGACAACTTCAACATCATCCCGGGAGACAGCGAGAAACTGTTTAATCTCGCGCTTGCAGCACCGAGAACCAAGTTCATCTATGCGCATCTGGGCGGCATGAACTTTCGCTTCTGGAATGTGATACGGGCAGCTCGCACGGCGAAAGGCCTGTATGCGGACAACATCTACTTCGACCTTGCGGGAACGACCGTTTTGCTCAAGGACGCGCCGATCCGGGACGAATTCGTATGGACGATCCGCGGTGTAGGTGTAGACCACGTCCTGCTCGGCTCAGACTTTCCTCAATTCACTCTTGCAGAGACACTCGCTGCGTTTGAGGATCTCAATCTCACGGCAGAGGAAAAGAAGAAAATTCGCTATCAAAATGCGCAAACTATGTTCGGCAGAAGGCCCTCATAATCTGGAGATGCCCATTTGTCGCCGCAGTGTCAATCTCGGCTCGCGTGCTTTCACACGCCGAAAAGATCCGGCAAATTGGGTAGAGTCGAGAAGAGGCGCGGTGACGTTAGCCTCCCGGTGGCGATTGGTCAGATTTTCACCTGGCCGCCTCAGTCCGGTTTGGCCATGGTTCTGTTTCCTCTTCCCGCTCATCGAACTGGACAGGCGCGTTGCGCGCATCCAGCTCTCGGAGAAAGGTTCACGGTGTTGCCCACGGAAAGCTGGCGGTTCGTTTCGCAAGCCGAACCAGTCCAAACCTGTCGTGCAGGAGCTGGTCGGAGTACCGCGTGGTACCGGCTCCCTTCCGTTGATGTTTGGCGCACAGCCACTGGCGAAGCCTGCGGCGAGTGTGTTCTTCCGCTGCGCGATAAGCTTTGCTGACCGGGCCCAAGCAGAAGTAGTTGGCCCATCCGATGCTTTGTCGGTTGAGTTGTTCCACTAACTGCTCTGCGGCCTGCTGAGTTTGGCTTCGTCGAGTCGCTGCGCTGATCGCCCAACAGATGCGTTGCACCCGTTTCTTGGACGGGGTCGTGCCTATATAGGCTCGACCCGTCTTCGGCGAATAGCAGCGACCAAACGAGTATCCCAGAAAGTCGACCCTTTCTTCCGGCAGCTTGCAGACCCGCGTCTTCTTTTCGTTCACCGTCAATTTCAGCCTTGTCATCATGTCCCGCATCTTGACTAAAGCCTCGTCGGCCTTGCCTCGACAGCAGATCACCAGATCATCGGCGTAATTAACGATGTACGCTTTCAGACGCCCCTCGTGTCCCAGCTTCTTCCATCCGAGCACGAACCGACGCATGTACAGATTACTCAGCAACGGACTGATCGGAGACCCTTGCGGAGTGCCTCGACCTTCATCCCGATTGCGCGTACTTCGACGCTTATTTCCACTTTCGTCCGTTTCTTCGACCGGGGCTTCGAGCCACATCTTGATCAGATGAAGCATGGCTCCGTCTACGACGCGGCGAGCTACCGACTTCAAAAGCTCGGAATGCGGAAGAGTATCAAAGTAGCTGCTGAGATCCGCATCAACGATTTCTCCATGGCCAGTGTTGACCAGCTTATGAACGTGTCTTACTGCGTCCAATGCACTTCGCGCTGTTCCCAAAGTCGCGTTTTGAGATTGTAGTCGTCTTCTTCCGGTGACCCGTCAAGACCATCGAGACGCACACGTACGGCGCCGTTGGTGCGTGGATTGGCGAACAAGCAATCCTTGCGCTGCTCACACAAGCGGTGGGGTTTTCGTCCGTGGCGTTCTGGGGTCATGTTGGCGGCTTCTTACGGGCGCGGCCCTGACCTGGTTCTTATTGCTCGTCGCGCCCAAACTCAGGCGACGCGGCGAGCGGCCTCTAGCGGTACGGTTCGTGAGAGGGACCGTGCACGACAACACGGGCAAACCTCTGGTTGACGCTCGGCTCGAGATACACGCCGACTTCCATCCAGCCGTGGCCGTTGTCACGGATACGAGAGGGCGGTTCAGTCTGCCTGCTGTCGCCGATGGAACCTACTCGTTTCGCCTAACAAAGGCACAGTTCCAAACAATTGAGGGACCGGTGGTGGTGCGGAGAAAGAGACGCTTCCCGTCTGCCTTGAAACTCACCATGTCATCATCGGCCGAGCAACTTGCTTGGCTGGCCCCAAAGGCGGATCGGCGTCATTGACGTAACATCACGTTAGCAAGTTTGTGCTTTCCTTTCCCTTGGCTGGCGAACAAAGGCGCTAGGCTGTGATAACTGAAGATGTGGAGCGAAAAGGAATCGACCGTTTATTTGGGGACGACTCCGAACAGTGTTTCAGAGTGCGGATGTAGGAGTGCGATTACTGAAACATCGCACTCATTGAGGGTGGACCGCCACAGTAGCTACCCCAAAAAACGAAAACGCCCCAGACTCCGGTTAGAGTCCTGGGACGCATCGCTGAACAGCCCTCCCCCGAGTACTGCTCGATTCCCAGCCTACGTTCCGACCTTCCACTTGTGAATGGCACTGACAGGCCGAAATGGGCACGTTCGTGCGGACAGCAGCTAACTGAACTGTTGAAATATCGCGCTCATTGATGGGTTTTGAGCGCTAACGGGAGTAGAATCGAATTCTTCCCAAACTACTCCCAGGAGGTCACGCTTATGGAGACGCCCAAAGCGCCGGAGACTGCCCGCGGGGAAATGACCCTCATCGGTAAGTCGATTGTGATTAAAGGGGAACTCTCGTGCGGCGAGGACCTCTATATAGATGGTGAAGTGGAAGGCGTCATCGACCCGAAAGGAAATCGGCTGACCATCGGGCCGAACGGACGCGTTAGCGCCAACGTCACTGCCAGCGCTGTGATCGTGCAAGGGAAGCTGGAGGGTAGTATTCAAGCGAGCGACCGGGTCGACCTAAAGCAGTCGGCCGTGGTCACGGGCGACATCGCGAGCCAGCGCATCTCCATTGAGGACGGCGCCTACTTCAAGGGAAAGGTTAACATCCAGAAAGAGTCACCCAAGAAGGAAGTGCTGCGAGCGACCGCTTCCTGAATAAGCTTGCGCTGCTCGTGGGAAGAGCGAGAGCGTGCAGCGGACAGGAGGGTCTCTGGTGATGCGTTCGGCAGCGCCATTGCCGTATAAACCATCGCCGTCGCTTTCCGCTCCACACCGCCACCCAGCCGTACGGATGCGCCAAATCCTTTGCCTGCATCGCTGCGGGAAGCCCAGTTGAGGCGGCTTCTCATCCATTTGCGGGTAGACAGCCGCATGTGTTTTCCCTTAGCGTGTAGTAAGGCCCTTCCCGACGACCCTCCTCCCTCTCCCCCGCCCTGTTTTTAAACTCAAGTGATTGCTCACCGATAGATCGTCTCGTCGAAGAAAAGCCCTCCCCTTCTTGGACCACGGTCAGGAGTAACGGCCATGAAGGCGGAGTGGGAGCTGAAATATCGAGCCGCGTTGACGGAACACACCCCTTCCCTAAAATGGCGACGAATTGAGGAAGCGCACAAGGCAATCGTCCTTCGCATCGGCGATACGGAAGCGACTTCCGATGAGCGCCACAAATTGGACAAGGCAATCGAGATTTTGAACCGGCTGCGCAATCGTTGACGCGTGTTCTTCTCGGCCTATCTGAAATCGATGCGGCTCAGTGTGGACTAGTAACGAGGAAGACGCGTTAGCCTTCGTTTCCCGCGCTGGTCCCGTCACGCAGCTCCTGCAAAAACGCATCCACATCAAACGGAAAGCCCTGTCGCTGAGCGCCAGTCTCCAGCCACTCCATCGGAATTCTGGCGGCGACCTTGAAAACAATCTCGCTGAGTGTCTCGCCCTGTTGCCAGGGACCCAGTAACTCTCCGGGCACAATCAGCAACAATCCCAGCATCCCGGAACGGTAGGTAACCGCCCTGATGTCGGCTCCCGGACTGCAAGCATGCTCAATCACGCTCGTGCTGACTCCCACACGCCCTTCCGGGTGGGATTCCTTGAGATCATGGTATACGCCCCAGGCAGCCTTGAGGTCGGACGAATCAACAACGGGAACTGAATCGCCGGGGGGCCCGCAAAAACGTGGAGGATCATCCTGCATGAGATCAAACCTCCTTTCATCCTCGTCTCCACTTCGCAAAGCGTGCCTTCTGCGCAGCGTGGATGAGGGCGATTGCGGCTGTTGACAGCTTACGTTTTCTGCGCGCAGTGATTGGAACGACCTTTCCCTTGAGACTCGCAGAAAATGCTTCCGAAAGGGGCCGAAATGCGCCAGAACTCGCCAGAACACAACGAACACTATCGTTTTTGATTTTTACTAAATAAAGTACCTCTCTCGTACTTTCCTCCACCGCACCCTCGCGGATGCGCTAAAACTCACGCCTGCATCGCGGAGTCGCCTAGCGACTCTTTACACCGAGAGCTCCGACAGCTTTGTTGCCTCCGCTGCCGTCTCGATTGCTACCGGGTGGAGCGAACCAGTTCCCGGGCGGGAGTTGCACCCGCTGAAGTCCAGCGCCTTTCACGGCGCACTATTTCAACAACTACCGGATAGCTTCCGGTTGGCCGAACTATTCGGGTAGTTGCTGTGGTACAAGCCGGGGCTATAAATGCAACGTGACGGGTTGCTCGTTCCGCCTCTTACGGTGTCGGATTATCCGGAAGAGAAAATAGGTAATAGGGAGGAGGACACATGCGCTCAGGCCGATAACCCAAGGATTGGTGAATGTCGAGTCTCTCGGGAATTCGGTCCATCCATATTGTTTAGAGAGGGTGTGGATAATCTCCAGGCCCAACGCTTTGGTGTTCTGCCCATTGGTCATCAAGACCACGCCATCTCCCTTCTCATATGCGAAGAGAAAGGCCACGAATCCGGCATTCACTCCGGGGTGCGAAAGATACCGATTGGGACCATTTCCCGCGGTCGCAAAGCCGAGGCCATAGAATCCTAGAACCGGCTGTAACATCTGATGAGCCGTCGATGGCGACAATATCGCCCCGGGCTTGCCGGCTAAGGCGTCCTGGATGGCCAAAGCAAACAACGCTAGATCCGAAGGGGTCGTCCACAGGCCTGCGACGGCCATCTCGGGGTAGGTGTGCGGGCCTCCCTCGATCGCATTCCCATCTTTATCGTAGGGCATTGCTATTAGGGGACGTAGTTTCTCAGGAATGGGTTGTTGAAACGTGCTGTGCACCATATGCAGCGGCTGCAGTACTATTTTCTGCATCAATTCGGGGAATAGCTCGCCTGTCACGTCTATCAATATCTGTTGAATGATCGTGTAATTTCCGCCAGCGTATCGGAACTCTGTCCCAGGGACAAAGTCAATAGTCACCGGCGCAGAGTTTGCGGGACTCTCGCCGTTCAGCACCTGAACAAGCGTGGGCACCTTTTCTCCAGCAGCGTAGCCCTCAAATCCGTGGACGGTTGCGCCTGCTGTGTGGCTGAGTAATTCTCGGAGCGTCACCTTCTTCTCTTCGGTAAACCTGTTGGTAGGTAACTTCCAGCTTCTAAGGTAGTGGCTCACATCAACGTCGAGATTCAGGTTTCCCTGCTCCACGAGTCGCAGCACAGCCAGTGCCGTCACCGGCATGCCGATGGAACTCGCCTGGAACAAGGTCTCGGGCGTTACCGGTTCACCGCCGACTCTGGCAACCCCAAAAGCCTGAGTCCACGCTACGGTGCCATTGTGAAGGCAGGCCACGCTCAGACCTGGCACGCGGTGGTGAGCCATACGGTCTGGCACAAAAAGCAACGATCGTTGAATGTCCTGCGCAGATGGAGACGCACCGCGCTCCACGGCAGTAACTGACGGCGGACTCGTCTGCGTGATCAACGCGATTGCGGTAAACAGTGCCGATAGTCTCATCACAAGCTCACAACAAATCACAGCGAGTGAGATTCGAAATCCTCTGTCACCCGCTGAACCAGTGAACTATTCGCCGTTGCACATATGCGTCATTGCGTGAAACACCGCCATAAACAAGGCAAGCGACGAAAGCAGCGCCAGCGACGTCGCAATCACAATTGAGTTTTGCAGTTGAAGTGGTACCGCGACACAAAGCACTTCTCTTAGTGCGCACCGCCACACTCTCGCGACTCCCGGCAGACCGCTGTGTTCCCATTCGCCGCATATCTGGTCGGAAAACGTGGTTGCCATCTCGCTCCCGAAGCGCAGGCGAAAATCGCGCGGATACGTGAGCAACACCATTTTGTAGAGGCCACAGCTCACTCGAACAGCGCTAGTCATAACATCACTCCGATGTTTTCGGCACCAGCTTCTTCTCACGTGCCAATCGCACTACAGATTCCATCCGGCTGATGTCGGCAGTGAGGATGGTCTTTCCCGTGCGGGTCAGCTTGTAATACCGCCTGCGACTTTCGTGGTCAGATTGACCGCCGGCGCTCTCCGTTTCCGCTATCAAATCCAGATCCAATAGCCTCTGGATTGTCGTATAGAGGGTGCCAGGACCCATACGGAATTGGTTGTCAGAAATTCGGGAGACACTCTGCATAATGGCGTAGCCGTGCTTGTCCCCGTCAGCCAACGCGAAAAGAATAAAAAAGACCGCAGGAGTCAGGGGAAGCAGGTGCTGCAGATCATCGGGAATGCGATTGGCAGAAGGCATCACGTATATCTGATACTGATATATCAGTATAAGATATATTGTCAAGAAGTTTTTCCCGTGACTGTATTGAGACCATCCCCAACGTGTGCTATCGGGATCTTTGAGCATCTGCGACGCAAAAGAGAGCCTTTTCACCATGTCAACGTCCCGCTGGGGCGACAGAACAAAAAGCTGCGACTCGTTGCCGGAGCAGCCGATCACGTGGCTGGCAATTTGTACTTATCGCCGGCTGCCTTACACAGCTCGATGCAGCGGTTAATCCACGACTGGTACCAGTACCATGCCCCGGCGACCTCCACGCCGTAGCCCTTACCCGGCTTCTTGGCCTTCTCAGCCTTCCACATCCCTGGGGGCCCTCACCCCGCACTCCCCTCGCCCCGCGCCCCTATCGTCTCACGATGTAATATCCCCTTTGCCCTAGTGCCCTCGGACCAGCGAATGACGCGGGTATAGCGCATGTCGTAGTGGTCGGACCAGCATAAACACTGCTCAGCACGCATGGCTCTCGGAGCATTGGGGGCAGCGTGGACACTTCTCCTACAATATCCCTTGCCTCAATTGACCGGCCAGCCCCGGGAGCCTAACATTCCTGCTCGATGGCGCCATCCAACCGATACGCGGCCCAGTCACTCCGTCCCTGTCATGTGGTTTGCGTCTTCGGCCTTCTGTGCCTGCTCCTGATTTCGGGCCCCTCAACCGCTCAGACCACGACTTCCGGTGGGTTAACTGGAGTCGTGACCGATCCGAGCGGTGCTGTTATCGTCGGCGCCACGATCGAGATCAAGAACAACTCCAAAGGCACGACCCAATCCACGAACACCGATCGCCAGGGATCGTACCGTTTCTTCTTTCTGGCGCCCGCCCGATATACGTTGACCGCTTCACACGGAGGTTTTCGAACCGAGAGCCGAGCCCTGACAGTTTTGCTGGGGCCCCCTGTCTCTGTGAATGTCACCCTGCAACTTGCGACGGCAGAGGCCAAGGTATCGGTAGTCGCAGACGCGCCGCTGGTTCACGCAGAGAATGGCGACGTCTCTGCAACCATGAGCCAAAGACAAATTTCCGAGGTCCCGAACCCCGGCAATGACCTCACTTATATCGTACAGACCGTTCCTGGCGTGATTATGAACACCGACATGAATGGGTCGGGCAACCTAAGCAACTTTTCGATTCTCGGCATGCCCGGTAATTCCTATCTCTACTCAGTCGATGGGATGAACGTCACCGAAAGCGACAACGGACTCCCGATGACCGGTTCTCTCGGAGTCCTCTTGGGCCAGAATCAGATTCAGGAAGCAACCGTCGTAACCACCGGCTATGCGGGGCAGTTCGGCAGTGTTGCCGGCGGAAACATAAATTACGTCACCAAGTCGGGCGCCAATGAATTTCACGGCAACGCGCAGTATTATTGGAACGGCCGCGTGTTGAATGCTAATGACTGGCTCAGTAACGCATTCGGTTATTCCCGTCCATTTGAGATCGCCAATCAGTGGGCCGGTTCCTTCGGCGGGCCCATCAGGAACAATAAGCTGTTTTTTTTCTTCGACACTGAGGGCCTGCGACTGCTGGTGCCGCAGGTTTTCGTTATCTATATTCCTAGCCCGGAATTCGAGGCCGCGACTATCGCGAATATAGATTCTAAGTTTGGCTCAACCTCCTCTTCAGATACTTTCTACAAGAAAATCTTCAATCTCTACAATGCGGCGCCAGGAGTGAGTTCGGCTACGTCATTCGGTCAAGGGAATTTCGGTTGCAACGGGTTTGTGGGCCCGAACGGGCTGGGCACTAGCGTGCCTTGTGCCTTGTATTTTGCTGGCACTCGCCAGCGCCCAAGTCAGGACGCGCTTACGTCTGGCCGTGTGGATTGGAATGTAAGTGGAACCGACCGCGCCTTTCTCCGGATACAGCGCGATGGCGGGCGCAGCGCAATTTATTCCGATCCTATCAGTTCGATGTTCGACGCTGATCTTCAGCAGCAATGGTGGCAAGGCCAACTGATCGAGACTCACACGTTCGGTTCATCGGCTGCCAGCCAATTCTTCCTGGCGGGCTCTTCTATCGCTACCAGTGGTGGGGTGACGGATCTCTCCCAAGCCCTGGCAATCATGCCCGCCACTCTGAATCTTTTCGCGAGCGGCCCGTACTACGGACTGGATAACGCCTATACCTTTCGCAACGTGCGTTCCCGATTTCAACTTTCTGAAGATGTCGTGAAAACCCGGGACCAGCACCGGCTCGGATTGGGTGCGAGCTTTGAACGGGTGCACTGGACCATTGAGAACTTGCCCTTCAACTCCGGAACCCTGGCTCCCAAGACGCTGGATGCCTTTTATCAAGGCGGCGTAGATCCGTCCTCGCCGGAGACCAATTTCACTCTACTGTTTCAGTCTTTCGCGTCGGATGCTTCCCATCACTTTTCTTTGTATGAGCTCGGGCTCTATGGTCAGGACGAGTGGCATGCGCGGCCGGAGCTTACTCTCACGCTCGCTTTTCGAGCTGAACATCAGTCCAATCCGGCGTGCGAACACGGCTGTTTCGCTCGCATGTCCGGTGCTTTCGAATCGGTGAGTCACGACCCCAATCAGCCATACAATCAAGCGATCCGCGTGAACCAGAAACAGGCATTCGAGAGCACAGACAATATTCTGTGGTCGCCTCGATTCAGCTTTGCCTGGCAACCATTTGGTGTTTCGCATAACACTGTTCTTCGGGGTGGATTTGGGGTCTTCTATAATCTCGTTCCTGGCGCTCTGGTTTACCCGTTTTCCAGTAACCCGCCACTCTTGAATTCATTTACAGTTTTCGGAGACAACCTGGCACCCGGGGAGAGGTCAAACCTGCTTCAAGATGCGGCCGCATCGAATGCGGCTTTTGTAAACGCCTTCGCGGGCGGTAAAACCCTGGCTCAGATTCAGGCCGCGGTCCCCAACTTTTTTCCTCCCGGTGTCACGGTTGCGGAAAAGCGAACGCACTCGCCGCAGTATCAGAGATGGAGCCTCGAAATGCAGCAAGCTTTTGGCACAGGCACATCGATCGGCGTCGGATACTTCGCTCATCACGGCATCCATGAACTGGTCGAGGATCCTGACGTGAACGCTTTCGGATTCGGCTCGCTCCCGGCGGCAAAGTGCACCAGTCCGCCCGTCCTGCCTTGCGCGGACCCGCGATTCAGCGGCGTGACCCAGGTCCGGACGAACGCTGTGTCTAATTTCAACGGCATGGTGATCATTTTCCAGCATCGGTTCAGTCGTTGGAGCGCCGGCCAGTTTCAGGCCAACTATACGTATGGCCACGCCTTTGATGAGGTTTCCAACGGTGGCCTTTTTAGCTTCTCGCAGGGCAGCTGGCAAAACCCACAAGACACGGACAACCTTCGCGGTGCCTATGGTCCGGCGGAGTACGATGTGCGCCACTCCTTCAACGCGAACTATGTGTGGGAAGTTCCGATGAAGGCGATCTTTGGCGGACGCGGCCCGGATTCTGTGGTGCAGGGATGGCAGGTCTCAGGAACGATTTTTGCCCGCACGGGATTTCCGTACACCGTGTTCGACGTCATCGAGTCGCACAATCTTACAAAGAATAACTATTTCGGGAGCATCTATGCAGTGCCAGTAGGCCCCCTGCCGTCGGCAACGGCGTGCGGGGAAGGCGCCGCTGTTCCATTTGCTCCACACCCTTGCCAACCACCTCAACTGTTGCCGGACGGCGTGACCCCAAATCCGAATGCGGTTTTCGTGCAATCCGGTTGTGAGACCGGGTTCAACGTCGGGCACCTGGGCCCATCAGGTGTCTGCGATGGTCCGTTGCTGTCGTTCGCCCAGGGGCGCAACCGTTTCCGCGGACCTAAGTACTTCAGCACAGACTTCGCTATCATGAAGAACACAAAGATCCGATGGGAGCGCGCTCTGCTGGGGATCGGGTTCCAGTTCTTCAACTTCTTCAACCATCCGAATTTTGGCATTCCGTCTAATTTTCTCGACCAAACGCTGGGGCAAATCTATTACCTGGAACAGCCACCCACCAGCCTCCTCGGCGGCGGGGGTGGAAGCAATGTATCGCCGAGGATGATTCAGCTGAAGGTTCAACTGCAATTTTGATTTTCACGGCGATGTCGTTTACGGCGGCCTCGCATGAGGGGGGCAGAGTTCAAAAATTCTCCATCATCCACATGTTGCTGTTCTCGGTCCAGCCCAGGATCGCCAGGTGATGCCCATCCGGCGATGGCATTCCCCATGTAGTGTTATTTCCGTGATTCTCCCACACGACGTGTGCGCCGCCATGCAGATCCACATGCAGGAGTACTGTTCTCCCCTGTAGGGTGCTGCTGACATAGAGTCCTCTGCCGTCCGCAGACCAGTGGTACTCTGGCCCCATATTCAGTGCCTTGGGCTGGATGATCTGTGCTGGCTGGCCGCGCAGGGAGAGAATCCGAATAGGGCCTACGTCGCCTTGTCTTGCAGCGAGGCGCGTACCGTCGGGAGAAATCTCGCAAATACAATATTGGTTCTGGTCCTGCGGATTCGGGTCGGTATCAAACCGGGCGAGCTCAAGGCCCCGCCCTTTGACCGGGTCGAAGGCGGTAACGATCAGATGTTTGCGATCCTCGGTTGCCTCAGCAATCACACACAAATGAGTCGCGGGGTTGGAGCAGGAAGCCTCGCTGTTAGGTCTCGCAGTCAAGATCAATTCCGGCGATCCCCCGGTGAAAGGAATCCGCATGAGGTGTTCCGGGCCGGACGTGTCTCCAGGTTTCCGATTGAGAAAGGTCAGGACCCACTTGCCATCGGCGCTCACACGAGCTCGGCGAACGCCAACCGCGCCACCAGCGATCAGTGTTGGTTCGTCACGGTCGAGAGACTGCTTGTAGATGGCAAAGCTCCCCGCCCGGTTCGCACCGAAAAGGATTGTCTTGCTATCAGGGGTCCAACCCACCGGATAGGTATCTTCACCCAAGGTGAACTGTCGAGAGTTGCGTATGCGGAGCCCTCCCGCCAAAAGTTCAGCCACATACACCGTGCCGCGGCTTGTATATTCCAGGAACGTGAGCTGCTTGCCGTTCGCTGTTGCTCCCGTACCGTTCAGGGCGAAGCCAGCCCAGTTCGTCAATCGCGTGGGTTTCTCGAGGGGTTGATCGGTGCGCGCGTCGAGTCGCAATGCCCAGTAGTTGGATGGGCTCCCTATGGTTTGAGGTTCGCTCATGGAATAAATCAAGCGTCCATCGGGCAACCACAAAAAGTCAGACATCTTTTTCATTTCCGATGGTGGAAGCACTGTGACCGCGTGTCCACCCCTCAGATCGCTACTTACAAGAGTGTCATTGGAGCTGTCGACCGAACAGGGCGCTTCACTGCGGACATACATCACTCGTTGGCTATCAGATCTCCAAATGAGCGCAGCCAGACAGTTGACTTCGCCAGCCTCAAAGAGTCTGCGGGCCTGTTCGCCGTTTGGTCCCATTAACCAGATTTCACGTTCGCCAAATCTGCCCTTGTTTGTTCCAAAAGAAACTAAAGAGCCGTCCGGGGAGACGGTCCACGCCATCGCGTGATCACGAAGCTTGCGGGGCGCGCCGCCGTTTAGGGCAACCATCCAAATGCTGCTGGTCTGTGACGACCATGCACCTTGGCCTTCGCCTGCTGGATGTGCATTGGCGAGGAACCTGGTGCTGTCGGGAAACCAGGCGCCGTGCTCAATGTCCCAGTCGACCTTTGTGTCTTTGAGCAACTCAGGCGGTGGAACGGCACGGACCTCGCCGGTATCCACAATCTGGACATGCATCCCCTTCGTGTCGCTGTATGCTAGATACTTTCCGTCAGGAGAAATCCCCCCGCTTGTCACCGGGTTCTCTGCAGGATGGAAAGTCAGTTGCCGAAGCTTCAGCTCCGGTAACGCCGATGGCGGGCGCTTCTTGATCCACACAACGGTGGAGATCAAGAGGATGGCCATTACTGCAGCCACTCCCAGCCAGCGCAGTGTGCGAGCCTTGGGTAGACGGTCATGCCTCAAGCTCTCCAAATCCGTGCGCAGTTCCGCGGCAGACTGATAGCGCACTTCGCGATCTTTCTGAAGTGCCTTAGTGATGATGGGTTCAAGCCTTGCAGGAATCGAGAGGTTGAGCCTCCGGGTCGGGGCGGGCACTTGGTTGAGAATGGCATCATCGAGCTCTGGCCCGGTGTCGCCTGAGAATGCGCGGTGCCCCGTGGCCATTTCGTAAAGCACCAGGCCAAAAGAAAAGAGATCCGTGCGGGCATCCAACTTTTCTCCCCGTGCCTGCTCCGGCGACATGTACCCTGCCGTGCCCATTGCAATACCGGTTCGGCTGAGGAACAAATCGGGGGTTGCGCGTGAACAGGTCCCTCCGGACGTTTCGATTGGGCCCTGGTCATAGCCTGAGTCCGCTTCGTGTTCATTTTCTGCGCTCGCCAAACCAGAAAGTTTCGCTAGACCAAAATCCAAAATCTTCGCTAGACCCTGACTGGTCACGAAGATATTTGCTGGCTTGATGTCGCGATGGATGATGCCTTTCTGATGCGCGGCATTCAGTCCATCCGCAATCTGAATGGCGAAATCGAGGACTTGTTGGAGCGGTAAAGCCACCCCGTCCCCTGACGCGACATCTGAATGCAATCCAGCTTTCGATTTTTGTTCTTCTATTTTCTTCGGGGCGAGCAATTCCCGCAGCGTTTGCCCTTCCAACAACTGCATGACAAGGAAGGGCTGACCCTCGTGCTCTCCAAATTCGTAGATAGGGCAAATGTTGGGGTGTTCGAGCGCCGAGGCCGAGCGCGCTTCGCGTTCGAAGCGTCCGAGCGCCGCTGGATCTTTGGCGGACTCCTCTGGCAGGAACTTGAGTGCGACCCGGCGGCCCAGCCTAATGTCCTCCGCCGAATAGACCAAGCCCATCCCGCCGCCACCGAGCCCACCCAGGATGCGGTAATGCGAGATGGTTTTGCCCGCCAGCGGGAATCCGAAGCCGTCGAGCTCCGAGTGCACGGCCGCCCGCAGGTAGCTGCCTGCCTTTCCATCGGAGGAGAGTAAAGCTTCTACCTCTTGTCGCAGCTCTGGGTCATTGCGGCAAGCCTCATCGAGAACCCCGATGCGGTGTTGCGGCTCGCACTCGGCGGCACGGTGAAATACAGCCTCGATCTGTGCCCAGCGTTCCGGAGTCAAGGGCGTAACCTAGCCACTCTCCATCTGGTGGTGAAGCCAAGCTTCGGCCATTCTTAGTTCCCGCCGCACGGTGACGGGAGATACGTCCAGCGTTTGCGCGATCTCATTCATGGAGAGCCCAGCAAAATACCGCAGTTCGATCGCCCTGCATTTCCGTGGATCAAGTTTTTCGAGTGCACTCAGCCCACCGTCGAGGGCGACCAGATCCGGGCTCCGTTCCGGCTGAAAGCTCACAGTTTCTGCAAAAGATACTCTTTGTCCGGCGCGTTTGCCCGCTCGCTTCTTGCGCGCGTGGTCCACCAGGATTTGCCGCATCAGGCGTGCCGCCACGCCAAAGAAATGCGACCGGCTCTGCCAGCTTGGGCATTTTTGATCAACCAGGCGCAAGTACGCCTCATGAACGACCGCCGTTGGTTGCAAGGTGTGGCCCTGGCGCTCCCTACGCAGGCAGCTGGCGGCAAGCTGGCGCAGTTCCTGGTACACCAACGGCGTAAGGTCTTCAAGTGCCTGCTGGTTCCCCTTCGCCCACTCGGCCAGCAGTCGCGTCACATCGGCAGACATGGCTTACCCATTGATAATGCTGCGTCGGGCGGCATTGTATACCGGTTTGTCCACCTCCGACCGCCACCCGGCAATCACCCAGCACAACCAAACTACTCGTTTGTGATCGATTTCAACCCCGCTTTGCGCATGGGTGCGTAGAAGCATTACGGGGAGACGCCCGGTGCAGGACGCGCGCTCGGCGAACCGCTGCCATCGGTCCCGCTTGCTTCCTTTACGGGAGGTCGAAATGGGCACTAGCGTGGAGTCCAAAAAGACAAGTTGGACGAGAACGGTTTTCGTGATCACCGGGCTTGGAGTTTCACTCTCGATGATGGCAGGTTGCGGCGGCTCCAGCATGACGCCACATCAGTTAGTAGCCATAGCTGTGTCGCCCATTGGCGCAGGCGCAAACCAGGGAGACACGGTGCCTTTCACGGCGACGGGCACTTTTGCTCAGGCACCCACGACGCAAACGAATTTACCGGCGCATTGGACATCGTCGGATGCCAATACGGCCACTGTCAATCCCAATACTGGGGCCGCGACCTGCGTAGCGATAGGGGGGCCGGTTACCATCGCAGCCTCCGCTGCCGGAGCGGGAGGCACGTTGCAGAGTACAGCGTCGCTCACCTGCGCAGCACCGGGTACCGGCCCGGTCAAACTCGTGCCCAACAGCCTGACCTTCGCGTGTGACCTCGATTTGAAGGGCAGCTGCTCATGCAGTCCGCCGGAAACGACGACCCTCACGAACAGCCTGAGCACAGCCCTCGGCATCGACGGCATAACCGTTGGCGGGATGGCTTTTTCGGAGACCAACAACTGCGGTACGAGTGTCGGACCGGGACAGTCCTGCACGATTACTGTCTCTTGGACTCCGCAGACCGTCCCTGATGCCGGGGGCCCAGTCACCATCGATGACAGTGACAGCACGAGTCCGCAGACCGTGTCCCTGCCCGTGCTAAAGCGTTGCAACCCCTGAGCTTCGGACTTCGCAAATGCACCGGTTCGAAACCCGACTGTCGTTGTCGAAGGAGGGGTTATGAAATCGGCGGTACGAACAATCATGGTTGTTGGTTGTCTCATTTCCGTGGCGATGCTTTCCAAGTGTGGAGGTGGAGCCCAGCAAATTCAGCCGCTGACCATCACCACAGCATCCTTGCCAAACGGCACAATTGAAAACCGGTATAGCCAGCCGATCCAGGCGAGCGGCGGGGTTGGACCTTTTCAATGGACAGTGAGCTCTGGGACGCTGCCTCACAATTTGGCACTCAGCAGTAGCTCTACCGGCATTGCGATGATTTCGGGCACGCCGGATACGGCGGCGCAGGCAGCGGCATTCACCGTCAAAGTGACGGATTCTGCCAACCAGTCGGCCTCACAGCTGTACACCGTTTCCATACTCCTCGAGCCGGATACGATCACTCTCTCGCCACCGAGCCTAAGTTTTGCCCCGCAACTCACGGGAACCTCCAGCAGTGCCCAGGTGGAAACGGTTACGAACACCGGCACCTCGGCAGTCCTGATCAGCGGCATTGCGTTAATGGAAACCAACACCGCAGACTTCAGCGAGACCAGTAACTGCAGTTCAAGCCTTGCGGCGGGAGCAAACTGCACCTTCACCGTGGCCTTCACGCCCAGCCAGTTGGGTCCACGCAGTGCGGCAATCACGATCACCGACACTACGATGGGCAGTCCACACTCGGTTCCCCTGAATGGTGTGGGGCTTACCTCAGGCCCCGATGCCACCTGGTCCGCGAACAGCATGACGTTCACCCCCCAACTCATTGGGGCGACCAGCCCAGCGCAATCCATCACACTGAGCAACTACGGCACAACGATCGTCAACATCACGGGCATCTCGGTTGCGGGAGACTTTGGCGAAACCGACAACTGCGGTTCAAGCCTGGCTTCCGCAGCTAGCTGCACCGTCAACGTGACTTCCACACCCAGTGCCGCGGGCAAGTACAGCGGCACGCTTTCGGTCACGGTCGACGCGCCGAGCAGCCCGCAGACGGTCTCCCTCAATGGTGCGGGTTCGACAGGCGCCTACAAGCTGACTGGACATTGCCTACCCTCTACACGTGGCCTGTGTGTCCCCGTCTCGAAACCTGCCCAATGTCCCGCAGGCCAGCTAGCGATAAGGCCGGGAGCGATCCGATGCGGCGGAGGGCTCCATACAGTGGACATCTCAACGGCCTGCTCAGCGGAACCTGGTACAGAAAATGCGTACTGCGAAGCCCGGTAGGCGGCGCAATTCGGGTTCGCCACAGGCGAGGCCGGAAAAATCATGAAGCGGACACGCAAGATGACAACGCAACGAAGTTCAATTCTGCTGACGTTTCGCTATTCCGGGTATTGCACTTGGCGCGGCCGTTTCGCCGTATGCCACCTTCCCCGGGCGAAAAGAGCACATTCTGTCGCGGCAACTTGACAATGATAGTACGCCAGCCTAGCATTGTAATTGAGCAAGCTATCTATTCTTACTCTTTCAGGTCTCCTGAGCTAAGTCAGCCCATCTGAAGTACGTTCCTCTTAGTCCACGCACACCAGAGGTAACCGTGATCAATTCTTACAAACAGCCGATACCTGAAACTCTCGGCAGCTCGCAAAACTCTCCTGGCCCCTTGGCGATGATGCCACACACTGTCCTATCACAAGACATGATAAGAGCGCGAGCCTACGAACTGTACGAAAGCCGTGGTCGTGAAACCGGCCACGACGAACAAGACTGGCTCCGAGCCGAACAGGAGATTCTCAAATCTGAGGGGCGGTAACGGGAACGCCTTTCGTCACCCTCCCGTGCGCCCGCAGTAAGCGCCGGGAGGCCGACTTTCTAGGGGTGCAGCAACCAACGGCCTTCCCATATATCTGCTCGACGGTATGACGCAGAGCGATCATATTGCTCCGCGAACCCTCTGCTGCACGGCTGGTGGGGTTCTTGGCAAGTTCCGTCTGGTACATCCTTAGCAGGAGGTCACTTTGCTTTTCCAAACGTTCAATTGCCCCAGAGTCGAGTTCTTCTTCATGCCGCATACTCTATTGTACGGCCTTTCCAGCGAAACAGTTCCTCGTCGATGCACTGATTCAATCTCTGCACTACAGCGATCGCGGGGGCTTGTTTTGTCGCGGAATATAACGCGGCGCTACAACCAATATCCAGCGACACAGCCTTTATCCTGGCAAGCCCCCGCAGCAGCTTCCTATATTTATTCCGCGGCAGTATATTCCGCGGCAGCTTGACATTGGCAGTGCACGAGCCTAGCATTGATAGTGAGCAAGCCACGTCTTCTTACTCTTTCAGGTCTCCTGAACTAAGTCAGCCATCTGAAGTGTTTCCTCTTAGATTACCCCAGGAGGAGCTGCATTATGACACTAGTAACGCGTTGGGAACCTTTCCGTGAGTTTTCCACCATGCAAGACCGCATGAACCGTATGAATCGCGCTTTCCGTGAGTCTTATAGTCCTGAAGGCCCGGAAGAGGCGTTGACGACGACCAGCTTTGCACCGCCGGTGGACATCTACGAAGACGAGCACAACATTGCTCTGAAGCTTGAAGTCCCGGGCATCGACGAAAAAGATATTGATGTCCGCGTCGAGGGCAACACCCTCACCGTCCACGGCGAGCGCAAGATCGAGAAGGAGGAGAAAGAGGAGAACTTCCGTCGCATCGAGCGACAGTATGGAGCCTTCACCCGCTCGTTCACTCTCCCCAGTTCCGTGGATCCTGGGCAAGTCAGCGCGCACTATGACAAAGGGGTGCTGAAGATCAACCTCGCCAAGAAAACCGAAGCCAAGCCTAAGCAGATCAAGGTGAACGTTGGTAGCGAAAAGACACTCGAGGCCAAGGCTCACGGCAAGGTGGCCTAAGAACCACGCTATTGCCAGTTGTCAATAGTTAATGAAGCAAAAGGGGAGGCGGCTTATATCGCCTCCCCTTTTGTTCGGCATCTGGGCGAGACGAGGACACGCAGCAACACGTGGGGTCGTCTTAGCTATCCAAGGGTGTTTCGAAAAAGGGGTGGCAATGAGAATCCTAATTGTACTATTTACAGCATCAACTCTGTGTCTCTTCATGCAAGGCCTTGTCGGCGGGTCGCGGAACGCAGCAAAGCAAATTCTGCCACTAACGCAAGCGCAGGTCGCGCAACTTCCCTTAACCACTCGCTCAGTTCCGCTATTGGAGCCAGCGGCACTGCCTCCGTCCGTTTCCTACGAGTTTCGTGGAATTCGGATTGGCGACCGAATGAAGGAAGCGAAGCAGAAGTTTCTTTCCTGGAAAATACCCTCTCTTCCTTTCAAGCCCGGCCTATGCGGCTCCGACGGAATTTACCGTATGGAGACTTGCACGGATGTCTTGGAAACGGGACAGTACGTAAACATGACAATTCTGGATCAAAAGGTGGCCCAGATCTATGTATCCACGGACAGTCGCACAGGGGGAAACACGTACGACGGCTATGTGCTTACATTAACGGAGAAGTACGGCAGGCCGGACAGCGTTGACATCCGGCAGAACCGCAGCGACCTTGCAAATGAATTTTCGGGAGGAAGCCTCCGCTGGTCGAAGGGCGAGCAATACATCAAAGCCAGCAGGGACGAACACGCATTCACCATCGGGAGCGAATTCCTCGACGTGGAAATGGACAAGCTGGAGAAAACGAAGCAATTCTGAACGATTTGCAGAAACCATTGAACGGTTCGTAGCTTTGCCGAACCGTGCTTGGTGCACTCTGGCAGTCAGTCCACGTGCAAATGTCTGTGAAATAGGCGTTCCTTGCACTGCGGGACCGGAGTGGCGCGATGGTGCGTGGGGCAGCCTAAGCGCGAACCTCTACAGATACTAACTCCGGGCTGCAGCGCGACGTTTGGATGGCCTTGACAACGTCTTCGGCTGTGAATCTTCCCATCATCAGTGCAAGCTTGCGGTTGCTGGTTGTCTGTATTGGAGCCCGATCAATCCGCTGCACGTATTCAGGGGCGCGAGCGCCGACACGATTCATTCTCACAACGAATTTGGTGGTTTTCATGATTTCACTACATCTATTTTACGCCATCTTCCGATTCCCTGCTGCATGATGCACTGTTTGAGTCGGTGGCCTGGTGGATGGAAGCGGAGGGACGCTGTGCACCAATTTCTGGGCTAAGCCGCCCAACCGGAAGCTATCCACCTGGGCGGTGACGACCCTCAATTCCCTTCTCTGTCACGCTCCCCCTTTCTCCCTTTCTTTTGCCTCGGCCGAAAGTTAAGCTGCATCCGATCTACACCGATCGCAAGCGAGCCGATGAGCGAGAACGACTTTGAGTGTTTCGCGAACACGGGTGTCAACGCGCCTGGAACAATGTTGAAAACTGGAGTGCGCTTGGTGCTTTACCGTGTGCACCAGCACACAATGTTGGCAGTGACGACAACTTTCACTGGATTGGAAACCTATCGTACCCGAACCGCACCTTCACCATTCTGATCTGACAGGCGGATTATATGCGTGACGTTGACATGACTGTGATCCTCTGCGTCGACAATCCGCGAGAGAACCTGATCTGCCTGAGCCAGGAACTGATGCTCGAAAAGGATAGGACAATTCATTTCACGTTTGAAGATAATGCGCTGGGCGGGCAGACTCGTGAAGGCCATGGCCTGCCGGGCATCAGGCGCTATGTTGATCATTTTGAACTCCGTAGGATCGTAATCTGGTTTCTCCTATAGCCGCCTCGAAGGCCCAACCACCGCCGCGAGGTGCCCACCGTTTCGTGTATGCCGTCCCTGACTGTCGTGAATTCACAGTGACGGCTTACACGGCGTTTAGACCTCAACCTCTTTTCCCGAGGGATCGCTGTGGAACCGTGTGGCGCCCCCGGTTTTGAACGAACCTGCAGTTCCGTAGCTGTCCTCGAGAAACTGCACGTAAGCGACCTTATCCCCTTCGAAACGCGCCAGCAGGCTAAACGGAGATGTGATTTCCTTCCCGGTCACGT
>Ga0210408_10001916_pt1 | contig 20953 bp, 14 predicted proteins | sample IncBWH4MmetaG_FD_155471 | JGI IMG/M metagenome (GOLD analysis project Ga0210408, IMG submission 155471) | Forest soil microbial communities from Barre Woods Harvard Forest LTER site, Petersham, Massachusetts, United States - Inc-BW-H-4-M | ecosystem: Environmental > Terrestrial > Soil >...
GGCAATTTTGCTGGGCAACAAAGTTTCCATTCCCGCGACGGGCCGCCATCTCGTTCGCGTATTGCAAACGAATTCACCGCGGAATGAATCGAAGCAGGTTGCGTCAAGGTAGCCGATATTTCAGACCCCCGGTTCCTGGGGAACCGCGATGAGAAGCTCGAGCAGGATTCCCATCGTGAAGGCGAAAGCGTCCAATCCAATTTCCTCACCGACAAAATGCTTTCCATAATCCGGCTCGCCGTGCGCAGACTCAACTGAGGTAGAATGCGGGGCGTGGCAGGGGAGCGAGAAAGCGGCACGCGGGGCAATTTTGGGATGGCGTGGCTCTTTCTGTGTCTGGCGTTTTGCGCGCATGTGGCAGACGAGGCGCTGACGGGTTTCCTGCCGATCTATAACGCCACGGTTCTGGCGATGCGCGGTCAATACAAGTGGTTTCCGATGCCGACGTTCGAATTCCGCGAATGGCTGGCGGGGCTGATCGTTGCAAATATCGTTCTGTTGCTGCTAACGCCGTTTGCGTTTCGAAATGACTGGTGGCTGCGGCCGTTGGCGTACTTCCACGCCATCGTGCATTTGCTGAACGGCACGGGCCACACTTTGGGGACGATCTTCGGGCGGACCGTCTCGACCGTTCACTTCGCGCGGCCCGCGCCCGGCTTCTACTCCTCGCCGCTGCTCTTCGCGGGATCGATCTATCTTCTGGTTCGTTTGCGCGCCAGCCGCCGAAGCCAAAGCCAGGCAGCCGCTTCCTGAAAGAATAAAACGAAGGTTCGAGGGCGAAATATGCGACGAAATAGTTTTGCTAACTTTTTCATGACGATAGTGGCCCTGCTAGCCTGCCCAAGCGGTGATTTGCGCGCGCAAGCGAAGCCGGAGATGAAGAAGGAAGAAGCGCCGTTGCGGGCGGCGCTTGCTGGGCTGGTGCACGGGCATGCCTCCGGGTTCTTCGATCAGTTTCAGAAGAGGGCTGACTTGCAGATCGTGGGAATCGCTGAGGCCGATGGGCAATTGGTGGAACACTTCGAAAAGAAATACGGCTTGGCGCCGAGTCTTTTTTATTCCGACCTGGAAGAGATGCTGAAGAAGAGCAAGCCGCAAGCGGTGCTTGCGTTTACCAACACGTACGATCATCGCCGAGTGGTGGAGGTCTGCGCGAGGTATGGCGTTCCGGTTATGATGGAAAAGCCACTGGCAGTCAGCCTGGAAGATGCGCAGGCGATCGAGAAAGATGCACGCGCGGGGAAGATTCAGGTTTTGGTGAATTATGAAACGACGTGGTACCGCAGCAACCAGGCGGCGTACGACCTGGTACACGAGAAAGCCATTGGAGAGATTCGGAAAATTGTGGTGCATGACGGACACAAAGGTCCGAAAGAAATCGGCGTCGAACAGTGGTTTCTCGCCTGGCTGACCGATCCGAAACTAAACGGCGGTGGCGCGCTGTTTGACTTTGGATGCTACGGCGCGGACCTGGCGACGTGGCTAATGGACGGCCGCCGGCCGGACTCGGTGACCGCGGTCACGCAACAAATCAAGCCGGAGGTTTATCCGCGAGTGGATGATGAAGCGACGATCATCCTGACTTATCCCCACGCGCAGGCGATCATCCAGGCTTCCTGGAATTGGCCGTTCGACAGAAAAGACATCGAAGTGTACGGGCAGAAGGGCTATGCCATCACCGTCAAGCGTGACGCGCTGCGCGTACGGCTTCCGGAAAAAGAGGAAATCTCGACAGAGGCGAAGCCCTTAGAAAAAAAGAAGGAAGATTCCGTTTCGTATCTGCGAGCGGTGCTCCTGGGAGACATGCCGGTGGAAGGGCAGTCATCGCTGGAGACGAACGTGATTGTGACGGAAATACTGGATGCGGCCAGAAAGTCGGCGGCCACGGGCAAGACTGTTATCCTGGCCGGAACACACTAGAACGATAGTGAAGCGCTCGTTTATTTCGCGGGAACGGAGCGGTCCAGGGCTTCGCGGACTTTTTCCGTGAGCAATTGCGGCGTAAACGGTTTTTGCAGGAAAGAGATGCCCTCCTCCAGCGTGCCGTCCTGGGCGATCACATTGAAGGTGTAGCCAGACATATATAGTACACGGAGATGAGGATGACGCGCGGTGAGTCGCTTGGCGAGGTCGCGCCCGCTCATTCCCGGCATGACCACGTCGGTCAAGAGAAGCTGGATTTCGGCGCCGTTGTTTCCGGCCAGACGCTCGGCGTCTTCTGGAACGAGGGCTTCGAGCACGGTGTAGCCTCGCTCGGAGAGAACCATTTGGATCAACTCGCGCACCGCAGGTTCGTCTTCCACGAGCAGAATGGTTTCGCGGCCTTTGGGCGGCGCGGACGGAGGCATTTCCGGCGCTGCAAAAGAGGGAACAGCGTCCGCAACGCGAGGCAAATAGACCTTAAAGGTCGTCCCTTTTCCCGGCTCGCTGTACACCCAGATGTAGCCGCCGCTCTGTTTGACGATGCCATAGACGGTGGACAATCCAAGGCCGGTGCCGCGGCCGCTTTCCTTGGTGGTGTAGAAAGGCTCGAAGATGTGAGCGACGGTGTCAGCGGTCATGCCGACGCCGGTGTCCGTGACCGCCAGCAGCACATAGGGACCAGGGCGGACAACCGCATGATCGAGGGTGTAGCTGGAATCGAGATCAACGTTGCTGGTTTCAATGAGGATGCGGCCGCCGTTGGGCAAGGCGTCGCGTGCGTTCACGACCAGATTCATGATGACCTGTTCGATCTGTCCGGGATCCGCTTTGATGGCTCCCACGCCTCGCGATGCGAAAGTTTTCATCTCGATATTTGCGTTCATCAGCCGGCGCAGGAGCTGGTCGAGATTCACCACAATCGCGTTTAGATCGAGGACTTTCGGGCGCAGAACCTGCTTGCGACTGAATGCCAGCAACTGGCGAACCAGGTTCACAGCGCGATCGGCGGCGTTTTCGATGCGCCGGATGTCGCCGTGGAGGTCCGGGCGGTCCAGGCAGCGCTGCAGGGCCATTTCCACGTAACCCTTGATGATGGTCAGTAGATTATTGAAATCGTGCGCGACGCCTCCCGCGAGCCTGCCGACGGCTTCCATCTTGCGCGCCTGCAGCAATTGATTTTCGAGCATTTTGCGGTCGGTGATATCTACGATCAAGCCTTCCACGACGGGATGGCGGTCACTGCCGCGCACTACGACCGCCGTGTCGTTGACCCAGATGGTCTGCCCGTCCTTGCGGACAATGCGAAATTCGGATTGCGAGCGTTCGCCGCGCGCGTTGGCCTCCTCCGCGGCAAAAACGATGGGGTGGTCTTCGCCAGGGATGTAACGCAACCAATCTCTTGAAGTCGCAAGCCATTCCTCGGGGGAGTAGCCGAACATGGTTTCGATTTGGGGGCTGACGTAAAACCACTGGCCGGTGACCCCAATTTCGGCAATGTAGCTGATGGCCGCAACCTGCTCGATGAGCGTACGGTACTTGATTTCCGCTTCCGCGCGCGCGTGCTCGGCGTTCAGACGGTCGCTGATATCGCGGGCGACGCAAACCGTGCCGTTTGGGGCCATCAAGGTGATGGCCACTTCGATAGGCAGCGTGGTGTTATCCGGGCGATGAAGCGCGATTTGCCCCGACCATTTGCCGGTTCTCTGAACGGAGGCGCGAACCTCTGCTTCGAACTGCGTGACGTCCCGCGGATCGTAAACTTGCTGCCAGGTCTTGCCCAGCACCGCCTGCGCACTGGGCAGCCCCACCATGCGGGCAAATGCGGAATTGGCATAGACGTGCGCGCCGTTGCCGTCGAGGATGGCCATACCATCCTCGGTGGATTCCATGGCAACACGGTGCCGCATGACCGCTGCGGAAGTTTGCGCCTGCCGGAATTCGGTGGTTGCCAGACGCACCACATACGAAATAATCGAGATGGCCAGCAATGAAAAACCGATCATCCGCCATTGCGGGCCAAGCCAGGCGACCAGCGCCAAAACGATCATCGGGGCCAACGCCAGCATCACATTTTCGAGTGCGAGTTCTCGCAGCGTCTTTGACGGACGTGATTGCAGCGCGGCAACCTCAGGGTCTTCCTGCCAGCGCCCCGCCCATATCGCCGCGAACAGGAACGGAATTGTCCAACCGAGGTCGTACCAGCTCCCCGTCGACGCCAACTTGTTCGCCCAGGGGGACTCTGCAAGTCCAGAGCCCAGCGCGTAGACGAGAAGGAAGAGTGCAAGCCCGCTATACAGTGAACGAAAGCGTCTTGTCTTTGCGGCCCACGCCTGGATTGCAGCGACTAAAGTCAGCACCAGGCTAATGGCGACGAAGATCCACGTCACAATCAGTTCATTGAACTGCGCCTGGGCTCCCTGCAGCACCTGTGCGTAGAAGAGTGCGAAAAAGAGGGACAAAAAAACGATGGCGATCTGTATGGAATCCAAAACCATCTCGGCGCTGAAGTCCGGTGAGTCCTTCTCCTTGTCCAGAAATAGGGCCATCGCATAAAAAATGCCCTGCACATCGAACAGGATGCGGACTATGGAAAACCGGGGCACCGGCGCGTGCAGCCAGTTCTCGTAATACATCCAGCCCAGGTTCGCCACTCCCCAAGTGGCGATGCTGCAGCCAACCAACACCCAGAAAGGACGGCTCAAGCCACGGCCGCGCTTCGATGCCGTGAAACTCATTGCCGCGGCAAATCCGCAACTGACAATTTGCAGGAGATTCGTCACCAGGGAGCCGGTGGGTGACATTCCCAGTGTGAGAATGACGCCGACACTAAGCCCCAGAAGTACGATCACCGACACCAACAGCTTACGCGGCATCCTCACGAGCTCCTTGAAATCTGATGCGAATGGGTACTTGTGCTAGTTTAGGACAGAACTCGGACGGAGCGGACGGTCATTGCCGGGATACGTTCCAAAAAGGGAAACGCCAGCACGCGTTCTCAGGCGCGCTTCTAAAGAACTTGTACAAAAGAATTCCAAATGAAGCCCTCGCGACTAGCGGCCCTCCAACGGGTAGCGGTCCTGAGACTGGACGGCGGAGGCGACGCGGCGGCGCAGGGCGATGGTGTCCACCGGGGCGCGCTTGGCGAAGCGCTTCAGGACGGCCATCTGCGTGGTCAGCATGTCGCCTTCGTGAATCGCGGCGATGGCGCGCTTGGCTTCGTGCTCGAGGCGCTCGGCGGCGTCGTTAATAAAAACGCGCGCGACGTCGATCATGGTTTGCGATGCGGATTCGCCCTTCGCGGCGGCGGCTTTTTGCGCGCGCAACAGGCAGGACTCCATGGCGTAAATTTCCATGACCACATTGGAAAGCGCGCCGATCAGTTCCTGCTCGTCGGCCAGTTTCTCGCGGAATTTCTGGACGGCGCCTCCGGCGGCTTGCAGAAACATTTTCTTGGAATTGGCCACCACGCGGGATTCGCCGGCGAGCACGCCTTCGGGCGCTTCCTCGAAGGATGGCCCGGCCAGTATTTCATCCGCTAGCTTCATGGCCGCGGGAATCAGCGGCAGTTGCCCGCCCATGGCGCGCTTCATCAGCATTTGGATGATGAGCATGCGGTTGATTTCGTTGGTGCCTTCGAAAATGCGGTTGATACGCGAATCGCGATAGGCACGGCACACCGGATATTCTTCGTGAAAGCCGTAGCCGCCGAAAATTTGCACGCCTTCGTCCGCCACAAAATCGAGCATTTCGCTGCCGTAGACCTTGGCGATGGAACTCTCGATGGCGTATTCCTCGAGAACTTTCATGGAGTTTTGAATTTTGTCGCCGGAGCCGGAAGCCGCCGCCATGGCCGCTTCGATGTTTCCCGCCGAGCGATACACCATCGATTCCACCGCGAAAATCTGGATGGCCATCTCCGCCAGTTTTTCTTTCATCAAGCCGAAGTCGCCGATCTGTTTTCCAAACGCCTTGCGCTCGCGCGCGTATTTCGCGGAGGTCATCAGCACGTGCTTCGAGCCGCCGACGCAGGAAGCGCCAAGCGTGAATCGCCCGGCATTCAGGATGTTGAACGCCACGATGTGGCCGCGGCCGATCTCGTGCAGCAGGTTTTCTTTCGGAACCTTGCAGTTTTCCAGGAAAATCGGGGTCGTCGAGCTGCCGTGGATGCCCATCTTGTGTTCTTCATTGCCGGGTTTGAAGCCTGGGAAAGTCCGCTCGACGATGAAAGCGGTGAATTTTTCGCCGTCAATCTTCGCGAACACGATATACACATCGGCGAAACCGCCGTTGGTGATCCACATCTTCTGCCCGTTCAGGATGTAGTGCGTGCCTTCTTTATTCAGTTCCGCGCGCGTCAGCGAATTCTGCGCGTCGGACCCGGCTTGCGGCTCGGAAAGGCAATAGGCGCCGATCCACTCGCCGGTAGCCAGCTTCGGCAAGTATTTTTTCTTCTGCGCTTCCGTGCCGAAATAAACGATCGGCAGCGTGCCGATGCCCGCGTGCGCGCCGTGAGTCACCGCGAAGCCGCCGTAGATTGAAAGTTTCTCGGTCAATACCGTAGTGGAAATCTTGTCGAGGCCCGCGCCGCCGTATTCCTCGGGCACGCCACCGCCCATCAAGCCGACTTCGCCGCCTTTTTTCACCAGCTCGACCATCAGCCCGGGCTTCTTGTTCTCGAGATCTTTGGCCACCGGCAGTACTTCTTTCAATACGAATTCTTCTGCCGTCTGCCCGATCAGCTTCTGGTCGTCAGTCAAATCCGCGGGCGTGAACACATCGCCCGGCTGCGGCGATTCGAGGAGAAAGCTGCCTCCCTTAGCGGCGGGCTTGGTGAGAGTGGCGGTGGCCATCTTGGTCGCTCCTAGCGGGTAGTCTCTGGTACTGGCTTTCAGTTAACGGCTGTCCAAGGCGTGCAGCACATTCGATTCACCTCATTTTACTCCCGCCCCGAGGCGCAGTAAACACCGTTAACTTGCCTGTGTCGGATCCGTTTTCCGTCATCTGGCAATACCTCTACTCCGCCTCTCAAACTGGAATCAAAAGCAATCCGGGGTATAATCCACGCTCATTTCGCGCAACACTGAGGGATACTGATGAAGCCGGTCAACTTCGTTCGCGCACTTATCTTGTTTGCGCCGCTATGCGGCGCCCTTTCGTTCGCTGGGCGCTCCGTGGCCCAGGCTCCGCCGCCGGCCACTCCTTCCACACTGCCCAGCGAAACGCCGGCGCAGCTCACGCCGGCCACTTATGGCTTCGACTACGACCGGCGCGATGTCATGATTGCCATGCGCGACGGCGTAAAATTGCACACCGTCATCCTTGTGCCCAAAGGCGCCAAGAACGCGCCCATTCTTCTGACGCGCACGCCTTACGACGCTACTGCTCTCACCAGTCACTCCTATAGCTCGCATCTCGGTCCCAGCCTCCATGGCTACGACAACGCGCTCGAAGTCATCCTCGAAGGCGGCTACATTCGCGTCGTCCAGGACGTGCGCGGCAAGTACGGCTCCGAAGGCGATTACGTGATGAACCGCCCGCTGCACGGCCCGCTGAATCCCACCCCCGTCGATCACTCGACTGACACCTACGACACCATCGACTGGCTGGTGAAAAATATTCCGGAGAGCAACGGCAAGGTCGGCATCCTGGGCATTTCATACGATGGCTTCACGCCGCTGATGGCGCTCGTCAATCCGCATCCCGCGCTCAAAGTCTGCGTGCCCATGAACCCCATGGTCGACGGCTGGATGGGCGACGACTGGTTTCACTACGGCGCGTTTCGCCAGCAAAACTTGCCCTACATCTACGAACAAGAAGCCACCCGCAAGAACGACGAGCACTGGTGGACCAGCAACTTCGACGATTATGACCTGTACATGCAAGCCGGTTCGGCCGGCGAGCTTGGCCGCCGTCACGGGCTTGAACAAGTCGGATTCTGGAGAAAAATCCTGGATCACCCCGCCTACGACAGCTTCTGGCAGCAGCAAGCCATGGACAAGATTCTCGCCGCGCAGCCGCTGAAAGTTCCCACCATGCTGGTGGACAGCTTGTGGGATCAGGAAGATATTTATGGCGCGATCGCCGTTTACAAAGCGCTCAAGCCGAAGGACACCGCCAACGACAAAGTTTTTCTGGTCATGGGGCCGTGGCATCACGGGCAGGAAATCGATGATGGCAGTTCGCTCGGCGCGCTGAAATTTGCGAGCGACACCGGGCTTTATTTTCGCCGTGAAATTCTCGCGCCATTCCTGGCGCAATATCTGAAAAACGGCGTGCCGAAGAGTGACGTTGCGCCGGTTACCGCGTTTGAAACCGGCACGAACACCTGGCGGCGTTTGCCCGCATGGCCCTCCGGATGCGCCAACGGCTGCACTCCAAAACCAACGCCGCTCTATCTTAACGCGGGGCTAAAGCTCACCTTCACTGCGCCCGCAGCGAGCGAAGCGCCCTTCGACGAATATGTCTCCGACCCCGCAAAGCCCGTGCCGTTCCGCGCGCGCCCCAGTCAGCCGGTTGGCTACTCCAACGGCTTGACCTGGCCGCAGTGGCTGGTAGACGACCAGCGGGAAGCGTCCGGCCGTCCTGACGTTGTCGTTTTCGTCTCGGATGCGCTCAGTGCTCCCATTAAAATCAGCGGCCAGCCCATTGCCAACTTGATCGCTTCCACCAGCGGCACGGACTCCGACTGGGTCGTCAAGCTGATCGATGTCTATCCCGACGAAGTCGGCGCGCAACCGGAAATGGGCGGCTATCAACTGATGGTCGCCGCCGACGTTTTCCGCGGCCGCTACCGCGAAAGTTTTGAAACGCCCAAGGCCCTCGCGCCGGACAAGCCGCTGCTCTACCGCTTCGCGCTTCCCACCGCCAATCACGTGTTCCTGCCCGGCCATCGCATCATGGTGCAAATTCAGTCCAGCTGGTTCCCACTCTACGACCGCAACCCACAAACGTTCGTGCCCAACATTTTCTGGGCCAAGCCCGCCGACTATCGCAAAGCCACCCAGCGCGTGTACCACGCTCCAGGCCAGGCTACCTTTATCGAGCTACCGCTGGTCACCGCCCCGTGAGCGCTGCAGCGGGGAAGGCTAGTTAGGTACCGTGGGGACAGCGGTCGATGCCCCACTCGGGCCAATGCGGCGGACAAGCATCACAACATAAAAGATCCCGATCGCAAGAAAAACAGAACCAAAGAGAAACGGGACGAACCATGTAAATTGATCGTATTTGAGTTTCAACTCCAGAATGCCCCGCCCTAGCTCTACGCCGCCGAGCCAAGACCAAAAGACCGTAGAGATTGCTAGACTGCGCGTCGAATGTTTATTCACGATTGTGAGGTCCATAACCATCTCCTATTCATCCGCAACGTTAACGCAAAACGACGACGCGCTCTCTCCGTGGATACGCTTGCTGTTAAGTTCGACCTCACAAGCCCACTGACCCTAGATGCTACCCCAACCTTGCCGTGACTCTTGCACTTGGTCCCTGCTATCCTCTAGCCTTTCCATTTTCAACAGGAGTGAATCACATGCGTTGCACGCTTTCCGTAATTCTTTTGTTTGGCCTCGTCGCCGCTGCTTCAGCTCAGCAAACGCCGCCCGCTTCCCATTTCGACGGCAACTCCTGGTGGTCCCACGTCAAATTCCTCGCCGACGATTCCCTCGAAGGCCGCGACACCGGCAGCGAAGGTCTTCGCAAAGCGCAAGCCTACGCCGTCGAACAGTTCCAGAAAGCCGGCCTCGAACCTGCCGGCACGAACGGCTTCTATCAGCCCGTGCGCTTCAATCAATACGAAGTCGACGAAGCCAAATCCTCTCTCGCCCTCGTCACCGGCGAACAATCCAAATCCTTTTCCTTCGCCGACGACGCTTTCATCAATACGCGCTCCACACGCGCGTCCGCCAATCTCTCCGCGCCACTCGTTTTCATTGGCTACGGCCTGCAAATCCCCGAAAAAAATCTCGATGAGCTGGCCGGTCTCGACCTGAAAGGAAAAATCGTCGTCTACCTTACTGGCTCTCCCGCAGACATTCCCACCGCGCTCGCTTCTCACTATCAAACCGCCGGCGAGCGCTGGAAATCGTTGCGTGCCGCCGGCGCCATCGGCACCATTTCCATTTTCAATCCCGCGTCCATGGACATTCCGTGGTCACGCATCTCCGTTAACCGCAATCACCCCTCCATGGACCTCGCCGATCCCGAGTTCTATGAAACTCCCGGCCTCCAATTGGGCGTTTCTTACAATCCCGCTTCCGCGGAAAGACTCTTCGAAGGTTCCGGCCACACCTTCGCGGAAATCGCCGCTCTCGGAAAAGACCGCAAGCCTCTCCCGCATTTCCCTCTGGCCGCCTCGCTCAAAGCCAACGCCGTCATCCTTAGCAAGTCCCTGGAATCCTCGAACATCGTCGCCAAACTCACCGGCTCCGATCCCACGCTAAAAAATGAATTCGTCGTCCTATCCGCGCACATCGACCACGTCGGCATCGGCGCACCCATCAACGGCGATCGTATTTACAACGGCGCCATGGACAACGGCTCCGGCAGCGCCCTCGCCATGGACATCGCCGCCAGCCTCAAAGCGCATCCGGAAAAAGTCCAGCGCTCGATTCTCTTCGTGCTCGTCACCGCCGAAGAAAAGGGCCTGCTCGGCTCGAAATATTTCGCCACTCATCCCACTGTCCCGCCAAAATCCATTCTCGCCGACGTCAACGTGGACATGTTTCTCCCCATCGTCCCGCTGAAAATCCTGAAAGTCGGCGGCCTCGAGGAATCCGACCTCGGCGCCCGCGCCGCGGCCATCGCGCAATCCCTGGGCATCAAACCTATCGCCGATCCCGAACCGCTCCGCAACAGCTTCATCCGCAGCGATCAATATAATTTCATCAAGCAGGGCGTTCCGTCCGTCAAGTGCGACATCAGCTTCGAGCCCGGCACGCCCGAACAGAGAGTCTTCAAGGACTGGCTCACCAACCGCTACCACGCCCCGAGCGACGACGTGAATCAGCCCGTCGATCTCCAGGCCGCCGCCCTTTACGAGGAGTTCACCCGCCGCCTGCTCGTCGACACCGCCAACGCAACCGCGCGTCCGCGCTGGAAACCCGATTCCTTCTTCCGCCGCTACGCCGCGGATTAGGTTCTGACTCCTATTTTGCAGGCGGGGGAAGCGATTGGAAGCAAAGGAGGAAATGATGAAACCCACGGTGAAAGTCTTGACGGCTGCCATTTCATTCGCGCTAGTACTCAGTGTTCCCCTATGGGCGGCGCTGCAAGAAAAAACCGCAGGGAAGCCGGCGCCTGCTTCAGCAAGGACTGCTGCGAGACCCGGCACGGCGGAAATGGACCGGCTGAAATTTTATCTCGGCGAATGGGACTACACCGAGACTTATCCGAACGGCGGGAAGAACACCGGCGTGTACACCAGTAAGCTGGGGCCGGGAGGAAATTCGCTGATCAACTCGTTTCATTCCCAGGGGCCCGTCGGCGACAGCGAGGGACTGCTGGTGATGACTTGGGACGCCAGCGAAAGAGCCTACAAAATGTACGTCTTCGCCAATGATTTTCCTGGAGCGCTCGTGGAGACCGGACAGTTCGAAGGCGACACGCTGGTATACCGTTCGGAGATTCCTATGGAAGGCGCAAATGTGAAATTGCGGAACTCCACGCGGCTCACTGGCCCACGAACGCTAGTGAGCGAACAATTCGTGGCCATGAAAGACGCGCCAGAAAAGTTGCTCGTGCACGTCGAAGCCAAGAAAAAGTGAGAGCGGGCCGGTGTCATTTTAGTTCTTGGCTGCCCGGGGTTGCTGTTTTGAGAGCGTTCTTCCCGTCAAAGGCGACACTGGCCCGCTGTCCTTGAAAGAAAGCAGCAGAATTCGGGTGGGCCCTTTGCCCGATGCAGTGATCGACCGCTTCACACCTGCAGGCAGCCAAAACACTTCGCCACCCTTCAAATTGCTGGACGCTCGCTCGTAGTTTGGAGTGACATTCCCCGAAAGTTTCACCTTCAATTCCGTTCCCGCCAATGCGACCAGCAATTCGGAATTCACCGGCTGCTCGTCCGCATACTTGGATTTTGCAGCAAGGACGCCACTCTCAGCCACGAATTCATCGGTCTCAAATAGCTCTGAGCTGCTCGGAAGAGGGGCGGGGTGCGTTGGAGTGGCTGAGGACTCCAGATTGGGACAGGCACCCGCAGGCCCGTCGACAATTTTGGCGCAGAGATTGTGCGGTCCACCCTGGGGATGAAGTAGTTCGACGGTGACGTTGTCGAAAGGGCTGCCGGCGTCGGTGCGTGCGATGTGCGCGAAGCCTCCGCGGGAGTACCCAACCTGGCCGTCGGTCATGACCAGGCGGGCTTCGGGCTTTCCGGCCACCGCGTTGATGACGTTGGCGGGACCAAGGCTGACGTAAACGTAAGGCAGGTCGTGTTGATGGAGAAGCGTGGCGTCGTGCGCGGGGACGCTGACGCGGAACACGCGAACATAGGAATTTTCAAACACGAGATGATGGTGAGGTTCGTTCGCAACAGGAACGGCGACCGGCGCTTGGGCGCGGAGTGGGGCAGAGAACAAAAGCGCGAGAGCAATCAATAGGCATTTCATGGGAGAACCAACACGCTCAGAGGCGCTCGAAGATGCCGGCCGCGCCCATCCCGCCGCCTATGCACATGGTCACCATGCCGTAGCGCGCATTGCGCCGCTGGAGTTCGCGGAGAATCGTAGCGGTGAGTTTTGCGCCGGTGCATCCCAGCGGGTGGCCCAGAGCGATGGCCCCGCCGTTGGGATTGACCCGCGTGGCGTCGAGCCCGGCCTGCTGGATCACCGCAAGTGATTGCGCGGCGAAGGCTTCATTGAGTTCGATCACCGCCATGTCGTTCAGCGAGAGGCCGGCGAGTTTCAATACCTTGGGAATGGCTTGAACGGGGCCGATGCCGAATTCTTCCGGGAGCACTCCAGCAGTGGTGTAGGCGACGAATCGCGCAAGCGGTTTCAATCCAAGAGATTTCGCGCGGGCGTCGCTCATGATCACGGTGGCGGCGGCGCCGTCGCTCATCGGCGAACTGTTTCCAGCAGTAACGGTGCCCTTCGCATGAAACGCGGGCTTGAGCTTTGCAAGAACGTCGAGATTCGTGTCGGCGCGCGGAAGTTCGTCGGTGGCGAAGACGAAAGTTTGCGTTGCAGGTTTTGGCGCGGATTTCCCTTTGGACGATGCGCCGTTTCCATTCGCCAGGGAAGTGATTTTCACCTCGACGGGAATGGTTTCATCCTTGAAATTTCCGGCAGCAATGGCGGCCAGAGCTTTCTTGTGCGAATTGGCCGAGAATTGGTCAGCTTGCTCGCGCGTAATGCCGAATTTCCGCGCAATGTTTTCCGTGCCCAGCCCCATGTTGATATAAGCGTCGGGATAATGATCGACCAGCCAGGGATTCGGCGAAACTTTGTTGCCGCCCATCGGAACCATCGACATGGACTCGGTTCCGCCGGCAACGATGACTTCGGCGGAGCCGGCCCGGATGCGCTCAGCGGCGAGCGCGATGGCTTGCAGGCCGGAAGAGCAAAAACGGTTTATGGTCATCGCGCTGGTTTCGACGGGGAGCCCGGCGCGCAGCGCCGCGATGCGCGCCACGTTCATGCCCTGTTCGCCTTCCGGCATGGCGCAGCCGAGAATCACGTCGTCAATTTCTTTGAGTTCAAGGCCGGGAACGCGCGCCAGCGCTTCCTTGATGGCCAGCGCCGCGAGATCGTCGGGCCGCGTAGCGCGCAGCGAGCCTTTGAAGGCGCGGCCAACAGGAGTGCGGACAGCGGAGACAATGACGGCTTCAGGCATGGCGGGACCTCGCAATTCGAAACTTCCCTTTTATTGTTGGTCCGATGCCTGGGAAAAAGCAACTCTCGGCGGCAGAAATCAATGCGTCTGGATCCTTGCTCGGTTGTAGGGGCGCAGCATGATGCGCCCCTGCGGGCAAGATTCTGCCCACGAGAGCGGTTTAGCCGAGGCTATTCCGCGCGGAGAGCCTCAACGGGATCGACCGTGGAAGCCCGCCGCGACGGCAGGTAGCTGGCAAGAAACGCCGTAGCTGCCAGGCCGAGCGAAGCTGCGCCGTAAGCTACCGGATCGACCGGGCTCACCTTGAAAAGCAGCGTCGACATCAAGCGCATGACGATAACGGCGACCACGAGCCCGCACGCCACACCGATTCCCGTCAGCGTCAACCCGTGGCGGACGAACATGCTCGTGAGTGTCTGCTGTTGCGCGCCGAGAGCCATGCGAATGCCGATCTCGCGCGTGCGCTGAGACACGGAATAGGCGATTACGCCATAGATCCCAACGACGCCGAGCAAAAGGGCCATGCTCCCGGCGACACCAAGCATGATCAGCGTGAAGGAAGTGCGCGCCATGGAGCGCTTATAGAAAAAGTCCAGAGCGTGAACTTCGGCCAGGGGAAGATTCGGATTCAACGACCAGACCGCCTGGCGCACTTCTTTCAAGAAACTTTCCGAGCCGGTGCGCGAGCTGCGAAGGACGAAAGCCACATCGCGGAAAGCAAAGGAATCATCGCTTTCGAAATGATCCATCAAGAGAGGCCAGTAGATGGACGCCGCGGCCGGCTTGCCGACGCCTTCATCGTAAACGTCGCCGACGACGCCAATGATTTCCCGCCAGTCGTCTTTGGTGCTGACGCGGATGCGTTTGCCGAGCGCTGCGGAAGGTTCGCGCCAAACTTCGCGAGCCACGTTTTCAGCGACCACGGCGACCGGAAGTTTCTTGTAAGTGTCGTTCCACGTGATTCCACGGCCGGCCACCAGCGGGGCCCCAAGGGTGCCGAAATATTCCGGCGAGACAAATTTGAAGCGGCGCAGCGGTGGAAGCTGGCCTTCGCCGTAGGTCTGGTTCTCGACGAACACTGGATCGCTCCATCCTTGGCCGGTCATTGGAATTTTGGAAGTGATTCCGACGGCAGAAACTCCGGGAATCGCCGTGAGCCTACGTGCGATCTCCTCTTCCATGCGCACAACGTTTTCGTCTTCTTTGGCCAGCGCCTTGACAATCGAAACGCGGAAGGTCTGCAACGCAGCCGGCGCGGCAAATCCCGGATTGACGTTGGTGAGAGCGCGGAACGTTCGAATCATCAGGCCAGAGCAAATCAATAAGACGAGAGCGAGCGCGACCTGCACGACGACCAGCACGCTGCGCGCGCGGTGTTGCTCCTTACTCTGGCTGAGAGCGCGGCCCCCTTCGCGGATGCCGGTGCTGAGCCGCACTCCGGCGTACTTGAAAATGGGAATGGAAGCAAACAGGGCGCTGGCGAGGAGTGAAATCAGAAGCGTGAAGAGCAACACGCGGCCATCGATGCCGATTTCACGAATGCGGGGAAGCCCCGCGGGAGCGATGGCCGCGAGGACGCGCAACGCGGCGTAAGCAAGGCCCAAACCGACCGCGCTCCCGAGCAATCCGAGAATGACGCTTTCGAGTAGAAGGTCGGCGGCAATGCGCCCACGGCTCGCGCCCAAAGCGGCGCGCACGGCCAGTTCCTGACGGCGGCCTTCCACGCGCACCAGCAGCAAATTGGCAACATTGGCGCAGGCAATCAGCAGGACCATGCCAACCGAACCCATGAGCACCCAGAGGAGGCTCCCGACGTCACCGACGACGTCGCGCTTGAGCGGACGAACGTTGGGGCCAATGTGCGCTTCCTCGAAGAGCTTGATGCTGAATCCCGGCGGCGCGGGAAAAGAGGTCATAACGATGGGAAGCATGCGGGCAACATCGGTGTTGACCTGCTCGATGGTAACGCCGGGCTTCAGCCGGGCGAGACCCTCGTAGCTGAAATTGCCGAGGTTGACTTTGTTGCGGTCAAACTGAAAGGGCGTGAGCAACGCCGGATCGTTATAGTCCAGGAAATGAAAACGCTGCGGCAGGACGCCGATGATTTGCCGGCTCTTGCCATCCACGATAATGTTGCGGCCGACAGCGGAGGCGTCGCCGCCAAATTTGCGCCGCCAATATCCGTAGGTGAGCATCACGGTTTCGGGAGCGCCCGGCGAATCATCCTGCTTGTTGAAAGTGCGGCCCAGCAGGGGAGGAATCCCGAGGAGCGGTAGAGTGCCGTCGGTGACGCGCAGAGAGTCTACCTGTTCGGGCTCGGCCACGCCGGTGACGCTCACGGAGTCACCGGCGTAAAGGCCAATGTCCTGGAGGGTCTTGTTCTGTTCGCGGTAGATGAAATAGTCGGAGGGGGACATGTCAAGTTCTTTGAGCTGGATGCCAGGTGCAGTATGCCAGACGCCGATGAGTTCATCGGGTTTGGGATACGGCAAGGGCTTGAGTAGAACGCCTTCGAGGACGCTGAAAACAACCGTGTTGGCTCCTACGCCGGCGGCCAGAGTGACCAGGGTGATGGCCGTGAACATCGGGGCACGGCCCAGCCTGCGGAGAACTTGCTTGAGTTCGTTCTTGAAGGATTCCATCGGTTCCCCCCCCGCGTCTCCCTGTTGAATAGGCACACCTTCTTGAGGTTCTGACAGGGTGATACGTCAGGGAGCAGGAGAAGTTCCCTGAAATTTCCCACGGCGAACCTGTCGGGGCCGTCTCACGACGATCAGCGACTTATTTTTCCTTGAGCGGGGCGCCTTTGCGCGGGATGAAGATGGTCCCGGGAGGCTCGACATTGAACTTCTTCGCGTAGTTGCCTTGGTTGACGGCAATGCTGACGCGGTCGCGCGAATCGATGAACAGAAGTACATCGCCGACGGGGACATCCATGAACGTTTTTACGTAAGGCAGGGTCACCGTTTTCTTATTGATCTCAACCCTAAGTTTGTCGCCGAGGTTGTAGCCAAGCTTCTTGAATTCTTCACCGGGAATATCGGTGACCAGAGAGCCGAAGGGATCGTCGAGGCCAATGATGTCACCGGCGATGCCTTTGTCGGTGGTGGTAGAGCTTTTTGGAGTGAGGCGGACGAGTTGCGGAACCTCGGGGCCGACGAGATTGAAATCCCAGCCCCCTGCGAGGTGCGCGCCTGCCGGAGAAAAAATGTCGCGGCCATGAAAAGTGGAAGAAACAGGGGACTGAATCATCCAGCTAGGATTGGTGATCTCACGTGCGGACTCGAGGCCGTCGCGGTCGATCACGGGGGTGATCAGGCCATTATCGGGCAGGACAAAATACTGGCCTTTCTTGGATTTGACGATAATGGCTTTGCGCGAGGTGCCCACTCCGGGGTCGACTACGGCCACAAATACCGTTCCCGCAGGATAGTACGGAGACACCGCCTCAAGAAAACGTGAGCCTTCCTCGATCTGATAGGGCGTCACCTGATGGGTGATGTCCATAATGCGGGCGGCGGGCGCGATGCCCAGCATGACCGCTTTGCAGATGGCAACGGCGTCGTTGGCGGCGCCGAAGTCGGTCATAAAGACGATGGTGGGCCGCGAGCCGGAGGGGGAATCTTTCAGCGCCGGAGTCTTCGAGCAGGCAGAGCCAAGCAAGGCCAGCACGAGTAGAAGCAGGACAAACCATCGAATTCGAGAAACCATTAACGCTCCGTTACGGTGAGATAGTTTTGTGCGAGCCAGTGTAAGCCGCTCAACTTACGTTAGGCAAGGCGCGTTCTAAAAGGGACGCGCGAGAGGCGTGGCGAAGTCGGTGTGCTCGGCGCATTTTTTTCTTGACAGTGGCGAATAGAAAGCGAAATATAGCAGCCTCTTGTGCCGATACTGGCCCGCAGTTTGAAACGATCGGCTAGAGAAAGACACTACTTCGTGGCTCTCGACATCGCCTGTACGAAAGGACAGGTTTTCCACAGCTAGTACAGGGAAAACGAGGCGAAAACTAGGGCGAAAGTCAAATACAATGTAACATATTGAAAATGCAATGCTTACGTAGTTCCAATGTGGAATCTTGCGGTACTAGTAGCAGGGTTTGGGTCGCAAAATGTGACTTCTGTACCATCGCCTTTGGAGTCAGGAAGGTGTCAAATGGGACAGGTAAGAGGGAATGGTGTGGACCCGAAGGACAGGGCGGCGCATCTAAAGAAGCGGATGAGAAAGCAGCAAGCGAAACAAAGCGCAGAGGCAAGAGTTAAATAGGGCAGGGGATTGGGGATAGAGAAAGATGAAGACCAAGGACAACGGTCGAAAGTGGATGTGGATGTTCCTGGCAGCGCTGGTTGCGCTGCAGACGTATTTTGTGTGGGAATTACTGGCGGTGTTTGCCTTGTTCGCGGCGGGGTTTGCGGCCGTTGCGTTTGTGGTCGGCAGCTTGTACATGCTGCACCGTGGCTGGGCAGTGGCAGTGGAGCGGATCGCGGACAGCCGGCACCCGATTATGGTCGCGACACGGCAAGGCATCGACACGCTGGAAGATGCTGTCCGGCGTCCGTTTCGGCGTCCAGGTTCTGCGCCCGCGCGCTGAGTGACTTTATGACTTTCTGGCCTGCGCCAGAGCACACACGGAACTGGTCACCCTGCCTCCTTCACGGCTGATTCAGCCTCCGCAGCAATAGGAACGAAAAGAAAAACGCCAACCGTCCTGAGAGAACGGTTGGCATTTTTCTCTTGCGGGGACCGCGAACTTCGCGTGGCAGGCAGGCGGCGTATCATTATTATTATTTGGCAGCGCCGCGCTATAGCCGTCTAGTGGGTGAGTGGATCGATGTCGGTATCGGGTATGATCTCTGTATCGTCCTTAGCACGGGAATCGGTGTCGGCGTCGAAGAGGGTTTTGCCGTTGTCCTTGGTGAGCGCGACCATAGTGGATTTCGAGTGTTCGTCCACGGCGCTGACGGCGGCCACCAGACAAGAGTAGAGAAAAGCCTTCATGCCTTTGCGGAATTGGTCGGTGGAACGCTCGGCGGCGCGGGCGACTTCGGATTCCAAGGCCAAGCGGCGAGCTTCGCAGGTGGCGCGGCTTTCGGCGTCGAGTGAGGAGAGCGCGGACACGGCCCGGTCCTTGGTCTCGGACAGGACGGCGTTCACTTGCTGGTCGGTTTGGCGCTGGAAGGCTCCCAGGGCGGAATTGACGGCGCTCTGAACGAGGGACTGCACTTCGGCGGAGCGGGCGTCGAGCTTCAGGAGCGCCTCCTGCGTCACGGCCTGGGTATTTTCCAGCAAGAGTTGATAGCGGCGGTCGGCGGCGCGGGCAGTCGCGGATTCAAATTGGGAAGTGGCTTGAGCGACGGCTTCGCTGAGGCGCGCCTGGATTTGCGGCTCCCTTTCGCGGGTCATTCTTTCTACAAATTCCTGGGAGCGGGCCAGTTCGCGGCGCAACTCGGCGGCTTGCGTTTCCAGGCGCTGGACCATTTCTTCCGCCTGGGCGCGGTACTTTTCCATTTGTTCTTTCCATTGCGAGGCGATTTCACCGGCGAGTGCATCCTTGGAGGAAAGGCGCATAGTTTCGACGCGCGTGGGGAAAAGTTCCTGAATCTCGCGCACGCTGGAATTGCGCACTTCATCGATAGAGTTGAGCGCTTCGCGCACGGCTTCGTCCACTTGCTGAGATACCGCTGCTTTCACTGCTTTCTCCGCGGCCTGCTGCAATTTTCCTTGCAGCGCGGCGATCAGGCCGTCCGGTGTGACGACGATGCGCTGCGGCTTGGGGGCCTCGGCCAGCTTTGGTGCTTGCGGCTTCGAGGCAGCGGGTGACGGAGAAGGGAAGGTAGCGACCTCGGCCATTCTGTGCTCGGCATTCTCCGGCGGCTCGTCAAACGCCGGAACGGCGGGCGTTGGAACGGCGGGCGGGGGATCCAGAGCAGGCGCAGCTGCGGCCACAAATTGTGCCACGGGCGCATTCGCTCCACGGCTGCTCGTCCAATCCTGAGGCGGAGTGACGACTCCCCAGACATTCGCGGGATTTTCCAGTTCCACGCCGACTTGCTGCAATTCCCGCGAACTCTGTGAGGTGTGCACCGAGCGCACGCGCGCGCGCACGGCGGGGGGCTTGGGCTCGACACTCAAGCCTACGACTTGCAGGGTGACCCACGATCCCACGCCGTAATCGTGACGCGAGGGATAACGGCAACCGTGCAGGTTAAGGCTGGTGGAGACGGTTCTTTCCACAAAGGGCTCGCCCAGGCGGTTTTGGCCGAAGACGATCAGCGGGACGGAGCGCTCGATGCGCGTGCTGCGCCGCGCGTCTTCTCCCACGGAACGGTCAGGAGGGCTGATCAGAGACGATTGGCTCACGTCTGCTCCAAAAGGATGCAGTTCCTGGTCGCGGCAGCTCCGGAAGACGAGTGTCTGGCGGAGTGCACTTTCACGCGAGGAAGCAAATTCGATGGCGCTGTGAAACCGGCGTGCGCACGATTGCGAGCGGCGAGCTTCTCGCGGAACCCCACGGGGCAAATGTTAGCCGAAGGCCGCCCGGTTGTCGATGTCTCAATCTAAGAACTGCGATTGGCACGGGCTGGTTCGTTCTCAAACTCGACTGGGCACCCCCCCACCCCCCTGTTTTCTTAAAAGAGTGCGGAAGCACTTGAAAAGAAAAGAGTTGAGCTTTGCTCTTCTGCAAAAGAGCGCAAAAGAGTGCGCAAGAGTATGAAAAGACAGGGGATAGTGGCTAGTGAGCAATGAGCCGTGGGCAGAAGGTAGCGTACCCCTGCCCCCACCATTTGCATGAATATCAAAAGAAAAAAGTTACACGAGTTGCAATTCATAACTGATTGAATCTAAAGAGGACGACCCTCAGTTGCTGGCAGTTCGTGCAAGCCGAAGAACGATCCCGGCGGTAAGAAAAGCGGGAAGCCCTTCGGCCCCGCTCAGGGTAAACAAGCTCCCGCACTCCACACGCAGTTATCTACAAGAGTAAGTATAGTAGAAAATAGAGGAAAGTCAAGGAAAACTTTTGCGGAAAAGCGTTTGCGGGAGACCGCCTAAAAGAAGGCGGCGCCACCGTCGACGTTTAGGGACTGGCCGGTGATGGCGGTGGATTGGCCGGAGCAGAGGAAGAGGGCGGCGCGGGCAATTTCGTCGGCGGTTTGGGCGCGGCCCTGGAGCAGGCTGTTCAAAAAGCCGGCCAACTGGACATCCTCGTTTA
>Ga0210408_10001919_pt1 | contig 20942 bp, 19 predicted proteins | sample IncBWH4MmetaG_FD_155471 | JGI IMG/M metagenome (GOLD analysis project Ga0210408, IMG submission 155471) | Forest soil microbial communities from Barre Woods Harvard Forest LTER site, Petersham, Massachusetts, United States - Inc-BW-H-4-M | ecosystem: Environmental > Terrestrial > Soil >...
ATTGCTCGATAGGTGATAGACAGTTCGCGACCCTATCCAGTCGGTCGTCAATGGCAGCTTCGAGGAAGCCAAATGTACCTGCACTCGAATCTAATTTTGACCCCTCGTCGGGTTCACTCATCTCGCCACGGAACAGGAGGCCTAGCCTAGCGATCAATGGCAAGCTTTTCTTGCTGCTGGACCGGGTCGTCCAATGTGAGGCCGCAGTGGGGACACTTAATGTCGCGCAGCGTGTACCGAGTAATTCCGATGCCAGGACGACCCCTGGGGCTCGTCTGCGCTTGGGTGCCAATCCCCAACGCGCGATGGCATCGCGGACACCGTATGCGGCCGAACGCCAGCAGCACGATGACGATGGCGATTGGAAACGTGGCGTCGAGCGCCCATGGTGGAATCCATGTCACCAGCTGCAGGATGTCCGGCGCAATCAGGCCGGCAAAGAGGAGGGGCACAACTACGCGCCCGACAACTCGGTACTGCTGATTGAGGTATTCGCGCATCGTTTTCACGGCGCGCGATTCTACTCACTGTGGAGCGCAGCGCAATGCTCGCGTCAGATCATGGCGCTTCATCGGCTTGTCGAAGCTTACTCGGCGATGGGAGACAGTCACTACCGCTCTGGCCGGCTGGACTCGAAGGCGCCGATGCTCTGCCCAGTCGCCTAATCGGATACCGGTCGATAGCCGTTCGCGCGGACAAACGCACCAAAAGCCCGCCAATACGGTTGCCAATCTTTTGTTGTTGGTCCGCAGGAAAAAGAGAAAGTCTCGACACTCGCCGTGGCGATGGTATTGCGGTTTGACGTCGAAATTGTGATTGCGAGTGCGATAGACGTGTCCTGCAGTATTTGATGCAGCGTTTCCAAAGGCGGATTTTTATAGGGATCATGACCGCCGACCGAGCTGTATGAGAGGTCATTCTTGGTAGCAAATTCCTTCACTTCGCTGGTAATGCTTTCAGGCCCCTGGCGTCCAACGTCGAAGCGCAGCGAAGCCTTTCGTCCGTAGTGATACTGCTTGTACGCAGACTTTGGACAGACGGTAGTTGTGGCGACTGCTGTGCTCGTAAGGCCGACAATCAGTATCGCCAGAGATAGACCGGTGAATTTGCGCCGTGACGAAATGCGTGACATGGGCATTAGCTTACCGTAGGCCGTGAATGACCGCTTAGCGGCGTTCACGTCTTGACCGCGAGCAGCCGCAATTGGCCCGACAGTTGCCCGCCGTTCAACTGCCTGGCCGCCCGTTGGCGATCCACTCTTGGGTGTTTCCGATAGTGAGTCGATGGCGAGCACAGTTGAAGGCCTCTTATGTCGTCGAGAGCAAGGGGCAGACAACTCAATACACCTCTCGCTGATGCACGCGGGAGGCGGGACCCGGGAAGACGCCAAAGGTCGCCATGCCCAGCGGATTGATGCTGCCGCCCCAGTTGTACTGCAGCCAGCTCGGCGCGGTGGCGGTGACGGACACGGCGCCGGCGTGGCCGGCGCCGGGAGCGGCGAGTATTAAATTGAAGCTGCCCAGGGGCGGAGGCGTGGGCGCGCCGGCCCAGGCGATCGGTAGGTATCGTGAGGCCGCGGGTGCCGCGCAGCCGGCGCCGGAAATGCCCGGGCTGCCGCTGTCGCGGACACAGGTCTGACCGGCGGCGAGGTTCAGCTGGTAATTGCTGAACGAAATGACGGGGGCCACGGTGCAGCTGTCGGCGGTGTTGGCGGTAAATCCCTGGGTGGTGCCCATGTAGTACTGCGTGGTCAGCAACATCGGCAGGTCCAGGAGTTCCGAGCCCACCGCGTCGCGCAGCGCGAGCCGCCCGTAATACTGGGTCGCGGCGGTGCTGAAGCTGATGCCGGCACCGGTGCCGAAGGTCACCGGATTCGGCGCCGAGACGCCGTCGGTGTCGATGACGTTGAGGCTGAGCCCGATGTTGGCGTTGAACGGCGCGATGGCGGCGCCGCGGTTGAACATGAGGCCGCTGCCGGCGCTGAAGGTGAGCGTGGCCTGCCCGGTCCCGAGATCGGCGATAGCAGGGTCGCTGCTCGTGGGCGGCAGACCCGAGACATTGAGCGATGGGCTTGCCGGCGTGGGCGTGTAGGTGCGTCCGTTCAGCGAGGCGTTGGTCAATTTCAAAAACGCGCCCGTATAGTTGCGCGTGGTCGCGCCGCCCACCGCCTGCGCCGTCACCGTCATCACGGGTGCGACGGTGTAAAGGAGCGGCTGGCCCACATAGCTGAAGGCTCCCGCGCTGCAGCCGGTGCCAAAGACCGGCGTGTTGAGCGCCACGGCGAAGCCGTTTGGGATGAAGCGTCCGACATCGCCCGAGGCAGTCCCGGTCAGCGTGCCCGAACCTAAATAGTTGGCGACGCCGGGGGTGAGTGAAATGATGCCCACCTCCGGCCAATTGAATGAACTGCCCGTTGCCACGCCGCCGCTGAAACTGCCGAAGGCGGCGGCATTGCCGAGTGCCGCCGCATCGCCGCCCGCCGGCGCCACCAGATTGGCGGTCAGTGTCACGCCCGGCGGCGATACTTCCTGCCCGTAATTCGGCGTGGCGGCGCCCAGGAAATTCGTGGCGGTGACCGTCGCCGAGAACGGTTGTCCCGCTTGAATGAATGCGGCGCCGGCCGCCGAAGTCGCTCCCGGGTTGTTGCCGGGTGAGGGCGCGGCGGCACAGGTGCCCGCACCGTAAGCCGTGCACTTGATGTTCGACAGAGTGAAGTTATAGGGCTGTACGACGAACTGGCCGCCGCCGCTCATGGTACTGCCCGAGCCCGCGCCGCTGCCGAGCGGGATGCTGTAGCGTGCGAAGAGCGTGATCAGGCCCACATCGGAGTAGTCGAGGCTGAACGGCGCCTCGGCATTTGCGGTGCTAAATTTCAGCGGTACCGTCGCATACGTGGTCACGCCGCTCGCCGGGTTGGAGGCGATGTTGGTGGTGATGGCGTTATTGGTGATGCCGAGCGTTTGTAGGGCAACACAGCTGGTTGGGTTGTTGCACTGATACGCGAGGCTGATGTTGACGGTCGCGCCGCTCGGGAAGGCCGCGGTGCAGGCGCCGGTGTTGGTGTCGGTGCGTACCGCCTGCAGCGCGAGACTCTGCGTCGAGGACTTGCCGGCCACCTGGGTGCCGATGGTGGTCGCGACATTGGCGCCGTTGGTGAAGCGAAAGCCCGACGCCACGAAGGTCAGGGGTGGCTGCTCGGAAGCAATAGCGCTGCCCGACTTCTGAGTGATGGGGCCGTCGGCGACATTGATGGTAACCGTCTCGGCGTAGGTGTCCTTGAGCCATAGGGTGACGGCGCCGTTGTCGGCCGTGACATAGGTGTAGTTCGCCGTGCCGCTGTTCGACGCGCCCGCCACGAACGTGCCGCCGCCGCTCGTCCGCGACCAGTCGCCGTGGCCGGTGCTGGTGCTCACGATAATAGTGTCGGTCGTCGCCACCGGCGCGTGAGTCAGACTGTGCGCCGCGATCGTCACCGGCGAGGCCTGGCAATTCACCGCCGTCCCCGCATCGCTGATTGCAAAATGATCGGGCGTTCCCGCGCCCGAGCCCGGCTGCAACGCCAGCGTGACACCGATGTTGACGGCCGAGTTGTTCACGCTCGATTGCAGCTGGCCGGTTGCGGTCGCTGCCGTCAGCGCTTCGCTGAATGCGCCGATGACGATGCCGTTGGGGCCGGCGCCGGTGCCGCCCACGAAGGCGCTGGCCGTCCCCGCGGGGCTGTTCATGCCCCCATTGCCGTCATCAGCCGCGAACAGCACGACGAGTTCGGTGTTGGCAATACCCGGCGTGACCGACGGCGCCGTGTAGAAGCCGGAGTTGGCGTTCGCTTGCGAGGCGCTGGCCACCACGGGAGCCGAGGCCGAGACGCCGCTGAAGGCGAGGATGAGACCGCCGGAGCGCGCGGACCCCTGGAAAGTCCAGGCGTAGGTAGTCGTGCCCGCCACGTCCGCGGACGTCGCAACCCGATAGTAGACCGAACTGCCGATCGAGCTGCCGTCATCCCGCTCCAGCACCGCGGTCCAGCCGGTGGGCGCAGCGCTCACCGCGGGAAGGCCGCTGGTGTTCTGCGCCACGAAGGCAATCATGACGTCGCCCGACGCGAGCCCGGCCGGCGCGGTGATCGTAACCGACCCGACGCCCGACGAAGACAGCGCGGATGCAGACGAGGCCACGTACGCAATCGACGCCCGGCTGGGCGCCGCATGGCCGAAGAACAGCAGCGCTCCGAGAAGCGCGAGGGCGCGGCAGAGTCCGCCCGCGGCGGTTGAATCACGGGACCGCATGATGCTCGCTGTTCGTGTCAAGTTGCATTGGTGTAGGTGCCGCTGACGGTCCGATGAACGTAGCCGGGTTGCCCATATGTTCCCGTGGTCGCGGTCGATTTGAGCACATACGATGAACTGGTCGCGGCGCCGTTCGTGAATGTCGTTGCGGCACAGGTGACGATCACGGTAAACCCGTTGAGCGCCGCCTCGGTGAGATTCAATGTAGTGCTGGCGGCGCAACTGCCGTGGACGCTTTGGTATGCACCCCACTCGATGCCGGCCTGCGCGGCCGAGAGTGCGCGCGTCTCCTGCAGTGCCATGATGACAGTCTGCTGCTGTCCGCTGCCGACGCGAACGGCGACTAGGGCCAGGGCGCCCAGCACCACGATGAGGAATAGCGCCGGGATGAGCGCGAACCCCTGCTGCGACGGAATTGCCGGCGTCGCCGACGACTGCGGCCACAGCGGTTTCACGGCGCGTTCACCACTTGCACTTCATTCAGCAGCTGCACCGATTGACCGTTTTGAGTGATTTTCAGCGTCAGCGTGGCGAGCGCATTGCGCTGCGCCGTGCCGGAGGTCAACGTGAATTGGCAGCTGCCCACATTGCCCGCCACCAGTGCTGCTGTCGCGCCGGCCGCGCCCAAGGCCGCGGCGCTGGAGGGTTGCACGCTCGCAATCGTGTATCCCGAGTAGCGGGTCAGCGTCCCGGCCCCGGTATCGCACAGATATGAGACCGGCCCGCTGACCAGGTACACGCGCTTGCCGGGAGAGCCAAACACGAATTGGAAACCCGAGCTCAACGTGACCAGATTCTGGTTGGGCGTAGAGCCCGCCGTGATGGTGATGGTGGTTCCGGCCGGCGTGATGACATTGGTCATCTCATAGGCATTGGCGCCCGGCACACCGACATTGTAGATCGACAGATAATAACTGCTCGAGCTCCAGGGCAGCGACAGCTGGGTGAACGGCACCGTGGTCGCGAATGCGCCGTCCGTCGTGGTGAAGTCGAGCACCAGCGCGGGATTCGATACCGGCCCGCCGTCCTGATAGCGCGCTCCGTCGGCCGTAGCCAGCAACTCGAGTGCCGTGACCGCGCCGCTGCTGGTCACCCTCACGCTGTTGGGCAGGGCGCTGCGCAGATCGCGAGCCATGAAGCGCAGCGCGCTGTCGGCGGCGTCGACCAGCGCGGCCTGCTGCGTCTGCGTGCTATAGGCGTTCATCGGCATCACGATGAACATCGCCATGAAGGCGACAACGATGGAAGCGACCGTGATCGTGATCACCACTTCGACGAGTGTGAAGCCGCGGGCGATGGGGGTGGGGGTACGCATCAGTAATTCGTGCGGTAGCCGGACACGGTCACGCTGCGGCTCGGCGCGTAGCTCACCGTGATGTCGATGCGGCGGGTGGCCGCCGCCGGCACGCCGGTGAGAGCGCTTGACTGGGAGGTGACGACGCTGACCGTGTAGGCGCTCAACGCGCCGATCGAATTGCCGAATTGATCGTGCGCACCGACATCCACCAAGCCGTTGTACTCATCCACCAGGTCCCAGCTGCCGCGTCCGGTATTTGGCGGCGCGCCGTTGGGGTCGACGACCCAGCGCTGCATGATCTCGTCGAGGTAGGACCCGGCGATCGCGATGGCCTGCTGCTGCATCATGGCATCCGAGCTCCGGCTGGCGACTGTGCCGAGCACGCCCAGGATGGTCGTGACCGCGATCGCGACGATGGTGATGGCCACCACCATCTCGATCAGTGTGACGCCGCGGTGCGGTGTGCGCATCGCTACTGCACCTGCACCAGGCCCGTGCCGGCTATGATGGTGAGAGTGTGCGTGCCCACAGTGATCGTGGCCGCGGGGCTCGAACTCAATCGACCCTGGGTGTCGAACTGAAACACCCCGGTCGGCGCGGCAGTGGTATTCGCCGGCGCCGTGTCCTGAATGGCCGAGCCGTCGGCGTTTAATATGGGCGTCGGCCAGGTGGCGTCGCCGAGGTTGCAGGTGTTGCCGGAGGCCGCCTGCTGAGTCGCGACATAGGAGCTCGCTGCCAAGGAGAGCTGCGCCGGGCAACCACTGATGACGGCCGCTTTTTGCGTCGAGCGCAACGCCGCCGCGAGTTCATCGATGTAGCCGCGGTCGGAGAAGGTTTGTTGGGTCCAGAAGCGCGGCGCGGCGAAAGCCGCCAAGACCCCCACGATCGTGATTACGGTCACCAGCTCGATCAGCGTGAAACCCCGCCGTTCCTCGGCGGGGTGCGCGCGGTAAATAGCCGAGCGCCGCATTTTTTTCTCCGTGCGGGAATCCGTCCCGCTAAGAATTCGTGCCGCTAAGTAGCCGGCGAAATCAACAGCCGGCGACGTTAACCACCACGCCCGGTACCCCGTTAGCGGCTGCGGGTGTGTAAGTGACAGTGCAGGTGGCGGGCGTCGGCGCTGCGGTCGCGGTCCACACTCCGGTGGCTCCGGCCGCGTACGAGAAGTCAGCGCTCACAGTGACTGCGTTCGGAATGCCGGTAAGGGACGCGTCCGGGTAAAAATTCGCCAGTTGAACCGTTGCGCCTTCCATGGTCACGGTCCCGGCGGCGGCGGCGCCACTTGCCATGGCCATGCTGCGGGCCAGTGCCGCGCCGCTCCTCGCCGTACCGGCAAGGGCGTTGACCGTGGCTACGCGCGCTTGCGTGCTCAGCGAGATGAACTTGGGGATGGCGAATGCGGCCAGAATCGCGAGAATGGTGATTACCACCACCAACTCGATCAGGGTAAATCCACGAGACTGATACGACTTCATCTTTCGGCTCCGCGACGCATGAGCGCCTTGTGTGTGAACGCATGGCGCAACAATGCACCTCTACTAGGATGGTAATCGGCGGCTACGCAGCACTCTTGAGCGTCGCAGGGTCAGGGACTCCCGGATTTCCCCTGATCTGTGAGGCGCGTCACGGGCCCCACTCATCGCCCCCCGCGAACTCAACCCCCATGCCCCACCTTGCCGATCATGTTCCACATCGGCAGGAACACCCCTAAGGCCAGGATCAGCACGATGCCGCCGACGCCGATGATCAGCAGCGGCTCGAGCATCGCCGTCAGATTGCGCAGCCGGTAGTCCACCTCACGCTGGTAATAGCCGGACACTTCTACGAGCAGTTGCGTCAGCTCGCCGGTCTCCTCGCCCACCAGCAGCATCTGCAGCACCAGCGGCGGGAAGATCCCGGTGCCGCCCGCCGCGTGGCTCAATGGCTCGCCGCGTTCGACCGCATCGCGCAGCCGCAGCAGCTGCTCCGCGAGATACTCGTTGCCCGCGGACCGGGCCAGCAGGGTGAGCGCCTGGATCATCGGCAGGCCGGCCTCGAGCGAGATCGCGAGCGAGCGGGTCACCCGCGACAATACCGACTGATGCAAGAGTTCGCCGAGCACCGGCACCTTGAGTTTGAAGCGGTCCCACCGATAGCGGCCCGTCTCGGTGGCGATATGCCGCTTGAAAGCAAAGAACGCGAGTATCGAGCCCGCCACAAGCGCGATTCCGTGGGCGCGGGCGAAGCTCGACGTGCCCATGATGATGCGCGTCGGCAATGGAATGTCATTGCCCAGTATCTTGAACAGGGGCGCGAAATTCGGGATCACGAACACAGTGATGACGGCGATCGCGAGGGCGATCACGCCCACGACGATCAGCGGATAGCGCACCGCGCTCTTGACCCGGTCCTGCACATCCTGGTCTTGGGCGAGGTACTCGCAGAGCCGCAGGAATGACGCATCGAGCGTGCCGGTCGATTCGCCCACTCGCACCATGCTGATGAACAGCGCCGAGAAAATCGCCGGGTGCCGTGCCAGCGAGGAGGCGAAATCGCGGCCCGATTCGAGGCTGTGCAGCACGTCGTGCAAGGCGTCGCGCAGCAGCACGTTATGCGTCGACTGTGCGAGCCCGCGCAGTCCGCGCAGCAGCGGCAGGCCGGATTTGGTGATCGAATACATCTGCCGCGAGAACAGCACGAGGTCGGCGGTCGAGGGCTTGCCGGCGCCGAGGCGCTGCAGCAGATCGCGTACCGTCGTACCATTGACCGCCTCCGGCAGGATTTCGAGCGGCGTGATCCCGAGATTCAGCAGCCGCGCCGCAATCGCATCGACATCATCGCCGTCGAGCCGGCCCGTGATCAGATCACCGCGCCCCGACCGGCCCCGATAACGAAAATTGGCCATGATTTTAAGCGCGCTGCTCGAGCAGCGTGTCGACGCTCGCATCCGCGAGCGGCGCTGCCGCATCGACGTGCACGAATTCCTCGAGCCCGCTGCCCACCGCCATCGCCTCCGCGAGCGAGCTGACACCGGTGAGCGCGAAGTCGATGGCTCCCTGGGCGAGCGGCACATAGCCCTCGCTCGAGCGCGCCGCGCGCGCGAAACCTTCGAGATCACCGCGCCGCACGGCATCAGCCAGCAGGCGGTCGATTTCGAGAATCTCATACACGGCGATGCGGCCCCGGTAGCCCGACAGGCTGCAATAGGTGCAGCCGGCGCCGGCCATGAACTTCTGCCGCTCGGGATTGAGGTCGGGGCGGCAGGCCGCGAGCCAGGCCAGCTGATTCGCCGTCGGCGTTGCGGGTTGGGCGCAGTCGGTGCACACGCGGCGGATCAGCCGCTGCGCGACGATGCCGTGCACCGCTGCGGCGATCATGTAGCCCGGCGCACCCATGTCGAGCAGCCGGCCAACGGTCGCGGCCGCATTGATGGTGTGCAGCGTCGAAAACACGAGGTGGCCCGTCATCGCGCCGCGCAGGCCTATCTCCACCGTCTCCCGATCGCGCATCTCGCCGACCAGGATGATGTCGGGATCCTGGCGCAGCGCGGTCCGTAAAACTCGCGCGAAATCCAAACCAATCTTCGGCAGCACCTGAACCTGCGTGATGCGGTCGAGGCGGTATTCGACTGGATCCTCGACGGTGATTACTTTCACGCCGGGCTTGTTGATGTGATTGAGCGCTGCATACAGGGTGGTCGTCTTGCCGCTCCCGGTCGGGCCCGTCACCAGCACCATGCCGGCGTTGCGCTCGACCAGCCGGCGAAAACGCGCTTCGGTGGTGGCCGGCATGCCGAGCTTCTCGAGCGACAACAACGCAGTCGACGGATTGAGCAGACGCATGACGACGGATTCGCCGTACGTCGTCGGCATGGTCGCCAGGCGCACGTCGACGCTGGCGTCCCGGACGCGGATGCTGAAGCGCCCGTCCTGGGGTAGCCGTTTCTCGGCAATGTCGAGTCCGCACATCAGCTTGAGCCGCGTGACCAACGCACTCGCCACCCGGCGCCCATCGATGACCTGTTCCTGCAGGACCCCGTCAACCCGCAGCCGGATGCGCAGCTTGCCGTCGCCCGGCTCGATGTGGATGTCGGAGGCGCGCGCCTGCATGGCATCGTTGAACATGGTCTGCAGCAGCTTGATGACCGGCGCGTCGGGCGAACTCTCTTCCGCCGACAGCTGTTCGATGTCGACATCGCCTTCCCGAAGGTCGTCGCGGACGGCCTCCGCCAGCGAGGCGATCTCATCGGTCTGGCGATACACGGCGTCGAGCGTCTTGAGGAAGTCCGCTTCGCCCACCAGCGCCAAACGGATGGGCTGCTTGAGCCGCGCCTGCAGCTCGTCGTAGGCATGAATATCGGACGGGTCCGCCATTCCCACCAGCAGGCCGCGGGCGTCCTGCAGCAGCACGATGGCCCGGTAGCGCCGCGCCAGCGGTTCGGGCAGCAATTTCACCACTTCTCGATCCACCCGCGCCGTCTTGAGGTCGACGAAGGGAACCTGTAGATGCTTCGACAGAAACTCGTGCAGCGACGCTTCGGACATCAATCCTAAGTCGGCGAGCACGCGTCCGAGCTTTCGGCCCGACCGCCTTTGCTCGGCGAGCGCCGCTTGAAGCTGCTCTTCGTTGATGGCTCCGGTTTCGACCAACATCTCACCGAGCCGGATTCTGCGCTTGACTGTCATGAGCTGCTCCCCCGCCCTATTGCGCGGCGTCGCGCACCTTCGGGTCGAGCTTGGCGGCGTGGTCCACTTCTGCGCCGGTCAGCTGCGACCACTGCGCATCGGTGTCGACCACGATGGGCCGCAGTAAAATCACCAGCTCGGTGTGATTGGTGATTTTCTGCTGGCTCTTGAACAGGTTGCCGAGCAGCGGGATATCGCCCAGTACCGGCACCCGGTAGTCCTGAGTGCTGTGGCTGGTTTGCATCAGGCCGCCGATCACGATGAGCTGGCCGCTCATCGCCTTGACCACGCTGTCCGACTCGCGCACCTCGCTGAAGGCGAGCGGCAGGGAGGAGGTACCGTTGGCGGCACCGCCAATGGTCACCGACAAGATTTTCGAGGTCACGACGCTGACCGTCGGGTGAATGTGCAGAATGATCTGCCCGTCGTAGGATAGCTGCGGCGTCACGTCGAGCGCCACACCCGAGAAGAAGGGCGCCAGGTCGAGATTGTTGGACGTCGACGAAGACGTCCCCACTACCGTATTGCTCGACACCCCGGTCACGAAGTATTCATCGTCGCCGGCCTTGATGACCGCTTTCTGGTTGTTGAGCGTCGACACCCGCGGGCTCGACAGCACCGTGGTCTTGCCCTGCGTGGCCAGCGCCTCGACGTAGGATGCGAAACTGCCGGCGTTGACCGCCACCGCGAACGCGCCGCCCAAGGTGTTGGTGACCGCGCTGGTGATGGGGTTTCCGGGCCCGACTTTCACCGGCACCGACGGCTGATTCAAGAGCTGCAAACTATTGCTGCCGAAACCGTTCTGCGGGCCGGTCTGGAAGGCGCTGTATGTGCTGGCGCCGTTCTTGGCGATGGCCGCCCAGTTGATGCCGGCCTGAAATGCGCTCGACAACTGGACCTCGATGATCTTGGCCTCGATGATCACCTGCCGCGTGGCAATCTGCTGAATCTTATCGAGGAACTGCTGCACGTCGCGCAGTTCGCGCGGGGTCGCACGGATGGCGATCAGGCCGGACTCGGCGTTCAGAACGACGTTGCGGCCGCCCTCGGTACCGACCAGCGCGCGCAGACTGACTTCGAGCTCGGGCCAGAAGTCAGAGGACGAGCGGGTCGATACGCTGGTGCCGGTAATTTCCTTGACACGGTCGGCTTGTTTGGCTCCCTGGGTTGATGAGAACACGGCGCCCGGCGGCTCGCTCAGGCCCTGCGATTGGGTGTCGGTGCCGCCGCCCTGTCCGGACCCTCCGACGTTCTGCTGGCTCGAGCTCTGGCCGACCTGGCCCGAGGAGACTCGCGTACGCGACGTGCCGCGGCGTTCGAGATCGATGTAGTTCACCTGAAAAAGACGCGTCTGCAGCGCCGGAGGCACGATGACGAACCCGGACGGGATGCGCCGGTAATCGTAGCCATAGGCATCGCGCACCGCGTCGAGCACCTCGACCAGGGTCACGCTCTTCATCTTCAGGGTGATGATCCCGCCCACATTGGGCTCGAGCACGATGTTGTACGGCGTGCCGTCGGCGAGGCCCTCGAAGAAAGTGCGCGCCGGCGCGTCGGCGACGGCGACGTCGAATCGGGCCTCATCGCCGCGGGCGGGAGGCACGAGCCCCATGCACAAGAGCGCGACGGGAAACAGGAATTTGGCGTACATCATCGGGAGACTCCGCTTAGAGCGAGCGGCGTTTCCGCCGCGGGCTTTTTGAAGGTGGTTACCGCGTGCGTGAGGTGCAGCTCGTGCCACTGATTGGCGTGGCGGTATCTGATGCCGTCCGCGAGCACCGAATCGATGGTGTAGGCGCCGACCACGGAACCGCTGCGCACCAGCTGGCCGTTGAATATGGCGGTGCGTTCGCCGGCGAAGGTCAGCACCGCCGAGAGCACCGGAATGGGCTCGCGCGGCACCGTGGCGCGGCTCTGCGCGAGCGGCGGCCGCGTCGGATCGCGCAGCCCGTCGGCGTTTGCCGTCCATGCCAGACTGAGTGCCGCCAACAAGATCAGCCTGTTCATACGGCCATCCAGTAGCGCGACAAGGAGAGTGCGCCGATGACGATGCGTACGCGGTTGATCGGGTATTCGCCTGCCGTCAGTTCGACCTGCTGCCAATGAATGCGCCAGGGCAGGGCCTCCAGGGCCCGCAGGTAGGCGACCACGCTGCCGTAGTCTCCCTCCACCACCATCTCGACCGGATGCAGGAACGGACCGCGGTCATCCGCCGCAATGGGCGCGTCCGGCGCCCCGGCCAAAGGATGCGATAGGCTCTGCACCGGCAGATTCGCGAGGCCGACGAGCTTCAGTCCGTGCTGTTCGCTGAGAAGCTGCTTGAGCAGTTCCGTCATGCGCTCGGGCGCCACGTAGCCCTGCGCGACCCTGCTGAGCTCGGCGTCGAGGGCGGCGAGCCGCTCCGCGAGAGCGCGATTGCGGGCCGCAGCCGCCATCGCCGGGTTGAGCGAGGACGCGGCGCCGATCTGATCCATCATCGACGTGTGCCGGCGCGCATCCGCCAGGTGCTGCTCGGCTATTTTCGCCCGCGCCGCCAACGGGTCCATGAGCAGCCACTGCCAGGCGATATACACCAGGGCGACGCCTGCCGCGAAGATGATGACACGCTCACGCAGGGTCAGCGCGTCGAGCCGCTCGATGAACGGCCGCACTCTGCCGATCGCACCGCTGAGCGCTTTCATCGGTGCGCTTCCGCGGCAGGATGCGCCTCCGGGGCGGGGAACTCGAGCCCGGGTGCGCCTAGCTCGAACACCAGTTGCGCAGGCGCTTCTTCGTGATTAGCGCGGCGCATTATGAGCTTGTCGAAGCGCACGCCGGCGAGGGCGTGTTCCCCGGCCAGCGCGGCGAGATAGGCGGGAATCAGCCGGGAGTCGACCGCGCTGCCCGCAAATGCGAGCCGGCCGTCACCGGAACCCACGACGATGGAGCGCAGCCACAGGCCATCGAGCTGCCGGCGCGCGAGCGCCTCCAGCCTTGCGGCAAACCCGGTGGCCGGCGACGCCGTCCCCAGGCGTACCAGATCAAGTGCCCGCTCGCGAGCCGCGATGTCGGCGCTCAGGCTCTTCGCCTGCGTCTCGAGTTCGGCGAGACTGCGGACCGGCTCCAGCGCCGCGCTCGAGCGCTCGACCCTCGCGAGTTCGGTCGCCTGCTGCGTCTCGAGCCGAGCCAGCGTGCCTTCGACACGAGCGGTGCGCCAGGCGCCGAACGCGGCGAGACCGCACAGGCACAGGCCGAGAAGGCCCAACCCCACGCCGATGGCGCGCGCCGAGAAGAGTCGCTTCTCGGCGCCGAGGATGGGCTGATAAAGATTGACTTGTTGTTCCATGGCGGGCGTTCAGAGCGAGCGATGCTCTACGCGAAGGGCGGCGCCGACGGCGAGCAGGCAGGCGGCCTGGGCGGCCGGTTCTATCGGAGTCGCGCAGCTGAGCAGCACATTGAGGTCCAAGCTCGCAACCTCGAAGCCGGTCTCACGCCCCAAATCCTCAGCGAGTTCGTTGGCGCGCGCGCCGGCGGGCGACACCGCGATCCGCGTGATCGGCGGCTGGTCGAAATGTCGCTCGTAGTAGTCCAAGGAACGCTGCAACTCGAGCACGACGCTTGCGGCATCCACTCGCGCGCCGGCCGCGCCCTGTGCAGCCGCGAGCGGCGCCGGCTGAAGGTTCATCTGACGCGCGAAATAAAACGTCGTGCCGCGCACCAGAACGATGGTGGCGGTGGTCTCGCCCAGGTAGAGCAGCGCCACGCCGGCCGCCGCCGCAGGCAGCAAGGCCGCCAGATTGCGCAGGCACAACTCCGGCACATCGACCACATCGAAGGCCGGGACCGCGGCCAGCGCGCTTGCGCAGCGGTCGATGGCGCTGCGTCGCGCCGCCACGGCGTACATCATGCGTCCATGGTTGCCGCGGTTTTGCTCGGGAACGGCGAACAAGTCGATGACGGCGTCCTCGACGCGAAAGTCGATACTGTCCTTGAGCCGCCAGCGCATGGCGGCGCGCAGCTCCGCGGGCGGTACGTCGGGCGCCTCGATCAAGGCCAACTGATAGTCCTCCGGCCGCAGCACCGCGCTCACCGGCATGCGCGGCAACCCCGCGGCGCGCAATGCGGCCGGCACGGCGTCAGCGCCGCGCGCCGCATCAAAGGGCAACAGTTCGCATCGCTCGAGCACGGAACTGCCGCCGTCGCGGCGCATGACGGCGACCGCAATCTCGTTGGGGCCAAAAGCAAGGCCCACACGGCCTTTCGCAGTGGAAGATTTCTTGAGCAGTCCGAGCACACGACACTCCATGCCGAGCAGGCGGTTTCCGCCTGTCATTGCATTCAGGTATCGGATGAACGAGAGTGATCTTTAACAAAAGCGGGAATTGACGAGGGTTTTGCGACCCTCGCGCGGTTGCGGAGCGTCAAAACGTGACAGGCGTCCCAGTCCCCCGCCGCGTGCGATCATGGCTTATGCCGCTCAAGCCACGCACCAGACCTCAGCGCCGCTGGCGCATCCCTCGGCGCCGCTGGCGCATCGCAAGACTCTGGCCGAGCGCCCGCTTGCGCCGCGGCGTCATGCGCATCTTCCGGCGTGCTCCGCGGCCCGTGCAGGCGTGCGCCATCCTCGCGATCGCCGCAATCCTGTGGCTCGCCTGCAACTGGGCGTATCAAGTGGTCCGCAAACCATCGGAGCTGTTCTTTCCGGTCAGCGGCACGCTCAACAAGACGCCGGCCGAGACCTGGCGGCGGTACTCCCCCCTGTTCCAGAAATATTCCACGTCGGTCATTTCCCCCGCGCTGCTCGCGGCGCTCGCGCAGGTCGAGGGTTCGGGCAATCCGGTGGCGCGCACCTACTGGCGCTGGTCCTTCAACCCCAAGCCTTTCGACGTTTACCGCCCGGCATCGAGCGCAGTGGGGATGTACCAGATCACCGACGGCACCTTCGCCGAGGCCCGGCGCTATTGCATCCACGATCATGCCGTCGCCGAGGACGGCCCGTGGAACGACTGGAAGTCATGCTGGTTCAATCGGCTGTATACGCGCGTGGTGCCGTCCCATGCGGTGGAATTGACCTCGGCGTACCTCGATCGCAGTGTGGCAGGCGCGCTGGAGCGCCATCACCTGAAATCCGCCGCTCTCGAGCATCAACAAGAACTGGCCGCGCTGATCCATCTCTGCGGCGCAGGCGCCGGCGATGCCTATGTGCGGCGCGGGCTGCGTTTAGCCGCCGGTGAGCGCTGCGGAGACCATGACGCCCGGGACTACCTCGCGCGAGTGAACGGCATGAAGCGAGTTTTCGAGGCGATCGAGAGAACGCGCTAAGCGCTGTCGATCAAAATGGCGCGGAAGTCGTTGACGTTGGTGAGCGTGGGTCCCGTGATCACCGAATCCCCGAGCGCGGTGAAGAATCCGTGGCCGTCGTTGTTCGCCAGCATGTCCTTCGGCCTCAAGCCCAGCGACCAGGCACGGGCGAGTGTGTCGGGTCCGATGCAGCCGCCCGCGATCTCTTCCTGGCCATCGACGCCATCCGTGTCGCCGGCCAGGGCGTGGACGCGCGGGTGCCCGTCGAGAGCGATGGCCAGCGACAACAAAAACTCGACGTTGCGTCCGCCGCGGCCGCGGCCGCGCACCGTGACCGTGGTTTCGCCGCCGGACAGCAGCACACAGGGTGCGGCGAACGGCTGACCGCGCTCGGCCGCTTGCAATGCCATGCCGGCAAACACCTTGCCCACATCGCGCGCCTCGCCTTCGATGGCATCGCCGAGAATGTACGGCGTGACGCCCGCGGACCGCGCCACGCGTGCGGCCGCCTCGAGCGCCATCTGCGGGGTGGCGATCATTTGCGCCGTGGAGCGCGCCAGCCGCGCATCGCCGGGCTTCACGGATTCGCCGCGCCCGCTCTCCAGCGCCTCGCGCACCGGACCGGGCAGTTCGATGCCGTAGCGGCGCACGATTGCGAGCGCATCGGCGCAGGTCGTCGGGTCAGCGACCGTGGGACCGGAAGCAATGTCGATGGGCGCATCGCCGGGAACGTCGGAGATGAGCAGCGTGAGCACTCGCGCCGGGTGGCATGCGGCGGCCAGCCGGCCGCCCTTGATGGCGGAGAGATGGCGCCGCACGCAATTCATTTCGCTGATGGTGGCGCCGCAGGCCAGCAGCGCGCGGCTCACGGCTTGCTTCATGTCGAGGTTGAGTCCGGGAGCCGGCAAGGGCAGCAGCGCAGAACCGCCGCCGGAGAACAGGCACAGCACCAGGTCGTCCTCGCGCAGTGCGCCGACCCGTTCGAGCATGCGCCGCGCCGCGTGCATCCCGGCCGCGTCCGGTACCGGATGCGCCGCTTCGACGATGTCGATGCGTTCGCAGGGCACGGCGTAGCCATAGCGTGTGACCACCAGCCCCGACAGCGGACCGGACCAGTTGTCCTCCACCGCTCGCGCCATGGCGGCGGAGGCCTTGCCGGCCCCGACAACCACGAGCCTGCCGCGAGGCGGTGCCGGCAGGTGCGGCGGCACACCGAGCGCGGGCTGCGCCGATGCGATGGCGGCGTCGAACATGGACCGCAGCAGCACCCGCGGCGGGAGAGGGGCTGCGGCATCTGTCATGGCGGGGGCCCTAGACTGTCATGCCGGGCTCTAAAGCACCGACTCGAGCAGGGTTGCCATTTGCGCGGGGTTTCTCGTGATCTTGATCCCGCACTCCTCCATGACGTTCAGCTTCTCCAGGGCGGTGCCCTTGCCTCCGGAGATGATCGCGCCTGCGTGACCCATGCGCTTTCCGGGCGGCGCCGTGACTCCGGCGATGAATCCGACCACCGGCTTTTTCATGTGATGCCTGACCCAGCGCGCGCAGGTTTCCTCGTCGTCGCCGCCGATTTCGCCCACCATGATCACGGCGTCGGTCTCGGGATCCTCGTTGAACATCCGCATCACGTCGATGTGTTTCAGACCGTTGACCGGATCGCCGCCGATGCCCACGCACGTCGATTGTCCCAGCCCCAGTTCCATCAATTGACCCACCGCTTCGTACGTCAGGGTGCCGGAACGGGAGACCACCCCGATGCGCCCCTTCTTGTGGATGTGTCCGGGCATGATGCCGATCTTGATCTCATCGGGCGTGATCACGCCGGGGCAGTTGGGTCCCACCAGCAGGGTCTTCTTGCCGCGCATCCGATTGCGGGTGGCGATCATGTCGCGCACCGGTACTCCCTCGGTGATGCAGATGACCAGGTCGAGATCCGCGTCGACCGCCTCATCGATGGCGCCGGCGGCGAAAGGCGGCGGCACATAGATCACCGACACGGTGGCTCCGGTCTGCTCTTTGGCCTGGGCTACGGTGGCGAAAATCGGGATGCCCTCGAAGTTCTCCCCGGCCTTGCTCGGATTGACGCCGGCGACGAAACATTCTCTGCCGTACGCATAGTCGCGGCACAGGCGGGTATGGAAGGCCCCGGTCTTGCCCGTGATGCCCTGGGTGATCACCTTGGTGTTCCGGTCGATCAGGATGCTCATGAATGGTTCCCTTTTCTCTTTGCGCCGATTGCGGCGACGATCTTCTGCGCCGCGTCCGCCATGTTGTCGGCGGAAATGATCGGCAGTCCCGACTCCCGCAATTTCTGCCGGCCCAATTCCTCGTTGGTTCCCTTCATGCGCACCACCAATGGAACATTGAGCTTCACTTCCTGGGCGGCGGCGATGACGCCCTCCGCAATCGTGTCGCAACGCATGATGCCGCCGAAGATGTTCACCAGAATCCCCTTGACGGCCGGATTTTTCAGCATCAATTTGAACGCCTCGGTCACTTTCTGCGTCGTGGCGCCGCCGCCGACATCGAGGAAATTCGCGGGCTCGGCGCCGAACAGCTTGATGGTGTCCATGGTGGCCATCGCAAGACCCGCGCCATTGACCAGACAGCCGATATTGCCGTTGAGCGAGATGTAGGAAAGATCGAACTTGGATGCCTCGACTTCCGCCGGATCCTCCTCCTCGAGGTCGCGCATGGCGACGATCTCCGGGTGCCTGAACAGCGCGTTGGAATCGAAATTGAGCTTGGCGTCGAGAGCCAGCACCCTGCCGTCGCCGGTGATGATCAGCGGGTTGATTTCCGCGAGCGATGCATCGCACTCCACGAACGCGCGGTACAGACCCTGCATGAAATTGCGCGCCTGCTCCACCGAGCCGTCCGGCACGCCGATCTTTCGCGCGACATCGTCGGCTTGGGCATCGGACAGCCCGGCCACCGGATCGATGGCGACTTTGTGAATCTTCTCCGGCGCGTGGGCGGCGACCTCTTCGATCTCCATGCCGCCCTCCGAACTCGCCATCAAGGTCACGCGCTGCGTGGCACGGTCGACCACCATGCCCACATACAATTCCTTGCGGATGTCGGCGCCCTCCTCCACGAGCAGGCGCTTTACCAAACGGCCTTGGGGACCGGTCTGATGGGTGATGAGCGTCATGCCGAGGATCTTCGACGCGTATTCGTGCACCTCCTCGAGTGACTTCGCCACCTTGACGCCGCCGCCCTTGCCGCGGCCGCCGGCATGGATCTGCGCCTTGACGACCCAGACCCTGCCGCCGAGTTCTCGCGCCGCGGCATCCGCCTCGGTCACCGAGAAGCAGGGGACGCCGCGCGGCGTGGCGACCCCGTACTTGCGCAGAATTTCCTTGCCCTGATACTCGTGAACATTCATGACTTGAGCCTCTTTGAGCGGCAGACGACCTCGCGCCGCCCGGTATGTTTCAAGCGGCAGACGACCTCGTGCCGCCCGTTGCGTTGCTCTCGACGACGCTCTTCGCCAGGAGCTTGGTCAGTGCGTAAACCGTGTCGATGTGAGGGGTCGGTGTCTGCGTCAATCGAGCCAGTTCCACCACCGAACCGAGCAGCGCGTCGATCTCGAGCGTGCGCGCGGACTCGACATCCTGCAGCATCGAGGTCTTGTGGTGGCCCACCCGCTCGGCACCGCTGATGCGCTTCTCGAGCGATACGCGGAAGGTAATTCCCAGTTTGTTGGCGACAATCTCGGCCTCGGCCATCATCGCCGCCGCGACGGCGCGGCTCGGCGGAAATTGACAGATATCGGCGAGCGTGGCGCGCGACAATGCGCTGATCGGATTGAAGGTCAGGTTGCCCCATAACTTCAACCAAATCTCGGCGCGGATGTCGCTGAGCACCGGAGCCTGCAATCCGGCCCGAATGAAGCAATCGCTTACGCGGGTGACGCGCTCGCTGGCCGAGCCATCCGGTTCACCGACCGGGAATCGATTGCCTTCGATGTGCTTGATGACGGCCGGAGCCACGAGTTCCGCGGCCGGATACACGACGCAGCCGATGACGCGCTCGGCGGGGATGTGCTCGCTGATCACGCCGTGCGGATCGACGCTCGTGACTCGCGTACCCGCCAGCTCACCGGCGTGCCGGTGAAAGTACCAATAGGGAATTCCGTTTTGCATGGGCACCACGACGGTATCGGGACCGAACAGCGTCGGCACGTCCCGGGCGCAGGCTTCGACCTGGTGCGCCTTCATGGCCAGAATGACGACATCCTGCGCGCCCGCGGCGCCGTAGTCCTCGGTCGCCTTGACTTGGCGTACCGCCTGCTCGCTGCCGTCGGCCAGCACCAGTCGAATGCCGCGGTTACGAAGCGCCGCCAGGTTCGCTCCGCGCGCGATGAAGGTCACGTCCTCGCCGGCCAGCGCGAGCCGGATCCCGACGTAGCCGCCGATCGCACCGACACCGATGATGGCTATCTTCAATGACGTTCACCAATGACGCGCCGGAAGTCACGCCGTTTACTGAATCTGTTCGAAAACGACCAGGGGTGCGGCCGCACCCCTGGTCTCGCCAGGGAGAATACTCCGGGCTATGACGCGTCCTTGCTCAGAACGTGTAATGCAACCCGGTCGAGAACCCGATCTCATGGCAGCCACCCCAAGTGGTGGGTCCGGCGCTGCTGTAATCGATGAACGGCTGAGTCGTGCCGTCATGGCAGTCCGTCGTCACACCACGGCCGCCGGCGCCGAGATCATAGTGCGCATTGGTGCTGTTGACCGTGTCCGCCGCATCGAAGTACCAGTACAGATTCTTGTCGAATTTGTGCTTCCACGCCATCGTGTACATGTTCGCGTAATTATTGGAAGTCGTCGGATCGTAGTTGTGCTGCCCGCCCGGATCCCCCGGGGTGCGTCCGGCATGCGCCCAGCCTACGCTCAAGTTATCCTTCGCCGAGAAATCCTGCGAGAGCGCAAACCACAATCCGTTCCTCTGCCGCTCGTTTTGAAATTGGTACGCCGCCGGCAGACTCCGCTTCATGTACTCGTAGATTCCGCTGACGGTGAGTCCGAAATCAAACTTGAACTGCGCCCCCGCCTTGAACGCCGACTCGTCCGCAATGTCGTTGGTGTACTCGGGGCTGCCGAACGTCGCCGCCTGCGGGTACTCCGCGGCAAACGCGTTGTACGCGCCCCAGTTGAGCAGCGGAGACACTCCGACACCCGTTGCGGGATTACCGAGGCCCAACAGGTATGCGTAGTAGGGATTGTTGGCGCCGACGCCGTCGCTGTTGCGATTCACCGCCTTGTGAAGTTCCCAAGCCGCCGTAAGGTAGATCGGTCCGGTTTCGAATTTCAGATCGACGCTGTAGGCATTGTCGTAGCCGCCGTCGTCGCAGGCGATGAACAGATTCCCGCTTCCCGGCGTGTTGCCGCCGTTGCAGTCCGGGGA
>Ga0210408_10001920_pt1 | contig 20939 bp, 16 predicted proteins | sample IncBWH4MmetaG_FD_155471 | JGI IMG/M metagenome (GOLD analysis project Ga0210408, IMG submission 155471) | Forest soil microbial communities from Barre Woods Harvard Forest LTER site, Petersham, Massachusetts, United States - Inc-BW-H-4-M | ecosystem: Environmental > Terrestrial > Soil >...
GATGTTGTTCTGGTGGCTGGCCCATTATTACTCCCGCGTCTTCTGGGTTTTTCCTGCCTTTTATGTTTGGGTAAAAATTTTCGGCGTGCTGGGGGCCACGCAGATCTGGACCCTAGCCAATTACGTCCTGACAACGCGCGAGGCCAAGCGCGTCTTTGGGATGGTAGGCGGGGGCGGCATTGCGGGATGGATTTTTTCCGGTTTCCTCGCCAAGACGATGGCCAAGCGGTTCGGAACGGAAAGTCTGTTGCTGGCCATGACGCTGTTCGTATTGATCTGCGCCGGCCTGGTGATCTTGGTGTGGCGCAGCGGGCGAGAGCTAGCCCGTGACACGCAGGGGACCGCCGGGGGATCCAACGAAACAGCCTCACGCAACCTGGCCGCAAGCCTCCAGCTGTTGGTCGCCTCGCCCTACTTGCGCGCAATAGCGGCGGTAATCTGGGTATCGTCGTTGGTTACCACGTTGACGGGCTGGCAGTTTTCGGCCATTGGTCAGCAATTCTTTGTATCAAACAAAGACGCAATGGCTATTTTTTTTGGTGACTTTAATTTTTACGCGGGCATACTCGGACTGCTATTTCAACTGCTGTTGACCGCAAGATTTCTGCGCAGGTTCGGTATCGGCACGGCTCTGTTTGTCCTTCCGGTCATTGTTTTCCTGGGTTCGGCTGGCGTGCTGGTTTTTGGCACGCTGGGCTCGGTCGTGGCGCTGAAAGGCTGCGACCAGGTGCTGCGTTATTCGGTGGATAGATCCACGGCCGAGTTGCTCTTCCTGCCGATTCCCGCCCGTGTGAAGTTACACGTGAAATGGTTCATCGATACAGTGATCTGGCGCTTGGGTGATGGCCTCTCCGGCGTAATCGTTCTCATCTTTGTCGCCTTCCTGCACTTCTCCCCGCGTCAAATCAGCTGGATCGTGCTGCTGCTGGTTAGCGGCTGGCTTGTGGCAGTTTCTGTGGCACGACGACAATATGTCGCTACCCTGAGGGAAAGCATTAGCCAGCATCGCCTGGACGTCGAACAAGCCAGCGCGCCAGTGCTGGACCGGTCGACTACGGACCTCATGGCCACCAATCTTTCCGCATCGGATCCCAAGGACATCCTTTACGCGCTATCCCTTTTTGAAGTGGAACAGCAAAGAGCCGCGCACCCGGGAATACGGGCTTTGCTGAGTCATGCCGCACCAGAAGTGCGGCAGAAGGCGATCGCGATTCTCTCGGCGGCGGGCGACAAAGCCGCCTTTCCAGACGTGCAACGACTACTGCGGGACCCGGAACTCAGTGTGCGGACCGAAGCCCTGCTTTTTCTGAGCCACCATGGACATATCGATCCTCTGACGGCCATAGAACAACTTGGCGATTTCCCCGACTTCTCGGTCCGGTCGGCAGTCGTCGCCTTTCTGGCGCAGCCCGGCGAGGCCCAGAACTTGGAAGCCGCGCGGAATATCCTAGACTCGATGGTCAGCGAAGCAGGAGAAGAAGGCCTGCGTAACCGGCTGGAAGCCGCCCGGCTGCTCGGCGAGTTGCCGGACTGTTTTGATCCTTTGCTCTCCAGGCTTCTTGCCGATTCCGACACTCACGTGGTGTGCGAGGCCATCCATTCGGTGGGAATGCTGCGCAAGCGCCGCCTAGTCCCTGAGTTATTAGACCGACTAGCAGACCCTAGACTAGCTCCGGCGGCTGCGCAGGCACTGGGCAGATTCGGGGACTCCATTGTAGGAGGGTTACGCGACCACCTCTGTGATTCCACCGTTCCCATCCAAGCACGCAGAGAAATTCCCAGCGTACTGGTGGCTCTCGGAACGTCAGCCGCCGCAAGCGTGCTGCTTGACAACCTCCTGCAAGGCGATACCACGTTGCGCTTTCGCACGATTGCCTCGCTCAACAAACTTTGCCGGCTGAATCCGCAGATCGTGCTGGACGTTCAGATGCTGGAGACCGTATTGGCGGCGGAGATTCTGGGGCACTACCGGTCATACCAGATTTTGGCTACCATCGGCGCCACGACAGACAGCGTCGATCCCCTCGCGCGAGCGCTGAAGGAGTCCATGCAACAGGAACTGGAGCGCATCTTTCGTCTGCTGAACCTGCTGCATCCCCGGCTCGATTTGCACAGTGCCTATGTAGGTCTGCAGTCCACGAGCGTCTCGGTGCACGACAATGCCTTGGAATTCCTCGATAACGTCTTAAAATCGCAACTGCGAGACATGCTGGTGCCTTTGCTAGATAGCAAGATCACCGTGGCAGAACGAGCCGAGATCGCACAACGGCTGGTGCGCGTCAAAATCGAAAGCCAGGAACAGGCCGTGGCAGAACTCGTTGCTAGCGACGATCCATGGCTGAAGTCGTGCGGAGCATACGCCATCGGAGCCCTGGGGATAAAATCTTTGGAAGACCAATTAGACCGGTGCCTGAACGAATCGGACCCGCTGTTGCGCGAAACGGCGCGCGCCGCGAAACTTCGCCTGGAAGCTCCCGCCGGGAAGTCCTGATTTTTCGGGCCTCGTACAATATCCCGCATCGTCCGGGGCGGCCCGCCGATGTCTGGCAAAAGGCAGACGCCAATGCGCCGCGAGGCGAGGCCTCGGAATATCACATTTCGAAAAAAGTTATCGCGGCAGCCGCAGATCAACGCGCTTCGCGTGCAGCACGCCTTTATCGTCCACGTGGCCGAGCACAATCACAAACGAGCCTTCCTTGACCTCGTCCTGTTGACCGTGCTTTCCAAGCTTGGTCCACTCGGTCGAGCTGTCGTAGGCGATCTTCCGCAAATCGTCGGATCGGGTGTCTACGCCGCCGCGGATGTCCATCTGCGACTCGTCCTTATAAATTCTGACGACGTGGCCCTGCCATTTCGTCTCTTTTTTCGCGGCGGACGCTTCTTTCTTTTCGGCCGCCTGGTTGGCGGAGACAGGCATGGCAACAAATACTGCTCCCGCTAGTACCAGGGAAAGTAAAGTTAGGGAACCCTTCATTGCATCCTCCATGTTGGAATAACGACTGCAAGGCAAGAAAACGTGAGGAGAGAATAGTGCGGCAGTGGGGAAGTGTAAAGAAGAATCTGCCGCAGAAATGCGACCGGCAGCTCGTTGAAAAGCTGAAGGCCCTGAAAGCTGATGAACTGACGGAAAAGGCCAAGAATTATTCGCCCGGGGAGGAAGTGAACGGCGTGATGGCCGGCCGCGACAAGATCGTGGCCACGTTCCAATCCCTCATCGTGGAAAAAGGCGAAAAGGGAGATCCTTTACTAGCCGCGCCGACCCCGCGGTACCGCGAATGTAGAGAGCGGGTTTAGCTAGCTGCAGGGATGGCGATTGGAAATCTGAATCGGGGGCATCGCAATATCCGCTTTGACAGGCCAAAGGGTTTGGGAGTAGCATCCTCGGCATCGAGCCATTTTGGCTTCTAGCAGTTTTTCATTCTTCAATTGTCGAGAACATGGGAACGGTGCTCCCAGGTGCCGGGTGGCGTTTGCGTTTTTGGGGAGAGGTCATTTTCAAGCAGGGGCGTGTGGTCGGCAGAGGTCAGCGTGCAGCGGCAGGGCATTGTGGAGCCGGTTGGGCCCCGGCGCTGGTGAGCTGCTCTGAAAATCGATTAGGGGGGTGGGAGTATGAAGCGATTATTGCTCGCGGTGTTGGTAATTTTGACGTTGGGTGTTGGAGCCAATGCACAGACATTTCGCGGCGCCATCAACGGGACGGTGGCAGACCCGTCGGGCAGCTCGGTGCCCAACGCGCAGGTGAAGGCCACGGAAAGTGCGACGGCCATCGACCACACGACTGTGACGACAAGTGACGGAGCGTTTGCTTTCCAGGATATTCCGCTCGGCCAGTACAGAGTCACAATTACAGCGACAGGCTTCCCGCCTTACGTGGTGGACAAGGTCGAAGTATCGGCTGGCACTATCTACACACTGAACGTCAAGCTCACGCTGCAGTCGACAACCACGACAGTAGAAGTCTCGGCTGCCGCGATTACGCTGGACACGACCACGGCTACTCAGAATATGACTATCACGTCCGACGTCGTCCAAGACATTCCTCTGAACGGCCGGGACTTCACCCAGTTGATCGCGGTCGCGCCCGGGTACGGAGGGTACTCGGTGGGTGGCTTCGGCTCCATGAACGGGGCCCGCGCCAATCAGAATAACTGGCAAATCGACGGAGTCGACAACAACGACTTCTGGCATAACATCCCGGCGGTCAATCAGGGTGGTGTTTCGGGCATCGCCGGCGTCGTGCTGCCGATCGATTCGATTGACGAATTTTCTTCGCAAACGCAGTCGGGAGCGGAATCCGGCCGCAATGCGGGTGGCACGGTCAACCTGATTATTAAGTCTGGCACCAATACCATTCATGGTTCCGCTTACTACTATAACCGCAATGAGTTTTATGGAGCGCCCTCGCCATTCCTGCCATCGGGCTCGAAAAATCCTCCTCTTCGCAACGAGAACTACGGCTTCTCTGTGGGTGGGCCTGTGGTGAAGAACAAATTGTTTTATTTCCTTAGCTATGAAAAGCAAGTGTACATCATCGGACTATCAGGTGTGGCCACCGAGCCTTCCAATGCTTGGATCGGAACAGCCCTCGATCTGCTCAACAACCCCGGCAACAAGTACGGCTCATACGCTAAGGTCACGCCGAGCTCGCTGTCATGCACGGCTCCGTCGGCGTCTGGATGCACCGGAGGTCTCATGGGCCCAAGCGGCTTTTGGCCCAGGAGTCTGATTGGCGGTCTGGCTGCGACCAATAACAATTTCTTCAGCCCTGTTGCTTCTACGGGCTACAGCTACAATGGCGTTGGGAAAGTCGATTATCAAATCAACGACAAACATCATCTCTACGTACGCTTCTTCGGCGGCCAGGGCAGCCAGACGGCTCCGCTTGGCGGCAGCCCTGCGCTGGGCACGGCCAGCTCGAACTTGAAGGATTACTTCGAAGTAGCGCCGCTGCATGTCTTCAACGAATCTTTGGTGCTCAACTCCACCTTCTCGAGCCGGCTCACCAACCAGATTCTCGTGGGCGCCAACTACTTCAATCAGGTTTTCCACGACTTCAACAACAGCTTCGACACGAGGGCGATGGGGCTGTTTCTGAGCCCAGGGGCAACCAATAATGGACAGCCAATCTTCGGCGCTCCGAACATTCAGATTGGCAACTTTGAGCAGATTGGATTAACGCCTCCGGAAGGCCGGAGTGACCTGACCTGGCATATCACCGACATCGTGTCGTACAGCATGGGAGCGCACCAACTGCGGTTCGGCGGTGAGTTCCGGCGCGGCCGTGTGAATGAGTTTTATCATCGCCGCGGCACAGGCAAATTTGTGTTCGATGGCACCCAGGGTGACCAAACTCAATGCGTCACCGTTTCTGGCCAGAAGGACTGCGCATGGGGATTTAACGACCCTAAAAAAGTAAATTCAACGCTCTGCAATGCCCTATGTCAGGGTCTGGATCCCAACGTGCGATCTCTGGCGGACTTCCTTACTGGTTCGGTCTCAACCTCCTCGATCGCGGTGGGAAATCCCGAGCGCACGGTGCACGTAAACGCCTTCAATTTCTACTTCCAAGATTCCTGGCAGTGGACCAAGAAGCTCAGCATCAATTACGGAATGCGTTACGAATACTTTGGCCCGCTGCACAGCGACGACAAGGATCTGGCGGTATTCATTCCCAGCAAAGGCTTGGTCATCCAGGGAAATGGCATCGACAATATTTTCCCGCCGGACCGCAACAACTTTGCTCCCAGGTTGGGTTTCGCCTACCAGGCCAAGGACGACATGGTCGTTCGCGGGAGTTTCGGTGTTTTCTACGATCAGATCAATATCAACCCATTCTTGGATTTCCGGCCACCCGCCAACGCTGCCGACGGTTTGCAGGATAACCCGATTGGGCCACACCCGGTCTCTAACTACTCTTTGTCGGGGTATAACTGGCAGACGGTGCAGGCCGGAGGCACCGCCTCGATCTTCCCTGACGTCAAGACGTGCACCACCCTCAATGTGGCCACGGATCCGAACTGCGGCACCAGCAAATTCGCGGCGTATTCGGTCAACCAGAATTTCCGCACTCCCTATTTTTACAACTACAGCCTCCAGGTGGAAAAGAGCCTGGGCCATGCCTCCGCCATCCAGATCGGTTACGTAGGCAGCGAGGGTCGCAAGCTGAATATCATGACCAATATAAACCCAGTCGATGCAAACGGGATCGGTCCGCTCAGCGGGCAGTACCCCAACGCGGGCAACATCCTTCAAGAAAATAGCATTGGCACATCCAACTACAATGCTCTCCAGGCCACCTATAGACTTCGCTACTGGCACGGACTAACCACGCAGTTCGGTTATACCTGGTCGCACTCTCTGGATGAGGTCAGCCAATACCGCGCCGTAGTCGCAGACAGCTCTGCCATCAAAGTGGACTATGGCAACAGCGATAACGATACGCGGCATCTCTTCACCACAAGCATTAGCTACGATGTGCCCAAGGCGCCGTGGGCCCATGGGTGGTCCAGCTATCTGGTGAACGGATGGCAGGTCAGCAGCCTGTGGAATTTCCATACGGGCCAGCCGTGGAACGTCACTCTTCAGCTTCAGGATCTGATCGGGGATCCCTTCAAGAGCGACAGCAACTACACGGTCAACCACTCCTTTACGAGAGATATCATCCAAAAAGGCCAGTCCACGGGGCCGGGCGTGCAGTGGGTCAATCCGGACGCTTTTGGACCGAAAACTGGAGCCTTCGGCACGCTGTCTCGCAACAAGTACTACGGTCCCGGTTACGGCGGCGTGGATCTATCCGTCTTCAAGAACATCCCTATCCGGGAACGTCTCAAGGTCCAATTGCGAGCTGAGATGTTCAATCTATTCAACCGCGTCAATTTCGCGTCTGGCCCCGGCGCCGTCAACGGTGACGGCACCGTTCGCGACACCATTGGCGACTTCAACGGGGCTCCAGGGATCGGCCCTGGTGAAGCCTTCAATTTGCAGCTCGCGGCGAAGATCATCTTCTAACGAGTTCGCTTAACCCTGTTTCACCGTGCGCGAGGACTTTGGTCCTCGCGCACTTTTTTTGGCTAACGCTATTGGGTAGCCTGGACGATTGGCCGGTAATTAGTTGTGCAAATGGGCCTTGACGGGCTGTTTCACCCTTTGGAATCTCTGCTAGCCTGAAGTCACGCAAGCATTTAAGCGGTTGTGCGGCACCCCTTTTGGGAAAAGGCGCGCAGCCGGACCACTAGGTCGCAGCAGGGTCCCCAATTTACCGCGAAAAGCCCCAGAGCCAGAGCATTCTGGCCGGGTGGATTCGTGGCCGCTTGCGGGCGAAGAGGAGAACTGACGTGAAAACGGCAACGATTTGCCTGGTAGTGACGGGAATCCTGGGGTCGGCGGCGGCGCCGGCGTTTGCGCAGACCGGTCGTTCGACGCCGTCGGTGTCGAGCGTGTCGCGCACGACGAAGGCGGTGAATTTCCGGCGGGCTGGCGGGTCGACGAAGCTGGATTTTCATGGGACGGAATTGCTGCCAACGGCGAGCGGCGAAGCGAAGGTGGAGAGTAAAAGCAATCGGATTGAGATTGACGCGAGATTCGAGAGCCTGGAAGAGGCGACGAAGTTCGGGCTGGAATACCTGACGTACGTGCTGTGGGCGGTGTCGCCGCAGGGGCGGGCCGTGAATTTGGGCGAGGTGGCGCTGAATCACGGCAGCGGGCACGTGAAGGCGATCAGCGACATGCAGACGTTCGGGATGATCGTGACAGCGGAGCCGTATTTTGCGGTGACGCAGCCGGGGAACGTGGTGGTGCTGGAGAACGTGATTCCGGCGGACACGCTGTCTAAAGTCGAGAATATTGACGCGAGGTATGAGCTGCTGGGGCGCGGGATCTACTCGTCGTCGAACACGAAGATTGAAAATGCGATTTTTGGGATCGACCGCAAGACGCCGCTGGAGCTGTTTGAGGCGCGCAATGCGGTGCGAATCGCGCGCGTCGCGCTGGCGGACAAGTACGCCCCGTCGATCATGAGCAAGGCGGACCAGCAGTTGAAGGGCGCAGAGGACGTTTACCACTCCGGGCGCGACAAGAAATCGGTGGACGCGGCGGCGCGCGAAGTGGTGGAGACGGCGGAAGAAGCGCGTGTGATGGCGGTGAAACAGAAGGCCGAAGAAGATGCGAACGCTCAGGTCGCGGCGGAGAAGCGAGCAGCGCTGGAGCGCGAAGCGAAAGCACGCGCCGATGCGGACGCGGAAGTGAAGCGCCGGCAGGAAGCGGATCAGGCGCGCGCAGCGGCGGAAGCAGCAAAAGCGGAAGCTGTGCGCATGAAGCAGGAAGCGGAGCAGGCGTCGCAAGACGCAGTTCGGCAGAGACAGGAAGCCGAGCAAGCGCGCGCGGCGGCTCTGCAACAGCAGCAAGTAGCGCAGGCGGCGGCAGAGCAGGCGGCGCGGGATCGGGCCGCGGCGGTATCGCAGCAACGCGCTGCGGAAGCCGAGGCGGAAAAGGCGAAACAAGCTGCGGCGCAGGCGGAAGCGGAGAAGGCGCAGCTTCGTGCGCAGTTGCTGTCGCAGCTCAATTCGATTTTGCAGACGCGGGATTCGGCGCGCGGGCTGATTGTGAACATGTCCGACGTGTTGTTCGACACCGGGAGCTACACGCTGAAGCCGGGAGCGCGCGAGAAGCTGGCAAAGATTTCGGGCATCGTGCTGGCGCATCCGGGGCTGAATTTGCAGATTGAAGGGCACACGGACAGCGTGGGAACCGATGAATTCAACCAGCAACTTTCCGAGCGGCGGGCGGATTCGGTGCGGGATTTTCTTGCGGAGCAGGGCGTGCCCGGATCGGCGATCAGCGCGCGCGGGTTCGGGAAAACGCAGCCCGTGGCGTCGAACGATACGGCGGAAGGGCGGCAGCGGAACCGGCGCGTGGAGTTGGTGGTGAACGGCGACGCGATCGGTAATGGGAATGCGAGCGCGGCGGTGACGTCGAATCGTTAGGCGGCAGGCTCACTCTAAACGCCAATAATAAACTCTCCGTCAGCTGCGTGACCGTACGCCATGCGCGGAGTGTTGAAGGCGAAGCCGGGGTTTCCTTCGCGATCGAGAAGGATGAGGCCGCCGGTAGCATGGGTTCGGGCGGCGAGAACGCCTACGGCCTCGCGGGCGATGAGTGTTGCCGCATCGCGTGTTGAAGGCTTCGACAGGATGGATGGAGTAGGGTTGGGATCCGAGCCGACCCCGCGGCGCAGGAGCTCCGCGGCGGTCTTTGCCATTACGACCTTCATGATCGCTTCGCCGTAGCCGGTGCAGGAAACACCGCCGACCTCCGCGTCGGCGTAACAGCCACAGCCAATCAAGGGTGAATCTCCGACACGACCGGGAAGTTTGCAGCAGGTGCCGCCCGTGCTGGTGGCGGCGAACAAGCGACCGTCGACATCGAGGGCAACGGCCCCGACGGTTCCTTGTTCGTGGCCGCGGTGATGCGCGGCGGCGTGCTTGCTGTTGCGGCACTTCAGCCAGGCGTCGCGCTCGGCTTCCGCGATGAGCTCTTCCGGCTCGCACAGGGTTAACCCCTGCTCCACTGCAAAACGCTCGGCGCCTTCACCGACGAGCATCATGTGCGGACAATTTTCGAGGACCTGGCGGGCGAGGCGGATGGGATTACGAATGTGACGAAGGGTCGCGACGGAGCCTGCGCGCAGGGTGGCGCCGTCCATGACGATGGCATCACATTCGACGTAGCCATCGAGCGTGAGATGCGAGCCGAAGCCGGCGTCGAAGACGGGGTCGTCTTCCAGAACGACGACGGCAGCTACGACGGCATCGAGCGCCGAGCCGCCGCTGCTGAGAACGGACCAGCCTGCAGCGAGAGCGCGCTCACAACCGGCTTTGCACGCGTCAACGGATTCATCAGGAATGTCCCAGGCGCCGCCATGAACGATGAGCGAAGCTTTCATAGTGCATGAGAGTGGCAAAGCGAGAGTCGCTTGTCCAGCAAACGAGGGCGGCGATTTGATGGCGACTGCGGTTAGATGAAGAAATCGAGCAGCACCAGCAAGGGTCCGAGAAAAGCGAGGATCATGCCGCCGGTGATGGGGTTGCGAGGAATGCGGCGAAGGGAACCGACAAAGCTGGCAGGCACGGCTTTGAGACGTGATTCCGAGCGCGGGCCGTAGAAGGGGCCGACAACGGTGTAGCGCGAAAAACTGCGGCGCACAGCGCAAGCTTCGTCATGGATCCAAACGGAAACTTCATCGCGGCCGCGCCAGACAAGGCCGGCGCCGAACACGAAGAGCAAATAGCCCACGATGGTGAGCAGTCCGAGCGCCGAGCCTTCACCCCAAAACATATTTCCTCGCAGGTGCCAAGTTTAATTAAGACGCAAAAATGAGCCGCGACGTTACTCTTCTTCGTGAATGGTCACGAGACGCACGACTTCAAACTCCTTAGGGCCGGCGGGGGTGGCGACTTGAACTTCATCGCCCACTTTACGGTTGAGCAGAGCGCGCCCAATGGGGGAGGTGGTGGAGATAAATCCCTTTTCGGCGTCAGCTTCTTCGGTGCTGACGAGTTTATATTCGATCTTAACCTCGCGCCGAGTGTCTAGCACCACGATGCGGGAGCCGTAGCCGGCGCGATCCTTGGGGATATTGGTCAGGTTGAGCATGCCGAGATCGCCCATGCGCTTTTTGAGTTGGCCGATACGCGCGTTCACAAAGCCCTGGCGTTCCTTGGCGAACTTATACTCGGCGTTCTCCGAGAGATCGCCATGGGCGCGGGCGACGGCAATTTCCTTGGGAAGGTCGACGCTGAGTTCGTGCTCGAGCGCGGTAAGCTCTTCCTGGATTTTTTGTTTAATCTTCTTCAATGGGTCAGACATGTGAATTGGAACCTATCCAAGCAGGGCGCAAGTACGAGAGATCAGCAGCCCCAAGGAACAGTTCATTATACCTGCGAAGTGACCAATTATGGATGGGGGCGGATTGCGGCGACAAGAGACGTGGCGGTCCGCAACGCAGGAGCGAAAAAACAACAAGGGTGTGGTCAATGATGCCATGCGGCGATCTACTCGACGGTGACTTGAAGTGACTGCGTCTTGGTATTTCCGGCGGCGTCGCTGATAGTGAGCGTGTAGATCGTGCTTCTTGCCGGCGAAACGCTGACGCAACGCCCGTACGAAGGCCAAACCGCATTTGGCTGGGGTTCAAGGGTCACGGCTTTGGCGTTGGCCACGCCGTAGCAGAGTTGGACGCTTTCTCCCTTGTGTATGGCGCCGGGACTTGCATAGAAGTTTTGGATGGCAAGCTCCTTGCCACCGAGTTGTTCCAGAGCCACGCGGTCGTTTTCCAACTGTTGTCTGGACTTTTCCTCGCGCGCTCGGCGTTCGATTGCGAGGTTCTGCTGCCAGCGGGAAAACAAAGTCCAAACTGTAAAGAGGAGAACAATACCCACTAGCATCGAAGAATAAAGCAGAGGGTTCTTGAAGGCAGAATTGGTCTTCGCGGGAGGGTGAGGGCCCCGAGCATCAGTGAGCATGCTTACCTGTCTTAACGATTGAAGAGATTAGCATTTGCATTGGTTTTGCTTGAGAAGAAATTTTTGTCGCCGATAAAAGTCTCGCGCGGCGGGGTAAGCCACTTGGAGCAAGCGAGTTTGCTCAGGGTTGCGTGAACGTCCAACGGGTTACTGCCTCCGTGAAATTTGCCGCGTGCTCATCCTGGCCGAAGACAGTTTGCGGGCTGACGCGATAAACGGAGCCGCCGGAAGATTCGAGCAAAGGCCCGACGTCGCCGCCATACTTGCGGTTGTAGACCCCAACCAGCTCCTTCCAGACGGCGCGATCGGTGACTTCTTGCACGGTGCCTTCGAGGATTACGGCCTCGTCCGCTTTTTCCGTACCGACGGCGCAGCGAGGGTTGTTGGTGAGATTTCTTGCTTTGCGCGTTCGAGGTCCGGTGCTGAACCAGAAGGCATCGTGCCACCAAATGCCCCAGACGAGCATGAGGTGTGGCCGGCCATCAGGCCGGGACGTGGCGATCCAGTAGTTGTGAGAATTTTCCAGGCGTTCGAGCGCCCAAGACCAGGGTTTGAGGCCGGAGGTGGCGCCGCTGGCCTTGTCCAGCGCATCTGGCCAGTAGGGATGACTCGCTTTTGGTACAAGCATGGTGCGCCCTGCCGAAGGAGTAGATGCGAGCACATTTTAGCAAGTGGGTCGGCGATTATGAATTCGTTTTGCGGGCCGGGCAAGAAAACAGCAACAGCTTTCTTCAGCTCGTTGGGGTGCGCAGGATTTATGAGACGAAGGCGCACCCGACGCGGAAGCTGCCCTGCGTGGTGCGTTGAAACCAAACCGGCTTGAGGCTGACGCGGACGGGCGGAAGAATGGGGACGTGCAAAACCGCCAAGACATTCTCCGGAAGGTCTTCCTGGGTGTCAAGTTCAATGGCGACGCCCCCGAAACCGAGGTCGATAACGCGAGCGCGACGCGTGCCTTGTTCGCCGAGCGTGGCATAGGCGTTGGTGCCCGCCATCGAGACGCGTTCCGCCTTACGCTGAACTGCATAAGCTAGGGCGGGCGAAGCTTGTGAAGGTGTGGCCATTTCCGGGGGAACGGTGGCCTTGGGAGGTTCAGGCTTGGATTCTGAGCGCTCCGGTGTGCGCCCTGATTCAATGGAAATCGGAGCCGGCGGCGCTGCGGACCGCTCGGGAGTTGAAACGGGCTCCGATGGAGCCGAGACTGACGGCGCGCGTGTTCCACCGTTTGTGGTCCTGCCGTGGTTTGCGTGCTTTAGACGATAGAGGCGTTCGTCGGCAACGCGGATTAACTGCTCGGCCTGCTCGCCATCCTGCGGGAAAGTGGCGACACCATGGTCCATGCTGACGCTTACGTTCAACTGCAAAGGCTGCAGCATTTCGGCAAAAACCGTTTCCACACGACGGCTAAGCGCTAGTGCTTGTTCCGCGTCTGTTTGCGGCAAGAGAAGAGCGAACTCATCTCCGCCAATGCGGAAAGCAGAATCGGAAGTGCGGAGGGCTTTTTTGAGCGTAGACGCAGCGGCCCGCAGAACTTCGTCGCCTCGAGGATGGCCGTGTTGATCGTTCACTTCCTTGAAGCGATGCAGGTCCAGAACTACGAGACCCAACGGCGAGCCGTAGCGGCGGCTGCGATTGAGCTCTTTTTCGAACGTCTCACTGAAGAGGCGGCGGTTGTAGAGGCCCGTGAGGGGATCGGTGACCGCATTTAGTTGCAGGATTTTTAGCTCGTCGTATTCGATGACAATCGGGACACGGAAGAGTCCTGCGGAAGCGAGGACGTCCATCAAGGCGGTTTTCAGCGCGACTTGGCGGCCAAGGTTTTCACTCAGCTCGCGTCGACGCAGGAGCATATCGTCCCAGAGCTGAATGCACTGGCTCTCACGCAAATCGAGGTGAGTGATTGCGCGAATGTAGTGTTGCAGGAATTGACCACGCGCGGATAGATCAAGACTCTCGAGCGTGTCTGCAAGAAGCTCGAGATAGGAATCCTCGACTGGCAGACGAGGCGGCACAGAGGCGCCGGGGCTGGGCATAGCTGGGTAGTTTACCTGACCTCTACCTATCCCCGCGGGGTATGGGGAGAAAACGTATCTTCTCGCTGCCAAGGAGCAAGTGGCGGTCCATCCGTACCATGACGGCACCACGGGAATGCCACGCTCATCGACAAAATCGCGACATCACCAATTGATGCTATCTCAAAGTAAAGAATAAAGATAGCAGCAGGGGCGGAGTTTCGCAGCTGCGGAATGGGTGGAAGTAACGAAATCACCCCAGGAGCAGTGTCGTGGGCAAAAGGACAGTCAAATTACTCAAGTGGCCTTAGAAATTCCAACCCGAAGAGACGGATATCGCCGGCGACGGATTGCCGGAGGATTTTAGCGGAGATCGGGGGAGTCTCGTTGGGAACGACACTCGATGAGGAGTGCGGCGAGGGAGCCGGAACGGTGATGCTGACGATCTGGTCGGGACGGAGATAATGCGTCGAGGCGATACAGGCGCCAGTAGCGCTGATGTTCAGGGTTTTGGTAAGTTCAATGAACTCAACGCCAGACGTGTCGACACCGCGAAAAAACACGGGTAATTGGAGGCGAATGCGCGGGGACTGGCGCCGCTGAACGGGGTCTAAGCCCTCGCCCTTGCTGTCAATTTCGATTTCCAATCTCCCCCCGGCGGTACTACCGAGCTAGTACGATTATGCATATTCAGTGCCAGGAGACACACTGTCGGGAGAGCTTGTAAGTAGCTATTGAAACAGGAGGTTAAGTATCGAGTCGCCGGAAGGGAAGCTATAGTGGTCCACAAAGGTTACTTTGCGAGCCACGCAGCTTCCCCAAATGTGCAAATGGAACGCTTTTACCATTGACAGGGGACTAGGTGTCTGGGAGTATGGCCGAGCGTCGCAGAAGGGAAAATCTTTTCCCACATCTCCATTGTGGTCTCAAAAGCATAAATAATGACTGGAACAATTGCAAACCCACCGCTTGCCGATTCGCTCGGCAGAGGCGGGCTTTCCGGAGGGCTGCTGGCCGGACTTCTGGACACAATCGAAAGTGCGGTAGTAGTCGCGGAGCGCAGTGGGCGCATTGTTTTGATGAACGCGCGGGCGCGTAAGGCGCTGGGCGTTGAAATGAGTGCGGAAGCAGGAATCAACCTGTTTACTGAACTGCTCGACGCTGACGCAAAGCAGATTTTCCGAGAGATCGAAAGCGGAAAGCATGAAGTCCAGCTGGAAGTAAAGCGCGGAGGTGAAAAGTTATTCGCCAGCGTGCAGTGGATGCCGGAGCCGGACTGGGTTGTGGTGCAAATCCAGCGGCAGCAAGACATACAACCGGTACCCGATCCGGCGACACAGATCACAGTGCAGGAGCTGCTGCAAGAGCGCGAAATAACGTACCGCAACCTTCTCGCGGCATATCTGAAGCTGCAGGAAGTGAACCGGCAAAAGACAGTGTTCCTGGCCTCCGCGGCGCACGAGTTAAAGACCCCGCTGGCGGTAATCAAGGGTTATTACGATTTGATGCTGGCGGGTTCGCTGGGAAAATTGTCGGACAAGCAAAGGGACATACTGGAAGAATCGAAGGAAAGCTGCGAGAGGCTAGTCCGGCTGGTGTCGATGTTCTTGAATTACTCGGCACTGGAAAGCGGAAAACTGGTGTTGCAGCTTCGCGAAAATGACTTGCGGGATTGTCTAGATGAGGTAGCGAAGCGATGGTCAGAGGCATTTCAGCGCAAGGGAGTGAAATTGGAAGGGTCCTTCGATCCTTCGATACCAAATTTCCGGTTTGATTACCAGAAGGTGCAACAAGCAGCGGCGAACTTGCTGGACAACGCATTGAAACACACTCCGACAGGGGGCTTGGTAACGCTTCATGCGGGGCCGCACTTCTGGGAGCGCCGCGTGGCGGAAGTAGCGCCAATCCAGGAGCGGCGGCGGTTTCGGTTGCCGCGGCCCAATAGCGTCGAGATTTCGGTGGCAGACAGCGGCCCTGGGATTCCCGCGGAGCATCACCAGGAGATCTTCGAGGATTTTGTACGGGTGGACCGCAACACCACGGGAATGGGTTTAGGGCTGGCGATTGCGAAGCGCCTGATCCAGGCGCATCGGGGGAAAATATGGGTGGAAAGTGAGCCGGCGGGCGGCAGCAAGTTTACGTTCCTATTGCCCATGGATCAGAGTTGAATTTGGCGTTAGTAGTGTGAAGTTCGAATGATTGGGAGTGAAGGAGAGTTCGATGGCCGTGAAAGAGAAGATTCTCGTAGTCGATGATGAACCAAGCATAAGAAAGTATTTGCATACGCTGCTCGAGGTGGATGGTTTCGATGTGGAAACCGTGAGCTCCGGCAAGGAGGCTCTTGGAAAAATTAGCGCCGGGGAGCGTCCGGATTTCGTGATTTTGGACGTCTTGATGCCGGAGATGAGCGGGCTGGACACGCTGAAGGAATTGATGCAACTGGACCGGAGCTTGAACGTAATCATGTTGAGTTGTTCAAATGAGGTTGGCACGGTGGTAGAAGCGATTCGTATCGGCGCGCATGACTACCTAACCAAGCCTTTCGAGAAGAGCGAGCTGGATGCGGCGATGCTGAAGTCGAGGCAAAAGAAAGAACTGACGCAAGAAAACAAGGCGCTGCGGGATTATTGCGATCAGGTTACCGAAGATTTGAGTTTCTTAGCGGCGAGCCCGCAAATGGTTCGCATTCGCCAACAGATCCTGCAGATCGCGCCCGTCGATGTGCCAGTGTTTATCTGCGGGGAAAGCGGTGTGGGGAAAGAAGTGGTGGCGCGGATGATTCACCTGCGCTCGTCGAGGCGCAACCACCCGTTCGTCAAGGTGAACTGCGCAGCGCTGCCCGGGGAGTTGCTGGAATCCGAGTTGTTTGGTTTTGAGCAAGGGGCATTTACAGGTGCGGTGCGCGCCAAGCCTGGCAAATTCGAATTGGCCAACAAAGGCACGATCTTTCTCGACGAGATCGCGGAGATGAGCACGCACTTGCAGGCCAAGCTGCTGCATGTTCTTCAAGATCATCAATATTCGCGACTCGGCGGGCGGCATTTGATCGACACGGATGTACGGGTGCTGGCGGCGACCAACGTGGAGGTTCAGGAAGCGATGAAGTCGGGGCGCTTCCGGGAAGATCTGTACTACCGGCTGAATGTGTTGTCCATCAATGTTCCCCCGTTGCGTGAAAGGACCTCGGAGATCCCGCTGCTGTTCCGTTACTTCCTAGAAAAATATAGCGAGAAGTTCGGGAAGGCGGCACCAGGACCTTCAAAACACCTCTTGGACGCTGCGGCGAATTATCCCTGGCCGGGTAACCTGCGCGAGCTGGAGAATTTCGTGAAGCGCTATGTGATTTTGGAGGACGACGAAGGCAGCCTGCGCGAATTGATCGAAATGTCGGCGGCTCGTCAGCGGACTTCACCGCGACAGGAAACACCGATGCCGCGCGAACAGGGGCTCAAAGCGTTGGTCCGCGGCCTGAAAGATGAAGCGGAGATGGAAGCCATTGCGGACGCGCTGGAGAAGACGCGATGGTGCCGCAAGGACGCCGCGAAAATGCTCGGCATCAGCTACAAGGCGATGCTTTACAAGATGCGGCAATTTAACTTAGACACGCCGAGAACGAGACGGTCGGCGCCCGCAGTGGCTGCGCCTAAGGAAACGGCACCACTGGGCGCCATTCGGAACCAGTAGGCATCAAACGGATAATTGATCGGTGCCCAGTGCCAATTGAAGTTGTGACCGTCAGGTCCTCTAGGTACCGAACCAATTTTCCCATAGCGCAAAAGGCGCGATTCCGGTATTGTCACCGAATGTTAAAACGAATTAGGGCGTAAGAACTTGGCTGATCGGCGCATTACCGAGTAATGCCGAAGCAAAGAAAGGGGCGCGACGGACCACGCGCCTTCACGAGCGATCCAGAAGGATGGGGGTAATGACGGAACGGCGCATTGCAAGACGTTACGATTTGTCGTTGCCCGTTATTATTCGTGTGCCGACGGAGCGTATCGCGGACAGCCAAAAAGGCAAGACGCGCGACGTTTCAACTCGAGGCGTTTACTTCGTGCTGGATCAGGATTTGGAACCGGGCTCGGATCTCGACATTACCCTAACACTTCCCGCGGAGATTACCCATGGCTCGGATGTTTTCGTGCGGGCGCTGGGGAAGGTCGTCCGGGTAGAGAAGCGCATGGAAGACGGGAGCTCGCGGATGGGCGTGGCGGCAGTGATCGAGCGGTATGACATCATTCGCGGGGAAAATGGTAAAGCCTAAGTCCGCTTGCTCTTGCCTTGTCCCACCAGTACTACTGACTCCGAGAAGAGCGGTTCCAAGAGAAATTGTTGTCGAAGTTTGGAACTTTTTTCTTCTCTGCCTTTTTCCCGCTTGCGGCATCTGTTCTAGTACCTAGCGGTGTAGTCCTCCTATCTTCCTGCAATATTGAGACTTAGCGCCTGGCTGTTTGGTTTTTCGGTTATTCCTGCGCGGCGTGTGCTTGGCCTGTTAGCTGCAACCCCGGGATGCGGGAAAACTATTCTACCGACATGCCTTCCTTCAGCAAAAGGAAACCGGACACCGCAACGGCTTCCAGCCTGGCGCCGCCGGACGACGTCTTGTTCGGACGTTCCGCAACTATGTCCCTGATCCGAGAGCGCTTGGAGAAGGTCTGTCACACCAACGTGCCTGTCTTGCTCTGTGGGGATGCAGGAACGGGCAAAGAGATGGTCGCGCGTTGGATGCATTGCCGTTCGCCATATCAAGAAGGCCAATTCATAAAAGTGAACTGCGCTGCCATTCCGGGGTCGCTATTGGAAAGTGAGCTGTTCGGGTACGAGAGAGGAGCGTTTACAGGGGCCCGCAATTCAAAGCCCGGGCGGGTCGAGTTGGCGAACAAGGGTACGTTGTTCCTCGATGAGATTGCAGACCTAGACATGAGCCTGCAAACCAAGCTGTCGCACTTTGTTCAGGATGGCAGCTTTTCGCGTATCGGCGGCGAAACAGAACAATCAGTGGACACCCGCATCATTTGCGCTACGAACAGAGATTTAGACCGTGAAATTGCAGCTGGCCGGTTTAGGCCAGACCTCTATTATCGTATCAGCGTGCTGCAAGTGCGATTGCCTAGTCTGGGCGAGCGCAGAGAGGATGTGCCGATGTTGGCGGAGTACTTCCGTGTGTTCTATGAAAAACAATTCGGGAAAGAATGTGAGCCGCTCGGATCGAAGCTGCTGAACTACCTTGAGAACTTGAATTGGCCAGGGAATGTGCGAGAGTTATCCAACTGCATCGCCCGCTTTGTACTGATCGGGCAGGACGCATTCAACGCGCAGGATATGCCAAAGCGCAGCACATCCGATTTAGGTAGTGTCGCACCCGACGGGAATTTGCCTCTCAAGAGTATCGCAAAAGAGGCCATTCGCGAGATGGAGCGGAACGTCATACTGGAAGCGCTGCGGACTAATCAATGGAATCGTCGTAGGACGGCCGAAGCGTTGAAAATTAGTTACCGCGCGCTGATTTACAAGATTCGGGACGCTGGCCTGGCTTCCCGCGCGACCGAATCCAGCCCAATGCCGAGCTTGGCAGTCCCCCTGCCGTTGGCCTCCAAAGACTAGACATAGCTGCCCTTGAGCGTGAGTGCGGGTCAGCAAACCACAATGACCCTGGTTTCCTGCCGCCAATTCAGCTCGACGGCGGCCGGGACGGCCAGGACTCTGAGCGGAGTCTTGTTTCAGCTTTTGGATAAGGTCGTTCTTGAGGACGAGATCATCGCTTGTCAATGGCTCCCGCGCGAATTGACTTCCCCCATCCGTCACACCACAGTCGAAGCGCGCCGCTGCTTCATTGAGCGAATCAGAAGATCGACAGCCGTTTGGCCGATGACGTCGGAGGGCTCTTCGCCATGCGAGTTTCCATTTACGGGAACTTCGACCTTCTCCTGGGAGGGTGCTAACCTTGTGGTTTCAGTTCGGTTCGCCGAAACTGTAACGATCTCCTGTAGAGCTACCGTCGGTGAAGACTCGCTCGCCTTCACATGGACTGGAACTTTCTCAAAGAGAGGTGCCACAATTGGCGTTTGGTTCATGCCGAATTCTGCCGCCGCTTGCTCCACCATGTCCGCTTGGATAACGCTTTGCTGAGTTTTATAACCGATGGTGAGGCAGGCATCGCATAGTAAATTGATGAGCCGCGGCACGCCCTGCGTATACTGAAAGACCCTTTCAACGACCGAGTCGGGAAAAGGTTGCGTCCCGCCCTGGAACCCCGCAGCATGCAGTCGTTCCGCAATATACACGCGCAACTCCGGGAGAGTGAGCGCGCGAAGCGTGCAACTTCTCGCAATTCGTTGTCGCAGCGCGCGCAACTCGGGTCGCTCAAGAATGGTGAGCAGTTCTGGCTGCCCACATAAGATGATCTGCAAAGGCTTTTCCTGGTAAGTGTCGGCATTACTGATCAGGCGAATTTCTTCGAAGAGTTCAACACTTAGGAGATGGGCTTCGTCCACGAGAAGCACGGAAGTTCCACCCTTGCTCTGCGAACTCAAGAGCATACGCTGCAGTGCGGCGAGACGGGCGGGTTTAGATACCCCAGCGCTTGAAATTTCAAATTCTGCCAGGATCATTTCCAAGAATTCGTCCCGCGTCAGCATTGGGTTGAGAACGAAAGCGGACGCAAGCGAGTTGTCCGCCGATGCGCTCTCATTAAGGATCCGCAAAGCCGCGTGAAGGACGGTAGTTTTTCCTATTCCGATCTGCCCAGAGAGCACTGCGAAACCCTTGCGGCGCATGACCACTTCGACCAGCGTGGCCAGCGCAGCCGCATGGGTTTCGGCGAGGTGGAAGAACTTTGGGTTCGACGTCAGCCGGAACGGCTCTTCCCGCAATTGGTAGAACGACGTGTACATCAGGAGTTGTTGACCGTAAATCGAGAAATCATCACTCCGATCACCATCGCCGCGAAGGCGGTGCCTGTCATCATGGCGGCCACGCTCGACAAGTTCCGTATGCGCGTCCGGTCGGAAAGAATCACGGAAATTCCCGCGAGCACGGGCTGGACCCGAGCCGCTCCACCCTCGGGACGAGCGGACATATCGATCATCTCATCTCGCAACACGTCGCGTAGCGAATTCATCGCCTGGGCCCTGGGCATGGTACGGCTACGATTCGGGGAGGTCCAAGGTGTAGTGAGCAACCCGCCTTCCACAATTCCGGAGCTCAATCCACCTGCGTGCGGAGCTATTCTATAGAAACTGCATGGGTTAGGGACGGCAGAACATTGTCCCTGGACCTTCTGCACATGGCAGATGATGTCTCATGGAAATTCATTTCCCATAAGCTTCCCGGGATTCAACCATTGGATAACCGCGTCAAGCAGAACGGGATTCTGCTCGCAGCTTGATTCCTCGCCAAAATTGAACGG
>Ga0210408_10001921_pt1 | contig 20938 bp, 7 predicted proteins | sample IncBWH4MmetaG_FD_155471 | JGI IMG/M metagenome (GOLD analysis project Ga0210408, IMG submission 155471) | Forest soil microbial communities from Barre Woods Harvard Forest LTER site, Petersham, Massachusetts, United States - Inc-BW-H-4-M | ecosystem: Environmental > Terrestrial > Soil >...
ACCACACCGGGCAGCCGGTGATGGAGACTTTGAATTTGCGCGGCAGGTTGTAAAACTCGTTGCCGCGGAGCAGGCGCGCGGCTTCGATGACCAGCGGCGATGCGTCGCAAATTTCATGGGCGTCGATCCCCGCTAGGGGGCAGCCGGTGATGTTGCGGGCGACGTCTCCGCACGCACCCTTTGGGGCGAGGCCGACGGCTGCGAGCGATTCCATTACCTCGGGGATGGATTCGATGGTGAGCCAGTGGAGCTGTATATTTTGTCTGACGGTGATGTCCGCGAGGCCGTGACCGTAACGCTGGGAGAGCGCGGCAATCTGGCGAAGTTGGTTCGCGCGCAAAAGCCCATTTGGCAGGGCAATGCGCATCATGAAAAATTCGTTGGCTTTGCCTTCGCCGCCCTGGCCGCCAATCACGCCGGCGCCCGCGCCTTGGGTGTAGATGCCCCACCATTTGAAATAGAGATTGGCCCATTCGGGGAGGACGGAAGCGCGGCCCTGGCGCGCGAATTCCTTTATTTCGTCGAAGCACTCCCAGGGGTTCATGGAGCGCTTGAGACGCTCGACTTTCTGGGCTCTAGTGTCCCTCGGCGTGCGAATGTCCGGAATGCTGGCCATGAAAAGTCCCCTGAAAACAAAAAACCCGCCACCAGCGGTTACGCTGGTTAGCGGGTAGCTTTGAATCCGATTTGGGCTGTTGCTACTTCATTCGGACCGCGCACCCACGCCAGCCGTGGTTACAACAACACGGCGTGCAACATATGGCGCAGATGCAAGAATTCACAGGCGGATCCTAGCGGGCCAAAAGTGCCCCGTCAACCTGCTCAGATGCGCGGATTCAGCAAAGGTTTCAGGCACGGAGCAGAAAATTTCCAGAAAGGCACACGTCCTCCTGGAGGTGGGTGCCTCCGGGTGCGCCCAGAACTGGGTGGGGGAGGGGGTGTGGACCTCTGGCAAGGCTGGTATAGAATGTCCGCAGCGCGCCCATCCGAAACTAAGTTCAATGTATCCGGGCAAGTGCGTCACACGTCTATAGCTTGACGCACGATGACGACGAATTCGGGGGTGTCAATGGCCGCACCGGAAATTGCAAAGCCGGGGGAGCCGGAAAGTTCCTCTGAGCGAAACCAGAAACTCCGCACCATTCCTCCGAAGCGGCGTCCCTGGCTTTGGATCACCATTGGGGCACTGCTGATCGTCGGGATTATCACGTTTAACCGGGCGCGAGCGCGGTCGCAGGCAGCCGCCAATGCGCCACAGACGCGGGGAGACGCCGGACCGATTTCCGTGGGGGTGCAGGCGGTGCAGAAGAGAGATGTGCCGTACTTCCTGAGTGGCCTTGGTTCGGTGACGGCGTTCAATACCGTAACGGTGCGCAGCCGGGTAGACGGGCAGTTGATGAGAGTGAATTTTACGGAGGGGCAGTTTGTGCACGCAGGCGATCTGCTGGCAGAGATTGACTCGCGCCCATTTGAGGTCGCGCTGGCCCAAGCGGAAGGACAGTTGGCCAAGGACGTGGCGGCGCGGGCCGATGCCAATGTGAACCTGGCCCGCTTTCGGCAGTTGTGGCAGGAAGGGGTGATCCCCAAACAGCAGATGGATACGCAGCAGGCGACGGTGGGGCAATTTGACGGCGCGATTCAGTCGGATACAGCGCAGATTAACAGCGCCAAGCTGCAACTGGTGTACAGCAGGATTACGGCGCCGATCAGCGGCCGGGTGGGATTGCGGTTGGTGGATGCGGGCAACATGGTGCACGCCACGGATGCGAACGGCATGCTGGTGATCAACCAGGTACAGCCGATGGCGGTGATTTTCACGCTGCCGGAAGACAATCTTCCCGAAGTGGCCGCGGAAATAGCGAAGCAGAAGCAGCTGAGCGTGGAGGCGTTCGGCCGCGACAACAAGGCCAAGATTGCCGACGGAAAGCTGCTGACCATCGACAACCAGATTGATCAAACCACCGGCACGGTAAAGCTGAAAGCGATTTTCCCGAACTCTGATCTGGCGCTGTGGCCGAACCAGTTCGTCAACATCCGGCTGTTCCTGAGCGTGCGGAAAGACGCCACATCAATTCCGACTGTGGCGGTGCAACGCGGAGCGCAAGGGACGTTTGTGTACGTGGTGAAACCGGGAAACAAGGTGGAAGTCCGTGCCATGCAGGTGGATTTCATGGAGGGGAGCCTGGCGGTGATCCGCTCAGGGCTGACGCCCGGAGAACAGGTTGTAATTGATGGGCAGGACAAGCTGCAAAAAGATTCGACGGTTGTGCCGCGTCAGGTCACGACCCCTTCATCCTCATCGTCATCCTCACAGGGTCAGAATCAGTGAGTCCTTCAAAGCCGTTCATCCTGCGTCCGGTGGCCACTTCGCTGCTGATGGTGGGCATTGTGCTTGCCGGGCTGGTGGCCTATACGCAGTTGCCGGTGTCCGCATTACCGCAGGTGGACTACCCGACGATTCAGGTGCTGACGTTTTATCCCGGCGCGGGACCGGATGTGATGGCGTCGGCGGTGACGACACCGCTGGAGCGCCAGTTCGGGCAGGTGCCCGGGCTGAACCAGATGACCTCCACGAGTTCCTTCGGGTGTTCGCTGATTACACTGCAATTCGATTTGAATTTGAATATTGATATCGCCGAACAGGAAGTGCAGGCGGCCATCAACGGGGCCTCCACGTATTTGCCGCGCGATCTGCCCAATCCTCCGATTTACAGCAAGGTGAATCCTGCCGACGCTCCGGTGCTTACGCTTGCGCTTTACTCCGAGACGCTGCCGCTGCAGAGAGTGGAAGACCTGGCGGACACAAATCTGGCGCAAAAAATTTCGCAGCTTCCCGGAGTCGGCCTGGTAACCATCAGCGGCGGGCAGAAACCGGCCGTGCGCGTGCGCGCGAATCCCACGGCGCTGGCAGGATACGGACTGAGTCTCGAAGACCTGCGCACGGCGCTAGGGCAGGCGAATGTGGATCAGGCCAAGGGGAACCTGGATGGGCTGCGGCAGTCGTTCACCATCGGCGCGAATGACCAACTGCTGACCAGCGATGCGTATCGCGACGTGATCGTGGCTTATCGCAACGGCGGACCGATTCGGCTGTCGGACGTGGCGGACGTGGTGGACGGCGCGGAAAATACGCTGCAAGCGGCGTGGATGAATGAGACGCCGGCGGTGATTGTGAACATTCAGCGCCAGCCGGGAACCAACATCATCGGCGTGGTGGACCGAGTGAAAGCGCTGCTGCCGCGGTTGCAGGCTTCGCTGCCTTCGTCCGTACATGTGACCACGCTGACAGACCGAACCACCACCATTCGCGCGTCGGTGGCGGACATTCAATTTGAATTGATGCTGACCGTAGGGCTGGTGGTGATGGTGATGTTTTTGTTTTTGCGCAGCGTGGCGGCCACCATCATTCCCAGCGTGGCTGTGCCGCTTTCGCTGATCGGGACTTTTGGCGTGATGTACCTGCTGGGCTACAGCCTGGACAACCTGTCGCTGATGGCGCTGACGATTTCCACCGGCTTTGTGGTGGATGACGCCATCGTGATGATTGAAAACATCGCGCGGTACATCGAGCAGGGTCATCCGCCGCTGGAAGCGGCGCTGCTGGGTGCCGAGCAGATCGGGTTCACCATCGTTTCGCTGACTGTTTCGCTGATCGCCGTGCTGATCCCGCTGCTGTTCATGGGGGATATCGTCGGCAGACTATTCCGCGAATTTGCGGTCACGCTGGGCGTCACCATTTTGGTGTCGGCGTTTGTTTCGCTGACGCTTACGCCGATGATGTGCGCGCGGTTACTGCGCCACGAAGATCCCACGCGGCAGGGCCGGTTGTACCGCGCCTCAGAACGCTTTTTCGATCGCCTGATCGCATCGTATGGGCGAGGGGTGCAATTTGTGCTGCGACACCAGACCGCCACTCTGTTGGTGACGCTGGGTACACTGTTGCTGACCATCGGGCTGTTCTATTTCGTGCCCAAAGGATTTTTTCCGGTGCAGGATACCGGCGTGATTTTGGGCGTTTCCGAGGCGCCGCAAACGATTTCGTTTTCCGCCATGAGCGAGCGGCAGCAGGCACTGACGAAAATTATTGTGAAAGATCCGGCGGTGGAAAGCTTGTCGTCGTTTATCGGTGTGGACGGCACGAATATGACGCCCAATAGCGGACGCATTTCCATCAACCTGAAGCCGCTGGACGACAGAAAAATCAGCGCGTCGGATGTGATTCGCCGCTTGCAGCCGCAATTGGCGCAGGTGGAGGGCATCACGCTGTTCATGCAACCGGTGCAGGACCTGACCGTGGAAGACCGTGTGAGCCGCACGCAATATCAATATTCCATCGAGGACGCGGACGGAAAAGAGCTGGCGCAATGGGCGCCGAAGCTGGTGGACAAACTGAAAGCGCTGCCGCAATTGCGCGACGTGGCCACCGACCAGCAGGACCAGGGCCTGGAAGCCAGCCTGGTGATCGATCGCGACACGGCTTCGAGGCTGGGCATTCTGCCGCAGGCGATCGACGACACGCTGTACGACGCCTTCGGCCAGCGGCTGGTGTCCACCATGTTCACGCAGTTGAACCAATATCACGTGGTGCTGCAGGTGGATCCGCAGTTTTCGCAGAATCCCGATGCGCTGAAGAATATTTATGTGAAGTCGTCGAACGGGACGCAGGTGCCGCTGGGCACATTCACGCATTTCGAGCAGAAGACAACCACTCTGGCAGTGAATCACCAGGGCCAGTTTCCGGTGGTGACGCTGTCGTTCAATTTGGGGCCGGGAGCTTCCCTGGGTGACGCGGTGAATGCCATCAAGCAGGCGGAAATTGATATCGGCCTACCCGTCAGCATTCACGCGAGTTTCCAAGGAACGGCGCAGGCCTTTCAGGCGGCGCTGGCCAACGAGCCGATGCTGATTCTTGCCGCGCTGGTGACGGTCTACATCGTGCTTGGAATTTTGTACGAGAGCTACATCCATCCGGTGACGATTCTGTCCACGCTGCCGTCCGCCGGAGTGGGCGCCATTGTGGCGCTGCTGATTTGCGGCACGGACCTGAGCGTGATTGCGTTGATCGGAATTATTTTGCTGATTGGCATCGTGAAGAAGAACGCCATCATGATGATTGACTTTGCTCTCGAAGCCGAACGCAACGAAGGACGCACGCCAGAGGAGGCCATCTATCAGGCCTGCCTGCTGCGCTTCCGGCCCATCATGATGACGACGATGGCCGCGCTGCTGGGCGGGCTGCCGCTCGCCTTGGGCAGTGGCACCGGCGCGGAATTGCGGCGGCCGTTGGGCATCAGCATTGTCGGCGGGCTGCTGGTCAGCCAACTGCTCACGCTGTTCACCACGCCGGTGGTGTACCTGTGGTTTGACCGGCTGGCGCAGCGATTTTCGCGCTACCGCATCGGCAATCAGATTGAGCCGCAAACGACAGGGGACTGAGGAGAGTGTGTGCCGAAAATTTTCTTCGCACCCCAACGGCTAAAGCCGTGCCCTGACGATTTCGGCTTTCGCCGCACAAACTCGGAAGTCCGCAAAGTTGCGGCAATCGCCGAGCGACTATGAACATCTCGCGGCCATTCATCAGTCGTCCGATCGGCACTTCGCTGCTGACGGCGGCGTTCATCATGGCCGGGATGATCGCCTACCACTTTCTTCCCGTGGCACCCCTTCCGCAGGTTGAATTTCCCACGATTCAAGTGCAGGCCGGCTTGCCCGGCGCAAGCCCGGAGACGATCGCTTCCGCTGTAGCTACGCCCCTTGAGCGCCAGTTCGGGCGCATCGCCGGCGTCACGCAGATGACCTCCACGAGCCTGCTGGGCTCGACAAGCATCGTTTTGCAATTTGACATGAGCCGGAATATCGATGCCGCGGCGCGCGACGTGCAGGCGGCCATCAACGCCGCGGCGGGCCAACTGCCCGCCAACCTTCCCAGCGCGCCGCTCTATCGCAAGACGAATCCGTCGGATTCGCCGATCATGATATTGGCCGTCAGCTCGGACATCCTGCCGCTCAGCCGGCTCTACGACGTGTCGGATTCGATCATCGCGCAGAAGCTGTCGCAGATTTCCGGCGTGGGGCAGGTGGTGGTTGGCGGCAGCTCGCGGCCGGGTGTGCGCGTGGATGTGAATCCTACGACGCTCGGGAACTACGGGATCGGGTTGGATGATGTGCGCACCGCGCTGGGGCAGGTGAATGCGAATACGCCGAAGGGGTACGTGACCGATGGTCTGGTGCGCTGGACCATCACCGCCAACGATCAACTTTTCAAAGCAGATCAGTACCGGCCGCTGATCATTGCGTATCGCAAGGGCGCAGCAGTGCGGCTGGGCGACGTGGCCAATGTGTACGACGCCGTTGAAGATATTCACACCGCAGGGCTGGCGAATGGCAAGCCCGCGGTGGTCATCATCGTGTGGCGGCAGCCGGGCGCGAATATTGTGGGCACGGTGGACCGCGTGCGCGAGGCGATGCCGCTATTGCAGGCTTCCATCCCTGCGGCGGCGCGGTTGAGTGTCGCATCCGACCGCACCACCACGATTCGCGCTTCGGTGGCGGACATTCAACTCACACTGATGATCACCGTGGCGCTGGTCATCCTGGTGATTTTTGCGTTTCTGCGCAACGTGTGGGCCACGGTGATTCCGGCGGTGGCCGTGCCGGTCTCGTTGGTTGGCACCTTTGGCGTGATGTACTTGCTGGGCTATTCGGTGGACAACCTGTCGCTGATGGCCATTACGATTTCAACTGGGTTCGTGGTGGACGATGCCATCGTGGTGATCGAAAACATCGCGCGATATCTGGAAGCGGGGCTTTCGCCGGTTGTGGCCACGCTGAAAGGGTCGGCGGAGATCGGGTTTACGGTGCTGTCGATGAGCGTTTCGCTGATCGCCGTATTCATTCCGATTCTCTTGATGGGCGGAATCGTGGGAAGGCTGTTCCGCGAATTTGCCGTGACATTGAGCGTGACGATCGTGATATCGCTGTTCGTTTCGCTTACGACGACTCCGATGATGTGCGCCAAATTCCTGAAGCCGCACAAGAAGAGTGAACACAACCGTTTCTACCTGGCCAGCGAGCGGGCTTTCGAGGCGCTGCTCAAAGGATACGACCACGGCGTGCAGTGGGTGCTGCGCCACCAGCCGTTGACGCTGGCCATCACCATCGCCACGGTGTGCCTGAACATTTATCTTTTCATGGTGATTCCCAAGGGGTTCTTTCCACAGCAGGACACCGGCGTAATCGGCGGGTCGATCCAGGCGGCGCAGGATATTTCCTTTGCCGCCATGGCGGACAAGCAGAAACAATTCACCGACATCGTGATGTCTGATCCTGCGATTGACACGGTGGTGGCGTTTGTTGGGGGCAATGGCGGCACTGTGAATACCGGGCGGATGTTCGTCACGCTGAAGCCGCTTTCGGCGCGGCGCGGCACCACCGCGGACATGGTGATTTCGCGGCTGCGCCGCAAACTGACGGACGTCCCGGGCGCCACGTTGTACTTGCAGGCGCAACAGGACATTCGCGTCGGCGGCCGCTCCAGCAATTCGCAGTACCAATTCACTCTCGGCAGCGAAAATTTGCAGGACTTGAACGAATGGGCGCCCAAGATGCTGCAGAAATTCAAGACCCTGCCGCAGCTCCGCGACGTGGCCACCGATCAGCAGGACAAGGGACTGGAAGCCAATCTTGCCATTGACCGCGACACGGCCTCGCGACTGGGCATCACTCCGCAAGTCATCGACAATGCCCTGTATGACGCGTTCGGGCAGCGCCAGGCGACTACGATTTACACCCAACTTAACCAGTATCACGTGGCCATGCAGGTCGACCCGCGATTCCAGCGGAACCCCGATGCGCTGAAGAATATTTATGTGAAATCGTCCACCGGCGCGCAGGTGCCGTTGAGCGCGTTTACGCACTACGAGCCGCGCACGACTCTGCTGGCGGTGAATCACCAGGGGCAGTTTCCCTCAGTGACGCTCTCATTTAACCTGGGGTTGGGGATTTCGCTGGGCGACGCCGTAACGGCGATCAACAAAGCTCAGCAGGAAATCGGCATGCCCGGGACGATCCATGCCAGCTTTCAAGGAACCGCGCAGGCTTTCCAGGATTCGCTCAAGAACGAGTGGATTTTGATTATTGCCGCGCTTGGCGCGGTGTACATTGTACTGGGAATGCTGTATGAAAGTTACATCCATCCCATTACGATTCTGTCCACGCTGCCGTCGGCGGGAGTGGGCGCGATACTGGCGCTGTTGCTGTTTCATATGGACCTCAGCGTGATTGCGTTGATCGGCATAATCCTGCTGATCGGTATCGTAAAGAAAAACGCGATCATGATGATTGACTTCGCGCTGGACGCGGAACGCAAAGGAGGCAAGAGCCCGGAGGAATCGATTTACCAGGCGTGCCTGTTGCGTTTCCGGCCCATCATGATGACGACCATGGCTGCGTTGCTGGGCGCCATGCCGCTCGCTCTCGGCACCGGCACCGGCTCCGAGTTGCGGCGGCCATTGGGCATCAGCATCGCCGGCGGCCTGATCGTCAGCCAGATGCTGACGTTGTTCACCACGCCGGTTGTTTACCTCTACATGGATCGCCTCCGCCTGTGGTTCCTCGGCCAGCGGCACCAACCCACGACGCCCCAGCGTGCCCCGGGAATGCGTCCATCGTCTCTACCCGGCGCGCCGCTGGCGTGAGTCTGGATGCAACGGACCCGGTTGCAGTCCGGCACGGCGTGTCGTAATCTATTCTCACAGCAGGTGAAGTAGCGGCGCGCCCGTAGCTCAGTTGGATAGAGCGTCTGGCTACGAACCAGAAGGTCGGAGGTTCGACTCCTCTCGGGCGCGCCATATTTTTCAATGACTTAGCAATCCCGCCCTTCATTGCACTTGCTCCACGGTAGTGAGTTTTGCAGGTACCCCGTGACTTCTTAGAGCCGCTGCCGCGTTGATGATCCCCTCGGCGCGGAACTTCTCAAACTTTTCCATCGCCAATTGCTTTTCCTCCGCAGCCGGATGGAGGACCCGCATGGAGTCAAGTGCTTGTCGAAACATCGCCACACCTACGACTGGGTTCGCCGGGGCGTAGCGTAGCCTGGTAGCGCGCCTGACTTGGGCGCAGCAGGTCTGGAGTTCAAATCTCCACGGCCCGACCACTCCGCTCAATAAGTTAGCGGCCTCGGCCCTCATTCCACTCGCTCCACGGGTGCCTTTCAGCCGAATGCGCTTACCGCAGTTCGAAGGCGGTTTCGCCGTGGTTTCGCTTTTGGTTAGCATTTAGTCACTCCCCCGGGGGTGTCTTTTTGTTGCGATTAGAAAGTACCACCGTCGTTTGTTTTGAATGGGTTACGGGGAATCCGGTTTCCGAGGTGTTGCGATTAGAACCGCAAAGTGTCGGGCCATGGGGTAACCAGGACGCCACTCCCCCGGTGGGTACGAATTTGTATCGATTAGAAAGTACCAGCTTCGTTTGTTTTGAGTGGGTTAGGGGGCATTCTACTCGCGCGATGTAACGATTAGAAAAGGCAGTGGCTAGTGGTGAGTGGTTAGTGGCTAGTGGAGGCAAAGCCAAAACCCTACCGCCGACCCGTCGAGAAGCTTTCCCGATTTGGAACTGACTCCTGTTTGATTCGCCGCTGCATCTCACTCGACAATTCCCCCGAGGTACTTTGGCAAGACGTGACGCGGGCGTCAATGGTACCGTAGGTTCAAAATTGGGGGTGAAGAGGCAGGAACGCGGAGGTGAAAGCTAAAGCCGTGTGAGTTAGAGGCAAAATCCCCACCGTTTCCGCCGCGGCGGACGAAAGATCGAGGCACCCGCCTCCGCCGAGGCTACGGCGGACATGCCCGCAATTTCAAAATCAGAGGCGAAGGCCGTTCAAAGACACGGAACGCTGGGCTATCCGCCCCCCGTAATTTCAACTTCTAGGAGGATCACATTCAGAAGTTGGCCCACCCGCCGCCAGGGGCGCCTCCGCGTTGTCGCTAGAACCTGACTCCTCATTACTGCTCGAATTTCATCTCATCCTGCCGTGCCCGTTCGTCCTCACGCTTCGCGTCCTCGTTCCACGAGCGGGAAATTTGGAGCAACATCGAATGTGCGCGGGGCCACTTTATTGCAGCTTTCGCCCAGTCAGCCGCTTGCGCCGCGAACGTCCGCTCTTGACTCCCCCCCTCGTACATTGCCTTCCAGAACGCACCGCGCATATTGTGGCGCTCGATGAGAATTCCGAGCTCCACTGCGTCGGAATTGAGCTGCTCCAACAACTCGCAAATAGCTTGGTGAGGCCAGGTGCCATCTGCATTACCGGGCGCGTGTGCCAAGATGTGACCAATATGCTCGTCTGCGATTCTGGCGCGGTCCTCTTTGGCCGCTAACTCTCTCACGGAATCTGTCCAGCCCCTTAGTGCCGCGGCGTCTATGTTTGGGCCGTCCGCACCAGGCACGGTGTTCATTCCGCTCAGTAGTTGATAGCCCGCACGCGCGCGCCTGCGACGCTCCTCGTCTGGTTCCGGCACGTCGCCGCTGGCTGGCTTGAATACATCGCAGAGCACCGAAACAAAAAATGCGGCGTCGGTCGCCATAATTGCATGCAAGGTAAGCGTCTCGTGGCCGTGTTCAAGCAGGGGTAGGTAGGCATATTCTCGTTTCGCTATCTCAATCGGGGAAACTTCGGGTCGTTGTCGAAGCGCAGCAAAAATCTGCTGTAGCTCGTAAGCTGTCATTGTCCCTAGATTGGCAGAAGAAGAGGCAAGCTCGGATATCGCGTTATCGAGTGCCTCGAAGAGTATTTCAGGAGCAACAGTTTGCACGCCGGGGTGTAGCACGTCCAGTGCTGAGAGCGCTCGTCCAACCCCCAGATATTTTCTCGCAGCCAGTTCTAAAGTTGCCGTATCGCCTCTGACTGCCCAGGCCGGCTTCCGCTCCCAATACCGGCGTTCCACAGCTGGTCCCAAGGACGCGACAAATTCCCACGTTTCGGGGTCGTCATTCCACCACAGCAACATGATAGCCGCTTGGTCCGGCGTCCAATGCTGCCTGCTGACCTTTTCGCTCACGACATTCATCCAACCTTGCTTGTCCTTTCGGATTGCCCCCGACGAGAGCGCCATTATAAATTCGTTCAGTCGCTCACCTTCCTGAAACGAAAGGTCAATCAGAGCTTCGATCTCTTTCAAATCGCCAATAACTTCGACCGCCGGAAGGCCCACAAACCGTGGCAGCTTCACGCTTTTCGCTAAGTTCATCACCGAAGCCTTCTTACCTGTTTCGTACAGGTGACGGACAGCGTCAGCTCTCGCTTTCTCGATTTCTTCAAACGACTTCGCTGAATCCAGAATAGGCAAGCGCGGGTGGTAGTCATCGAACAGCCAACCGAATTGCGTAATCGGGTCGGACGGTTCCAGTCGGTGTATTAGGGATTCGAGCTTGTCCAGTTCAGGGCCCTTCATCGCCCAAGCAGCATCTTTGAAAGCCCTGTGGTTGTTCACCAAGTCCCGGAGTGCCGTCCAGACTTTAGTCTGCTGGTCTCTCTCCGCGCGTACGACGAAATCCTCGAGCAGCCGACACGCACGCTCGCGATGTGCCGGACCGAATGTTGGCAGCCCCCGAATGATGGTGGTCCAACGATCCGCGTTGTCGTCGGCCATTTGGATGGCGCGGTCTATTATCTGGCTGTACGCTTCCCAGACCAGACGATTGGTGAGGGTCTCTCTCTCCGAGCCACCCGCTTCACGGAAGCGCGGCATCGCCGTATGTTGCCCGATGCTGTGGTGCTCGGGTAGCAGCTTGAGAATAAGCTGCCAACCAATGTCAGGCTCGTTTGCGATGATGTAATCCAGTGCCGAGAGGCGTTGCGTGAGCGGCGCATTTGTATTCGGAAGCCACGGTAGAAAAATTTCTCTGAGACTTTCGATTGGGCGATTTGCCAACTTGCCTCCGGGATCAATCCTGGCAAGCCGCGCGAGAATCAAACTGGCACGCGCGAGGTATTCAGGATCCCAGGCCACAGTCTCCAGCGCCCAGAGCAGCCCCGTGTGTGGACTACTCGAAAAAATTGGGTCCGTGTCTCGGAATATGGGCCGGATATTTACTCCGTCGCCCCCGAGCATCTGCTCGAGGGCCTCAAGCAAAGGGCGGGGAGCAGCCTCCATCAACAGCGGCAGCTGGGCAGAGAGACTCGCCATTACACGCCAGTCCTTGTGAAGCCCTGGCAGAGCGCGAACCAAGCCATCTACATAACTCTGAGCGCCGTTTTGTATGCGCAGGTCTGTTCCATCTTCAAGCGCTGCAAACAGTAGAACCGTTGTTGCGAGTCCGTCCCGCAGCCACCTTGAATGCGTGAGCGTTTTCCCGAACAATCTCGAATAGGAACGTTCTTCGCCGGACGAGTCGAGGGCTGGATCGTGCTCCGCGAAAACTATCCCACACGCGCCCCGCAGTCTATTTGCATGCTCACCCCCGATGAGGTGGGCCAAATGTGTGAAAGCGTCAACGGGAGCAACCAAGTGCCACACCGAGCCTTCGCTCTCCAACGGAGAATCGTTCGCCTTCAGGTACTTCCGGAGGCGTTCTTCATATTGCTCGTAAGTGTTGGTGCCAGCGATTGCGCAAACAATTTTTCGGTCCTCTTCCGATTCGGCGTTCCAGCCCCCTAAAAGAAGCGCCGGAACTAAGTCTTGGTCCTCGGCCCACACAGGCCGTGGCGCTGATGCACTCGGAATCAGACGCCCTAGTACGGTTATCCTCCGGCTGGCCTTTCGAGCCAACTGTATCGCTTGCTCTTGCGACAATCCCATAGATCGGAGCGCCTCGCTCATATCATGGGCTGTGGGCGGTCGCAACGCGTCAGGACTGTCACTGCGCGAATCCTCTCTCGCGACCGATATAAGCACAGGATTCCGTCGGGAAAGCGCTCCCGAGAGCGCACCAACGGCAGGAACAACCAAGAAGGCGAGGTTTTTCGAAGCCATAAGCGAGCGTGCGGCCTCTGGAGTATCAACGATCAGAGTCCGCGATTCGAGGTACTTTCGAACATCTGGATCGGCTTTGCGGATCGCCGCGATGGCAAAGGCGATAACCTCTTCGGGTGAATCGGCCCGCAAAAGGTAGCTCCCGGCTGGCGCCATGAGTTGAGGCAGCAGTGCGGCCACCTGTTTTGCTCGGCCACAAAGCAGAACATCTTCGGTCAATGGCGGTTTGAAACGTGCCGAGAACTCATCCCAGAATTGATCAGTGCTGCGGACGCCAGTTGGCGGCATCACCTCTAGCACTTCCGTTGCGAAGCGAACGGCTACCGCTTCAGATTCCTCAAGCCATGCTTCCAATTGCACCCCGTCGATGAAGCGGACACTCTTCCAGGGGCCCTGGTTTATTTTCTCTTGCTGCCATTCGTGGATCGAGGGGTTGCTTCGCTTCCAGGTGCGGGCACTCGCGAATACGAAGGACGTGTCAGCCGGGTCAAACGCGCCTGGCTTACTTGAACGCTTATCGAAATTGCGGTTCGCCTGTTCCAGGTAATCCGATTCTGTCCCAAATTCCCAAACCGAATTCCCGTCAGGAACGTACGGAGAGGTTGACTTAGCGACGAGCGTGCCATCGTAACCAGGCAATTGGGCAGAATCCCCAGTTGGAAAGCGCACATAGCTTCTCTCTGAAACGGAGGCGCGGACCAGAGAACTGACCAGCTCAGAAAGGCGAGTCCTCGACTCAACCGTCTCGGCCCATGTTTCTAAATGGCGAGCATGAATCCATTTCACGATTGCAAACCTTGAAAGAGCTACCGCCGATCTTACCATCTTCCGTGAGCGCTCGAATGTGACGCTTCCCTTGTGCGCTGTTCTCTTCGCTCTGAGATTGTCGCGCCCCGGCGAGCCGGGGCGTAACAGAGCGGCGGTCCCTCGGCTTAGCTCGGGACAAGCTCGCCGCCGCACTCCAAAAAGAGCGAAGAGGGATCCTTCGTTTCACTCAGGATGACGGGAAGGAGCAAAGAGCCGGCGGGACGCCAGCGCTACGAAGGCGAAGAGAGATCCTTCGGCCGGGAACGGCCTCAGGATGACGGGCGGGTGGAAGAACGCGGCATAGAAAAGCGCCCGCCTCCCCGCAGCAGGCGCGGGACATCTTCTCAAGCTTCGGAGGCGGGCTCGACTTCCAAGGCGCGCGCCGTGACCAGCAAGCGAACGAGCGCTTCCGACGGCTGCGCCGGTCGTGCCGCATCTTGAATTTTCTCGAAAACGGGGTATGCTGCGGTCCATTGGAACAGGTTAGGCTCTCATTTTATGCCGCACAGCGTCTTAGTGCCGCCTTCCGCAAAACCACAACCTCGCGCGTTCAAGCGGTTCGACAAGCAAATCGCAATCCTTCGAGCGCGCCAGACACTCAGAATCGAAGCCTCAAGGAGAAAGCTCATGAACAAGAACGTCCTCGTATCACGAGTGGGATTGATTGGCGGTCTGCGGGCCACGCTCGTTGTCCTCGCGATATGTGCATTGGTAGGAGGTTGTGAGGAAAAGCGCCCCGCCACCGCGAAGCAACCCGCCAGTGCGCCAGCTGCCAGCGAGCAGCCAGCGCCCGCCCAGCAACAGGCTAACGCTCCACCAGCGAACACGCCCCCGGCTGCGACTGCGACGCAGCCACAACCCGCGCCGGCTCAGCCCGCCGCTGCGGCTGCCGCACAGCCAGCCACGGCTGCCGCCGCCGCGCCTCCACCTCCTCCACCGCCCGTCCTTCCTTTTGACGAGGCCGTCTCGAATGCGGCTCACGCGGTGTTCACCAAGGCGCCCGCGCCCAGCGCGAACTCCGCCGTCGTGGTGATCGATCCGCTGGTGGACGGCATGACCGGATATCAGTCGAAGGCCACCCAGTCGATCCAGGAGCAAATCACGCGCATCGTGAAAAGCGATTTCCCGCAATACGCGGTGCACAGTATCACGCCGGAGAGCCTGAAGCAGCAACCCCGCGTGCTCGTCGGCACCTTTACACCAGTGAATGCGGAAATGAAGACTGCAGGCCTGCGTGAGGCCTACCGCTTCTGCCTGGTGATGGGTGATTTGAGTACAGGAAAGGTCATAGCGAAGTCCGTTGCCCGCGCCCGAATCGGGGACGTTGATGCGACGCCGACGGCCGTCTTCGCCGATAGCCCCGTGTGGACGCCGGACCCAAACATGCAGGCCTATATCGCCACCTGCCAGGCCAGCAAGGTGGGCGATCCCCTGAAGTCCGAATACGTGGACGGGCTGCTGACGGCCGCACTGGTCAGTGAAGCCGGTGACGCCTACGACTCAGGGCACTACACGGAGGCGCTTGACCTCTATCGCACGGCGCTCAAGTCTGCGGCAGGCGAGCAGTTGCGCGTTTACAACGGAATCTACCTGTCGCTCAACAAGCTGCGGCGTAGCGATCAGGGCGCCGCATTCCGCGACCTGGTGGACTACGGCATCCACCGCAAGCGCCTGGCCGTGAAATTCCTGTTCCGGCCTGGTTCCGTGCGCTTTGCCACTACGAGTCCGCTCAGCAGCAGCTACGACATGTGGCTCGAACAGATCTCAACGGAAGCGGTTGCCACGAAAACTTGCCTTCAGATCACGGGTCACACGAGCCCCACGGGCACGGCCGCGCTGAACGACAGCCTTTCGCTCGCGCGGGCCGAATACATTCAGTCCCGGCTCGAGGACGATCAGCCCCAGCTCAAGAAGCGCACCGTGGCCAAGGGCAAGGGCTCGCAAGAGAATATTGTCGGCACGGGGAAAGACGATGTGAGCGACGAGCTGGACCGCCGCGTCGAGCTGAACCCCATCGATCCCTGCAATTAACCGAATTGACCGCGTTGGCGGGGCACCGCCGCCATCGGCTCGGCTGCAGGCTTTGCCGACGGGGTTTCGCCTGCGGCCTTATATAAGAGGTATAAGCGCGGCGGTTGCCGGATTTTTTCTTCCAGGATTTGGTTCTTTCATGCGAATCACTTGCTCCTATCACGATACACAGAGAGTCTGTGAAACCTCGGAATCGGAGGTCATCTTCGGCCGCTCCGAAGAAAAGCTTGCCATCATCCTTGACCTCACCCCCGACCAGAGAGTCTCCCGCATGCACGGGAGGATCTGGAAGGAGGACGGCATCTACTGGATCGAAGACCTGAATAGCACGCGCGGCACCCAACTGAACGGCGTCGAGATCAAGCGCCGCGGCAAGCAGAAGCTGCACGCGGAAGACTCGATTGTCGTGGGGGAGACCACGCTGCGCGTTGAATTCGACGATGCCAACGCGGCGACCAATCGAACGAACTATCTGGAGAACGGCACCTTCCTTCTGCCCGAAATGCGGCACGCCGAATCCGGCGTGGCGATCGCCAAGGACATCGACGCCAGTGACGTGGAATCCCTGCTTCCCTCCGACTGTTCGGGAGACGACACTGCCCGGCGCCTGCAAATGGTTTGTGACCTGCCTTTTCAGCTTGCTACCAAGACGAAGCTCGAAACGCTGCTGCCGGCGATCGTGGACCAGCTTGTCGGCGCGATTCCGAACGGCGAGAGCTGGGCGCTCGTCCTGCTCGATCCCGAAACGGACGCGCTCTTGTTGAAGGCCTATCGCTCGACGCAGCACATCTACTTGAGTGAAACGCTGATGCGTCGCACCATGACGGAAAGCAAGGCCTTCATCTGGCGCAAAAGCACCGCTGTGGACATCAGCGGCAGCGTGGTGCAAAGCGGCATCGAGGTTGGGATGTATGCGCCGCTAGTTTGGCAGGGGCAGGCTCTCGGGGTCATTTGCGCGGGAGCGAGAAATCCGAACGTCTCCTTCAGCGACAACGATCTGAAATTGCTCGTGCTGGTCGGGCAATATGCGGCCATGGCCGTGGCGAGCCACCGGCTGCAGGAAAAGCTCCGTCAGGAATCGGCGGTGATGGCCAACCTCCTGCGACAATTTTCCCCGAAGGTGGCGAATCAGCTGTTGTCGCACCGCGGGCGATTGCGTTTGGGCGGCCGCCGCAGCGAGGTCTCGATCCTCAATTCGGACATTCGCGGCTTCACGCGGATGGCGCAAGACATGGAGCCCGACGACGTGCTCGAGATGCTGAACGAGTATTTGCAGGTTCTGGTTCCCGTGATTTTTGCCAACAACGGAACGATCGACAAATTTCTTGGCGACGGAATCCTCGCTGTCTTTGGCAGCCCGGAGCCGGATCCCAAGCACCACGAACACGCTCTCCGCGCCGCGATTGAAATGCAGGCCGGTGTTTCCAAGGTGAATGAGGCGCGCCGGCTCCGCAAGTTGCCCCATCGCAATTTTGGAATCGGAATTCATTGCGGCGAAGTGGTGCACGGCTTCGTCGGCACGGCCGATCGCATGGAGTTCACCGTTATGGGTGACGCCGTGAATCGGGGAGCGCGTTATTGTGCGGCCGCGGCGGAAAACGAGATCCTGATCAGTCCGGATATGCACGAGCACGTCTGGTGTTGGGTCGAAGCCGAACAAACCACCATTTCAACCAAGCACGAAGGCGATTTGACCGCTTATCGCGTGGTTCGCCTCAAGGAGGCGGCGAACACCGGCGTTGCGGTCCATTGAGACCCTCGCAAATCAAGGCGTAGCGGTGCGTTCCTTCTGTCCGGCGCCTCCATCCCCGGACGTCCTCGTTGCGTAACGTGAATTGACACGTCTATACGGTTCTGGGAATATTTCGGGCATTGGATTCGTCGTGTCGCTAGTTCTTTGAAAAAGCTCGGCAAATACGAGGTGCTCGGCGAGTTGGGGCACGGTGCCATGGGGATCGTTTACCGTGCGCGCGACCCCATGATCAATCGTCTCGTCGCGTTGAAGACGATCACCACCGGCCTCGTGGGCGATCCCGCGTTGCTCGAGCGTTTTTATCGCGAAGCCCAGGCTGCCGGCGGCCTCCAGCATCCGAACATTGTCACGATCTACGACATGGGGCTGGCCGACGACGTTCCCTTCATCGCGATGGAACTCGTCGAGGGAGAGAACTTCGAGCAGTTGATCGCCCGCAAGTCGCCGCTGGCCGTCACGCGCAAGCTTGTGTACGCCATGCAAGCCTGCCGCGCCTTCGACTTTGCCCACAAACGCGGCGTCGTTCACCGCGATATCAAGCCCGGCAACGTCATGGTGGGCAAAGATGGAACCGTCAAAGTCGTGGACTTTGGCATCGCCCGGCTGCTGGAAACTTCCAAGACCCAAACCGGCATGTTGATCGGCACGTTCGCGTACATGTCGCCCGAGCAATACCACGGCGAGCACGCAAACGAACGATCGGATATCTGGTCCTTCGGCGTCCTGGTTTACGAGCTGCTGTGTTTTCAGCGCCCGTTCACCGGAACCACGCCGGCAAGCCTGATGCATAACATTTGCAACGAGGAGCCGGCGCCCCTTCGCACGCTTTTGCCCGAATGCACCGAAGAGCTCGAGCAAACTGTCTCCAAAATGCTCCGCAAGTCACCGGGCGAGCGGTACGAATCGATGGAGGATGTGCTGCTCGACCTCGACCTCATCTGCAAGGCGCTGCAAACGCAATCGGTGATTGATCTCGTCAATCAAGGGCGCCAGTTCCTCGATCAGGAAAACTTCAGCGAAGCGCGCGACGTCGTGCGCCAGGCTCTGCAGTTTGAAGCTGGAAATCAGGAGGCGCGCGCGCTCCTCGAAAAAGCCAACACAGGATTGAAGCGGATTCATAACCGACCGAAAGCTCAACAGCTCGTGGAGAAGGGCCACAGCCTCCTTGAACAGGGCAAGCTTCAGGAAGCCAAAGTCGCCGCCGAAAATGCGTTGCAGCTCGACTCCAGTTTCGCGCCCGCCGAAGACTTGCAGTGCGCGATTCAGAAAGAACTCGACTGCGCGCACGCCGTCGCAGAGTTACTCGATGCCGCCCGCCAGCATCTGGCGGAAGGCTTGCCGGACGACGCGGACCGCGCGCTCGCGAAAGTTCTGGAACTCGAACCTGGCAACATGCGCGTAGGGAATCTGAAGCAGCAGGTGCTGATTGAAAGAGCCGAGCGTGAAAAGAGCGGCCGGCTGCAAGCGGCCCTGCAACACGCGCGGGAACTATGGACCCGCCAGGACTACACCGAATGCATCCGCCTTCTTCAGGATCTCGAACGCGAGTTCCCGGGGGAAGAAGAAGTCACGCGGTTCCTCGACACGGTCCGCGAGGATCACAGCCAGCAGGATAAGCAGCAGGCCTTGCTGGAATCGCGCAACTTGCTGGCCGCCGGCGACCTCGGCGCGGCGATCCAGTTGCTCTCGGAGTTGCAGAAACGGTTTGTCGCCGACGAAGAAATCCGCCGGCTGCTCGACAACGTGCGCAAGGACGAGGTGAACCAACGTCTCGCTTCAGGACTGGCCGAAGCGAGGAGCTTGCTGACCGCCGGGCAACATGAGGCATGCATTTCTCGACTGATGTCGCTCCGCGAGACTTTTCCCGACGAAGCTGAGATCCCTCAACTCCTGGAAATGGCGCGGCAGATGGAAGCCGAGCAAGCCCGCCAAAAAGGAATCGCAGAGGCCGGCAAGCTCCTCGAAGTGCGGAAATACGACGAGTGCCTCGCATACCTCGCGGCTCTCGACAAACAGTTTCCCGGCAATGAAGAAATTCTGGTGTTGCAGCGTGCAGTTCGCGAGCAGCAATCAAAACAGGAAAAGCATCGCCGGCTGGACGAAGCGCGTCATCTGCTGGGGGATCATCGCTACGATGCTTCCATCCGCCTTCTCGAAACCATGCAGGCGGACTACCCGGCGGAGACGGAGATCACCAAGCTGCTCGCGACGGCCCGCGAGGATCTCGGCGAGCAGAAGAAGCAGGAGAAACTCGCCGAGGCGCGGGCGCTGCTTGCCGCGCAAGCATTCGAAGAAGCGGTCGCTCTCCTTGATTCGCTCGTCCTCGCGCGCCCGAAGGATTTCGCCGTCACCAAGCTCCGCAATCTCGTTGAAAAGGAACAAGACAAGCACTCGAAGGCCACCAGAATCCAACGCGAACTCGACGGCATGAAAACACTGATGGGCGAGAAGAAGTATCCCGAAGTGATCGCCAGGACCAAGGAGCTTCTCGGCGAGTTTCCTGCCGAACCGAATTTCATTCGCCTCGGCGAATTTGCGGCCGAGCGCCAGGCAAACATTGAAAAGGAAAAGCTACTCCAGAGGACGCTCGAGGACGCGAAGGCCCATGTGCAGGCCGGCCGCTTCCTGGAAGCAGTCCGCGCGGCTCAGGATGGCCTCAGGACTTTTCCCGGCAATGCAGAGCTCCAAGCCCTCCAGCAGGAAGCGGCAGCGCAACAGAAGAAACAAGAGGTTCGCCGCCAGATCGAGCAGCGAGTTCGCGACATCCGCGTCAAGATCAACCGCGAGCAATTGAGCGACGCCATCGACCTTGCCAAGAAGACGCTTGCGACTCTCGGTCCCGACACGGACATCACACATTTGCTGAATTCTGCGGAAGTCGAAGTCCAGGCCCGCGAAAAAAAGAGAATTCAGGAGCGCACTCTCGAGACCATCCGCAGCATGGTGAGTTCCGGCGATTTACACGGCGCCACCGAAGCCATCGACGCCGCTTCGAAATCGAACATTTGGGAGGCTTTTGATCCTCGCGTCCAGCGGCTCCTGGAGCAGATACGCGAGGCCGAAACGAAGCCCACCACCGCGGACGTGTCCGCTTCACCTGCCAGCGCTCCGACTCTCTTGAAGGAATACGCTTTCTTTCAGCCCGCGACGCTGGCGATCAGCCCTGGCGCGCCCGAGAGCACGGCTCCCATGAACCCCACGGCCGCAAGTCCGGCGCCACAGGCGTCGGTCGGCTCGGTCGCCCTACCTACGCCGCCGCCACCGCAACCCGTGCGACCGGCGTCAGTGCTGCCAACGGAAGCCTTGGAACCTCTACCCCTTGCTGCCCCGGCCGAACTTCCGCCCGTGGCTGGACGTTCCCGCATTGCCGTGCCAC
>Ga0210408_10001923_pt1 | contig 20925 bp, 22 predicted proteins | sample IncBWH4MmetaG_FD_155471 | JGI IMG/M metagenome (GOLD analysis project Ga0210408, IMG submission 155471) | Forest soil microbial communities from Barre Woods Harvard Forest LTER site, Petersham, Massachusetts, United States - Inc-BW-H-4-M | ecosystem: Environmental > Terrestrial > Soil >...
TTGGCTTTCGCGGCAAGCGTCCCGAGGGTTGATCCGATAGACTTCGCCACACTGATCAAAAGTGCGCTGTCCTTGTTGCGCTTACTTGTGCGTGCTTTCATTTGTTAACTTCTTTCCATTGCAAAAAAGCTCGCGCGCCTATCGCTGCAATGGCCGCGGAAACCTGAAACTTCGACTAGGTTTAAATTCCCGCCGACCGATGATCGACAGCCTTTCAGCGTGCTTAGCGAAACTCAGGCTTTCTTGGCGTGGTTATAGGCACTATCGCCTGCTTCAACCGCGTCCTGCACCTGGTCTCTTGCCATATCTACGACTTTTTGTGCGCGGCGCTTTAAATCTTTGCCTGTAGTGCGAATCTGATTGACACCGTCGTTCAAAGCCTCAGTAATGTCATCTCGCAGTTCTTCACCAGATTTGGGTGCGAGGAGTAAAGCAACCACTGCGCCTATACCTGCCCCTACAACAAAAGTCAGAACCGTTTCTGGAATATGATTTCTGGACATTGTAAGTCTCCTTTCCCAAGCAATGAAGCGGAACCGTTCGGGACCTGTTTATAGGAAGAAAAGGAGGAAGCCACAGTGCGGCTTCCTCGTTTTGGATTAATAGGACGTGCGAGCAGCTTTAGCGGCCGCGTCACGATCGGTTTGCTTAGCATCAACAGAGGATTCTCCGGTCGAAGAAACATCCTCCGCGCCAGTGGCCTTCAGCACTTCCTTGGCACCATTGATTTCATCGGACGTATCGCAATGCACGGAGAGGAGAATTCCGCCCTTTTGCAGGCGGCCTTCGTATCGCTTTGCTTCGAATTCAGGGATCCCCATGCCGATCAACGCGCCGGTAAGTCCGCCAACTGCTCCTCCAACGCCCAGCCCCGCCAGTCCTGCCATGATCGGACCTGCTGCGATGAAGGGGCCTAGGCCTGGGATCGCCAAGAGTCCAACGCCTGCCAGTACGCCGAGCGTGCCGCCAATTACGCCTCCGGTGGTGACTCCCGCTGCAGCACCTTCGGGCGCCTTCGTTGCCTTTTCGGTCCCCATGTCCCTGGGACCGCCAAGACTCTCCGGCAATAGTACGGAAATATCCGCCGCAGGAAAGCCCGCTCGGATGAGCGAATCTGTAGCATTTTCGACCGCAACGCGTGTTGAGTAAATCCCGAATACTCCTACTTTTTTACCTGACATTTGTCTTTCTCCTTTGAATTTGAACTAGGTTCGATTTCTGCTCCGCTACTTCGCAGGTGCAACTTCGAGCTGATTGGTTACGTTCCCTTGTCCGGCCACGGCCACTGCTTTGGCTTCGATGTTGGTCTTTTCATCTTCGGACCGCACTGGCCCACGAAGTGTGACCTTCCCGTCTTGCGCGATGATTTTAATGTTGTGCGCGTAGGTGGACAGACTCGTATCCTGGTGGATTGCTTTACGAATCTTCTGGGTGAGGGCGCGGTCCGCTGGATTCATCTTCTGTTGATCCGCGGTGGGGTTTGTCTGATCTTTGTTTTGTTTGGTGTTGTCTGGTGGCGTCTGCTGTGGATCTTGGTACCCCGGGATTGATGTGGCCATCAGGGATACGCCAAACACCAACGAACCCAGAGGCAACAGCAATCGCGGCAATTCAATCCAACGTACCTTCATTTATTTGTTCCTCCTTTGAACTTTGTTACCTGTCTTACTCCAAGAGCTGGCTAGGCGCGGGCCGTCTTGGCTTTCCTCGACCGGTTGCTGCCTTCTTCCGATTCCTCGGATTCGACAGCTTCCAGATTGATGCTGCCTGCCAGTTGCGTCAGCTTCTTGTCTGTCTCCTTTTCTTCCTCGAGGGTTAGCTTCAAGAGAGAGGCTGCTTCGTCTTCCCCGAGAAGCTTCGCGTAAGTGCTGACACAGCCGTAGCCAGCAATTTCATAGTGTTCCACTCGTTGGGCGGCTGAGATAAGGCCGGCGTCTAGTTCTTCGGGCACGGGATCTTCCTCGATCATTTCGCTGCCTTCCTTGATGAGACCCTCCATGCCTTTGCATTTCTTTCCCTTCGCACTCTCCCCCAAAGCCTTGAGAATCTTTTCAAGCCGCGCAACATGCTCCTTCGTTTGGCCTAAATGTTCTTCAAAGCCCGCGCGCAAGTCCTCGGAAGACGCTGCCTTAGCCATCTTGGGAAGTGCTTTCACCAGCTGAGTTTCCGCGCTGTACAAATCCTTTAGTTCCTCGATGTAAAGGTGCTTCAAGCGATTGATTTCCATTGAGATCTCCTATTAAAGTGCAATTCGTGACTTCTTCGAAAATCAAACGCGGAAAAACGTTACAGCTACCATAAACAACTTCTAGCTTTGGCAGGCCATACGGGGAAACGGGTAGAGAATTGGAAAGAAGCGTGTATCTCGAATGTGCTATAGGCCTTTCGTCAGGATTGTGGGCAATCCCTGGCCCTTCGGCAGTTTCGCTCGACTTGCCGCCTTTGGAAGATCTCCCCCGAAATATGATGCGGTAAAGCACAGTTTGAAAATCCGGTGACCGAGTCTGCAATTTCGCATGCAACGCTTGCGCCACCAAGCAGCTTGTGCCTGGAGAAGTTCGGATACCGCGCAGTGAGGTCTTCGGATGCCTTTTCTGAGAAACGGGTTGGTGGCGCAGGAGCCACGAAGTACAAGCCGCAATTTGATTGAGAAACTACATGGATTTTGTTCCTTTTCTACGGCCCTTGCCTGATATGGCGTGGTTCACCTTGTAAGATACTTCGGGTCAGGGGTTTTCTCATGCATTCGTCCGGCTGCAAAGACTCTATCGTTCTCAGTTTGATTTCGATACCAGTCAAGTTGCACGCCGCTGCTCGCGAAAGAACCCAACCCAGCCCTCCGCAGGCGCATAAGGAATGGGGAATATAAGTGTCCAGCAACAAGAAGAAACTAAAAGCATCGGTGGGGAACCCTTACTTGCTTGACTCCCTTGACCCAGACGAAAACATTCTTCAGGTCGTCATTGAAACCCCGAAAGACAGCCGCAACAAATACGCCTTCGACGAGAAAAAAAGGGTCTTTGGACTCAAGAAGGTTCTCCCAGCGGGGATGGAATTTCCTTATGATTTTGGTTTTGTACCATCCACCTTAGCAGAGGACGGCGATCCAACTGATGTTCTTGTGCTAATGGACGAGCCCGCATTCCCGGGGTGCGCATTGCAGTGCAGGATCGTTGGAATCATCGAGGGCACACAAGGAAAGGAAAAAAATCGCGGCCGGAATGATCGTGTCATAGCAATTGAAAAGGAGAATCATAGCTTCGCGGACATTCATCATGTCAAGGATTTGGGCAAAACATTCTTGGAAGAATTAGAAGATTTCTTCGTCAACTATCACAAATTGAGCGGTGAGGGATATAAGATATTGGGCGCGAAAGGGCCGGCCAAAGCCATGAAAAGGGTAAAGGACGGGATGCGCGCTTTCAAAAAGAAATGAGCGACTTACGCTCCGGCTTGTGCCGGCTAGTAACAAAAAGGTTTTCCTTGTAGGGACTCAACAGGATTAGAACAATCCCGCGGGAGGGAGCAATGGCCAGATATGGAAAGGCGGCAAGTAAGTCAGTTCAGGCTGCCATGCATCGCAAGAAGCGCGGAACCCTGCGTTCGGGAAAGGGCGGCAAAGGCGGAGTCGTAAAGAGTAGTAAGCAAGCGATCGCAATTGGCCTTTCTGAAGCTCGAAAGAGGGGTGCCAAGGTCCCGCGCGAGAAATCGAAATAAGTCGAGTTGCACCCTGGCGCACGCTCGTTGTGAGGAATGATGAAACGCGGGACGGCCCAATCACAGGGTTAGGAGGAGTGTTAAGCGCAATCGAGCGGGCCGACCTGATGGATTTACTTCGTACACCCGGCCCGAACCCTTGGTGTTGAGCCCGGAAATCGAATCATCCGGCCAGTGGAAACTGTGGTTCAAGCTCTAGTTGGATGGCTCGCTATCGCATGACCCCGCTGCGTCTGGACCAAGGCTGACTGGAATGTTCCAAGCTTCGACCCAGTGCTTCGTGGCCTCCACGCCGACCACTGATCCTGTCCACCCACATGGGCAATGAGGGTTGAACCAGTGTGCATCCGCGGCCTCCAAATTCTTGTCCGTGCTTGCGCATGCAGCAGCTAGTGGAACCCCGCATCTCGGGCAGGCGAATAAAAGGACATGAGCGAAACTAGTAGGCACTGTTTCCATAGAGCCCTCCCTGGTGGGGTTGTGAGTAGGCGAAGGCTACACAAGAACTCTGCATAGGGCAAGCTGAAGAATGCTCGGAGGGCGATTTTTCCAGTGGAACTACAGGGTATCTAAACGACATGCTCCACTCTTGCGGCTTGGAGCGAGTAGGGCCCGCGGGCATGTTCTTAGGGGATGGTCACGATCGCGGGATGCAGCTCCCACAGTGTTGCCACTTGTGCGGAACCGCGGTTGTGTTCGAAATCTTCAAAGGCCATGCCCAAGACTGCTACTGGTAAGGCTTGCGGCAGTTCACCGCCATGCTGGGAATCGAGCTTAAACCCATGTTTCGCCAGCTGGGATTACGCATTCTGGCGGGCACTGCAAAATTCGCTGTCAACCGGTGTCTCCACGATGACCTGGGGTGCATTCTTGTCGGGGGTCATAGAGATTTCGAAGACCACATCGCAGTCTGCCGCATTCACACTCGCTACTTGCAGAAAATGCATTCGCCACATGGAAAACCTGAAGCTCTCGCCCGGTTCGCGGCGCGTCGGGGCCACAAATTCGTCTTGCGTCCAACTGAGAATAGTATCAACGCCAATTTCCTGCGCGGCAATATTGGGAATGGGAACGTGTTTCTCCAAGTGGCGGAAATCAGCAATGCCCGGCTCGATCGGCAGGCATTTACAGAGGTCCTCGGGATTCGGCTGAAGAACACCATAGTCGGTACGATTACAGGCGGCACAAAGCAGCGCGAGCAATATGATGCTGCGAATTAGAATAACTTGCTTCAATTGTCGCCCCTGTCCGTTAGCTTTGTCTCTTACGAGCCGGGCAACGCATTACGGGTCCTTTCAGTGAGAGCAGAAAGGACGACCCCGCTCCCCTCGGGCACTCGAAGGGACTCGCCCTCTGCTCTCCTTGCTCTTTCATCTTCAGACGAAGATGCTTGACTGCCTATACCTGAAACACCGTAGGATCGTGGAGACCTCACTGGAGTTGGAAATGGCCTCGTCAGTCGTTCGGGAGGAAGGGCTAACCTTCTCTGCCAGGGGCCGATAGTTGCCGAGCTGGGTCCTCGGTCACTTTTACGGCCTTAACGTGAGCCCATCGCCAGAAGCTCGCTGCCTAAATATGGGGATAGCCGTCCGCGAGAGCATCTGAGCTATTTTCGGAACCTTGTCCTTCAAGTCTTGAAATCAACTGACAGAATGAACAGTTGAGCGCGTGGTTCTGTAACACTGTGTAGACACGAGCGTACTTCGCTTGCAATCGCAGGAGTTCGTCGCCTGCTTCCTTGCCCACCAAACGTGAATGCGAAACCTCCGCGCGATGCTCGCTCCATTTCGCCAAGGCTCTCTCGCATTCCTCCAGTAGCGTTTGATATTTGTTACAGATCGCTGGTTTTACAAATTTTTGCTTGCTCATGCGCCTCTGCCTCCATAGGTGTCCGTGCACTTTACTCGCCAACAGAGACAAGTCGCGCATTCTAGCTCTCTTGAGTGAGGAAGCTACATTGTGGATTGTGGGGTCTAGTACGCAGAAAGGGACCGCATCACGTCTTTCGATTGTAAGATTTACAAAGGCGGTCCGCTTGGATTCCGATGATGGCTCCCTAGTCCTATCTTGGTGGTTTTGACCTGCTGATTCGCTTTTGCGTAACCGCCACAACAAAAGCACGTAATCAACAACCGCGACATTACGTCGCCAAAAGCGAAAATTTTAATAACACCACGATGGTCTCCACGGCAACACCGTAGATGACTACTCTGGAGAAGATCCGGTGAAATCAAATAGCGTCCCCTACAGGTCATATACAGCATTTACCCTATAGCTCGATGATGACTGGAGCACTAAAGTTGGCCAACGGAGCTCAGTGTTTAGCTCCGTGCGCGAGAGGTACCGATGTCGACCCGAGGTTCCAACAACTGGGCTGAGGGCCAAGGGGATCAGGAGAGCCTGTCTCTTGCCACTCCCACGTCTAGTGCCAAGGTGCTTTCCATAGAGCGACGGCCAGGCATTCAAAAAGAAACGTTAGAGTCTCTACTTTCTTACGCTTTGCGTTCGGAAGACACTGAACTCGACCAAATTCTGTCTGCGTTAGAAGAAATTTCCAACTGGGCAAAATCAGGCGCTCCGGATTCGCGAAGCCTTGACAACGTTCTGCGGAGAGCAGCATCGTGTGCCATAAAGCAATCGCTTCTGGATCGGGAAATTCGATCGCTGGCCGTCACAGATGAACTCACAGGTCTTTACAATCGGCGCGGTTTTCTGGCATCGGCGATGCACCAGCTCAAGCTCGCCCGCCGCCACTCCCAAGACGTATTGCTGCTCTTTTGCGATATGGACAATCTGAAGGGGATTAACGATGCCTTCGGACACCGGGAGGGTGATTTGGCAATAATCCGGGCTGCGGATGCGCTGGAGGAGACCTTTCGTGATTCGGACATTCTAGCCCGCCTCGGGGGAGACGAATTTGCGGTGCTAGCCTCGGACGCCTCCATCCCAAACAGACAAGCCATCGTGTCTCGGATAGAGAAGTGTATGGAAAAGGCGAATGCTGAGGAGTCTCGTTATAAGTTGTCATTTAGCATCGGCATAGCACGGTTCGATCCGGAAACCGTTAGCTCGCTTGGAGAACTAATGGCTCGTGCGGATCAGGATATGTACTTGCATAAGAAGCACCATCCGAGATCCGCATTCTCGCTGCAGTCGCAGTAGTTTATTCGCATGAATCCTGATGCCATAGCGGACATTCAATTGGTGGGAAGTTGCAGAGCGGAACGGCTTCCTATTTTAGCCGGTAAACCAGCCGGTGGCACGGGATCGGGTGGCGATCATTAAGGTTCGGCGGGAGTGTTAACACATGCGGAAGCATGGAATGGAGCCCCGCGCAACACCAAATTGCTTGGTAACTGGAGGCAATTCCGCGAGGTCATGTGCGCCGTCCGAGCTTTAGACGTGAACTCAGCTAACGAGTGTGTTACTTTCAAGCAGAAAATCGGATGCTGCATCGTTATCAAGCAACGATGACATGGCCACAATGCCCTGTTAAACAAGCAAGTGCGTTGGCCCCCGCCATGTGTCAGGCAGGAGAATCGAAATGACTACTAGTGCCTTGAGCCCCGACCCTAGGAATCTGACGCTTCAGTGGGAGCCGGGCAGTCCTTTTCAGGGCGACCATGTTGCCTACTTCTATCAAGAGAGCGATTCTCTGCTTGAGGCATTGTCTAACTTTATCGGTGGTGCTTTGGCCGCCGGCAATGGTGCGGTCGTCATTGCAACCAAGATGCATCGCGAAGGACTTCAGCGCCGGCTTACAGCTCGCGGTTTGGATATTCCCAAGGACAGCAAGGAGGGAAGGTACGTTGAGCTAGATGCTTCCGAACTTCTATCGAAAATCATGGTGGAAGGCATGCCCGACAGCGGCCGCTTTGAAGCGATAGTCGGTGGGGCAATCGTTGGAACCAAGGCCTGCGCTAAAGCCGTGCATCCCGAAATTGCCGCGTTTGGAGAGATGGTTTCGCTATTGTGGACGGAAGGTAAGGTTGAGGCGGCCATTCGGCTCGAACAGCTCTGGAACGAATTGGCGAAGAAGCATGTTTTCTCGCTGCGATGCGCCTATCCGGTGACCAATTTTAATGGCGAAAAGAACTCTCAGCCGCTTATGAGAGTGTGCGCAGAACACTCTGCCGTGGTGCTTGACGAAAGCGACGCTTCCTTTGTAAATGGCGAAGCCAAGATTGCGCTGCGCCGTAGTGAAGAGCGCTTCCGACTGCTGGTAGAGGCCGTCCAGGACTATGCAATCTTCATGTTGGATGTGCAGGGTCACGTCACCAGTTGGAATACGGGAGCCGAACGCATCAAAGGATATGGAATCTCCGAAATCATAGGTAAGCACTTTTCGATCTTTTATCCCGAGGAAGACCTTCGAGCAGGCAAACCGCAGCGGGAACTCGTGATCGCCGCTAAGGAAGGGCGGCTGGAGGACGAGGGATGGCGTCTACGCAAAGACGGCTCCCGTTTCTGGGCCAACGTGATCATTACGGCCATAAGAAACGATGCTGGTAAATTGCTTGGATTCGGAAAAGTTACGCGAGATTATACCGAGAAAATAAAAGCTAATGAGGCGTTACGAAAAGAGATAGCCGATAGAACCGCGGCCGAAAGAAAGTTGCACGATTCGGAAAAGTCACTCCGGCAACTTTCTCTTCGTCTCCTGCAAACGCAGGACGAGGAACGCCGGCGCATCGGCAGAGACCTTCACGATAGCGTAGGCCAATACCTCGTGGGTCTAAAGATGAAAGTGGATTCCCTCAAGTCCTCGCGCGAACGGGGCCAACGAGATGATGATAGCCAACTCACCGAATGTTCCCAGCTGATTGAAGAGGCGATTAAGGAAGTTCGCACCATTTCTTACCTGCTGTACCCCCCTATGCTGGAAGAGCTGGGCTTGAAATCGGCAATCCCATGGTATCTGGATGGATTTACAAAGCGGAGTGGAATCAAAACAAAGTTTGAGGTTTCTCCGGGATTTGACCGCATCCCTGGCGACCTGGAGCTGGCCCTATTTCGCGTTCTTCAAGAGAGCTTAACGAACGTGCACCGGCACTCTGGCAGCCCAAGGGCAACCGTCCGACTGCTGACTGAGAACCGTTGCGTACTCCTCCAAGTCATTGACGAAGGGAGCAGCACTCAGTCAAAAAACTGGGAAGACCGGGCGAAGGACTGGATGGGAGCACTTGGCGTGGGACTGCGCGGTATGAATGAACGTGTGCGCCAACTGGGAGGTAGCCTCGAACTATCCTCGGTCCAGGGAGGAACCACCGTCACCGCCAGTGTGCCGATACCAGAACCAGAGTTAGACTCGTCACAAGAGGAATAGCCAAACGAATTTAGAACCTCCAGCAAGAAGCTGGCATGCACTCCACGGCTTCTTAGCGATTACGAATTCGCCCCTTTGCACATGGAAACATGGAAATGACTGCCCGTTGGTGATGAACTGGCCGACCAATTTTTCCTAGCATTCCGAAAGACCACTACTTGGAACGCGTCTGCATTTCGATTACTGAACCGAGCCGAAATCCGGTCATTCCATCAAAGTTTCTTAAGTCCCAGTACTCATAGAGCTAGCAGAAAATACATAGTGACTCGAAAACAACTCTCCACTTAAGGCCGGCAAGAGATCATCTCTTCGGCTTTTGATCGCACAACTGTTTGATTTGAAAGACTTTTAATTGAGCTGTCGGAATGGAAGCAAGGTTGCCCTTACTCGTAGCAGCTACAATCAATCTAATCTGGGGGCCACTCATGGATGCGAAGTTCGACATCTTCAAGAAACTACCCGATGGTCACCCACTCTGGGTAAAAGCGGTAGTTGGACTGGAAGAGGCGAAGAACCAACTGGCTCACTTGGCAGCCAGTTCGCCTGGAGAATACTTCATTTACAGTGCTCGGAATGGCCGAATAGTTCAAGGAAGAATGGCTGCCGGCGCGTGACCGGGAACGAATAATCCTCTAGAATGGTCACCCCAATCTGAAACGATCGGGAATCTGAAGAGCGACTTAATTGTCTTTACCCCTTTTCCTGCTCACCTCTGCATAGCGCGCCTATCATGGACAAAGCGCTCTCATCAGATCCTCATAAGAAATCAATACAGGGTGGCTGCGCGCACTATCAAGGATTCAGCGTATTTTTGCAGGCCCCTTTCGTGGTCTTTTCTATGCTGGTAGCTATTCCTATCGCTTCAGGCCACAGCAGACAGGACCGGTGTGCTGCAGGAAGAGATGGCAGCCCAGATTCTATGCGCAGATGGACCTTCATTCTTGGCCTTGTATTTCTCCTCGCACTCCTTACGCTCTACGGACTGGGTCCCAGAATCCACGCAATGGTTCGCGATCGTGCCCAAAGGACTCTGCAAACACATTTTGCAAGCAAGGTTGAGTTTTCCAATTTTGACGTTTCTCTGTATCCTCACGTCCAGCTGACGATCAGCCAGTTGATATTGCGGCACCATGGCCGAACGGACATTCCCCCTCTTATTCAGGTTCGTGCAGTCACGATGACCTCGAATTTGATTAATCTCCTGCGAGCCAAGCCGCGCATCGCATTCGTGAAGCTGGACGGCTTGCAGATTCACATGCCGCCCCGCCAACCTGGAGGCGAGCCTTTGATTCAAAGGACAGACCAAGACCTTGCTAAGAAGTATCCGGCCCTCATTGCAGAGATGCGCGCCGATGATGCGATTATCGTTATTTTGCGAGCACAACCCGAAAAACCGCCTCGTGAATTCCCCATTCACCACCTCGAGCTCCACAATGTTAGTTTTGATCGCCCTGCTACGTTCCACGCAACGCTGACGAACAGTGTCCCGACGGGCGAGATTGAATCCAATGGGGAGTTTGGACCCTGGCAAGCAGACGCTCCGAGCAAGACCTTTGCGATTGGGAGATACAAATTTCAGAGGGCGGACCTTGGTACCCTAAAAGGGATTCGCGGAATTCTCTCCTCTGAAGGCACTTTTAGTGGCCCGCTTGATTATCTAAAAGTTGAGGGAACAACGGACACTCCAGATTTCTGTCTGAGGACGGCAGATCACCCGACGTCATTGCACACAGAATTCTCCGCGGTGGTGGACGGCACCAACGGCGACACGTATCTTAGCAACGTGACGGCTCAGTTTCGGCATACCACGATTATAGCCAGCGGCAAAATTGAAGATGCTAATCCTGAAGTGAAAGGCAAGACGATTTTGTTGGAGGCTTTCTCACAGCATGCCCGCGTGGAAGATCTGATTCAACTGGCTGTCAAGACGGATGAGCCGATTATGACCGGCGTAGCGAGTTTAAAGGCGAAGATCAGCATTCCGGAGGGCGATTCTGACCTGATCGAACGCTTAAGAATTCAGGGACAATTCCGGATTGCCGATGGCCAATTCACGACTAGCGAGATTCAGGGGAAGGTCGATACACTAAGCCGCAAAGCCCAAGGGCAGCCAAAAGCGATGGAAATCAACAGCGTTGCTTCGGAAATGGCCGGAAGGTTCCAGGTTCGGAACGGTGTAGTGACATTTTCAAATCTAAATTTTGATGTAATCGGAGCATCGGTCAACCTGAGAGGAACCTATAACCTCGATAGCGGCGGGCTGGATTTTCATGGCAACCTGGTGATGCAGGCCAAGCTTTCCCAGACAACCACTGGCGCGAAATCATTTTTTCTAAAGGCACTTGACCCATTTTTCAAAGGGGAAAACGCTGGAACTGTGCTGGCGATCAAGATTACCGGGACAAAAGACAATCCCACCTTCGCCCATGATCGGGGCGGCGCTTCCCGCAAGCTTGAGGTCTCATCTCCTAAAGCGAGCAGGTGAACACCAAGATAGTTCCACAGGAATCCTCCATGGCCATGGCTATCGTTGCTTCACTCAGGAATTGCGCATACAGATTCCTACGTTAAAAAGAGTTCCTGAATCGGCGAGCGAGTTATTTCTCGAATGCGTTTTTGTGCGACCGAGCTGGAGGAAACTCAAAGTCCGAATTGACATCTGGGTCGCGTCTCCGAACCAAGGGGGGAGAGAACAGATGCCTGTGTTCGGCCAGGCACCTGTTCTTGGTGGGAGTGGATCGGAGGTGTTGTCTAACACTCACACTACCGGTGCCCCGCACGCGCAACAATCAGGTCCTTCCAGTACGGAGGGCCGGCTTTTCTTGTAGTGGAGCATCCAAAGCCTATAAGGGTTAGGTGTAGCAGGCTTGGCGAGACGGACGGGTGGCTGTCCTCTGTTGTCCGGTAAATCACCGGTCCCAACTTCTGTTGTCTTCAGAGCTTTATTTTGACTGGAAATCTCTTACGTATGTAAGGCACTGTTCTGTACATAGTTTCCCGGCCGGAATGGATCCAGGGTGAAACGGGACGAGGGGATTCCGCAAGAAGATTGGAAATATGAATCAACGTTGGATGACAATCCGCGACAAGCTTTACAAACGCCGTCAAAGGAACGGCCAGTAGAATACCCATCAAGCCCCATAGCCAACCCCAGAACAGGATCCCCGCTGTGGCCGCGACGGGGCCTATATTGACCCGCAATCCGACTATCTTTGGGATTAGAAAGTTTGCGGAAATGATATGAAGGCATACGACTGTTAAGAAAATAATGGCAAACGGGCCTGCTGTAGTAAATTGTAAAAGCGCAGCCGCGGTAGGGACCAGCACCGCGAGAATTACTCCTAGAAAAGGGATCAAACTCAGAAATCCACTCACAATGCCAAGAATCACGGCGCCCTGTATTTTCAACGCGAGAAGGACGAGAATCGTGACCGTTGCCATTGCAGAACCGATGATAAAGTTGCCGGCCGCAAATCCTCTCACCATTTGGGTCACTCGCCCCATGAATTGATGTACGTCGATCATATGGCCGAATGAGATCGTCAATCTTTGCTTCATCTGCTCCTTACGAATCAGATTGAAGAACATGATTTTTTTGACATCTTATCTCCCTTCCCAGCTTGTCACTCAAATTGGATCCACAAACGCGCTTAGATTGTTCCAATCGTAGCCGCAAGCCCATACAGGGAATGCTGCAGAATTTGCCCAGCCATACCCGATGAAGCCAGTTGGTCTCCTGACCTCCTGAAAGGCGAGTGGAAAGGTGCGCGGTCAAGAGCAACTCGGGCCCGGAAGAAAAAAAACTGCAGCCGATCGAGAGATGGCTCGGAAGCTTTGCCAAGCAATAGTCCAAGATAAATCTCTCTCCACCTCTGCCCACAACGTAAGAGTTATCGTGCGGCGGGGAGATCATTTTGAAGGGCACTGTTCGTAAACAAGACGAAAAGACCAGCATTCGAACGAAGGCTAACAACATTGCTGAAGCGCATAAGGTTCAGAACGATCTCGCTATCAAGTCGTAAGCGAAGGCAGCCCCCGCTGCCGCACGGGATTCTGTTCCGCAGCGGGGCCTGCACAAAACGAATTTGATCAACTCCAAAAAGCTCCAACTAAGAAGGCCACGGAAGCAGCGCACATGCCCCCGGCTCCTGCCCACCCAAGCACCTTCAGCTGTAGAGGCAAAGTAAAGTGTCCCATCACTTTTCGATTTTGGGTTAGCAACATCATCAGAACCATCACGGGTGCTGCTAGAATCCCATTGATAACCGCGGCAATGAACAAGGCTTTGATCGGGTCCAGATGAACGAAGTTCAGAGCCAAACCGGCGATCGTGGCCGCACCCAGCGTGGCATAAAATTTGAAGGCTCTCTTCGGCTTGATCTCGAGATCTACTCGCCAGTGCATCGCTTCTCCGATTGCGTAGGCTGCGCTTCCCGCCAGTACCGGAACGGCGAGAAGGCCCGTTCCTATTATTCCTGCAGCAAATAAGACATAGGCAAAGCGTCCGGCCAGCGGTTCGAGAGCTTGCGCCGCTTCCGTTGCCGTTTGGATGTTCGTCTGTCCATGGGCATGCAAAGTTGCCGCAGAGGTAAGCATGATAAAAAATGCCACCAGGTTGGACGCCGCCATGCCAAAGTAGGTGTCGATCTTGATTCTGCGAAGTTGCTCAGGCGCCTGTGAGGGATCTTTGCGTAGAGATTTATCTTCTTTTTTATCTCGAACTTCTTCTGCTTCCTGGGATGCCTGCCAAAAAAACAGATAGGGACTAATAGTAGTCCCCAGTACTGCCACCACCATCATGCAGTACTCCCCATGAAATCCATTTAAGGGGGGCAGAATCAATGCGCGCAGGGCTTCACTCCAAGAAACGTGAACCAGAAAGGCTGTCACCACATACGCGAATAATGACAAGGCGAGCCACTTTAGGTAGTTCACATATCGGGTGTACGGAATGAAGACCTGCAAAACCATGGAGAGCAGCCCAAACCCAAGAATATGCACCCACCTGGGGCCTCCCACCAGCAAGTGGGCGGCTTCACCCATCGCTCCCAGGTCGGCTCCTAGGTTGAAAATCGCCGAAATAAGAAGAAGGAAGACGATACCCATTACGATTGGCCGAGGATATGCCTTACGCAGGCTTGCGGATATTGCTGCACCTGTGACGCGTCCAATCCGCGCGCTGATTTCCTGGATCGCGCACATGAACGGATAAGAAAATAGGGTCAGCCAAAGGACACTAAAACCAAATTGAGCACCTGCTTGCGAATATGTTGCAATTCCGCTGGGGTCGTCGTCGGATGCCCCGGTCACCAAACCCGGGCCCACTCGTAGCATTTGCCGAAAAAAGGGCGATGCCTTTCTCGTAGGTTTAGCTGACTGCTTGGCTGGCTTGGAGGCCTTCATTGTTAGGGCGTTCCAAGCCCTGGGCACGCTATTCCTGTTTCACAGGTAGTTTCCAGCGTGAGCCGATAACTTCAAACTCTCCCAAGCAGCAGCAATACCAGCAGCACGATTACAACCAAGCCCAGCCCCCCACTCGGATAGTAGCCCCAGTTTCGGCTGTGCGGCCAGGTCGGTAGACTGCCCAGACTCAGCAAGAGAAGAATAACCAGAAGTATGATCAGCATGTCGGTTGCCCCCCATGCGTCATTCCACTAGAACAGTCACCCTCGGACAATCGGTGTAATTGTGTAGAAGATAAGTCGCATTCGGGTATGCAGTGCCGACTCTTCGTTCTTGAAGCGCCGAAATGATGGAACTTGAGTATCGTTTCTCAGATGAATTCCTTATTTTCTTGAGTGTTTTTGCGTATTTAAGTTCCCCTCTTACCATCAAAAACCGCGTGAAAATGAAAATCCGAATCACGCGCGGGAAGATAATTCTCAGGAAAACAAGAGAAACCCAGACAAGGACGAGAACGACCGGCCAAATAGGCCAGCGGGCGATCCCTGGCGATAGGAGCGTAGTTGAACTTTTCGGAACGGCAGAAACTAGTGTTCTGTCCCATAAATAACTGGTCTTAGTATTGCTGGGAATATAGGCATCTCCCGTGCACAATGGAGGTGCCTATGACGATGGGACGACCGAAATCGACGTTGGTTTTGGATTCGGAGCTGCGCGAACAGCTGGAAAGCTTGGCCAACTCACGTTCTCTTCCGGCCGGCCTGGTGCGTCGAGCCAAGATTATCTTGTTGAGCGCATCTGGAAAGAACGACCGAGAGATTGCCCCGCAACTGGAGACGAGCAGGAACACGGTAGGCCTGTGGCGACGACGGTTCCTGGCACAAGGAGTGTCGGGACTCTACGACGAGTTACGCCCAGGCCGCCCCCGCCCGATTAGCGACGAGCGCGTGGCACAATTAGTTCGCAAGACGCTGAAGACGAAACCCAAAGCCGCAACGCACTGGAGTATCCGTCAGATTGCCGACGAGACGGGAGTATCGAAATCGACAGTGCACCGCATCTGGCAGGCGTTTGGCTTGCAGCCGCATCGACAAAAACATTTCAAGCTTTCGAACGATCCATTTTTTGTAGAAAAAGTACGGGATATTGTAGGGCTGTATTTGAATCCCCCTGAAAATGCTGTGGTTCTGTGCGTAGATGAGAAGAGCGGAATGCAGGCACTGGAACGCACCCAGCCGATGTTGCCATTGGGATTGGGTTATGTCGAAGGAGTGACTCACGATTATCGACGCCACGGAACCACCACGCTGTTCGCCGCACTGGACACGGCGAACGGCAAAGTGCTCACGAAATGCCGACCGCGTCACCGGCATCAGGAATATCTGAGTTTTCTGCGAGAGATTGAAAAGAACGTCCCGAAGAACTTAGAGGTGCACATCATCGTGGATAATTACGCCACGCACAAACATCTGCGAGTTAGACGCTGGTTCGCCACACGGCCACGGTTCCACCTACACTTCACTCCAACCTATGCCTCCTGGCTCAATCAAGTGGAGATCTGGTTCAACCGCATTACGCAACGAGCTCTTCGCAGGGGAACGTTTAGCAGCGTCAAGGAACTGGTCGAGAAAATCGATCACTACGTCCAGAATTCCAACCGCCATGCGCAGCCATTCGTCTGGACTGCCACAGCGGATTCGATCTTCGCTAAGGTCGAACGACTATGCGAACGTATTTACGGGACAGCACACTAGGTCTTCAACACCTGGCCAAGAATGCGGAGCGCGTTGCCTCCGACAACCTTGGCTAGATCAGCTTCGGACAGACCCTTGGACCGTAATCCTGTCACCCAGTCCGGCAGTTGCCGGTAACTAGAAAACACGGGTTCGAAATTTCCGTCCATATCGGTCCCGAGACCGACGTGGTCTACGCCCACTGCATCTATGAGGCGCATCGTCTGATCCACGAAATCAGCGAATGTCCGGTTGGCAAACCCAGAGGGCCAAGCGCCGATCAAACCGCCAGTAGAGGAGACCAGCCGCGCATGCTCGACCGTAATGAGGCGAGGATGTGGAGAGGTATTGCTTTGCAGATGCGAGTGCGACAGCATTATCGGGGCGGTAGTGTTGTCAACCGTGGCTTTGACCGTAGGGAACGACGCGTGCGCAACGTCCACAACCATCCCAAGGCGATTCAGCTGTCGCACAACATCGCGGCCGAAGGCGGACAGCCCGTTGTAAACGGGGGGTAGAGTCTGCACATCGCCCAGGGTGTTTTGGGCGTAGTGCACCAACTGAAGGCTTCGTACCCCGCGCGCGTAGAGATCATCGAGACGGTCGAGTCTTCCCTCGAGTCCATGCCCTCCTTCACAGGAGAGGAACGCTGCGATCTGACCACGCTTGCGCAGTTGCTGTATATGGACAGTGCTGGTGGCAAGACCGATGTTTTCGCGTTTCGCCAGTTCATCGAAGGTATTCAACTGCTTCTCACTATCGGCCCAAGCTTCGCCTTCTGACAGCTTCCGATTGGATACAACTATTCCTTTGGCATCACGACTCAGAAGATTGGCGTCCCCGACGATACTGAAGAATGCCGCCGTCAGACCGCCAGCGCGCATCTCGGATGTGGTTTTTGTGAAGGCCTGATCGCCGGGGTAGTCTGACATGCCACGATGATGGAACGCGCCGGGATGGCAATGGAGGTCGAAGGCCGGATGCTGGCTTAGAAAGGACGCCGCTTCAGTCAGCTGTCTGAGAAGCGACGCGACCGCTGAAGGGAATATACCCAGACGCTGCAAGGCTTGTCGGCGGTTCATGCTGGGCCCCTCGCCTCCGTTTGTTGGAATCGGCTCGGATCAATCGGCCAAGTCGCATCAATATACCAGTTACGGGCAACTCGGAAGTAATTCCTCCAGCGATTCAATTTCACTTGCCTGCTAAGTCGCCTTACCGTACATCTGACGTACTAGAACCCCATTTCTCCGATAAGCACTAATCAGGTATGCCCATTTATTTTCCGAGTGGGCCATCACTAGGGTGCCATTCAAATCTCTGACGTTTTTCAATTTTTGATCCGAAACTTGCTCAACTTTGGAAGCAGCGCTACGTCTAACTCTCAAGGGAACGTTTGAAAGCAAATCAAATAAGGAGGAATCTACAAATGAATTGGCCTACGCGCGCGCTAGTTGCGGTCACTCTCCTTGCTGCCGTCGGAACGGGTCTTCACAGTCGGGCCCAAACGCAGAACCAGCCTCAGAGTTCTGCGCGTTCTCGTTCCGAGGAGATGGTGGACAGGTGGAACGACATCGGGAACAAACTCATCGCCATGGCGCAGGACTTTCCCGAAGACAAGTACGATTTTAAGGTGCAGAAGGACGAGCGCACCTTTGCCCTGAATCTTCTCCATGCCGCCGCGCTGGATTTCGTCCTGATACGGCGGATTTCCGGATCAAACGTTGGGCCCGACTTCGGCGAGGGCGACAATCCCACGCGTGAGGCTTTCAAGACCAAAGCCGACATCGCCAAGTTCGTGCAAGAGGCCGTCGCCGCCGGAGCGAAAGTGATTCAACAGCAGGGCGACGCGGGGCTGGACAATACTACGAAGTTTTTCGGCAATCGGCTGGCCCACAACTCCTCCATCTGGACATTCGCTATCGAGCACAGCGGCGAGCACTATGGCCAGCTTGTGGTCTACTATCGCGCAAACAACCTGGTGCCACCGGACTCGCGGCGGCAGTAGGTCTATGAAAGTTCAAGACTGAAATTCCTACCGAGGCGCTCTCAATCGGATATTTCACTTGGGGCTAATCGCGCCAGCGGCGGGCCAGTCCGTGTCGCCCACGCGCTTGAGGTTCATCTCGAAGAAGCGGACGGGGTCCTTGCCCGATACGATGCGGTCGCCAACCTCGCTCCACGCACCATCCTTAATGACGGCCGTGTAGTGGATCGTCATCGGCCCGGCGGGGATGTCCCATGTGTAGCCATCCGACGCGAGCGCCAGCACGAAATCGCCGACGTTGCCCATCGCATGAGAGTGCAGCATGTAGACCTTTGTCGCCGGGTTGAACGAAATGGTCCCGAAAGCATTGAAGGTGACTTTGCCATCTGGATCATATCCCCGGCCCTCAATGACCTTCACCGACCCATCGAGGAACGGGCCGATTCGCTCCGTTTGCGTAAAGGTGTGCTTCTCGCCGGATGGCAGGATGGTCCAAGCAGGGCCTCTCCACACTCCGTCCATGTACGCCAGCCGGAGCATGGCGTCGCGCTGTGCCGCAATGAGGGCTGTCGGGCTGGGACGCTCTTGCGCTGGAACAACGAACGACAATCCCACAATCATCATGAGTGCCGATGCCAGGAGTATGAGAGGAGTAAACCGGTGTCGATACATTTCTGTTCTCCTAAGACGGAGCATTGTGCAACAGAATTTATCACGATTTGGCCATGTGGATTGTTTTCGACCACACCAGCACTCAACACGACCGCCAAGGCCGCCAGAAATGCATCCCGTTTTGCTGACTACGCGGCGCAAGGTAGAATTGCCCTGACGAAAGGGTCGCTCACCGCAAAATGACCAAAGATGACATTCAGCTGCTCTACGAATACGACCGCTGGGCAAACAATAGGGTCTTGCAAGTGGTCTCTAAGCTCACCGTCGAGCAGTTCACGCGCGATCTGGGTGGCAGCTTTCACTCCGTGCGAGATACACTCGTGCACATCATCAGCGGCGAGTGGGGCTGGCTTGCATATTGGAAGGAGCCGATTCATAGCTCCGCCTTCTTGACAGATTTGAGAAAGAGACGGGATGCCTTGTTTAGTCCGGATGCATTCCCCAACGTCGCTGCAGTGCAACTAAAGTGGGGAGAAGTTGAGAAGGAGCTAATCGAGTTCGTGAATCGCCTGACAAACGAATCCTTGGAAAGAATGCTCCCTCTTCGCACAACGCAAATCAGTTTGGCCCACCTCATGCAGCATCTGGCGAACCATTCCACTTACCATCGAGGTCAAGTCGCGCTGATGATGCGCCAGCTTGACGCCGAGCCTCTTGCCACGGACTTCCATGTGTTTTTGGTCGAAGGCCGCCGCGAGGCTGCGCCTGGACTTTAGAAAGCCACAAATTCGGTAGGCGATGTCCGGTAAGCGCGTTAACCAGATGGCACTTGGTCGGTAGACGCGCATCTCGTCAGCGCTTGATTTCCTGACGAGATGCCGACTTCTCAGGGCTAATCCGCACCGTGGCAACTATCTGGAAGCTACCAGAAAAGCATCAAACCCTTCGTCGATTCACGTCGAACTAGGAATTGTTAATCTTCACAGCAGTGAGCTAAATTTCCTGCCGTAAGTTGCTAAGTATGGCCAAGCTTGCACCAATCACCATACTCAAGAGCCAATTGGCAGTATCCTAAGACTCGCTGAACTTATCGAGAGGGGCGACTGTTCCACGTAGCAACCGGATGGAGTCAAATGGCTGCCGTGAACCTGATTGGCTCGTACAACTACGCGCTCGTGGCGCTTTCGGTGTTGATTGCCATGTTTGCGTCGTACGCGGCTCTGGATCTCGCCGGTCGCGTAACAGCCGCGGGCGGCTGGACTCGCGTGTTTTGGCTATTGGGCGGGGCCGGAGCGATGGGGACTGGCATTTGGTCCATGCACTACATTGGGATGCTGGCGTTCATCCTGCCAATTCCCGTGGCCTACCATTGGCCGACCGTTCTGCTGTCACTGTTTGCGGCCGTCCTTGCGTCGGGCATTGCGCTGTACGTGGTGAGCCGGCAGAAAATGGGTGCCTCCCGAGCGGTCGCTGGAAGTGTCCTGATGGGTGCGGGTATTGCGAGTATGCATTACATCGGCATGGCCGCGATGCGTTTACCGGCTATATGCCAGTTTAATTCCTCCCGCGTCGTCATGTCCGTCGTGTTCGCGGTTCTGATTTCTTTCGCAGCGCTATGGATTACCTTTCACTTCCGAGATGAGAAAACGGGCATCGGCCGGGAAAAGTTAGCCGGAGCCGTCGTGATGGGTGCTGCGATCCCCGTCATGCATTACACCGGCATGGCCGCCGCTAGTTTCTCGCCCTCGGGCATGCCGGCGGACCTGGCTCACGCCGTAAGCATCTCCACACTTGGCACTGCCGGAATTGCCGCCATCACCTTTGTCGTCCTCGGGCTGGCTCTACTGACATCCTGGATGGATAGGCGATTCGCTGTCCAGACCTTGGAACTGCAGGAAGAGAAGCTGCAGCGAAGCGAGGCGTACTTGGCGGAGGCGCAGAGGCTCACGCACACAGGGAGTTGGGCCTGGCAGGTAGCGGGGGGAGACGCCGTGCATCTGTCCGAGGAATGGTACCGGATTTACGGCTTCGATCCAGAAAATGGCCCGCCGGCTCTTGAAGAACGCCAGCAGCGCACTCATCCGGAGGATCGAGCTAAGTGGCAAGGGGCAATCGATCGAGCAATCGCTGAAAAGTCGGAATACGAAGTG
>Ga0210408_10001924_pt1 | contig 20907 bp, 19 predicted proteins | sample IncBWH4MmetaG_FD_155471 | JGI IMG/M metagenome (GOLD analysis project Ga0210408, IMG submission 155471) | Forest soil microbial communities from Barre Woods Harvard Forest LTER site, Petersham, Massachusetts, United States - Inc-BW-H-4-M | ecosystem: Environmental > Terrestrial > Soil >...
GATCACCACCCATTATCTCAAGAAACCGGGTCCGCTCGTGCCCGCGTGAGCCCGGCCATGCGCTCCGCAATATTTGTTCTTGCGCTCGGCGCGGTCGCGCCGGTTGCGCAGCCGGCGGCGGCGGCCGACGTCGAGCACGGCCGCCAGCTGTTCGTTGCCTGCGCCGCCTGCCACAGCGACCGGCCCGACGCGCTCGGCCCCAGCCTCAAGGGAGTGGTCGGCCGCAAGGCCGGCGGGCGCGAGGATTTCCGCTACTCGGGGCCGATGAAGCGCGCGGGCTTTACCTGGGACGCAGCGAACCTGCGCGAATATCTCGCCGACCCGCAGGCCAAGGTGAGGGGCAACCGCATGCCGTTCAGCGGGCTTTCCGATCCCAAGGACCTCGACGACGTGGTGGCCTATCTCGCCACGCTGAAATGAAAGGCAAAGCCATGCCGCACGATGCTCCGGTGCGCGCGGTCGCGATCGCGGCGGTCGCGGCAGCCTGCTGGCTGTTTGTTTCCGGCGCGCAGGCGCAGACGGCGCCGGCACGCGCGCTGCCGACCTTCGAGGTCGACGCGTCGTGGCCGAAAGTGCCGGCAAAGTGGAAGCTCGGCGATGCCTCGAGCATCGCTTTCGACGCACAGGACAACGTGTTTGTCCTGCACCGCCCGCGCACCCTGCCGCCCGATCAGGCCGCCATGGCCGCGCCGCCGGTCATGGTGTTCGATCCGGCTGGCAATTTTATCAAAGCCTGGGGTGGCGCCGGCAGCGGCTTCGATTGGCCCGAGCGCGAGCACGGCATCCACATCGATTACAAGGGGTTCGTGTGGATCGGCGGCAACAATTGTCCGACCTCCGGTCTCGCCGGGCTCAAGCCGCTGGCGGACGATGCGCTGCTCAAATTCACCCGGGACGGCAAGTTTGTGATGCAGATCGGCCGCAGCAATCAAAGCAGGGGCAACGCCGATACGGCGAACGTCCACCGCGCGGCCGACACGTGGGTCCATCCGCAAAGCAACGAGTTATTCGTCGCCGACGGCTACGGCAATCACCGCGTGATCGTCTTCGACGCCGACACCGGCGCGTTCAAGCGCATGTGGGGCGCGTTCGGCAACAAGGCGGTCGACGACGATCATTGCGAGATCGTGACGCCCAAGACTTTTTCCGACGGTCCCGGTCCGGATCAGTTCAGCGTCGTTCACGCGATCCGCGTGGCGCATGACGGAACCATCTACGTGGCGGACCGCGAATACCGCCGGGTGCAAATGTTCGCGCCCGACGGCAAGTTCCTCAAACAACTGGTGCACACCGCGACGACTTTTGCGCGCGATCTGGCGCTTTCGCCGGACCAGGACCAGCATTTCCTCTACGTCGGCGGCGGGAATCACATTTCGATCGTCGACCGCAAGACGCTCGAAATCGTGGGAGACATTCAGCCGCCCGGCATCCTCGGGCCGGGCCACCACATCGCGACCGATTCCAAGGGCAACGTCTACCTCGCCCAGACAAACAAAGGTTTGCAGAAGCTGGTGTTCAAGGGGATGGCGGCGACCAGATAACGGCGTCATTGCGACCCCCGCGAAAGCGGGGGGAAGCAATCCAGGGCAACACGCGCGGCCCCTGGATTGCTTCGTCGCCTGCGGGCGCCTCGCAATGACGGGGCGATTACCGACCCGGCTGCGGCACGATGCGGATGTACGGCCGCGGCGACTTCCAGCCTTGCGGATAGGTCTTCTTGGCTTCGTCGTCCGAGACCGAGCCGGCAATGATCACGTCCTCGCCCTGCTTCCAGTTCACCGGCGTCGACACCTTGTGTTTGGCCGTGAGCTGGAGCGAGTCGATCACGCGCAGCACTTCGTCGAAGTTGCGGCCGGTCGTCATCGGATAGACCAGCACGAGCTTGATCTTCTTGTCCGGGCCGATGACGAAGACGTTGCGGACGGTCTGGTTGTCCGCCGGCGTGCGCTTCGAGGCGTCGCCGGAGGCGGCGGCCGGCAGCATGCCGTAGAGTTTCGAGATCGAGAGATCAGGATCGCCGATCATCGGATAATTCGGGGCGAAGCCCTGGGTCTCCTTGATGTCGTCGGCCCATTTGGAATGACTGTCGACCGGATCGACCGAGAGCCCGATGATCTTGACGTTGCGCTTGTCGAACTCCGGCTTGATCCGCGCCATGTAACCGAGCTCGGTGGTGCACACCGGCGTGAAGTCCTTGGGGTGCGAGAACAGAACGACCCAGGAATCGCCGATCCAGTCGTGAAAGCGGATACGGCCCTCGGTGGTGTCGGCGGTGAAATCCGGGGCGGTGTCGTTGATTTGTAGTGTCATCACATTCCTCCTGGAAATTTTGGGCGGCCGAGCAGGGCCGCGGTTGGGCGCGCGCTGTCCGGAAAGCGGAAAGCCGCGGCTGGCCGATCGCGGGGGGCGGTCGTGGGCGTAATCTAGGCAGCAATCCGGGGGCCTGCCAGAGAAAATTACGCCAAACTAGCCAAACGGCCCGGAGAAGTACCCCCCAAAATACACGGTACGGAGGGCAATTTGCTGCGGCGCGACTCTATCCACAGTATAAGTCACCTTGCCTATAGACGGCCCATCGCATGCTTTTCAGCGTCGCCGATTTCCAGACGGCGTGTTTGAGGGCGTCCCCGCTACGGATCAATATGGACATGAATGACTAGAAGGTGTTTTTTCTCTGGTCTTGGGCTTGAGGTTTTTCGCTCTTTTAATACAATTAAATCGTCCGATCTGGTTTGTTTTCAATGTTTCGGAGCGGTACCGTGCCGGACCCATCAGGTTTTCCATTCGATGTCTTCATAAGCCATAGCGCTCACGATAAACCCATGGTGCGACCGCTGGCTGAGCGGTTACGCGCCGACGGGCTGAGGGTCTGGTTTGATGAGTGGGTGCTTCGGCCCGACGACAGCAATCCTGCCAAGATCGAGGAGGGGTTGGAGCAGTCGCGCGTATTGGTGCTCTGCATGTCGGAGAATGCATTCGGCGAGGATTGGTCGCAGCTCGAGGCCGGCACCTTTCGCTTTCGCGATCCGCTCAATCAGGAGCGACGCTTCGTCCCGGTGCGACTCGACGGCTCATCCATCAAAGAATCCCTGGCACAATACCTTTACGTCGACTGGTGTTCGGCGGAACGGGAGGAGGAGTACTCAAAGCTTCTTGAAGGCTGCCGCCCTCCAGCGAAGCCCGTCATCAGAAAAAAGAAAGTCCCTAGGCGGTATAGTGCAGCAAGAACCGTAAAGCTCCGGGCCAAGAACGTCTTCTTTTTTGCCTACGCATTGAGCCCGGATAGAAAGCGTGCCCTCTCAGGTTCCTCCGAGGAGGGATCAATAAGGTTGTGGGATTTAGAAACCGGTCGTCCTATTCGGCGTCTTGAAGGTCACTCCGAACGCGTTAACAGTCTCGCCTGGAGCCCTGATGGCCACCGTGCTCTTTCCGCCGGTGGTGACGGCCTAAGGTTGTGGGATGTGGAGGCGGGAAGCTGTGTGCGTGTCTTTAAGGAACATTCTGGGGGGCTTTGGGCGGTGGATTGGAGTTCTGATGGCCGCCGTGCCCTGTCCGGTGGCGATGATACGACTCTGAGGCTGTGGGATGTGGAGACGGGGCGTTGCGTTCGAGCATTCGAAGGTCATAAGAGAACGGTTAGAACCGTGGCTTTGAGCAGCGATGGACGCCGGGCTCTTTCCGGCAGCGACGACGCGACTGTGAGATTGTGGGACGTGAAAACTGGTCGCTGCACTCGTGTGTTTGAGGGTCACACAACTCCGGTCAATGTTGTTGCATGGGTTCCGCACGGCGGGCACGTACTCTCCGGTGATGGAGGTCCCCAGCAATATCCCCGTAATGAACCTACAAAGACATTTAAGCCCACAGTGCGCTTATGGGACGTAGACACGGGGCGCTCTTTGCATGTGCTCGAAGGTCATAGTGATTGGGTTCGTTCCTTGGCGGTTAGTCCCGATGGGAGATACGCTCTTTCGGGCGGAGGCGACAGAAGCATTCGTCTTTGGAACCTGACGCCGGGAGAGTGTCAGCGGATTCTTATCGGTCATCGGGATCTCATTCGGGGACTTGGGTGGAGCATCGATGGCCGGCACGCCCTCACCTGCGATCAATCCGGTAATATCCGGCAGTGGAATCTCTCCCGATTGGCCAGAGGAGCGCAAAAACGAAAAGGCCCCATTGAGGCCGAGGCGCCCACGCAGGAACAGGTCCAATACACAAACGCCAAAGTGCTCTTGGTCGGCGAAAGCGGTTCGGGCAAGACCGGCCTTTCCAAGCGGCTTGCCGGAGATGCCTGGGAGCCAAGCGACTCGACAGTGGGCGCGTGGGCGACACAGTGGAAGCTACCGATTGCCGCTGGCAAAGGCTTTGAGCAAGAAATCTGGCTTTGGGATTTTGGCGGTCAAGCCGACCAGCGTCTGATCCACCAGCTCTACATGGACGAAACCGCTGTGGCGGTGCTGGTCTTCGACGGCCAAAAGGAAGATGTCTTCGAAACGCTCGGCCAGTGGGACCGCGATCTTACCCGGGCCTCGCGCAAAGAGTTCGCCAAGCTGCTGGTCGCTGGGCGAGTCGATGCCGGCGGTCTGCGCGTGAGCCGAACGGAGGTCGAGAAGTTTGCGACGGAGCAGCGGTTTCAGGCTTTTTTGGAAACGAGCGCCAAGATGAATCTGGGATGCGCGGAGCTGAAGCAAGCGATCGTCGACGGGATCGACTGGGAGAAAATACCTTGCCGCACGACCGAGTTGCTCTTCAAGCGGCTCAAGGAAGAGATCATCCGGTTAAAGGATGAAGGCCGGGTGCTCCTGCGCTTTAACGAATTGCGCGAGGCCCTTCAGCTACGGTTATCCGGCGAGTTCAAGCGCTTCGCCAACGAGGAACTTCGCGCTGTGCTCACGCTGCTCGCCGGGCCAGGCGTGGTATGGGAACTCGCCTTCGGCAGTTGGGTACTGCTTCAGCCGGAGCGTATCAACGCTTATGCTCAGGCGGTGATTCAGACGTTGCAATCGGACAAGGATCAGCGCGGCTGCATAATGGAAGAACGGGTGTTAAAGGGGGACTTGGCATATGAATCCTCAATGTCGCGGCTCGCTGGCGACGAAGAACGATTCGTGCTGCTGGCGATGCACCAAACACTGGTGGAGCGCGGACTTTGCGTGCGCCAGCCAACCGCCAAAGGCACCCTTTTAGTTTTCCCAAGCTATTATCGCCGCGAACGGCCGGAGCAGATCAAATTTCCGGCGGTGCTGGTGAATTACCGGTTCGCTGGGTTTCTCGATGAGATTTATGCGACGCTCGTGGTGCGGCTGCATCACTGCGACGCCTTCGAACCGGATCAGCTTTGGCGGTACGCGGCCGATTTCAAAACGAAGTCCGGCAAGCGCCTCGGCATCAAGCTTCGCCGCAACGCGCCCGGAGTAGGCGATTTAGACGTCTATTTCGATGGCTCGATTTCGGATGGCGAGAAGATCATCTTCAGCAAATACGTCCATGAGCATCTACTTCAGCATGCTCGCGATGTCGAGCGGCTGCGGTACTACGCCTGCCCGGATTGCGGCATGCCGGTGGGTAATCGTGAAGAAGCGATGCACCGACTCAATACTTGGCTGCAAGGCGGACCTCCTCCGCCGGGGGCGGCAAGGATTCGAAGGCGGCACGATCAGCTGCCGAGTATCATCTGCGTGAAGTGCGAAACCAAGCGAGTGCCGCTGTGGGATGATCTTGAACAGTCTTTTGCGAGCGCGGAGGTTCAGAAGCAAGTGCGCGACATGCAGGAGGAAGCAAATATAGAATTGGATAACGAGAGCAAAGAACGAGCTTTGGTTGGCGACGTGATCTCGACCGTGGCGCTGGCTGCGCAAATCTGCCGCGAGTTCAATGTAAGCGACCACGGCATCGATATGGAGATCGAGTTCAAGGATGACGGCCACGAGGCCACGGGTGCGAAGCTGTATCTGCAGCTCAAGTCTGGCGACTCCTACACGCGAACGCGAAAGCGCGATGGAACGGAGATTTTCAGGATCAAGGATGAGCGTCATGTTCGTTATTGGATGGCGCAAGCCTTCCCGGTAGTGTTGATAATCCGAAATTCTGATGGCGAGGTTCGCTGGATGGAAGTGCGCGACTGGCTGAAAAGCGCGACCGAGAACGGCAAGAAGCCGGTCAAGGAGATAGTCTTCGAGGGTGAGCGGTTTGATGTGATGAGTGTGCGCCGATGGCGAGAGAAGGCGCTAGGTCTTTGGCAGCTTGCCGAAAGCTAAGTTTTACCCGCATGGTTGCGATGCGCCCGGCGAGAGCGAGTCAGGTGTAGTAGTCACCACTACGCTTGTTTATAGATGACTCTCCATACGGAGTCATTCCGTTGCTTTCCCTGAACGCATGCGGTGCGGACGAGTTGTACGCAGCGGCGGTCAGGGTAACGAACCACTGCATAAAGTGGCGAGGCGATGGCGGGACTTGCGTAAATCGCTGCAGACGTCGCCGCTTATTGAAACGTCACCCCGACCCGGGTGTTGTCCTTCCAGGCGACCCGGCATGGGCGCGCGTGTGGCTCCGGCGCGATCACGAGGTCGAAGCGGTCGGGAACGCCGACCGTGCTGGGAAGCTCGAGGCAGGCGCCCGTGGCCGAGACGTTGCGCACCATGCAATCCATCACGCAGGTGCGGCGATCGAACACGATCTTGCCGGCCTTGAGCGTGCGGCGGCGCGGCTGTCCTTTGCGTTCCGGCATGGGATGACTCCTTCAACCGGGCGCCATTCTCGCCGGCAATGGTTGCAAAAGATTTTCCGCGCGCGGGTGGCGAGTGGTAAATGAATTGTTAGCAATGTTGCGTCGCGCAGCTCATACCGCGAGCGGCGCGAGCGCCTCGATGTCGGTAACGACGTCGAGGATCACCGGCCGATCCGCCGCCAAGGCCTGCACCAGCGCCGGCGCAAATTCGCCCGGCTGTTCCACCCGGATGCCGATCGCGCCCATGTCCTGCGCAACTTTCGCGAAGTTCACCTTCGTGAAGGTCCACATCTCGAGCGCCTGCTCCGTCTGCTTGCCGCCGTAAACGCGGTCGAACCCGCGTTTCGACTGGTTGCCGCTCGAATTGTTGTTGACGATCGTCACCGTGTTCATGCGCCAGCGCACCGCGGTCTCGATCTCGCCGATGTGGTACCAGAACCCGGCGTCGCCGGTGAATACGACGACCGGACGCTCCGGCGCGGCGCATTTCGCCCCGAGCCCCGCGGGAAACGCCCAGCCGAGATGACCGGCGCTGCGGATGTAGTTCTGGCGCGGGCTGGTGAGATCGTACATGCCGCCCATCCACATGCCGGCGTGTCCGGTGTCGACCACGACGATGGCGTTTTCCGGCACGTGACGCGTGAGTTCGCTGCACAGGCGCTCGGGGCGCATCGGCACCGCGTCCGAGGCCAGCGCCGACGCGTATTTCGTCCGGTACTCGCGGCAGATCGCGCGCGCCGTTTCCACCCACGGCTTGCGTAAATCGGCGGTGCCGGCGTTGGTGTGCTGGCGCATGCAGGCGAGCGTCTTCGCCGCGTCGCCCAGCACCGCCGCCTTGAGCGGGTAGTTGCGCCCGAGCGCCTCCGGATCGATGTCGATCTGCACCGCCGCGACGCCGATCTTCGGCACCTTCCAGAAATTGGTGGTCATGCCGCCGGTCTCGCTGCCGATGAAGCACACGAGGTCCGCCTTGGCCACCACGCGGTTGGCGCTCTCGCGCGAATAGGTGCCGACCACGCCGACCGAAAGCGGATGATTGCCCGGGATCACGTCCTTGCCGTTGAGCGAGGTCGCGACCGGAACCGCGAGCGCTTCGGCGAGCGCGACGAGTTCGCGCCCGGCGCCCGATGTGCGGGCGCCGCCGCCGGCGACAATGACCGGCCGCTCGGCCTGCTCGATGAGGCGCAGCGCGGCGAGTGCCGCGTTGAGATCCGGTTCGGGCCGGAACGGCGGCACGCAGGCGAACAGCGGCTCGACGAGCGGCTCCATCTCGGCCTCTTCGGCGTCGACCTGGCCCTCGTTGCCGCGGAACTGCAGGTGCACCGGTCCGGGCGAGCCGGACACCGCCACCCGGAACGCCTGGCGCACCATGTCGGGAAAGCGCTCGACCGCGTCGACGGTGGCGTTGAACTTCGTCACCGGCTCGAACGCCGGCACGTCGTCGACTTCCTGATAGACCTTGCGGAACTTGGTTTGCGGCTCGCGTCCGCCGGTGAACGCAATCACCGGCGAATGCGCGAGGTACGCGTCGCGCAGCCCGGCGGCGAGATTGAGCGCACCGATCACCTGCGCCATGCACACGCCGGGGCGGCCGCTCACGCGCGCGTAGCCGTCCGCCATGTAGGCGGCGGATTTCTCACCATGGGTGTGGATGCGCTTGATGCTGGTGCGGCGCTCCATCTCGACGAAGGTGCGGCGCAACACCGCCGGCACCATGAACACGTGCGTCACGCCGTAGCCTTGCAGCATGTCGGCCAGGAGTTGCGCGCCGGTCATCTTGGGCATGGGGTCGATACCTGTCCGGAGGAAAGCGCGAATAGCGAGTAGCGAATGGCGAATAGTAAGAGAGAGGACAACTATTCGCTATTCGCCATTCGCCCGTCTTACTTAATCGCCAGCGGGTTGGTCGGCGAGCCGACAGCGCCGGTGATCGGGATTGCGGGCGCGACGAACATGAACTCGTAGACGTTGTCGGCGGCGCAATCCTTGGTGAGGTCGCCGAGATAGAAGATTTCGCCCATGGTCAGCCCCATGATCGGGATCACGATCCAGTGCCACGGCTGGTTGATGCCGGCCTCGCTTTCGTTGGGACGCACCTCGCAGCCCCAAGTGTCGCTGGCGATGGCGGCGATCTCGTTGCGATGAATCCAGTCGATCGTCTCGAAGGAAAAGCCGGGTGCGTCGCCGCCCGGATAGCCGTCCCAATTGCCGGCCGCGAGCTTTGCTTCCATCTGGCCGGTGCGCACGATCACGTAGTCGCCGCGGCGGATTTCGACCCCGTGCGCCGCCGCGGCGCGGTCGAGGTCGGCGCCGGTGATCGCGTAGCCGTCGTCGAGCGTGTCCTTGCCCATCACCCGCGCCACGTCGAGGAACACGCCGCGCCCGACCATCCGCGCCTTGGTTTTCTCGATGCCGCACTTCTGCGCGCCGAACGAGGTGACCTCGCGGCAATCGTAGCCGTTCCACATGTTGTTCTCATAGAAGATGTGGCCGAGGCCGTCCCACTGGGTTCCGCATTGCAGCGGCATGACCACCATGTCGTCGGCGGCGCGGATGCCGCGGTGATCGAGCACGCCGGAGTAGGCGTCGGTCCCGGTGCGCAGCATGACGTGCACCGGGTTGATCCGCCCGAGCGAGGGATATTTGCTTTTAGCACCCTGCGGCCCGGTGTGGTCGAAGTTGAGCGCGAGCGAAATCACCTTGCCCTGCCGCACCAGCTGTGCGGCCGCGACGATGTCCTGCGGCGTCGTGTAGTTGAGGGTGCCGATCTCGTCGTGCGGCCCCCATTTGCCCCAGTTCTTGTATTTCTCGGCGGCTTCGCGCAGGTCCTGCCGCGTGATCTTCTTGCTCATGGCGACGGTTGCCTCCCCAAAAGGGCGAATAGCGAATAGCGAATGGCGAATAGCGAATAGAAAAAGCTTGCCATTTGCTAGCCCCTATTCGCTATTCGCTACTCGCCATTCGCCCTCTCCACCGCTCAAACCGTGCCACACCCTCCATGCGCATCGTCGATATCCGCGAAAAAGCCGTTCCGCTGCGCTCGAATCTCAGCAATTCGAGCTTCGATTTCTCCGAGATGACCACCTCGATCGTCGCCGTGATCACCGACGTGAAGCGCGACGGGCGGACGGTCGTCGGCTTCGCCTTCAATTCCACCGGCCGCTACGCTTGCGGCGCGCAGATGCGCGCGCGCTTCATTCCACGTATCCTTTCGGCCGATCCCGAAGCGCTGCTCGATGCGGCGGGCACCAATCTCGCGCCTGACAAGATTCTCGCCGCTATGATGCAACGGGAGAAATCCGGCGGCCACAGCGAACGCTCGATCCCGATCGGCACGATCGAGGTCGCGGTGTGGGACGCGGTCGCGAAAATCGCGGGCGAGCCGCTCCACCGGGTGCTGGCGCGGCGCTTCAACGGCGGCAAGACGGCCGACAAGGTGTTTTGTTACGTGGGCGGCGGCTGGTACTGGCCGGGCCAGACAATCGCCGATCTGCAAGAGGAAATGCGCCGGCATCTCGGCGACGGCTACACCATGGTGAAGATGAAGGTCGGTGGGCTGCCGCTCGACGAGGACGTGCGGCGCGTCGAGGCGGTGCTCAAAGTCGTGCCAGCGCCGAACACGCTCGCGGTCGACGCCAATTCCAAATTCGCGCGCGACGAGGCGCTCGCCTACGCCAAGGCACTCGCGCCGTTCGGTCTGCGCTGGTTCGAAGAACCGTGCGATCCGCTCGATTACGCGCTGCTCGCGGAAATCGCTTCCGTTTACGCGCCGCCACTCGCAACCGGCGAGAACCTGTTCTCGACGCAAGATGTCGAGAATCTCGCCCGTTTCGGCGGGTTGCGCGGGGACCGCGATGTGATCCAGATCGATCCGCCGCAGGCCTATGGCATCGTCCAATACGGCCGCACGGTCGCGATGCTGGAACAGCGCGGCTGGCAGCGCGCTTCGCTGTTTCCGCACGGCGGCAACCAGATGTCGCTCGCGATCGCCGGCGGATTTGGGCTCGGCGGCGCCGAATCCTATCCCGGCGTGTTCGGCGATTTCGGCGGCTTTGCCGACGACGCCAAGCTCGAAGGTGGATATCTCACGCTTTCCGATCGCCCCGGCATCGGGTTCGAAGGGCAGTCGGCGCTCTATCGCCTGATGCGGGAATTGGCCGAAGTTTGATCTTTATCTCAGAAACGAAGCTTGGCGCGCGTAACTCATATATCCGTGCGGGAACGCACCGAATCTCTATGGGCGTGACCTATATGTAACAGCCTTGCGGTTGCGCCGATGCTATCATGAAGTCTAGGACTGTTTGTAGTTAACGGGACGGGCGCGGACGCCTCGGCGGGAGGCGGGGCGCTTGCAAGGGGCACATGAAGAAGCTCGCACTCGGCGGCATGATGCTCGCGGCGCTCGCCGTGAGCGCTCCCGCCATGGCGGCCGACATGCCGCTCAAAGCTCCGGCGATCACGCCGGTGGTGTTCAGCTGGACCGGTTTCTACGTGGGCGGCAATCTCGGCTACAGCTGGGGGCGCGGCGACACCGATTTCAACGAGACCACGTCGGGCACCAGCTCAACCCAAGGGTTCCGAGGCCTCGGGTTTCCGCCGACCGTCTTCATCCCGGAAGGGTCGCCGACCCTTGCCACCTTGCCCACTGTCACCGCCGGCGGAAGTTCCCGCGCCGACCTCAACGGCGTGATCGGCGGCGGGCAGTTCGGCTACAACCGGCAAATCGCATCAGTGGTGTTCGGCTTCGAAGCCGACCTGCAGGCAACCGGCGAACGAGGCGACAGCACCATTTGCATCACGGCCGGCTGTCCCGCCGGCGGCATCTTCGGGAGCGCGAGCTACAAGCTGCCGTGGTTGGCGACGTCACGCCTGCGCGTCGGCGTAGCGGTCGCGCCGAAATGGCTGCTGTACGCAACGGGCGGCCTTGCGGTGGCCGAGGTGGACAGCACTTTTACGGGCGGCCTGGTCGGCGGCCCGATTGCAACCTCGTCGTCGAACATGACGCGTGGAGGCCTGGTCACGGGTGGCGGCGTCGAAGGCGCCCTCGACAGCAATTGGAGCGCCAAACTCGAAGCGCTCTACGTCGATCTCGGCAGTTACGATACCGGGCTCGCCAGCGTCACCAACACGACGACTTCCATGACCCCTCCATTGCTGCGCAATAACTTCTTTGAGACCACGACGACGACCACGACGTCCGGTAACTTCCGTTCGCACGTGACGGATTTCATCGTGCGCCTCGGCCTGAACTATCGGTTCGGGGGACCCGTCGTGGCGAAGTATTGAGGCCGCTGCGAGCCGACCCGCGAATCAATCATCCAAACAGTCGCTTACGAATCTCCACGGGCGTGACTTATATGTCACAGCCTCGCGGTTGCGCCGGTGCTATCATGAGATTTGGGACTGCTAGGAGTTAGCGGGACGGGCGCGCGCGCCTCGGGGGAGAGGCCGCTACGCTCACAGGGGGAGTCAGATGAAAAAATTCCTATTGGGCGGCACGATGCTCGCGGCGCTGGCGGTGAGCGCTCCTGCCATGGCAGCCGACATGCCGGTGAAGGCGCCGGTCTATAAGGCACCGGTGGTCGCACCGGAGGTGTTCAGCTGGACCGGTTTCTACGTGGGCGGCAATCTCGGCTATAGCTGGGGACGCGCCGACACCGACTTCAACGAAACCACCAGCGCGACCGTCGTCACGCAGATTTTCCGGACGGCCGGACCAAACCTGATCTCGACCACGACCGTCACCGTTCCGCCGGTCACCGCGGGCGGCAGCGACCGCGCCCACCTCAATGGCGTGATCGGCGGCGGCCAGATCGGCTACAACTGGCAGACCGGTTCGACGGTATTCGGCTTCGAAGCCGACCTGCAGGGAACCGGCGAGCGCGGCGATACGACCATCTGCCTCACGGCCGGCTGTCCCGCCGGCGGGATTTTCGGCAGCGCGAGCTACAGACTCCCGTGGCTTGCCACTGTACGCGGCCGCATCGGCGTGGCGGTCGCCCCGAAGTGGCTGCTGTACGTCACCGGCGGCCTTGCGGTCGCCGAGGTGGAGAGCGACTTCACAGGCGGCCTTAGCGGCGGCCCGTTTGCAACGCTGTCTTCCAACACGACGCGCGCCGGATTCGCAGTGGGCGGCGGCGTGGAAGGCGCGCTCGACAACAATTGGAGCGCCAAGCTCGAAGCGCTCTGGGTCGATCTCGGCAGCTTCGACAATTCGTTCGCCGGCGTAACCAACACGACGGTGACCAACGCGCTGAACACGCCGCAGACCGGCTTCAATACCTTGACAACGACGACCGCCACGACGACCGGCGGCTTCCACACGCAAGTCTCGGATTTCATCGTGCGCGTCGGCCTGAACTACCGGTTCGGCGGACCTGTCGTGGCGAAGTACTGAGGCCGCTGGCAAACACAATCGGCGCGTTTGTGAGGAAAGGCAGTCGCCGCTGCGCGGAGCACAAAACTTTGCGGGCGTGACTTATATGTCACAGCCTCGCGATTGCCTGGATGCTAGCATGCCGGTGAGCAGATGAAGGCAATCTGCTGAGGCGCTGCGTAGCAGCAGAATGATGGGGGATCATATGAAAAAGATTTTTATCGGTGGCGCAACGCTTGCGGCGCTCGCGCTGAGCGTTCCCGCGATGGCGGCCGATCTTCCGGTGAAGGCCCCGCTCTATAAGGCGCCGGTCGAGGTGCCCTACGATTGGAGCGGTTTCTACGTCGGCCTCAACGGGGGCTACAGCTGGGGGCGCTCGGCGACCGATTTCAGCGTAGCTGGCGTGACGGTGCTTTCGACGACGCAAGATCTCAGAGGGTCGGTGTTCGGCGGCCAAGCCGGCTACAATTGGCAATTCAATCGCAATTGGTTGTTCGGCCTCGAGGCCGACATCCAGGCGACCGGCCAGAGGGGCAGTTTTAACTTCCCGACCGGGACAGTCGGGCCGATCTGCCCGGGGCCAGCGGCCGTCGCGCTGCCGTGCACCACCACGGTCACCACTGGAACTTTCGAGCAGAAGCTGCCGTGGTTCGGCACCGCGCGCGCTCGCCTCGGCGTCCTGCCGGGCGATCGCGTGCTGCTCTATGTGACCGGCGGTCTCGCGTTCGGCGAGGTCGAGACCGACGCAACAGCCACCTCCACGACGACCACGGCGTTTCTTCCGAACGGACCGGTCGTCGGCACCACGGTGACTAATGCGACCGCGAGCGCCAACACCACCCGCGGCGGCTGGACCGTGGGCGGCGGTGCCGAGTGGGTGATCTCGGGACCGTGGACCGCCAAGGTCGAGTATCTGCATATCGATCTTGGAACCATCACCAACACGTTCGCCGCGTTCGGTGGGTTCGGAACGGTCACGGCAAGCTCGCACGTCACCGACGATATCGTGCGCGTCGGCCTGAACTACCGGTTCGGCGGACCTGTCGTGGCGAGGTACTGAGCCGCAAGGCTTGAGACGAACTAACAAAATGCGCGCGGCCGCGGGGCAGCGGACCGCGCGCAAGTAACGGGGACGGTGTGATGCGAAAGCTCGTGTTCGCGGGCGTGACCCTTGCCGCGCTGGGCGTGGTCCAGCCCGCCAAGTCGGCCGATCTGCCGGCCGAGCCCGCGTACAAAACGGCGCCGCTGATCGTGCCGGTGTATGACTGGACCGGCTTCTACGTCGGCGTTAACGGCGGTTACAGTTGGGGAAATTCCGCAAACACTTACACCATCACCGGGTTTGCGCCGGTCAGCAGCACGACGCACATGAATGGTGGCGTGTTTGGCGGCCAGATCGGTTACAACTGGCAGCCCGCCCGCAACTTCGTGATCGGCATCGAGGCGGATCTGCAGGGCACCTGGCAGAACGGCACGGACAATCCGCCCAGCGTCAGCACGACCGTCTCCAGCCTCAATTGCCTGCCGGGGTTTGGATTTGCTTTCACGTGCCCGGCTACGAACGCGGTCGGCGTAGACCAGAAACTGCGCTGGCTCGGCACCGCCCGCGCGCGCTTGGGTTTCGTGCCGTGGGACAACGTGATGCTCTACGTCACCGGCGGCGTGGCGTTCGGCGAAGTCGAGTGGAATGCCAGCACCACAAACACCGTCTTTAACATCCTCGGCACCACGACCGCGACGATCAACAGCGCGACCGCCACCAGTACTCACGTCGGATGGACAGTCGGGGGCGGCTCCGAGTGGGTGCTCTCCGGTCCGTGGACCGCGAAGCTCGAGTATTTGTTCGTCGACCTCGGGACCATCGGCAACACGTTTACCGCGGGCGGCGTGGTGCCCACGGTCGTCGAGACTTCGCACGTGCGGGACAACATCGTCCGGATCGGCCTGAACTACCGGTTCGGCGGACCCGTGGTGGCAAGATACTGAGCCGCCGCAAGGCGACTTGGGGCAAAGGGGGCGTTTTTGGGGGCTGCGGCGCAACGCGTCGCAGGGGGATTGCAAGGCGGCCGAAGGGCCGCGGGAGTGCGTAATGGCATCGTCGGGGCTGACCCGGCAGCGCGTTTGCACTTTATCGACCATGGCCCGATTTGCGTCGGACCGTGGCGGATATGTCACACCTTTTCGCGCCCTCGCGTGTTAAGGGTGTGTTCACGTCGGAGCCCGGGGGCTCCGGAATTGGGTCGCGGTAGGCTGCATTAAGGCGCGGTCAGCCGCCATTAGACAGGGGACGGTCATGAAGAAGATCCTTGGAACTGTTGCGGTTCTCGCGCTGGCAATGCCGCTCAGCGCCCAGGCCGCGGATTTGCCGGCCGCCGCGCCGGCCTACAAGGCGCCGGTGATGGCGCCCACGCCGGCCTATAACTGGACCGGCTTCTACATCGGCGCCAGCCTCGGCGGCGAATGGGACAAACTCGACGGCAACTTTGTGGCCTTTCCCGGGTCATGGGAGGTTACGAACTCACGCGGAATGTGGGATGGGCACATCGGGGCGCAGTACCAATGGAGCAGCGTCGTGTTCGGCGTCGAAGGAGACTTCGTCGGCCTGTTCAACCACAACGGCGGCGGTGTTACCTGCGGGCCCCCCACGTGCTTCTTCCCCGGCTCAACCGTGAGCTCAAACCTCGTCGACCACATCTGGACCGTGGGCGGCAAGCTCGGCTGGGCGTTCGGGCCGTGGATGGCCTACGGCAGCGGTGGCTATGCCAGTACGAAAGTTGATCAGTTCCTCTTCAACCCAAACGGCAGTCTCAATGAGTCGTCGCGCACGACGCATAACGGCGCCTACGCTGGCGTTGGCATCGATTGGCAGGTTTGGTCGACGCCCGGCGGTGCTCTCGTCGCCGGCATCGAATACCGCCACTACTGGTTCAATACCGTGACCACGACAGCGACCACCGCCGCCGGTTTTGCCGGCGACAACTGGTCGATCCAGCCGCACGCGGACACGGTCGAGGCCAAGCTGAGCTGGCTGTTCAACTGGGGCGGCCCGGTGGTCGCGCGCTACTGATCCACCAGCCTGAACAAAAGAACGAGCCCCGGGCCGTCGCCCGGGGCTTTTCTTTTGCGCGACGCGCAGCGTAGGGTCGGCCCGCCTGCCAAGGAGGAATCTGCATGCAATCGACTATTGTGACGGCCGGATTCGCGAGCCTCGCGATCCTGGCCGCGGGAGTTTCGTTGACGCGCGCAGAAACGCCGCTCGAGCGCGGCACGTATTTGATGCAAAGCATCGTCGCTTGCGGTAATTGCCACACGCCCAAAGGGCCGCAAGGCGACGTGCCGGGGATGGAGTTCGCCGGCGGCGTCCTGTTTCAGGAGGACGTCTTCACCGCCGTGTCGCCGAACATCACGCCGGATGCGGAAACCGGGATCGGTAAGTACACCGACGCGCAGATCGTCGCGGCGATTCGCGAGGGCAAGCGACCCGACGGCACGATCATCGGTCCGCCCATGCCGATCGCGCTTTATCGCAACATGGCGGACGACGACGTGAATGCGATCGTCGTTTATTTGCGCAGCGTCAAGCCGATCGCCAACAAAGCCGCCAAGTCGCAATACAAAATTCCGCTGCCGCCGTCCTACGGGCCTGCCGTGACAAGCGTTGCGCCGGTCGCGCGCACGGACAAAGTCGCCTACGGCAAGTATCTCGCCGGCCCGCTCGGGCATTGCGTCGAGTGCCACTCGACGCCGGGCGCGAACGCCGTGCCCGATTTCGTCAACCACACCGGCGGGGGCGGTTTGCATTTCAACGGGCCGTGGGGCGTGAGCTACGCGCCCAACATCACGCCGGCGGCGATCGGCAAATACAGCGACGACGACATCAAGAACGCGATCACCAAAGGCGTGCGGCCGGACGGATCGCGCCTGATGCCGCCCATGGCGTATGGCTACTACCGCAACATCGCGCCGGCGGATCTTGACGCCATCGTCGCCTACCTGCGCACCCTCAAGCCGCTGTGACAGGGATCGGGTGGTCAGGCATCGGGGATCAGGGATCGGCATCACGTGAATGACATTGCAGTTAGAAATGATCCCCGATGCCTGAAACCTGATCCCTGGCAACGGAACCTGATCCCTGGCAACGGCGTTGCACAAAAATTGCGGGGGCAGCCGACGGGGGCGTCCGCCCGCGTGAGCTATTCTTGGGTCTCATTCAGCGAGCGTGCACGAGCATGAACCCGCAAGAGTCGCACCCGGATCAAGCCCAGGGCCAGTCGGCCAAGGCCGTCCAGCCCGCATGCCGCGTGCTCGTCGTCGAGGACGAGTTCTTCCTGGCGGTGCAGATCGAGGAATGGCTGCTGGACAACGGGCTCGAGGTGGTCGACGTGGTCCACACCGCCGAGGAGGCGATCGCGGTCGCCGATACGGAGCGGCCCGACCTCGTGATCATGGACATCCGCCTCGCCAGCGAGACGGACGGCATCGCGGCGGCGCTCGAGATTCTGGGCCGCACCGGAATCCGCTGCATTTTTGCCACCGCCTATGCGGACGCGGCGACGCGCGAGCGGGGCGAGAAAGCTCGGCCGCTCGCATGGCTGCGCAAGCCGTTCACGGCGGACGTGCTGCTGGGCGCCATTAAAGGAGCCTTGGAGTCGCGCGACCACTGACGCCCCGAAGGCTAGCCGCCATACCAATTGTTCACGACTGAATCCTATCGTCGCGTCGGCGGGCAAGCCGCCCAACATAAGCCGGCGGGAACGAAGCATGACGGCGCGCACGTCCCTGATCGTCGACCTCGAGGACGCGGTCCGGCGCGGCTCGCCGGCACGCCGCGCCGAGACCTTGCGGCGAATCACCGATTTGTTCCTCGGAGCGGCCGATCGTTTCAGCGCCGAGCAGATTGGGCTTTTCGACGACGTGATGGGGCGCCTGATCGACCGCATCGAAACGCGGGCGCTGGCGGAACTGAGCCGCCGCCTCGGACCGGTTGCGAACGCGCCGGAAGGAGTCGTGCAGCAGCTCGCGCGCAACGACGCGATTGCGGTCGCCGGTCCGGTGCTGGTGCAATCGGCGCGGCTCGGCGAGGCCGACCTGGTCGAGATCGCGGCGTCGAAAAGCCAGGCTCATCTGCTCGCGATCGCGCGGCGGCAGGACCTCGGCGAAAGCATCACCGAAGTGCTGGTCCGCCGCGGCAATCCCTATGTGAAGCGCAACGTGGCGGGAAACCCCGCAGCTGCCTTTTCGGCGGCGACCTACGGCGAACTCGTCGCCAGCGCGCAGGGCGATGACACGCTCGCCGAACGCATGGTGCGGCGCGCCGACATCCCGCCCTCCCAGTTCCGCGCGCTGCTAAATCAGGCAACCGAGCAGGTACGCGCGCGCCTCGTTGCGGCGGCTCCGCCCGAGCGGCACGCCGACATCCGCCAGGTGCTCGATGCGGTCTCGCGGGAAATCGCCGACGGTGCCGCAAAGCCGCGCGATTACGGGCCCGCGATTCGTCAACTGATGCTCGAGTTTCCAAACGGCCGGCCGAGCGAGCGTGACGTGGCACAGTTCGCTGCTACGCGCGACTTCGAGCGGACGGTAGCGGCGCTCTCGCTGGTGGTGGCGGCTCCGGTCGATTTGGTCGAGCGATTGATGACCGTCGCGCGTCCCGAGCCGGTGCTGATCTTGTGCAAGGCGGTGCGCTTCAAGTGGCCCACTGCCCGCGCGTTGCTTCAGTCGCGGCCGATGCCGCGCGTGTCCGCGCAGGCGCTCACCGACGTCTGCGACGACTTCAACCGGTTGTCGCCTGCGAGCGCGCAGCAGATGCTGCGCTATTGGCAGCGCCAGACGAGCGGCTCCTGACGCCTGTATCCTTGACGAAACGGACGCCGATCTCGCCCTGTCCGCGCCACACGACCCGGCAGCGGCGGTGAACTTTCGCCCGCTTGGCGAGCACCAGAATGAACTCCTCCGGCAACTTGCCGAAGACGCCCGGCGTTATGGCAAGACGCGCCCCGCTCGAGGAGACATCGCAGAGGTGGCAGGCGCCGATCCCTTTGCCGTCCTCGGAGCAGATCAGTACGTCACGGCCCAGTGCCTGCCGGGGGCTGGCTCGGCGATCGGCGGTCATGTTCGCAACCTGCGAGTGTTGGTGTCACAACCTTTTCGCAAAAAACCTAACCGAGGGTTACCTTTTACCACTGGCCAAGGCGGCAGGAGGGGGAGGCCCGGCCCAGGAGTGACCATGCCCAAACTCGACCGTGTGCTGGAAACCGCGCTTTACGTCGATGACCTCGATCGCGCCGCGGCCTTCTACGCGGAACTGTTCGATCTTTCATCCCTCTATGCCGACGAGCGGCTGCGCGCGTTTGCGGTCGGCCCCGGCGTGCTGCTGCTGTTCCGGCGCGGCGCTTCGCTGCAAACCATGACCATGCCGGGCGGCACCATCCCGCCGCACGACGGCAGCGGGCCCTTGCACGTCGCCTTCGCGATAGCGGCCGACGAACTCGTGCCCTGGGAAGAGCGGTTGCGCGACCGCGGTATTCCGGTCGAGGGCCGGACCGAGTGGCCGCGCGGCGGCCGCAGCATCTATTTCCGCGATCCCGACGGGCACCTGTTGGAACTCGCGACGCCGGGCCTCTGGCGTATTTATTGACGCCCCGCGCGCTGCAGCCAGCCGAGCGCTGCCGGGAACCAATCGCATGCTGGCGACTTGGCCTAACAATTCGCCGGAGTCCTGCATGCACGAAGCCGAGCAACATCGTCAATTTGTCAAGCGCCTGCACACGCTGATCCATTCCGAGTTGGCGGAGGACGAGCGCGCGGACCTCGCCCGCAGCGCGGTCCTTTGCTACGCCGCTGCGCTCAACGAAGCCGCGGTCGGCGTGCCGCAGGGAGAATTGCGCGAAGGCGCCTACGTCGACCTGCATCTCACCAAGGCGCACAATTGGCTGGTCGCGTGGCGCAGCTTGTCGGATCCGATCGACCCCTCGACCGCGCGGGTGTGCGACACGGCCATGCAGGCGCTCGGCGATCAGCGCCGCCGCCGGCACCCGCGCGCGGCCTGACCACGCCCCGTATTCGCCTGTCGCCGGATGCCGCCCGCCCAAACGGGTGGCTTGACCATTTCCTGCAACCTGTGGATTGTCACATCTGTAAATCTCGCCCGGCCATCCGGGCCCTGGCATACTGAAGCCCCGGGGGCGCCGCCAACGCGCGTCGCAGCCGGGCGGGGGGATTCGGCTCATCCATGCACGTTACTTTTGTCGGTTGCGGGGACGCCTTCGGCAGCGGCGGCCGTCTCAACACCTGCTTTCATGTCCGCGCGGCGCGCACCAGCTTTCTGATCGATTGCGGCGCCTCATCCCTTATCGGGATGAATCGGTTCGGCATCGACCGAAACGCGATCGACACCATCCTGGTCACCCACTTCCACGCCGACCACTTCGGCGGCATCCCCTTCTTCATGCTCGACGCCCAGTTCAAGACCAAGCGGAGCCGCCCGCTGACGATCGCGGGGCCGCCCGGCTTGCGTGATTGGTACCCACGCGCCATGGACACGGCGTTCGCCGGATCGTCCAGAACGCACCAAAAGTTCGAGCTCAATCTGGTCGAGCTGGAGTCGGCCGAGCGCCGTTCGCTCGGCGATATTACGGTGCGACCGGCGCGCGTTCGCCATGCGCCCTCCGAGGGGCCGTTCTTCGCCTATCGCATCGAAGTCGACGGAAAGATCATCGCGTTTTCCGGCGACACCGAGTGGGTGGAGAACCTGGTCGAGATCGGGCGCGAGGCCGACCTGATGATCAGCGAATGTTATTCATTC
>Ga0210408_10001927_pt1 | contig 20887 bp, 16 predicted proteins | sample IncBWH4MmetaG_FD_155471 | JGI IMG/M metagenome (GOLD analysis project Ga0210408, IMG submission 155471) | Forest soil microbial communities from Barre Woods Harvard Forest LTER site, Petersham, Massachusetts, United States - Inc-BW-H-4-M | ecosystem: Environmental > Terrestrial > Soil >...
GCGCAAGCCGACGTAGACGGTGACGGCGCCGAAGAGCAATCCGAACAGCGCGCCGAGCACGACGGCGCGAATGGTGAATTCCTTGAGCGTTTCTTCGGGCGAGATATAGGGGCGAAATTCTCCCGGCGGCGCGGTGGAACTCCACGGACGGTCGGAAGTTGCGGATGGCTTGCTCACACAGACCTCCCTCGCAGCCGGGCGGGCAAGTCCGGCGCGGGGATTATGGACCATTTTGGAGGTAAGACGTTAGAGGTTCGGCGGTGGAGCGCGGGGAGCTGTAATAAGCCAGGCATCGAGAGGAAAAGCGGGTAGGCTCAGGATGACACGGTTCTCTCAGCGATGCGCTGAGATGGGTGGCGCCGCGGTTCGCGGAACTGTTTAGTTGTTCGGTTTGGGAGCGGCTGGTTTCCGATTTTTGTCGGCGATTGCCTCGGAGCGGCGGGGCGCGCTCACGCTGCGGGCGGCTACGGGTTGTAGCGCGGGGGCGACGGGCGTATTGTTGCGGGCTTGCGAAATCGCGAGTGCAAATTGTGGCTTGGCTTTTTGCCCTGGAGCTTTGGCCGATGCGGCGGCGGCCCAGGAGTCGGTGCCGTCAAAGTGATCGGGTGCGACTTCGGATTGAGCGCGAGACTGGGGAGCCAGGACGAGGGCACCGCCCAGGCAGAGCAGGACGATTGGTAACCTATAGAAGCTAAAGGATTTCATGGAGTACCCGCTTTCTTTTTTGCCGAGGCGCGCATTGTCGCGGCTCAGGCCAGTTTCCCGACTAAGGGTTTCCTAATTTGTCGATTCTGGTTGTGACGATGGGATGCGTCGATAGAGCGGGAGTACTACGTGTGTGCGATATGCCAATAACCCTGCGTGATGACGAATTTGGGGCGTGTCGTGGTCGGGAAATGCGAGGGAGAAGAAAAAGAATTAACACAGGGGGCCCCGAGGACGGAGCACTAGAGCTCGGAGACGACCAATGCGGAGAGTTCACGATCAAGAGAGGCGGGAGCGGACACGGTCGCTGAGGGCTTTGCCGTCGACGGTTTTGCCTTCGAGGGCGGCTTTGGCAGCTTTTACTACGGCGCCCATTTGCTTGATGGAAGTGGCGGCGGTTTCAGCGATGGCTTGGGAAACGGCGGCGTCCATTTCGGTGTCGCTTGCGCTAGCGGGGAGATAGGATTCGACGATGGCTAGCTCTTTGGTTTCCTTTTCGGCGAGGTCTTTGCGATTGCCTTTGGTGAATTGCTCGATGGATTCCTTGCGCTGCTTGACGAGCGTTTGCAGGAGCTGGATGGATTCCGGCTCGTCTAGCTTGCGGAGCTTTTCGGTTTCTTTGTAGGTGATGGCGGACTTGACCATGCGGAGGACGCTCAGGCGGAGCTCGTCTTTGGCGCGCATGGCGTCGGTGAGGTCTTTTTGGATTTTTTCGGCGAGAGTCATGCAAATGAATATAACAGAGGCAGAAGAAAAGAATTTAACACAGAGTTCACAGAGGGCACAGAGAGGAGTAAGAGGGAGTAAGATGCGGGGGACATGACGACGCGATATGACGTGGCGGTGATTGGCGCGGGAGTTTTTGGCGTGTGGACCGCTTGGCATTTGGGGCGGCGGGGCCGGCGGGTGCTGCTCGTGGATGCGTATGGGCCGGGGAATGCGCGGGCGAGCTCGTCGGGGGAGTCGCGCATCATTCGCATGGGGTATGGCGCGGATGAGCTGTACACGCGATGGTCGGTGATGTCGCTAGCACAGTGGAAGGAATTTTTTGCGACGGCGGGGGAGCGGCTGTTTCATGAAACGGGAGTTTTGTGGCTGGCGGGGAAGGACGATTCACGAGTGCGGCAGTCTGCAGAGTTGCTGGCGCGATGCGGTGTCGCGTTTGAGGAGTTGAGCAGGAAGGAATTGGAGAAACGCTATCCGCAGATCGGATTGGAAGGAATCACGAAGGGGCTGCTGGAGTTGCACAGTGGGGTGCTGATGGCGCGGCGGGCCGTGGCAGCGGTCGCTGAGGCAGCTCAGCGTCTTGGCGTAGAGTACCGCGTTGGGCAGATTGCGGAGCCGCGAGGCTCGGGAGCGATTTCTGGAGTCACGACGAATTCCGGCGAGCGCATCGAGGCGGACATCTTTGTGTTTGCTTGCGGCGCGTGGCTTGGGAAAATTTTTCCGCAGATTTTGGGGGCGCGTATTTTTCCAAGCCGGCAGGAAGTTTTTTTCTTTGGCGTGCCGGCGGGGGATGCTCGATTTGCGCCGCCGGCGTTGCCAACGTGGTTGTTTCAAGAGGACGAGATTTATGGAATGCCGGATTTGGAGAGCCGCGGGCTGAAGATTGCGGTGGACCGGCATGGCGAGCGCGTCGATCCGGATACGCAATCGCGTTTGGCGAGCGAAGAAGGCGCGGAAGAGGCGCGGCGATTTGTGGAGCAGCGGTTTCCCGCCCTGCGCGGGGCGCCGATTGTGGAGACGCGGGTTTGCCAGTACGAAAATACGTGGAATGGAGATTTCTTGATCGATCGGCATCCGGAGATGGAGAACGTTTGGTTTGCCGGTGGCGGGTCTGGGCATGGGTTCAAGCATGGACCGGCTGTGGGGGCGTATGTGGCGGAGCGGATTTTGGGCGGTGCGGCGGAGGAGGCACGATTTTCGTTGGCGAGCAAGGAGACGGTGCAGAGCAGGGCGGTGTTTTAGAGGAGGTGGACAGGCAGGATTCAGCGCATCCAGCCCACATGCGATGGAGCAGAGGTGGCTGTCCCACCGTCAGGCTTTTTGGGCGCGGCGTCGGGGAGTTAGCGGGGTGGGGTGGCGCTTGGCGCGGCGGGCCTTTTCGAAATAGAGCTGGGCGTCGGCATCGGAGAGAAGTTTTTCGATGCGCTCGCCGTTGCCGTTGTAGATGGCGATGCCGATGCTGGCGGAGAGCTGCGGTTGTTCGAGGTCGCTGGCCATGACGGCGTGGATGCGATTGGCGACGCGCTCGGCTTCTTGGTGCGAAGTTTCCGGCAAAACGAGAGCGAATTCGTCGCCGCCATAGCGCGCGGCAGTGTCGATCGCGCGGCAATGAATGCGCAAAGTGTGCGCGAGGCGATTGAGCGCGTGACTGCCGACGAGATGGCCGTACGTGTCGTTGATTTTCTTGAGGCCATCGAGGTCCAGGAGTAGAACGGCGAAGGGACGGTCGTTGCGATTTGTGCGCTCTGTTTCCGTTTCAAGAACGTCGAGCAGGCGGCGATAGTTAGCCAGGCCGGTAAGCGGGTCGCTGACGGCGAGGTGGCTAACTTGTTCGAACAGGCGCGCATTGTCCAGGAGCGCGCCGCCAAGAGCGACGGCATAGCTGGTGACCGTGAGTGCTTGCGCGAGAACGAAGGGGGAATCGAGCAGGCGCAGGGACTGCGAGGCGGCGAGCTGCGCGCCGAGATTCATCCAGGCGGCGGCATAGATGGTGCGGTCGAAGGCAGAGTCTTCGAGTTGCAGGCGGCGACGATACCAGATTACGGCGACGAGAAAAATTCCGGCGGGCAGGAGTTGCAGCGGGCTGGGGAAAACTGCGCCGGGATGCGGGGAAACTTCCGGAGGAAGGCGGCGCAACGCTGCGGTCATGAGGTATGTCGAGGCCATTACGGTGAGCAGGGCGCCGGCGATCTCGCGGCCAGTGTGGCGCGAACGCGGCAGGAAATGCTCAACGAGCAGCGCGACGACGAAGAGGAGGGCGAGCACGACGCGGCTGACCCACCAAGAAACTGGCGCCCAGCGCAATTCCACCTGGCTTTCCTGCTGGAACTGAAAGAACAATAGGCTAGACGCGGTGAGGATGGTGCCGGAGAGAAGAAATCCAGCGCCGAGGATCAAGGAGATGCGGTCCTGCGTGCCTTGAAAGCGGACGAGGATGACGGCGGCGAAAACGAAGGCCAGCAAGCCGGTGGTGACTTGCAGATAGCCCTGCAAGACGGGGTCGGGTTCGAGTGGCACAACGCGAAGCCACATGGCGAAGAAAAAGAGGACGATGAACCCTGAGACACTCGCCAGGACGGGAGCTACGCGACTGCGGCTGTTAATGAGAAAGAACTCGGCCATAGTTTGTTGTCCTTCTATCTCAGCCGCGTGCCTATCTTATTAGACTCTAATTTGGTTGCCAAAGTTGCGATGGAAAGTAAGAGGGTTTCCATTAAGAGATAACCGCTGTGGAAATGGACTGTCCGGTAGTGCAGCTGGCCAATGGTACAGGTGAAGCGGCAAAATTAGAGGCCGCTAATTTTTTCGTACGTGCTGGGAATTGAAAATTTCGCGGACGCGGGCGAGGGTGTCGATTTCGCCGGCGGGCTTGTCTGGACGCAGGCGCACGATACGCGGGAAGCGGAGGGCGAAGCCGCTTTCGTGGCGGTCGGAGCGCTGAATATTGTTGAAGGCGACTTCGAGGACGATGGTGGGCTCGACGTCCCGCTGGAAGCCGCGGTCTTCGGTGGTGTGCTCCAAAAAATATTGGGTTAGCTCGCGAATCTCGACGTCCGTGAGGCCGGAGTAGGCTTTGCCGATGTTGACGAGGCCGGCGTCGTCTCGCACGGCAAAGGTGTAATCGGAGAGCAGGCCGCGGCGCTTGCCGTGGCCGTACTCTGCGATGGTGACGACGACGTCGAGCGTGGCGAGAGGGCGCTTGAGCTTCATCCAGAATTGGCCGCGTCGGCCGGGGACATAGGGAGACTCAGGCGCTTTGGCCAGCAGGCCTTCGTTACCCCCATCGAGGGCGAGGAGGAAGCGATTCTCGATTTCTTCGACCGTGCGGCAAAGTGCGGCACGGGTGAACTGCAGGGCGGGCTGCTCGGCTTTGGCGAGAAGTCGTTCGAGAAGGACGCGGCGCTCGGCGAGCGGAGTGTCGAGAAGTGTGCGCCCGTCGAGGAGCAGCAGATCGAACGCGACGAAGCTGACGGGAACTTGTGAACTGGTGAACAGGTCGATTTGTTTGCGGCCGAGGCGCTGCTGGAGTTCGGTAAACGGGATGGCGCGGCCGTCGCGCCAGCCGATGATTTCGCCGTCGAGGATGAAATTGCCGGTGATGCTGCGGATCGGCTCCAGGAGCTCGGGGAATTCGGTGACGCGATCGAGGGTACGGGAATAAATTTCAACTTGCGAATCCTGCTTGTGGACTTGTGCGCGGATGCCATCGAACTTGTCTTCGACGAGGGCGCCGTTGGGGAAAGCCGTGACGAGATCGGCGGGAGATTCCGCAGGGCTGGCGAGCATGACGGAGACGGGGCGGAAGAGCTGGAGCGAGACGGAAGAAAGCTGGTTGTTGACCGCGAGGCGAAGGACCTCGGTGATGTCTCCGAGCAGCATGTTGGCGCGTTGGACAGAGGAGAGCGGTTGATCGAAGGCTTTGGCGATAGCTTCTTCCACGAGGCTTTCTTTCAGGCCGATGCGCAGCTCGCCGGTGGCGATTTTGATGAAATATTTGGTTTCCAGGGCGGAGAGGCGCTGGAGCGTGTGCTCCAGGAGGGCTTGCTTCGCGGCGGGACCACGCTGTTGCGCCAGGGATGCAAAGACTTCGGCGATTTGCGGAAGGCTGAACGAAGACCTCACGGCGTGATGGCGCAGGATTTCTTCGGCGCCGGCGCCGAGATCACCATGATGGCGAAGGGTTGGAGCGAGCTCGGCGGGATTCTTCTTTGCGATCTTGGCGACCGCGCGAAGGAGAATCGAGAAGCCGATGGAGAGGACACGCTCTTCACGGCGGGGGAAGACGCGGCCGCATAGGTAGAGGGCGGCGAGGGCGGATTCGTCGACCCGTATAATGCGGAGATAGTTAGCCACCAAGCTAACCATTTCGTTCTTTTTGGAGGTGGCGGCGATGGATTCGCAAAGGTGTGCGAAGCGGAGCATGGCGGTTGGCTAGTATCGCACGGAGGGGACACGAAGCTTTGCCGGATGGAAGTTAGCGCTTGCCTGACAGTGGGGATTCCCACAGAATGACGGCGCTTGAAACGATTCAATAGAGCGCGGCTTATTCGGTCTTGAGCTAAAAGGACGAGCTCTTGGGCATGGAAGCGACAACGGTAACGGCAGCGGCGCCGAGGTTGCGCCGGACGCTTACGCTGTGGGATCTAATCTTGTATGGGATGATCGTGCTGCAGCCGGTTGCTCCGATGTCGGCCTTCGGAGCGCTGAGCGACCGCGGCCGGGGCCATGTGGTAACAGCGATTTTGATTGCCATGGTGGCCATGCTTTTTACGGCCATCAGTTATGGGCGCATGGCGCGAGCGTATCCGAGCGCGGGATCTGCGTTTACCTATGTGGCGCAGGAAATCCATCCGTCGATTGGCTATGTGACGGGCTGGAGCATGGTGATGGATTACATCGTGAATCCATTGATTTGCGTGATCTGGTGCGCGGGGCAGGCGCATGAATTTGCTCCGGCGATTCCAGACTGGGGCTGGAAAATTATTTTTGCCGTGGCGTTTACGCTGCTGAACCTTCGCGGGATTAAGACATCAGCGCGAGTGAACGCGGGGTTGACGGTAGGGATGAGTGCGGTAGTAGTGGTAATTTTCGTGACGGCGATTCGTTACATCTTCGGCCACTCGCACGGCGATCCGCATTTTTTTATCCGGCCCTTCTACGATCCACAAACATTCACGTGGGGCAACCTGTTTGGATGTACTTCGATTGCCGTGCTCTCGTATATCGGCTTTGACGGCATCTCGACACTTTCCGAGGAGGCCGAGAATCCGCGACGTAATATTTTGTTGGCCACGGTGCTCACGTGCGTGGTGATCGGCTTTCTCTCGGCAGCCGAAGTGTACGTGGCGCAGCTGGTGTGGCCGGCGACGGAGGCGTTTCCGAATCCGGACACCGCGTATGTTTGGGCGGCGGCGCGGACGTGGGCGCCGCTGTTTACCATCGTGGGAGTGACGCTTGTGGTGGCGAATTTTGGCTCGGGGATGGGAGCGCACATTGGGGCGGCCCGATTGCTGTACGGGATGGGCAGAAGTAATGCGCTTCCGAGTTCGTTTTTTGGCGCGATTGACCCGAAGCACCAAGTGCCGCGGAACAATGTGATCTTCGTCGGCGCGCTCGCGCTGTTTGGTTCGTTCTTTCTCACCTACGGGCGGGGGATCGAGCTTTTGAATTTCGGGGCGCTGATCGCATTTATGGGCGTCAATGCCGCGGCATTTGTGCGCTATTTCCTGCATGCGGAGCAGAAGAAGGCGTGGAATCTAATCCCCCCGGCGCTGGGATTCGTTATTTGCCTGGCTTTGTGGCTGAGTCTTAGCCGCCCGGCGCAGATCGTTGGGAGCATCTGGATGATTGCGGGAATTGCATTTGGGATTTGGAAGACACGCTGGTTCCGGGAGCCGCTGTCGTTCGAAGTGCCGCCGGAGTAGGGAATGCGTCGGCTGAAGCCGCTGGAGCGTGCTCAAGCGCTCCTCCGGCAAAGGTGCGGTAGACGCTGATCGCAAAGCGGTTGCAAGTCCAGTGAGTCTGGCGGGATGATGTGGGCCAATGAGGAGCTCTCCCGGTGAAGCGGCCTCGCGAGAAAAACGAAGCAGTCACGATGAGAGACGTGGCGACGCAGAGCGGATTTTCGCCTGCGACTGTCTCGATTGTGCTGAACAACGCGCCCTTGGCCAGGTATATCGCGCCTGCAACAAAGAGGCGCATCGAAGAAACCGCCAAGAAACTCGGCTACCGGCCAAACGTGATGGCGCGCTTCCTCCGCAGCAAGCGCAGCCACAGCATGGGCGTGTTGTTCTTCGATATCACCGATCCGTTTTGCACGCTGATCATGCGCGGCGTTGAAAACGCGCTGTATCAAGCTTCTTACCTGGCGATTTTCGCCGACGCGCACAACCAGCGGAACCGCTTCGAACGCTATTTGGAGCTGCTGCTGGAGCGGCACGTCGAAGGATTGATCGTGGTGGCCAACTGGCTTTTTGTCGATATTCACGTGCTCGCCGATCTCAGCAAGAGAAATATTCCTTCCGCGACGATTGGGTGGGAATTGCAGGGCGACTACATCAGCTCCGTGATGGTGGACAACGAGACGGGTGCGCGGCTCGCGCTGGAGCATCTGTACCAGCTCGGCCATCGCAAAATCGCGTTTATCCGCGGGCCGAAGATGTTGATCGACAGCGCGCCGCGTTGGCGTGGGATACAAAAATTCGCGCAGAGCGCGGGCATGGTGATCGATGCTGGGCTGGTTTTGCAATTGCCGGATTCGCTCGATCCCAATTCCAGCTTTGAGAGCGGATATCGCTACACGGAGGAGTTGCTGCAGCAGAAGAAAAAATTCACCGCGGTGATGGCGTTCGACGACCTGACGGCGTTGGGAGCGATCCGCGCGCTGACGAAAGCCGGAGTCAAAGTGCCGGAGCATTGCTCGGTGACCGGATTTGACGACGTGGCGCTGTCGGCGTTGGCGGCGCCTTCGCTGACGACCGTGCGGCAGCCGATGGAAGCGATGGGCGAGTTGGCGGTCAACATTGTGATGGACGGAATTAACGCGGCGCTGGAAAAGCGCGAGTGGAACGTGGTGAATCAAAAGATGAATCCGGAGCTGGTGATTCGCGATTCGACGCGGGCGGTTTCGCTGGCGGGCGCGGATGATTGAGCGCGCGAGATTGCTATAACCTTCCTACCATTCATTCTGTAGATAGGCTCGGTCGAGGTCCTTCGGCTACCCTCGTCGGGTAGCCTCAGGATGACTCGCGGCGCGCGTGCGCGCTTTTAGGGCGCAATCGACGTTATTGTGACGGCGGGAGGAAAACTTCCGACGGGGTCAGAAACTCCACCTTGGGGATTTCCGTCGCGACGCGCACGCGTTCGAACTTGCCTTTCTTGCCTCCACGGTCGGTTACAAACGTCAGGAGGTATTGATTGTTCAGGTGTTCCTGTATTTCGTCAAAGTACGGTCTGAGCGTTACGGGGCGCTCGGAGGACAAATAGTAGGATTCCGCGCCGGTTTCTTCGGAGAGCTTGCTGAGATTTGATTGCGCGTTGAACACGCGGAAAAAGCCTCGGCTGACATGGCCGGCGCCAGGGTAGTAGACCGTCCATAGGTTCACGTTTTCCTTTTGCGCGCGCTCTATAGTCGAATCCAGATCAGGATCTATAGGATCAAAACCGCCTCGGAAATAATCGATCCCTGACGAAATCAGGATGATCGAGGAGCGATGATCGCCCGCGGAAGAGGGCCAACGCTTGAGCCAATCTTGTACGGCAAGATACGGGCTGGAGAATGCCCCCGCGTTGCCGAGCGGAATGCGCAGAGCTTTTGCGGCGAGCGCGTGATCCTGAGTGAAGTCCTGCGCGACCATAGCGGCGCCATTGCGGGAGTAGGCTACGGCGACATAGGCGTTTTGGGGCTGCGCGGCGATGAAGGCCCTCAGATCGCTCCACTGGCTGGCGGCCTCGTAATCGATCGAATCGTCAATCAAAATGGCCAGGTAGAGGTTTTCGCCACGGCGCCAATCCGTGACTTGCACGCGTTCTTTGCCCTCGAAGACCTGCACGTCTTCCTTCTTGATAGGCGGAGGGGAGCCTTTTTTGGCGGCGGCGGTGACCGTGAGGGTGACAGCGTCGGCGGCGTGAACGGGAATAGAGGCGAACGAAGCAAAGGTTAAAGCGAAAGCGGCTAGCAGCAACTGCAGTCTGGGACGAAAGTTGTCTTTCATGAAAATCTCCTTTTCTCTCGCTTAATTAGATGCGCGAACAGAAAAAATCGCATAGCATCTGTGCGCCGAAGCGGCTGAGATCGGGGTTGCACAGATAAGTCTTTTGTATCCTGCCGGATGGCGGCGCGTGGTCATGCTGTGCGAGTGTCAGTATTCTGACATCTTTTGAATAAGCTACGTGGAGAGGACTGCTCAGGTGAAGAGTTATATCGGAGCGATCGACCAGGGCACAACCAGCACGCGCTTTATGGTATTTGACAAGAACGCGCGCATTGTAGCCATGGCGCAGAAAGAGCACGAGCAGATTTTTCCTGGGCCGGGCTGCGTGGAGCACAACGCAGAGGAGATTCTGCGCTGCACTCATGAGGTTATCGCAGCTGCATTGCAACAACGCAGCTTGCAGCCCGCCGACTTGGCGGCCATCGGGATTACCAACCAGCGCGAGACGACTGTAGTCTGGAATCGCAAGACAGGTCGGCCGGTGACAAACGCTCTCGTTTGGCAAGACACGCGGGTTGGCGACGAGGTGGCGCGCTTTGCCAAGGACGGGGGGCAAGACCGCTTCCGCGCGAAGACTGGTCTGCCGCTCAGCACCTACTTCAGCGGGCTGAAGCTGCGTTGGATTCTGGAGAATGTTTCGGGCGCCAGGGAAAAAGCCTCTCATGGCGAGTTGCTGTTTGGGAATATCGATACCTTCCTGGCATGGAATCTAACGGGCGGGCCGGCAAATGGAGCACACGTCACCGACGTGACCAACGCCTCCCGCACGCAGCTGATGAACCTGAAGACGCTCGATTGGGATGACGAGCTGCTCTCGGCGTTTGAGATTCCTCGCGCGATGCTGCCGGAGGTGCGTTCGAGTAGCGAAGTGTATGGCACGGCAAAATTGCCCGCGATAGCGAGGGTGCCGGTTGCAGGAATCCTGGGAGACCAGCAAGCGGCGCTCGTCGGGCAAGCATGCTTTCATCCTGGCGAGGTTAAGAACACGTATGGCACAGGTTGCTTCCTGCTGATGAACACGGGCGAACGCATGGTGCCGTCGAGTTGCGGACTGCTGACTACCGTGGCATACAAGTTTGGCAAGCACGCCGCTTGCTACGCGCTGGAAGGCAGCGTGGCGATTACCGGAGCGCTGGTGCAGTGGCTGCGAGACAACCTCGGAATTATCGCCAAGAGTTCCGACGTCGAGACGCTGGCGCGAAGGGTGGAAGACAACGGCGGCGTCTATTTTGTACCCGCGTTTTCCGGATTGTATGCGCCGTATTGGAAAGAGAGCGCCCGCGGGGTGATCGTCGGGCTGACCCGTTACGCCAACAAAGGCCACCTGGCGCGCGCGGTTCTGGAAGCCACTGCGTTCCAGACGCGAGAACTAGTGGAAGCCATGGAAACGGATGCGCATATTTCGCTGGCTTCGCTGCGCGTGGACGGCGGAATGGTGGCTAACGAGTTGCTAATGCAATTCCAGGCGGACATTCTCAATCGCGAGGTGGTGCGCCCGATGATTCAGGAGACAACCGCGCTCGGCGCCGCCTACGCCGCGGGGCTGGCCGTGGATTTCTTTCCGGGGCTGGAGCAGTTGCGCGCGAATTGGGCCATGGACCGGCAGTGGGTGCCAAGCATGGAAGAGGGGCAGCGCGAACGCTTGTACCGGCAATGGAAAAAAGCCGTGGCGCGCTCGTTCGATTGGATCGATTCATGATCATGCATAAGAGAGGACACAACGGATGACTTCGCCATTCCTGGGAGAATTCCTGGGCACGATGATCTTGATATTGCTGGGAGACGGGGTAGTGGCGGGCGTACTGCTGAAGCGCTCGAAGGGCGAAGGCGGCGGGTGGTTGGTCATCACCGCAGGATGGGCGTTTGCGGTGATGGCGGGCGTGTTCACCGCAGTGGCTTGCGGCAGCAGCGACGCGCACTTGAATCCGGCGGTGACGCTGGGCTTTGCGGTGCGCGCAGGTTCGTTTGGCAAATGCCTGCCGTACATTACGGCCCAGCTTCTTGGCGCGATGGCCGGCGCCGCGCTCGTTTGGCTGCATTATTTGCCGCACTGGAAAGAAACGCCGGACGCGGCCGCGAAGCGGGCGTGTTTTTGCACGACGCCCGCGATACGCAATACTGTGGCCAACCTGATCAGCGAAATCATCGGGACTGCTGTGCTGGTGTTTGTTGTGGGAGCGATTTTTTCCAAGGCCGTCGCGGCCGGCGGACCGGGAGCGCTGGGACCGTACCTGGTGGGGAGCCTGGTTTGGGGAATCGGTCTTTCTTTAGGCGGCACCACCGGTTACGCGATAAATCCGGCGCGCGACCTGGGCCCGCGCGTGGCGCACGCTCTGCTGCCAATCGCCGGCAAAGGCAGCTCAGATTGGAGCTACGCACCCATCCCTGTGATCGGGCCGCTGCTGGGTGGCGCACTGGCCGGTTCGTTGCTGCGGCTACTCGGCGTGTCGTGACGTCTTTCTGAACCGTCCGGGGCATGAGGACACCGAGCCCGGGGGTGAACGGAAGTTCATTCATTTGTGGCAATACAACGACGGCGCGAGGAAAATTGCCCTGCAGTGTTGGGGGAACATTCTTCCGGTGAGCGACGTATCACCGTGCGCTGCTACACGCCACGGAAAGGGTTTCCCATGAAAAAGCTGCTTGCTTTGCGAAGGATCGTCCTGCTCTTGGCTGTGATGGGAGTGCTGGCTGCGCGGGCTGATGCTCAGGTGCCGGGACTGGACAGCATCAAGAACCAGGAAGAACTGGATAAAGCCGTGGCGTCCTTGGACACCGCGCTTTTTGATGCTTATAACCGCTGCGACCTCGAGAAGTTCAGCAGCTTTTTTGTCGACGATGTGGAGTTCTATCACGACCAGGGTGGGGTGACGCTGGGCAGGCAGAACCTGACGGACAGCGTCAAGAAGAATATTTGCGGCAAAGTGAGCCGAGAGCTCGTTCCGGGGACGCTGCAGGTCCACTTCATGAAGGGCTATGGCGCGGTGGAGATGGGTGTGCACCGCTTCCACCACCCGGGGCACGAGGACACCGAGCCTGTGGGTAAAGGGAAGTTCATTCATCTGTGGCAATACAAAGACGGTGCGTGGAAAATTACCCGGGTCATCAGTTACGACCACCACGCGGCGAAGTGAATTGAACGCTTGTCTTCACGACCGGAGCCTGCCTGCGGCAGACAGGCGGCCAGCACTTTCTTCCGCTCGCTTCCTGGAGGGAGGTGTTTCTCGCCTCTCGCCACTCGACTCCTGCGTTAAGATGGCGAGATGGCTCTGGTGTCAGTTACTCGCCTTCGCCTGAGGTCGTGGCGCTTCTTGCCCATGTTTGTGTGGTACGTCTTGCGGTCCGCGCGGCAGGCGGCGCGGGCAGAAGGGAATCTCGCGGCCAAGTTGCTCCGGGAACGGCGCAACACCTTCTGGACCAGCACCATCTGGACCGGCGAGGCAGCCATGAAGGCGTTTATGACTTCGGGCGCCCACGGCAAGGCCATGCGCAAGCTGGCAGAGTGGTGCGACGAAGCGGCGGTGGTCCATTGGATACGGGACAGCGCCGAACTACCAACCTGGCTGGAAGCGTACCAGCGCCTGCAAAAGGATGGCAGGCGGTCGAAGGTGAACCATCCGTCTCCGGGACACCTGGGCTACGAATTTTCCGAGCCGCTAGTCAATCCCCGTGGTGAACTGGCGTTCAAGTAGGCGGGTGTTGCGGGCAGACCCAAATTGCCGCCTTGATCGCTAAGGACGATGGCATTTCTGCTGCTCCTTTTTTTTCATTTTGCGCGCCAACTAGAGATAGAATCCCCGCGACCGCCTTCTTGGGAGCGTCGCATGGGAGATGAGCGTCGCCGAACGCCGCGTTATCCATTTATCGCCACAGCTGAGGTGGTGGACCAATCCACGCAGGCCAAAATCTCCACGCGCGTGACTGAGCTCAGTCTCAACGGCTGCTATCTGGACATGCCCAATCCCCTCCCGAAGGACACGCAGATCAGCATCAAGATTTATAGCGAGAGTAAATTCTTTGAATCGATCGGAATCATTGTCTATTCGCAAGCCAATCTCGGCGTCGGCGTGAACTTCCGCGAGACCCGCCCGCAATTCCTCACCGTGTTGAAACAATGGCTCCTCGCTGCAGCCGTCGCCAAATACGGCACTAAGAAATGATTTGGACTGCAGCGTACTTGCCGCGGTAATAGACAGGGAGAGAGGAAAATGAGCATTCGCAAAGGAGTTAGACTCGCGCTGCTGGTTGGTTTTGCTGTCGTAATTCTTGCGTCGACCGCGACCTCCAACGACCGTGAGGAGGCTGCTCTGCGGGCGCTCGTTCCCAAGATCGTCGCTGCGTGGGGCACCATGGACATCTCCAAAGTCGCGCCCTATTACGCAGCGGACGCGGATTTCGCGTATTTCGATATCGTCCCGCTTAAATACAACAACTGGAAGGAATATAGCGAGGGCGCTCAAAAATATTTGTTCGATCCTAACCGAAGCATCAGCGCCAAACTCAACGAGGATCTCGCCGTGCACCGCCGCGGCTCGCTCGCTTGGGCAACGTTCACGCTGGCCATTGATCTCGTTAGCAAAGAGGGCTCCAGCTCGCACCTCAATGCGCGCTGGACCATGGTGCTGGAGAAGCGCGCAAAAGGGTGGATCGTCGTGCACGAGCACGTTTCCGTGCCTCTAGGCGGCTCCTGATCCCCTGGTGTGAGAGAGCCAATGTCATGGGCTCAACGCGTTCAGCGCAAAGGTCTTTCAGGCCTCACTGCGGAGCGCAATAGGTCTGCGAGGTGCATTGCGTTCCGGCCCGTGCTTTGCCGGATCTGCTCGCGGCAACTGAACCCGTCTGCCACGACGATGGTTTCTTGTGTCGCGCTTCGGACCGCCGGCAGCAATACGCGCTCGCCGACCGCTTGCGCGACCGCGAACTTGTCTCGTTCAAATCCGAATGGTCCGGCCATTCCACAGCAGCCCGCATCCGGACATTCCAGCTCCACTCCCATGCGCCGCAACAACGATTCCTCGTCGTTCATTTTCATTAGCGCTTTGTGGTGACAATGCGCGTGCAGAAGAATCTTTGCGGACAGCTTGGGAGGTTCGTACCCGGGTGCGTGCTTCGCCAGAAATTCGCTCAGCAAAAATACTTGCTGTCGCAAACGGCTCGCCCGAGCGTCGTGCGGAAACAAGTTGCGCAACTCATCTCGAAACACGGAAGCACAGCTCGGCTCGAGCACAACAATCGGCAGCCCGGCGTCAATCTCCGCGCCCAGGACATCCATGATTTTTTTCAAGTACCGCTTGGCCTCTGTGAGCATTCCGAAGTCATACAGAGGTCGGCCGCAACACAAAACTTCTGGCGTGCATTTCACCGTGAAGCCGGCGTGCTCCAGAACTTCGAGAGCGGCGCGGCTCGTCTCTGGATGAAAATAATTGTTGAAGGTGTCGATCCACAGCAGCACTTCCTGCTTTTCCGATCCGGGCGTTTTCGAAAACAGTGCGGGCCGGTCCCGCTGCGCCCGTTGCCGAAAATCAAGGCGGGCAAATCGGGGCAGTTGACGCTGTGGCGCGAGCCCCAAAATCAATCCGAGCAAATGCCGAAATCCCGGCGCATGGCTGAAAAAGTTTGCAATTCGCGGTGCCAGCGATGCCCATCGCGCCCATCGATCGATCATCCCAAAAAGATATGCCCGCAACGGCCGCTGCTTGCGTTCGTAGTAGTGCGAAAGGAATTCGGCTTTGTAGGTCGCAACGTCAACGTTCGCGGGGCATTCCGATTTGCAAGCTTTGCACGAAAGGCATAAATCGAGAGACTTCTTGACGTGTTCGTCGTTCCAGCCGCCGCGCAGCACTTCGCCTTGCAGCAGCTCAAAGAGCATGTGCGCGCGGCCGCGCGTGCTGTGCTCTTCTTCCCGCGTGGCCATGTAGCTTGGGCACATTGTGCCGCCGTCAGTCTTCCGGCAGGCGCCGATCCCGATGCATCGCAGCGTGGCTTTCGCCATTGAGCCGTCATCGTCGGGAAATTGGAAATGCGTCCCCCGTTCCTGAGGGCGATAGTCCGCGCCGAGCCGCAAATTCTCGGTCGGCAGATACGCATTCACCACTTTGTGCGGATTAAGTTTGTTGTCCGGGTCCCAGGCGAGCTTGAATTTTCCGAAAGCCTGCACCAACTCCGGTCCAAACATTTTTGGAAGTAGCGCCGCTCGCGACTGCCCGTCGCCGTGTTCGCCGGAAAGCGAGCCGCCATACGCAACCACCAAGTCCGCCGCGCGCTCGATGAACTCGCTGTAGTGACGGATGCCTGTTTCGCTTTCCAGATCAAACGTGACGCGCATGTGCACGCAGCCGTGGCCGAAATGTCCGTAGAAGGCGCCCCGATAGTGGTATTCGTTCATCAGGCTGCGAATATCGCGCAAATAGCCGCCCAATTTATCAGGCGCCACTGCCGAATCGTCCCAGCCTTCCCATTCCGCCGGCGCGCCGGGAGCAAACGCGGCCGCGCGCGGGCCCGCTTCGCGGATCTGCCACACAGCTTTCGCTTCCGCGGCCGAATACAAGCGTATGCTGGGCGGCGCGCTGACATTTTTCAGCCGCTCCAGCAGTCGCAGCGCCGCGTCGCTTGCTTCCCGCGCGTCATCCGCACCGAATTCCACAAGCAAGAACCCGCCGGCGGGGGGCAGCAGTTCGAGATTCGGCGCTCCTTTCCTGCGGAGGCCGTCGACGATGCTTCTTTCAAAGCCTTCGAGACCAATCGGTCCGAATTCCAGAATCTCCGGAACATGATCGGCGGCGTGAAACGCGTCCTCATACCCCAACCCGATCAGGGCGCGGTGCTGCGGGCTGTGCATCAGTTTCACTTTTGCTTCCAGCACGATTGCGCAGGTTCCTTCCGTGCCGACGAGTGCCCGCGCCATGTTAAATCCGTTCTCCGCGAGCAAATCGTCGAGGTTATATCCGGATACGCGTCTAGGAATCTTCGGAAAACGCGCTCGGATCAGATCCGCGTGCTCGTCTCGAATTCTTCGCAGCGTGCTGTAAATCTCTCCGCGCCTTCCGCCCTGCGCGATAATTGCTCCTAGCTCGCTTTCGCTCGTCGCGCCCACGGTCATCTGCGAACCGTCGTAGAGCAAAATGCGAAGTTCTTCAACGTTGTCGACGGTTTTTCCGCCAAGGAGCGAGTGCGCGCCGCAGGAATTGTTTCCAATCATCCCGCCGATCGTGCAGCGGTTGTGCGAGGAGGGGTCCGGAGCAAAAGTGAGCTGGTGGGCCTCCGCGCGGTTGCGCAGTGCATCCAGAACCACGCCAGGCTGCACGCGGGCGAACTTCTGTGCCGTGTCCATCTCTAAAATGCGGTTCATGTACTTGGTGAAATCGAGCACCACCGCCACGTTGCAGCACTGTCCGGCCAGACTGGTGCCTGCGCCGCGCGGCAGGACCGGTGCACCGAACTTGCGGCAGGCGGCCACTGCCGCAACCACGTCTTCCTCATCGCGCGGCAGCACCAAGCCGATGGGAATCTGGCGGTAATTTGACCCGTCCGTCGCGTACAACGCACGGCTTCCGCGATCGAAGCGAACTTCGCCCTTCACCTCGCGTCTCAACTCTTTCGCGAGGTCTTCCGCGGCTGCGAATGTATCGACGGGTTTTCCGTGCGAACTAAGGGGCAGTGGCAGGCGTTGATTCAAGGCCTGCTTACTTTAGAACAACTCGCCGAGGCGTGGCGAATCGATTCGTCTAATGGCCCGCCATTCCATCGTCGCGCCGGGCGTCGGCAGATGTTCGGAGAGCTAAGGTTTCAACGCGTCTCCGTCGCTTGTTTCACAATCAGCGCGGGGATTTCCTGCTGCTTCACCAAGTCGTCGTACGACTTCACGTCCGTGGAAACGATGGCCTTCCATTTCGTCAATTGTTCATCAACCGCTTTGCTAAGCAGATCGAACACTTCATAGGACTGCTTGGTTGGTGCGGTATCGGCGCTGGCGACCACGCCGCCCAACGCGGCCAGATGGTTGTTCAGGCGGACTGGGAAATTCAAAACGTCCTGTCCGCTCTTGGCCTTGGTTTGGATCAGCGCTTCCTCCACCTCCGTCATTTTCTTGTCCAGCGATTTGCCGGCGTCGGCAATCGGTTTCCCTCGCGGGTCGTTTTTCAGCCGCTTGTTGATGGCGCTCATTTGTTCGCGCAAATCGCGGATCTGGTTGATGACGTCATCGGTCTCGGTGACCTTGTCGCGAATTTTAATCAAGAGCGCGAACTGCTTTTCCAGGTCGGCCTGCGTCACGGCCAGACGCGAATCGGGTTTGATCTCCAGAGGCGCGGTATAGCTCTTGCCCAGCACCGTGAGCTTCACTTGGTATTTTCCGGGAAGCGCCCGCGGCCCGCTGGTGCCGCCGCCCCACAGAGGCGCGTGCGGCACTTTGCTGGCGCCTTCGTAATCGAGATCCCAAATGAAACGGTTCAGTCCGGCCTCGGCGGAAAGAGTACCGGCATTACGATCGGGTGCGCCGAAGCCTTCATCCTGCTCGCTCTCTTCTTCTTTCTTGGGAAAGTGGCGAATCACTTTGCCAGACGCATCGAGAATGTCGAGCGTAATTTTGGGAGCTTCGCTTTCGGATGCTTTCGAATCGCCATCTTTCTTCTCGGATTCTTTCTTGTCGGCGTCCGGCTTCTTCAGCGAAGTTTTTAGCCAGTAGTCGATCACCGCGCCAGCCGGGGGATTCTTGCCGGTATTGGCGCCGCCTCGGAAGAAAGAGCCGTGGAACACCGTGTGATTTGCCGCGGCAGGAGTGAACAGATACGCGGGATCCTGAGCGACAGCGTCGCTGTACTGCTCAAGCGGCGTGATGTCATCCAGCACCCAGAAGCTGCGGCCGTGTGTAGCGACAATCAAGTCGTTGTTCTTCACCACCAGGTCGTTCACCGGTGAGAGCGGCAGATTCAACTGCAGCGGCTGCCATTGCTCGCCATCGTTAAAGGAAACGAACACGCCCGCCTCCGTGCCAGCGAAGAGCAAACCAGCACGCCTGGGATCGACGCGCACGGCGTGGACATAGGCATTCGCGGGAAGGCCATTCCCAATCTGGCTCCAAGTTTTACCGAAGTCCGTGGTTTTGAAAATGTATGGCGCGAAGTCGTCCAATTTATGCCGTTCGACGGCCACGTATGCGGTGCCCGCATCCTTTGACGAAACTTCGATCATGCTGACTGTGCCCCATTCCGGCATCGCCTTAGGGGTGATGTTCTCCCAGTGTTGGCCGCCGTCGCGGGTGAGTTGCATCAAACCATCATCGGTGCCCACCCAGATCAAATCCTTTTGCGCAGGGGATTCCACAACGGAAAAGATCGTGTCGTACACTTCGACACCGGTGTTGTCTTTCGTGATCGGGCCGCCGGAGGCTTGCTGCTTTTGCTTATCGTTGCGAGTCAGGTCGGGACTGATGCTGCTCCAGCTCATCCCGGCATCGGTAGTCTTGAACAGCACTTCACCGGCGAAGTAGAGAGTCTTAGGGTCGTGCGGCGAAAACACAATCGGCTCGGTCCACTGGAAGCGGTGCTTCACATCCGCCGCCGCCCAGCCGATGGGATTCACGGGCCAAGGGTTCACGGACTGAGTTTCTCCGGTGCGGTGATCGTAGCGGGTGATTTCGCCGCCGTAGGACCCGGCATACACGATTTGGGGGTCAGTGGGATCGGGAGCGATGTAGCCGCTCTCGCCGCCCCCGACGTCGTACCAATCTGGTCGGTCGATTGCGCCATTGGCGCTCGCGCTGGCGATGCCCACGGTGGAGTTGTCCTGCTGCGCGCCGTAAATGTAATAAGGAAAGCGATTGTCGGTGGTGACGTGATAAAACTGCGCGGTGGGCTGGTTGTAAACGCTGGTCCAGCTTTGCGCGCCGTCGGTAGAAATGGTGGCGCCGCCGTCGTTGCCGTTGATGAGCCGCTTCGGGTTTGTAGGATCGATCCACAGGCCGTGGTTGTCGCCGTGCGGCACGCGCACAGAATTAAAAGTTTTGCCGCCGTCGTTCGAACGATAGACCCCGGTATTGAGAATGTAGACGGTGTCGGCGGATCTGGGGTCGGCAAAGATGTGCGAGTAATACCAAGCACGCTGGCGGAAGCGGTGATCGTCGGTGAGAAGCTGCCAGTTCTCGCCGCCGTCATCGGAGCGGTAGATGCCGCCTTTCTCCGCTTCCACGACCGCCCAGACGCGGTTCGGGTTTGCTCCGGAAACGGTTACGCCGATGCGCCCCAAAACTGTTTCGGGCAGGCCATGTGCTTTGATTTCTTTCCAGGTCGTGCCGCCATCCGCGGAGCGGTACAGGCCACTCCCGGGACCGCCGCTATCCATGTTCCAGGGAGTGCGCCGCGCCTGCCAGAGAGCCGCGAACAAAATATTGGAATTGCTGGGATCGAAGGTGATGTCGATCGCGCCGGTTTTCCCATCCTTATATAGGACCTTTTCCCAGTTCTTTCCGCCGTCGCGAGTGCGGAAGACGCCCCGCTCTTCGTTATCGCCGAAGGGATGTCCCAAAGCGGCGACGAACGCGATGTCCGGATTTTTCGGGTTGACGATCAAGCGGCCGATGGCACGCGTGTCGGCAAGCCCGGCAAACTTCCAGGTCTTGCCGGCGTCGATGGATTTGTATACTCCGTTTCCGCCGACGATGTTGCCGCGGATGCAAGCCTCTCCAGTGCCAACATAAATGATGTTGGGATCGGATTCAGAGACCGCAATCGCGCCGATGGAAGGCGAAGCGTCCTTCTGCTTGTCAAAGAGAGGCTTCCAATTGAGGCCGCCATCCGTGGTCTTCCACACGCCGCCTGCCACGCCGCCAAAATAATAGGTGTTGTCCTGGCCGACGACGCCGGAAACGGCGAGAACGCGCCCGCCGCGAAACGGCCCGACGAGGCGATAGGTGAGCGCCTTCCACGGGCCCTTGTCTTCTTCATCGTCCTTCTGGGCGGCCGAGGGCGCCACAGGCGCGGGCTGTGAACTCTCTTGCTTTTTCGCTGCTCCGCCTTCGGCGGATTTCTTCGGCTTTTGTTTCTGCGCAAATGCAGGTGTGGCCAGCAAAGTCAGTAGGGCTAAAAGCGCAATCGTTCGCAACGTTTTCCTCCACAGGGCGTTAGCCGGGTTGGAATCCTAAACGCTCGCGGCAAACAAGCAAAGTGAAAATATCGGCGCCGCGCCACCGGGCTTTCTTGATTCGCCGTGCAAAACTTGGTTCTGCATGAAGAAGCCGGTTATTCCGG
>Ga0210408_10001929_pt1 | contig 20874 bp, 16 predicted proteins | sample IncBWH4MmetaG_FD_155471 | JGI IMG/M metagenome (GOLD analysis project Ga0210408, IMG submission 155471) | Forest soil microbial communities from Barre Woods Harvard Forest LTER site, Petersham, Massachusetts, United States - Inc-BW-H-4-M | ecosystem: Environmental > Terrestrial > Soil >...
GGTTGCCGGGCTTGAACTCGTCCTCGAACGGGCGCGCATGGTTGAGCAGCGCTTCGGAGCGCACGTCGTGCACGGTGTCGGCAACGTCCCAGAACCACAGATCGGCCTCGGGCAAAGCCTGATGCAGCGCCTGCGCCGATGCCACCGACACCAGACGCTCGGTATTCGTGCCCCCGAAAAAAATGGTGATCCGCATCAGTTTCGCTCTTTCGTCATCTTTCTCCGTATCACTTCGAGATTCTCCGATGTGCAATTGCACATCGTAGTTCGCCGCTTCGCGGCGCCCCGGAATGACGACTATGCTGGAATCCCGATCCGCTTGATTTCCCAGTGTAGCTCAATTCCGGAATTTTCCCTCACCCGCGCCCGAACGGTCTCGCCCAGCGCTTCGATATCATGACCGGTGGCGTTGCCGGTATTGATCAGAAAATTGCAGTGCATTTCGGAGACCTGCGCGCCGCCGAGCTTGAGGCCGCGGCAGCCGGCCGCGTCGATCAGCTTCCAGGCGCTGTTATCAGGCGGGTTCTTGAACGTCGAGCCGCCGGTCTTTTCGCGAATCGGCTGCGCGGTCTCGCGATGGTTTTGCACCTCGTCCATCCGCCTGCGAATCGCCTCCCTCGTGGCGGCTACCCCGCGAAAGCGCGCCGCGGTGAAGATGACGGAAGCATCGACGCCAGCGTTGCGGTAGACGAACTTCATATCGGCATTGGAGAATTTGTGCTTCTTGCCGTCGCGGCCGATTCCGCTCGCTTCGATCAGGACGTCCTTGGTCTCGGCGCCATTGGCGCCGGCATTCATGCGCAACGCGCCGCCGATGGTGCCGGGAATGCCGAACAGGAATTCCATGCCGCTGATATTCGCTGCCGCCGCGGTCTCGGCGACGCGCTTGTCGAGCGCGGCGGCGCCGGCGCTGACAATGTCGGCTTCCGCGCTGGTTTCGCCGAACGCACGCGGCGACAGGCGGATCACCACGCCCGGCATGCCGCCATCGCGCACGATCAGATTGGAGCCTACACCGACGACATAGACCGGCAATTCGCCCGACAAGTGCGCAAGGAAATAGGCGAGATCGTCTTCGTCAGCGGGCGTAAAAAACACCTGCGCCGGGCCGCCGACGCGAAACCAGGTCAGCTCCGCCAGCGACTGGTTGGCGAGTAGCCGCCCGCGCAAGTGCGGCATCGCGGCTTTGAGGTTTGGCGTGATGTCGGGGAAGGCTGCCACTCTATCCCAGCGCCTTCAATTCGCCCGGCAGCGTGTAGGCCCATTGCGTGATGTTGCCGGCGCCGAGGCAGACCACCAGATCGCCGCGGCCGGCGAGGCCCTTGATCAGCCCAGCAAGATCGGAGGATTTTTGCAGCGGGATCACCTCGCGATGGCCGTGCGCGCGCAAGCCGAGCACGAAGTTGTCGCGGTCGATGCCCGGAATTGGCGCCTCGCCGGCCGGATAGACGTCGGCCACGACGACCGCGTCGGCATCGTTGAAACAAGTGCAGAATTCCTCAAACAGCGATTGCAGGCGGGTATAGCGATGCGGCTGCACCACAGCGATGATCTTGCCGTTGGTGGATTCTCGCGCCGCCCTCAGCACCGCCGATATCTCGACGGGGTGGTGACCGTAATCGTCGATCACGGTGACGCCGTTTGCCTCGCCGGTCCGGGTGAAGCGCCGCTTGACGCCGCCGAAGCCCGCGATCGCCTTGCGGATCGCGTCGTCGGAAAGCCCGAGCTCATGCGCGACCGCGATCGCCGCGGTGGCGTTGAGCGCGTTGTGCCGTCCCGCCATCGGCAGCATCAGACCCGCGATCTCATGCGCGACGTCGGTCTTGCGATCGCGGAAGGTGACCTTGAAGCTCGAGCCGCCACCCATCGGCACCAGATCTACCAGCCGGGCATCGGCCTGCGGGTTTTCGCCATAGGTGACGATGCGGCGATCCTCGATCTTGCCGACAATGGACTGTACCACCGGATGGTCGATGCACATCACCGCAAAACCGTAGAACGGCACGTTCTCGACGAAGTTGCGGAACGCGTCCTGCACCGCCTCGAAGGTCTTGAAATGATCGAGATGTTCGGGATCGACATTGGTGACGACAGCGACATCGGCCGGCAGCTTCAGGAAGGTGCCGTCGCTCTCGTCGGCCTCGACCACCATCCAGTCGCCGGCCCCTAACCGCGCATTGGTGCCGTAGGCGTTGATGATGCCGCCATTGATCACGGTCGGATCGAGATCGCCGGCATCGAGCAGGGCTGCCACCATCGAGGTGGTGGTGGTCTTGCCATGGGTGCCCGAGATTGCGACGCAGCTTTTCAGCCGCATCAATTCCGCCAGCATTTCGGCGCGGCGCACCACCGGAATCCGCTGCGCGCGCGCCGCCAACAATTCGGGATTGTCGCGCTTGATCGCGGTCGAGACCACGACCACGTCGGCGCCGGCAACGTTTTCGGCCTTGTGGCCGACGCCGATCTTGATGCCCTTGTCGCGCAAACGGCTGACATTGGCGCTCTCGGAAACATCCGAGCCCTGCACAATGTAGCCGAGATTGCTCAAGACCTCGGCGATGCCGCTCATGCCGATACCGCCGATCCCGACGAAGTGGATGGGTCCGATCTCGCGCGGCAGTCTCATGAAGCTGTTCCCGTCATGGAGCGTATTGGATGCCTTGCTTCGGCACGCCGTGACAAGGGCTTTTTCCGTCATTCCAGGGCGCGAGTAAGACGAGCGAACTATGATGTGCAACTGCACATCTGAGAATCTCGAGATTCCGGATCAGCCCGCGGAGCCTGTCATCGGGCCGCGCTTCGCGCGGACCCGTTGGCGGCCTGTCCGGAATGACTGGCGTCAGATTCCAGCGACCTTCACGACCAGATCGGCCAGCCGCTCGGCCGCATCGAGCCGGCCGACGGTGCGGGCATTGGCCGCCATCGCGGCGAGATGCGCGGGCTCGGCGGCGAGGCTTGAGATTTCCGCGGCCAGCCGGTCGGCCGTGAATTCGGCTTGCGCAATCCGCAAGGCGCCCTTCGCCTGCGCCAGTACGCCGGCATTGGCGAACTGATCCTGGTCGATGGAGCCGGGCAGCGGCACCAGGATCGAGGGCCGGCCGATAGCAGCGAGTTCCGCCACCGTGCCGGCGCCGGAGCGCGAAACCACCAGATGGTTCGACGCCAACCGCGCCGGCAGGTCGGAGAAGAATGGTGCCAGCTCGGCGTTGATCTTGAGCCGATCATAGACCGCGCGGACGCGCGTCATGTCCTCCTCGCGCACTTGCTGGGTGAGGATCAACCGGCGCCACAGCGCAGGTTCAAGCCGCTCGATCGCGCCCGGCACGATGTCGCTCATCACCCGCGCGCCCTGGCTGCCGCCGACCACGAGCAGCCGAAACGGCTCGGTGGTTTCCGGTGACACATAATTCACCGCGGCAGCTGCGAGGATCGCCGGCCGCATCGGCGTGCCGACGGTCACCGTCTTTTCCGCGAGTGCCGGATCGCGGTCGAGCACGCCGGGCAGCGAGGTCGCAATCGCGCTGACATGGCGCGACAGCAAGCGATTGGCGCGCCCGAGCACCGCGTTGGCATCGTGAATGACACCGGGCACGCCGAGCAACCGCGCCGCCATCAAGGGCGGCACGGTCGGATAGCCGCCGAAGCCGACGACGGCCGCAGGCTTCAAGCGGCGGATCAGGTTGAGCGCAACCGCAGTGCCGGCGACAAGCTTGATGCCGGTCGTGGCGAGCGACCATGGCAAGCGGCCGCGCACGGTTTCGCTCGGCACCACGTCGATCATGTCCTTGGAGAACAGCCCGCTATAGCGCAGCGCGCGCGCATCGGTCGCAAGACGAACGCGCAAGCCGCGCTTGATCAGCTCGACGCCGAGCGCCTCGGCGGGGAACAGGTGTCCGCCGGTGCCGCCCGCGGCCAGCAGAATCAAGGGCGAAGAGTCCATTGCAGAGCCGTCATTGCGAGCGAAGCGAAGCAATCCAATGGCAGTAGAACAAAGTGCTGGATTGCTTCGTCACTTCGTTTCCTCGCAATGACGAAAAGCCCTTCTTTGCGGTCAGGTCAAGCGTAACCGCGCAGCGTGCTGCCGTCGCCCAACGATTCCATCTCGGTGCGTGGCCTGAGCCGCGTCAGCGCCAGCATCATGCCGATGCCGTAAGCGAGCGAGACGATCGACGAGCCGCCATAGGAGATGAATGGCAGCGTCATGCCCTTGGCCGGCATCAGTTGCAGATTGACCGACATGTTGATCGCGGCCTGCACACCGAACAGGATCGCAAGCCCCGATGCGGCAAACCGCGCGAACATGTCTTCGGTGGCGTAGGCGCGCGACAGCGCGCGAATCACGATGAAGGCAAACAGCGCGACCAGCGCCAGGCAAAGGATGATGCCGAATTCTTCCGCCGCGACCGCGAACACGAAGTCGGTGTGGCTGTCCGGCAGGCTGCGTTTTGCAATTCCTTCGCCGGGTCCAAGCCCAAACCAGCCGCCGTTCCAAAAGGCTTCCATCGCGGTGTCGACCTGGAAGGTGTCGCCGGAGGCCGGGTTCATGAAGCGCTTGATGCGTCCGGCGACGTGCGGCACCAAAAGATAAGCGCCGAACAGTCCGGCGCCCGCGGCGCCCGCCAGCCCCACCGCCCAGATCATGCGCATGCCGGCAATGAAGAACAGCGCGCCCCACACCAACAGGATCAGCATGGTCTGGCCGAAATCCGGCTCCATCACCAACAGCGATACCAGCGTCATCAACAGCATCAACGCCATCGAAGTCGCCGGCATTTCCGGGCGCTTCGTTGATTCCGCAAACAGCCACGCCGCCATCACGACAAAGGCGGGTTTGGCCGATTCGGAGGCCTGGATGTTGACGCCGATCAGGGTGATCCAGCGCCGCGAGCCCTTCACCTCTGGACCGATCAACAACGTCGCCACGATCAGCGCAATCGAGATCGCGAACACGATCAGCGCGCTGCGCCGGATCTGGCGCGGCGACATAAAGGACACGCCGACCAGCACGATGAAGGACGGCAGCAGGAACAGCACATGGCGATTGAAGAAATGGAAGGGGTCGAGACCGATCCGGGTCGCCACCGGCGGGCTCGCCGCGAGCGAAAGAATGATCCCCGCCAGCATCAGGGCAATGATCGCCCCGAGCAGCAGCTTGTCCACGGTCCACCACCAATCGGAAAGCGGGTTGCGTTCTTCACGGGAGAGCATGGGCATTCCCAACCAACAGGGGTGTCTGCCATTGGTCGCCCATGAGGGTTTCTGAAGGGTTAACAGACGGTCGTCATACCCGCGAAAGCGGGTATCCAGTACGCCGCGGCCTCTCGATTGATCGCTGGCGCCTCTGGAATACTGGATCATCCGCTTTCGCGGATGATGACAGCGCGTAGGATGGGTGGAGCGAAGCGATACCCATCATTGCGGCTTGCAGGCGATGGGTTTCGCGAAGGGCTCAACCCGTCCTACGGGACCTCCTCACACCACCGGCTTGACGCCGGGCAGCGCGGTGACGAGGTCGCGGAACTTGGCGCCGCGGATTTCGAAATTGCGATACTGGTCGAACGAGGCGCAGGCCGGCGACAGCAGCACCACCGGATCGACGAGCCCTGACGCTTCGGCGTCGCGCGCGGCGTTCGCCACCGCGACATCGAGGGTTTCCGAAATCTCGTGCGGAACGCGATCGCCGAGGGTCGCGGCAAATTCCTGCGCGGCTTCCCCGATCAGATAGGCCTTGCGGATGCGCGGGAAATAGCCAGCAAGCCCGGCGATGCCGCCGAGTTTTGGTTTGCCGCCGGCGATCCAGAAGATGTCGGAGAAGGACGACAGCGCGTGCGCCGCCGCATCGGCATTGGTGCCCTTGGAGTCGTTGACGAACAGCACGTTGCCGCGCCTGCCGACCTGCTCCATGCGATGCGCGAGGCCGGGAAAGCTGCGCAAGCCGTTTTGCAAGACATCGATGTCGATACCCATCGCCAGCGCGCAGGCCGAGGCGCAGGCCGCGTTCTGCGCGTTGTGCAGGCCGCGCAGCGAACCGATGCCACCAAGCTTCGCGATCTCGCTGCGCGCGCCGCCGGAGGCGCGCACGATGGTTTCGCGCTCGAGATAGATGCCGTCGGGCAAGGGATTCCTCACGGAGATGCGGACCACGCGCGTGCCGGCGCGATCGATGCGATCGGCGATGTTGCGGCTAAAACCGTCGTCGACGCCCACGATCGCGGTGCCCTGCGGCTGCACGCCGGCGACCAGCCGCTCCTTCACCGCAGCGTAATGCGCAAGCGTGCCGTGGCGATCGATATGATCTTCGCTGATGTTGAGCAGGATGCCGGTGCTCGGATCGAGCGAGGGCGCAAGATCGATCTGGTAGGACGACATCTCGATGACGTGAACCCGCCCCATGCGCGGCGGCCGAAGCGACAGGATCGCGGTGCCGATATTGCCGCCCATCTGGCTGTCGTAACCCGCAAAGCGCATCAAATGCGCGATCAGCGCGGTGGTGGTGGATTTGCCGTTGGTGCCGGTGATGGCGACGAACGGCGCCTCCGGGGCATGGCGCCGCCGCTCGCGGCAGAACAGTTCGATGTCGCCGATCACCTCGATCCCGGCCTGCCGCGCCATCAGCACGCTCCAGTGCGGGTTCGGGTGGGTCAACGGTGCGCCGGGCGTCAAGATCAGCGCGGCGAGATTCGTCCAGGACACAGTGCGCAGATCCGCAGTGATGAAACCGGCCCGGGCCGCGTTGGCAAGGTTGTCTGCATCATCGTCGCCCGCAATCACTTTCGCCCCGCCCGCCTTCAGCGCATGGCAGCTCGCGAGCCCCGAGCCGCCGAGGCCGAACACCGCAACCCTCTTGCCCGCGAAGGAAGTGACCGGGATCATATTTTTTTCACCGTCATTCCGGGGCGACGCAAAGCGTCGAACCCGGAATCTCGAGATTCTCCGATGCGCAATTGCGCATCGTAGTTCGTGCTTCGCACGCCCCGAAATGACGCCCGTGTGGATACAACGCGATCATCGCAGTTTCAGCGTGGCGAGGCCGGCGAGCGCCAACATCACCGAGATGATCCAGAACCGGATCACGATCTGCGGCTCGGTCCAGCCCAGTTGCTCGAAATGATGATGCAGCGGCGCCATTTTGAAAATGCGTTTTCCGGTGAGCTTGAACGAGGCCACCTGCACGATCACCGAAACCGCTTCCAGCACGAACAGCCCGCCGATCACCGCCAGCACGATCTCGTGCTTGACCGCCACTGCGATCGAGCCGAGCATGCCGCCGAGCGCAAGCGAGCCGGTATCGCCCATGAAGATCGAGGCGGGCGGCGCGTTGAACCAGAGGAAACCGAGGCCGGCGCCGAGCACGGCGCCGCACAGCACCGCGAGTTCGCCGGTGCCGGCGACATAGTTGATCTGCAGATAGTCCGAAAATACCACGTTGCCGGCAAGATAGGCGATCATGCCGAAGCTCGCCGCCGCGATCATCACCGGCACGATGGCGAGACCGTCGAGACCGTCGGTCAGGTTGACCGCGTTGCCGGCGCCGACGATCACGAACGCGCCGAAGATCACGAAGAACCAGCCGAAGTTGATGATCACGTCTTTCAGGAATGGGACCGCCAGCGAGGTAGACGACACGTCGCGTCCAAGCCGGACCAGCGCATAGCAGGCGGCGAGCGCGATGATAGCCTCGATGGCAAGGCGGGAGCGGCCGGCGAAGCCGCCATGGCTTTGCTGGGTCACCTTCAGATAATCGTCATAGAAGCCGACGAAGCCGAAGCCGAGCGTCACCGCGAGCACGATCCAGACGTAAGGGTTGAGCGGATTGGCCCACAACACGGTCGACACCACGAGCCCGGATAGAATCATCAGGCCGCCCATGGTCGGGGTGCCCTTCTTCGAGATGATATGCGATTGCGGTCCGTCGGTGCGGATCGGCTGGCCCTTGCCCTGGCGAAGCCGCAAGTGATCGATGATCCAGGGGCCGAACAGGAACACGAACAAGGCTCCGGTCGCCACCGCCCCGCCGGTGCGGAAGGTGATGTAACGGAACACGTTGAGCAGCGAGCGGAACGCGCCGAAACCGGGAACGGTATTGGAAAGCTCGATCAGCCAGTAAAACATTCAGTCCGCCCTATACCGCGGCTTCGTCATGCGCGGCGTTGCCGGGAAAACGCTTCTCGAGCGCGTTCACAATCGTCTTCATCTTCGAGCCGAGCGACCCCTTGATCATGATCGCGTCACCGGCGCGAATAGCTGACACGGCCTGCGCTTCGAGACCAGCCGCATTCTCGGCATAGCCGCCCCGTTTACCCGCCGAAAGCGCGTCCCACAAGTTGCGCATCAGCGGACCGCAGCAATATACGAGATCGACGTGATTGGCCTTGATGGCCTCGAGCAGCCCGCGATGCAGCGAGGGGCCGGCCGGGCCGAGTTCGAGCATATCGCCGAGCACTGCGATGCGACGGCCATGCGCGCCGATCGCGGCTTTTCCCAGCACGTTCAGCGCCGCCGCCATCGATGCCGGATTGGCGTTATAGCTTTCGTCGATCAAGGTCGCCTCGCCGCCGACGAGCTCGAGCGCGCGCCGCGCGCCGCGGCCCGCCGCGGGCTCGATCTGCGACAACGACAACGCCGCAAGCGCAAGGTCCGCGCCCGCAAGCGAGGCCGCCGCCAGCACCGCGAGCGAATTCATCGCCATGTGGCGGCCGGGCGTGCCGAGCTTGTAGGTGACGTCGTGGCCGAGGATGTTGGCGTGCACGGCCGAACAGGTGGCCTGCAACGATATATCGAGCAGCCGCGCATCGGATTTCTCATCGGCGCCAAAGGAGACGATGCGCGCGATACCGAGCTTCTCGGCATTCTGCCGCAACCTGGCGAACTGCGAATTGTCGCGGTTGAGGACAACGGCGCCGCCTGGCTCGACACCGGCAAAAATTTCGGCTTTGGCGTCGGCGATCGCCTCGATGCCGGCGAAGAATTCCAGATGCACCGGCTCAACCGTCGTGACGACGGCGAGGTGCGGGCGCACCATCCTGGCCAGCGGCTCAATTTCGCCGGCGTGATTCATGCCGATCTCGAACACCGCAAAGCGCACCGACGCCGGACAGCGCGCCAGCGACAGCGGCACGCCCCAATGATTGTTGAAGGATGCCGCGGAGGCGTGGGTCGGCCCCTGCTGGCCCAGCACGCGGCGCAGCGCCTCCTTGGTCGAGGTCTTGCCGACCGAACCGGTGACGGCGATCACCTGTGCGCTCGATCGTGCCCGCGACGCGCGGGCAAGATCGATCAGGCCGGCCAGCACATCGTCCACCACCAGTAGCGGCGCGTCCGGCGCGAACTTCCCCGCCTGCGCCTTTTCGACCACCGCTAGCGCTGCACCGGCGCTCAGCGCCGCCACGACGAAATCATGGCCGTCATGAACCTCGCCCTTGATCGCGAAATAAGCCTCGCCGGCTGCGATGGTACGGCTGTCGATCGACAGGCCCGTGACTGCTTGCGGCAACGCGCCGTGGCGCGAGGCGCGCATGGCCTCGATCATCGCCTGCGACGTCCACAGCGGCGGGGCGTTCATGCGACCCTCGGCGCAAGCGCTGAAGCAACCGCGTCGTGATCGCTGAACGGCAGAACGCGGTCGCCGACGATCTGTCCGGTCTCGTGGCCCTTGCCGGCGATCAGAAGTGCATCGCCCGGCTCCAGGCCGTCGATCGCCGCGCGGATCGCGGCAGTGCGGTCGCCGATTTCCCGGGCGCCCCTGGCAGCGCTCAAGATCGCGGCGCGGATCGCATCCGGATTTTCGCTGCGCGGATTGTCGTCGGTAACGATGACATGGTCGGCATTTTCCGACGCGATCGCGCCCATCAACGGCCGCTTGCCGGCATCGCGGTCGCCGCCGGCGCCGAACACCACGACGAGTTTTCGTCTGGCATAGGGCCGCAGCGCCTGCAACGCTTTGGCGAGCGCGTCGGGCTTGTGCGCGTAGTCGACGAAGATCGGCGCGCCGTTGCGCTCGCCGACCCGCTCGAGACGGCCTTTCGCGCCTTCGAGATGTTGGAGCGCTTCGAACACATGATCCGCGTCGCTGCCGGTGCCGATCGCAAGGCCGGCGGCGACCAGCGCGTTCTCGATCTGGAATTCGCCGACCAGCGGCAGCCGGATCGAAATCTTGCGGCCGCGATGTTCGAGCTCGAGCTTTTGGGCAAAGCCGTCGATCTCGGCGTCGACCAGGCGAATGCCCTCGCCTGCGCCGTCGCCCTGGCTGCCGACCGTGACGATCCGCAAAGCTCGCGCCCGCGCGGCATCGATCACCTGTTGCGAACACGCATGATCGGCCGAGATCACGGCAGTGCCAGCGGCAACGACGAGATCGCGGAACAGCCGTAGTTTGGCGGCAAGGTAATGCGCGACGTCCGGATGGTAATCCATGTGATCGCGCGACAGATTGGTGAAACCGGCGGCGGCGATGCGCACGCCGTCCAGCCGGTACTGGTCGAGCCCGTGCGATGAAGCCTCGAACGCCAGATGGGTGACGCCTTCGCGCGCGATTTCGTCGAGTTGACGATGCAGCGCGATCGGATCCGGCGTCGTCAGCGAGCCATAGACGGTGCGCCTTGGTGACACCAACCCGATGGTGCCGATGCTCGCCGAAGCTTCGCCGAGCCTGAGCCAGATCTGACGCGTGAAGGCAGCAACCGAGGTCTTGCCGCTGGTGCCGGTCACCGCCGCGATCGTCGCGGGCTGCTTTGGAAAAAATCTTGCCGCCGCAAGCGCAAGCGCGCGGCGCGGGTTTTGCGTGCTGACGAACGGCACGCGGTCATCTTGCGGCGCATGATCGGCCGCTACCGCAACCGCGCCCGCGGCAATCGCAGCATCGATGAAGCGGGCGCCGTCGGTCTTGTGGCCGGCGAGTGCGAAGAACAGATCGCCCGGTTTCACCGCGCGGCTGTCGAGTGCGAGGCCTCTGACCTCGACCGCCGCCGCCCGCGGGTCGATGGTCGCGTCATCGCCAAAGAGGTCGCGAAGTTTCATGATCTCGCGGTCCGGCAGACGCGGGAATCGACGCGTCTATATAGCGTATATGGCTTACTGGGTTGTCTTCGATGCCGCAAGAATAAGGCGGTCGGACGGCGGGAGGTTGAACCGCGGCTCGATGCCCAAAAGCGGCGCGATGCGGGCGATCACATTGCCGCCGGTCGGCACCGCGTTCCAGCCCGAGGTGATGAAACCGTTGGTTTCCTTCAAGGGCTGGGGCTCGTCCAGCATGATCAGGAGCTGGTAGCGCGGATTGTCCGCCGGCAGGATCGCCGTAAACGCATTGAGCACCCGCTTCCTGGCATAGCGGCCGTTGATGACCTTTTCGGCCGTGCCGGTCTTGCCACCGATATAGTAGCCGTCGACGTCGGCCTTCCTCGCCGTGCCGATCTCGGCATTGAGCCGCATCAGGAAGCGCATCTTCTCGGACGTCTCGGGCTTGATCACCCGCTTGGCCAGCGCCATCGCCTCCTGCTCGGTGCGCTTCATGAAGGTCGGCGGAATCAGATAACCGCCATTCACCAGCGCATCGATCCCCATCACCGCCTGCAGCGGCGCCACCGCGATGCCGTGACCGAAGGCGATGGTGACGGTGTTCAATTCGGCCCAGCGATGCGGCACGATCGGGGACGCGCTTTCGGGCAGTTCGGTGCGCAGCCGCTCGAGCTGCCCCATCTTGCGCAGGAACGTCTTGTGCGCCTCCACACCTTGCGAGAGCGCGATCCGCGCCGCGCCGACATTGGAGGAATAGGTGAAGACTTCCCTCATATTGATCATGCGCCCGAGCGGATGATCGTCATGAATGGCGAACTTGCCATAGTGCAACGCCCCGCGCGCATCCCACATCGAGTTGAGGTCGTATTTGCCGGAATCCAGCGCCATCGCCAGCGTGAACGCCTTGAAGGTCGAGCCCATCTCGTAGACGCCGGTGGTCAGCCGGTTGATGCGGTCGGGGTCGTGCGCCTCTTTCGGATTGTTGGGATCGAAATCCGGAACCGACACCATCGCCACGATCTCGCCGGTCTTGACGTTGGAGACGAGGCCGGAAGCGGCCTTGGCGTGGAATTTCTCCTTGGCCTTGAGCAGTTCATCGCGCAGCGCATGCTCGACGCGCAGGTCGACCGACAGCTCGATCGGCCGCTGCAGGCGATCGGTGGCAAAGCCGGCGCGATGCAGATCGGCAAGACCGTTGCTGTCGAGCCACTTCTCCATGCCGGCAATACCCTGGTTGTCGATGTTGACGAGGCCGATCAGGTGCGCGACTTCGTTGCCGGTCGGATAGACGCGCTTGTTCTCGCGCAGAAAGCCGAAGCCGGGAATGCCGAGGCGATGAATTTCCCGCTGCTGCTGCGGCGTGATTTCGCGCTTCAGCCAGACGAAGCCCTTCTTCGAGGACAGGCGATCGCGCACTTCGCCGGTGTCGAGATCCGGCAGCGTCGCGGTCAGGAGCTCGATCGCCTCGTCCTTGTCGATGATGCGGCGCGGCTCGCCGAACAGGCTCGGCGCCTTGACGTCGGTCGCCAGCACCTCGCCGTTGCGATCGACGATGTCGGGCCGGGCGGTCGCGATCGCATCCTGCGATGCCGAACGGCGCGCGCCGTGGCCGTCGGCGCCGACCGCGAACAGGACAAGACGGCCGCCGATGATCGCATAGATCGCCACGAAGGCGACAATGGCGAAACCGACCCGGGCGCGCGCTTTCACCGCGCGATCGACGTGGCGGCCGTAAAGCAGGCTGCGGATCAGCCGCTGCCGCCACGGCTCCGCGGGCTTGGCTTTGGCTGGCGCCGAACCGGTCATCGCCTGGCCTCCGGCGCCGGCACCGAACCGGTGACGGCGGGCGCATCGGCCGCGGCATCGACGGTGCCGATCATGGTGCCGATCGGATCGGGATTGCCCGGCCCGACAAGGCTCGACGGCCGCTCCGGCAAGTTCTTCAGCTGATCATGTTGCGTCGCGCTGATTGGCTTTAACGGCAGATGCCGCTCGGCGAGGCCCTGCAGCCGCAGCGGCGCGTCGAGCTTGGCCCATTCCGAACGCAGCAACGCGATGGCATCGCGCTGCTCGCGGATTTCCGCATGCAGCCGCAGCACGCGCTCGACGCGCGCGGTGGAATCCATCTTGATGCGATAGACATAGCTTGCCGCAAATAGCAGCGCGCCGATCACGAGGAGATGGATGATCCGCACTGGTCAGCCTCCCCGCATCACGTCGGAGAGTTTTGGCCACGATGGCAAGGCATCCGCGGCATGCGCCGGCGCTTGCGTGCGTTCGGCGGCGCGCAGCTTTGCCGATCGCGCCCGCGGATTGGCGGCGATTTCCGCTTCGTCAGGCGCAACCGGGCGCCGGGTCAGGATCGCAAAGCTCGGTGCCGGCTGCGCGACCTCGGGCAGATGCCGCGATCCGCCGGCAGCCTTGCCGCGATCGGTAAGAAAATTCTTGACGATGCGGTCTTCCAGCGAATGAAACGATACCACGACCAGCCGGCCGCCCGGCTTGAGCACGCGCTCGGCCGCCGCCAGCGCCAGTTGCAGCTCGTCGAGCTCCTGGTTGATGAAAATCCTTAAACCCTGAAACGTGCGCGTCGCCGGATGAATCTCGCCCGGCTTGGCGCGCACGACCCTGCCCACGATATCGGCGAGCGAGCGCGTGGTCGTGATCGGCGCGCGGCTGCGCGCGGCGACGATCGCGCGGGCGAGGCTGCGGGAACGGCGCTCTTCGCCGAACACATAAATAATGTCGGCGAGATCAGCCTCGGACGCCTTCGCGATCAGGTCGGCGGCGGTCGGACCGTCGTGCCCCATCCGCATGTCGAGCGGACCGTCGAGGCGAAACGAAAACCCGCGGTCGGCCTCATCGAGCTGCATCGAGGACACGCCAACGTCCATCACAATGCCGTCGACCGACGAAAATCCTTGCGCCGTGCAGATTTCGAGGAGTTGCGAGAACCGCGCCTCGACCAGGGTCAACCGGCCGTCGGACCGGTCGACCAGATCGAAGCCGCCGGCGATGGCGGTCCGGTCGCGGTCGATGCCGATGACGCGGGTTCCGCCCACCTCGAGGATCGCCCGGCTGTAACCGCCGGCGCCAAAGGTCGCATCGACATAGACGCCGCCGCTTTTGGCGGCCAGCCACTCGACCGCTTCGCGGCCAAGAACGGGAATATGCCGTGTGCCAGCCGGACTCATGCGCCTGCCCCGGAGGACTGCCGGTGCAAAGCAAGGGAACTCGACGCGAACCGGCCCATTGCGCCTCAACTTCATGCCTCGCGCTGGGCTTCTCGGGACGAAAAGCCGCCGCTGGGCAGCGCGATCGCCGATCCCGCGCGTCCCAGGCCGCGAACCCTGTTTTCCGCACGGAATTTGCTGGGCTGCCATGGGATTTCCAGCGTGAAGGGGTTCGGCGCTTCACCACTTAGTAACGGCAGTTGGCGTTAAGAAAGTGTTGATGGTACGGGGCGGGTTTGAGACGCTTTGATCCCACCCCGCGCGCGGTGAGGCTTCCGGCACACACTCAGCCAAAATGCGACGCGGCGTGGGCTTGCCGGATTGCGCGGAAACAAATCGTAAAGGAATAGTGAACAGTCCGGTTTTTAAGACAGCCTATTGCCGTTCTCCTGCCCGGTTTGAGATACTTTATGTCGATTGGTCCGTTCGCCTCCGATGGTATTGATTCGAAGCGTCAACGTGCCCTCCCGCTTCCCAGGGCCAATATCAGCATGCGGACTTTCACTCCGGACACTTCGATCGCATCCGACGTCATCCCGTCGGCCAATTACGGCGACCGTGCGAAGGACCGTCAGCCCGACATGATCGTCCTGCACTACACCGGCATGCCGGATGTGGAGGGCGCGATCAAGCAGCTCTGCGCCGCGGGTACCGACGTTTCCGCGCACTACATCGTTCTGGAAGACGGCCGCATCGTCCAGCTGGTCCCGGAAGCCAAGCGCGCCTGGCACGCCGGCGTGTCATCCTGGGCCGGCGAAGAGGACATCAACTCCTGTTCGATCGGCATCGAGATCGTCAATCGCGGCCATGACTGGGGCTATCCGGAATTTCCGCTGCGCCAGATCGCCGCTGTGATCGCGCTATGCCGCGGCATCATGCTCCGCCGCAAGGTGCCTTCGCATCGCGTGCTGGCGCATTCCGACGTCGCGCCGGCGCGCAAGAAGGACCCCGGCGAGAAGTTTCCGTGGCACTCGCTGGCCAATTCCGGCGTCGGCCACTGGGTGCAGCCGGCGCCGATCGTGCACGGCGAAAGCCTCAAACTGGGCAGCATCAACGAGAGCGTCGAGGGCATGCAGCGGGCGCTGGCAAGATATGGCTATGGCGTGCCGGTCACAGGCAAATATGACGGGCCGACCATGGAGGTGGTCAGCGCTTTCCAGCGGCACTTCCGCCCTGCCCGCGTTGACGGCATCGCCGATCACTCGACGCTCGCCACCTTGCAGTCGCTGGTCGCCAGCCTGCCGGCTGAGGCCTGGGTGGCGGCGCGGTAAGATAAAGGCCGTCATGGCCGCGATAGGCGAGCGGAAGCGACGCCGTCCTTCGGACGGCTATGCCCGGCCATGACGATCTACTTAGAATCCAGCTCCGTAAGCCGCCGCGCATAGAGCCGCCGCAGCGGCTCGAGCTGCGTCGCTTCGCTGGCCGCCAGATAAGCGGCGCGCGCGGCCTCGTGCCTGCCGAGCCGGCGCAAGAGATCGGCGCGCACTGCCGGCAGCAAATCGTAGCCGTCCAGTCCGCCGCGGGCCACAAGCGCATCGATCAGGTCGAGCGCGCGCGCCGGACCATCGACCATCGACACGGCGGCGGCATGATTGAGCTCGATCACCGGCGACGGGCTGATCCGCAACAGCACCTCGTAAAGCCCCGCGATTTGCCGCCAGTCGGTGTCCTTAAAATTCGCCGCGCGCGCATGCAGCGCCGCGATCGCGGCCTGCACCGCATAGGATTGCGGCCGGCCCGGCGCGCCAAGCGCTTCTTCGACCAACCCCAAGCCTTCGGCGATCTGGCAAGAATCCCACAGCCTGCGGTCCTGCTCTTCCAAAAGCACGATGTCGCCGGCCGCGGTTTCGCGCCCGGCGCGGCGTGCGTCGTGCAGCAGCATCAAGGCGAGCAATCCCTTGATCTCGCCGCGTCCAGGCACCAGCGTGTTCAGCAGCCGGCCAAGCCGAATCGCCTCGCGCGCCAGATCCGGTCGCATCAGACCTTCACCAGATGTCGCGACATAGCCCTCGGTGAATACGAGATAGATCACCGCGAGCACGCCGTTGAGCCGCGGCGCGAGCGCTTCGCGTTCCGGCACTTCGTAGGGAATTCCGGCAAGACGGATTTTCTGTTTGGCGCGCAACAGCCGCTGCGCCATCGCCTCCTCGCTGACCAGGAACGCGCGCGCGACCTGGGCCGTGGTCAGTCCGCACACCGTGCGCAGCGTCAACGCCACTTGAACCTCGGCTGCGAAGGCCGGGTGGCAACAGGTGAAGATCAGCCGCAGCATGTCGTCGTCGAACGTGGTCGCCTCGCCGGCCTCATCGGCGCTTGACGCGTTGAGCTCGATCTCGTGCACCAACTGGTCCTGCTTGCCGCGAAAACTGATCTGCCGGCGCACGCGGTCGATCGCCTTGTTGCGGCCGACATTGACCAGCCAGGCCCGCGGATTGGAGGGCGGATCTTCCTGGGGCCAGCGTTCCAGCGCCACCGCGAACGCGTCCTGCAACGCATCCTGGGCGAGATCGAAATCGCCGACGAGACGGATCAGCGTGGCCAGCGCGCGGCCCGCCTCATCGCGGAATATTTTTTCGATTTCGGCGGGGGTCATGGGCGGTTTGCGCTTTCGTCATTCCGGGGCGCATCAAAGATGCGAACCCGGAATCTCGAGTTTCCGGGTTCGACGCTTTGCGTCGCCCCGGAATGACGGCTGCGCCGTCACTTATAAATCATGATCGGCCTGACCTCGATCGAACCCCTCTTGGCGTCGGGAATGCGCGCGGCAATGGCAAGCGCGGCGTCGAGATCCTTGGCCTCGACCAGATAGTAGCCGCCGAGTTGCTCGCGCGTCTCCGCGAAGGGGCCATCCGTCGTCAACATCTTGCCCTCGCGAACCCGCACAGTGGTCGCGGTCGTTGACGGCTGCAACCCGTCGCCGGCCTTGAAATGGCCGCTCTGGACGATGGACTGGGTGAATGCTCCATAGTCCGCCATCAGTTGCTGGCGCTCGGCCGCGCCCATTTTGCCGAGTTCGGCTTCGCTCCGATAGATCATCAACAAATACTGCATCGCGTTTCTCCTCCTGATCGGCTGGATCGCCGACATCCAGTCGAACCGGCCGACCGCAAAACGACATCTCAGGATAAATTATTTTAACCCTCATGGAGGCGGGTTATTGGCTTGACGCGCCAGCTTTAAGCCCCCATCACAGACCCGTCAGTCGGCCGGACGGCCGCTCCGGCGATCACCGAAAGGTGGCTGGAGAGGAAAGTCCGGGCTCCATCGACATACGGTGCCGGATAACATCCGGCGGGGGCAACCCCAGGGACAGTGCCACAGAGAACGAACCGCTTCCCCACCCGAAAGGGAGGGGGCAGTAAGGGTGAAAAGGTGCGGTAAGAGCGCACCGCGGGTCCGGCAACGGAAACGGCATGGCAAACCACACCGGGAGCAAGACCGAATAGGGACGGCAACGCGGGCTGTTCGCTTTAAGCGAACGCCAGCGGGAGCGATGTCAGGCTCGCTGTCCGGGTAGGTTGCTCGAGGCAATGTGCAAACATTGTCCAAGAGGAATGGCCGTCACGTATCACTTGCGCAAGTGAGTGGTGCCCTACAGAACCCGGCTTACAGGCCGGCTGATGTCTTCTAAATGAGGGGTTCGGCGCAACACGCCGGACCCCTCGCCATTTTATCCAGGTTTTATACGCGCTGGTCTCCGCTGTCTTGTTCGGCATATCGACACCGGCGGCGAAAGCCTTGCTTCCAGCAGCAAGTAGCCGGAACTTGAGCGACCCGCCTTCGCTCGCTGCGCGAGCATGACCTACCGCAGCACTCTCCACATTTCACATTCTAATCGTGCATAATTACACGCTCTAGCCGCATCATCAAAGGATCACAATCAGGACAAGAATTCTCCAATGTCCAGCGCAACAATATGAAGGAGCGCAAACCCATCAGCGAAAAGCGGCCCTCCGGGAGTGGAAGAAAGCGAGACGCAACTCGTCGGTCGCGTTTCGTGCCCCAAGCGGAAATAGGTCTGGATGAATGGTACCGGCGACCTCGATCCGTGGCCAATGAGAGTCTGTCTGTCGCGGAGTGCGGTCATGGACAGGGTGGTCCGAAATTCCGACAACGATGCGCCGTCGAATGATGCGTCATCGACATTTGCGCCGAGACGCGCCGCACGACGGCCGCTGCATGATCAGCACGAGGTTGACGCGCCGCCAATAGGCGTCGAGGCCGGCTCCCCGCCGGTGATGCAGGAACCGCCGTGGAAGCTTCCGTCACTGGAGCCCGACTGGCTTCCGCCGCCGCCAACGCGGACCGAATCTGCGCTTGGCGCGCTCGGGCGGCTTGTGGGCGTCATCGTGATCGCGGCGGCGATGGGCGCCGTCGGCTCCCTTTGGGGCGTCGAATACTTCTTGGGCTCGGCTCCGCGACCGCAAAATCTGCTCTCGTCCCACCAGGCGAATGTGGCCGCGAACCTCAGTGCCGATCCGGCGGAGGCGCCACCGGCCACGAGCGGTCTTGCGCCCGGATTGGCCGACGACGATGCACGCCGTGCGGCGGATGTTGCGGCGGACCCCGTCCGACGCCGCGCGCCGCCGGTGCCGGACGTGCAATCCGCCTCAGCGCCCTCCCTTCCCGCGCCGCCGGCCGCCCCATCGAGGTCCACCGTCCTGCAATCCAATCGGCAGAGTTCGCCCGATCCCGCATCGGCGCCCGCGACGCCGCTCAATGCAACCAACATCGCCGTGATGCTGAAGAGCGGAGCGGAGTTCATGGCAAACGGGAACGTCGCCGCGGCCCGAATGATGCTCCAGCCTGCCGCGGACGCGGGCGACGCGACGGCCGCTTTTGCGCTCGCTGAAACCTATGACCCCATGGTGCTCGCAAGACTGGGCGTCAAAGGCGGAATTGCGCCGGACGTCGCGCTCGCTCAGCGATGGTACGCGAAGGCAAACGCGTTGGGCACTTCGGCGGCCCAGGAGCGCTTGGTGCGGCTCACGCACCGATCCGAGTGAGGCCGCGAGCGCCGTGGACCGCATCGTTTCTCGGATGACACACCGGTCAGAACCCTGAAGGTGGACCATGCCTCTGTCTCGACACACCTCGTTTGGGTTGATCGTCTTGCTCGTGTCCGTCCTCGGCCTCGCAATCCCATTCTCGGCGGGACAAACGGCTCCGAAGGCCTCTCGACCCGCCCCGACCGCTGCCGTTGCCGGTGAGGACTCGAAAGTGGCCGAAGTCAACAATTGGACTGTGGGCGTCGCAGGCGGCTTCTTCGAAGGGACCTTCATCCGTTTCGCCGTCGAGCTGGCGAAAGGGTTGGATGACGGAGAAAACCTTCGAATCCTGCCGATCGTAAGCTACGGAGGCAACGAGAATGTCAATGACCTCCTCTATCTCAAAGGCGTCGATATCGCCATCGCCTATACCGACAGCTTGGAGCTCGCCAAGAGATCCGGGCGCATCAAGAACATCGAGCAGCGGATCAACTACATCTCCGAACTTCTGGTGGGTGAGCTCTATATTTACGCCCGCGCGGAGATCACGTCGCTGAAGGACCTGGACGGCAAGAAGGTCACCCTGGGCACGAAGGGCGGGAGCGCCACGACCACCGGCCCCATCGTGTTCGAACGCCTGGGCGTCCATCCGGAGTTTGTCTACGTCAACAACACCATTGCGGTCGAGAAGATGAAGACGGGCGAGATCGCGGCCATCGTGTCCACGGGCGGCAAGCCCAACGACTTGTTCGTCAAGCTCAAGCCGGAGCCGGGCTTCCACTTCGTGCCGATCGAATACAGCGAGAAGCTCGCGGACTACTATCTTCCCTGCCCGCTCACTCACGACGACTATCCGCAACTGATCCCCGAAGGACCGTCGGTCGGAACCTTGTGCATGCCGGCCGTCCTCGCGGTCTACAACTTTCCCAAGGGGAGCGATCGGGCAAGACGGTTGGAGCGCTTCATCGACTACTATTTCGAGCGGTTCGACAAGCTCAAGCAGCCTTCGTTCCATCCCAAGTGGAAGGACATCAACATAGTCGCAACGGTGCCGGGCTGGAATCGGTACTGGCTGGCCGCGGAGAAGCTCGCCGCGATGCAAAGGACCGCGGGAGTGGCTCCCGATTCGATCGACAAGGAAGCGCTCTTTGGGAAATTCCAGGAGTGGCAGAAGCAGCAAGGCAGGAAGCAATAAAGGACTGCGATCCCACAGGCGGCTTCAGCAAACCTTTGCGTGGCCGCAGGCGAAGGAACGGTCGAGCAGGCTCGGCTACGTGCGCAAGGCCGTACTGCGCCATTGCCCGCACCCGATGACGGCGGTGGAGGCTGAGCGCTTACAACAGGGAGGGCTAATGACGACGATATCGAGCGCGGCGGACATTCGACTGGCCGCATCGGGCGGATCGCGCTGGTGGCAGCTGGTCTTCGGGATCGTCTGCATGGTGATGGTGGCCAACCTCCAGCTTGGTTGGACACCCTTCGTCGATCCCATCGATCAAAAATACCATTGGGGTCGCTATGCGATCCAATGGGCGTTCACGATTTTCGTTCTCACCCAGACCTGGCTGCTGCCGTTCAGCGGATACCTGGTCGATCGGCTTGGCCCGCGCATGATGATCAGCGCCGCGGGTATTCTTGTC
>Ga0210408_10001931_pt1 | contig 20862 bp, 15 predicted proteins | sample IncBWH4MmetaG_FD_155471 | JGI IMG/M metagenome (GOLD analysis project Ga0210408, IMG submission 155471) | Forest soil microbial communities from Barre Woods Harvard Forest LTER site, Petersham, Massachusetts, United States - Inc-BW-H-4-M | ecosystem: Environmental > Terrestrial > Soil >...
CTCACGCAGCGCCTGGAATCCTTCGAGCGGGAAGTTCTCCTCGCTGAATTGCGTCGCCATCACCACCACATGACCAACACCGCGCGCGCCCTGGGCCTCGAGCGCAGCCACCTCTACAAAAAGTGCCAGCAACTCGGAATCGATCTCCAATCCGAACGCAAGTCGGAATGATCCGCGCCGCGTATCTCTCAAAGGAATAACTTTACCGCAGGAGGTTTCAGTGGCGCAGGCTTCAGCCTGTGGGTTTGGTCCTACAAGGACGAACCCCCGCGGGCTAAGGCCTGTGTTACTTGCGGGCCTACCGGATGACGGGCTCCGCCACGGGATCAGCGGGGCGCGTGCTCCAGAGGCTCACTGAACCTTCGCGGAGCGCATCGAGGAGAAGAGCAGCCGCTTCGTCGCGAAGCATGGGATCGGCAAGTTGGGCCATGACTTTTTCAAATCCCCCGCCGAGCTTGAGGGCGGAGATCATAGCGTGGAGCGCGTGGCGATCGCGCGAATCGGCGACGCTGTGCAGAATTTCCGCGGCCTCGTGCTCGAATCTGGCGAGAGCCGTCGCCGCCCTCATTCGAACCAGGCCATTCGAATCGCGCATAGCTTCGAGCAAAATCGGGATCGCGCGCGGATGCAAAATTTGGTTGAGTGCCAAGACCGCGCGCAGCCGAACGAACCAGACTTCGTCGCGCACCAGGCTCTCCAGCGCCGGGATCGCCAAGGGCAACGGCCCGACGGCCAACGCCTTGGCGGCGCATGCTCGTACTTCGGGCTCTGGATCCCCCGCCAGAAGAATCATTTCATCGGCCATACTCTGCGTGGCCAATTCGCTGGCCACCCGCGCCAGAAGCTCACGCGATTCTCCTGAAGAGCGCCGCAGATGTGGAAGTAAGGCCTCCGGTTGATCCATATAGCAACGCGTCAGGGCGTTCGCCACCGGCCCGGCGGGCAGCTTAGGACCGCCATCCCTGTAGATTTCAATGATGGGTTCGGCCGCGTGCGCCAGGCCTGTACGGCCAAGGGCCTGCACGGCGGTCATGCGAGTGTCGAGCTGCCAGTCGTTCAGTGCTTCAGAGAGCGGGGCGATCGCTTCCGGAACGCGCATCGCGCCAAGCGCCAGCATCGCGCGGCGCCGGCTCCAACCACGTCCGCGACGCACCCGCTCGATGCAGCTGTCGAGCAGGCCACTCGCGCGCAAGAAATCCTCCAGCCCGGCCCGGTCCTTGTCGGTCGCTGCCCCAATTTCCTGAAGCACGATGGACTGCACGATTTGGCATTGTACGGAACTGCCTCGCCACATTTGTGCGGGGATTTCTCCTCTCACGATGGACCGCCATTGCCCGTGAATCTTGATCGAAAGCGCGTCGAAGCGACGGATGCGAAAATATTGCCAGGCACCGCGCGCCATCAGGAATATGCACAGCAAAGCGATCCCAATCGAGACGGCCGCGAGAATGACCGCCAGCAATATTGCCGTGTTCAACGCCTGCGAAAAATCATGTAGAAAGGAACCCATTCATTACTCCCCGATTGGTCTGCATGCGGAGATGAACAACCCGCCACTGCTTCCGCGACGTGACGGAACTCATTTGGAATATCGCCCGCTATGCGTGGCAGGTTTAGAGGAAAGTGCGAGGTCCCAGATTTGAAGCAATGTGCCAATGTGGAACGAGTGATTCAAGAGGGGCCTTGCGTTGAATTCCGGGAACGCCAATTTTCCCGCCGCGGCGGGCGAATTGCGCGACGCCATTTCGGAGAATGGCGTTTCCGGGCGACATCACCAGGAGATCGTAGCTAGGATTGAGGCGTGGCCTTCGGGGCGCCCGTCACGCGCGATCCGAACCCGATCGCCATGGCCGTATCTTTCGGATACACAACATCAAGTCCGCGGGAAAGGAAATGGTCGTATACGGACATGCCGGCACCATAGACACCAAAACTGGACGCGAGTGCCCGTGAATGGATAAGCGCACCCGTGATAAATCCGATCACACGAAATCCGGACGCCCCGTTCAAGGCGCCTTTGCCTGTTTCTCCAACAGATAATTCTCCGCCACGTCCGGCATCGCCGTCCGGGGCAAGCGAAGAGGCTGCCAACGCAATCGAGATACCGGTGGTGAGGTATCTGGTTTTCGGATTTGTCGTTTGCGCGCCGCCCTCAGAATCCAGACTCAGGTGCTGATCGTCTTTCACTTCCACTCCCTCAAGGCTGGCTTCGACGTGCTGCTCCGCCGACTGCGGCGGCACAATTTCATGGAAGACGATTCGCAACTGCCCGTTTCGATGCAATCGGCGCGCGGGCTGCACTTGCAGGACGGAGCCTTTCAAAAGCGTTCCTTCAGGAAGAATCAGCTGACTGTCCGTGAACAGCGGCTCCGTCATGACCGCTTCCACAGGTTCACCTTTCTGCACGTTGGCCGAACTTAGGGGCGTTTTGAGCAGCGCATGGATGACGCTACCTGCCGCGGGAGTGGTGCCGACCATGTGCACTTTTTCCAGGGTCAACTCTTCCGTGCCAAAATTCAGCGGATCGACGAGTTCCGCATTAAAGCGAGTCCCAGAGTCAAAATATTGCGGATGGTACGGCAACTGGGCGATCGCTAATCTTTTTAGCCGGTGCATCTTTCCGGGAGCGGCCACCTGCTCCTTCGCGGTCTCCCACTCCCGGCTGATTTCTTTTTTTGTCTCGCTGGCCTTGCTGGACGCAAGTTTCTTGGCGGCGTCCTCTTTACTTTCCTTGCTTTGGTTCTTGGCTTCGGTCGCGGTGGCGAACTGCAAAACCCCTTGAGATGCGGGAGAAACCTGCGTGTGAAGCAGGACGCGCCGTCCGTCGGGGAGCAACAGTTGATCGAAGGTAACGGAAACATCGCGGGAAGGGGAAAGGTTTGCGTCCAGCGCGGAGACGGTGCGTTTTATCCCCGAAACACCGGAAATGCGAGTCACCCTGCCCGTGACTTCGCTGCCCGCGGGAATCACCAGCTTGTCATAAGCGTATACGGGCTCGGCGATCTTTCCGTGAATCGGCTGGCCAACTTTTTTAATGCGAACTTCTTTGTCGAGAACTACCGGTAGAGGAACTCCCGCCGGGACCTCCAGAGAAATCTGTCCCGCCGATCCCGCGCCAGTGTCGGAGGCAGCTGGGCCATTCGTTTGCCCGAACATCAGTCCTGCGGATAAGAGAATCAAAGCGAAAGCTGATGGGATGGTGCGCATTGGATTCACCCTTGGTATCTGTCGCAAGGCGGTGCTGGGTTTACCGCGCGATTCTTCCGCCGCTGGAAGCGGTAAGCGGGAACTCAACACGCAGGATACTGCCGCTCGAATCCGCGGTCAATCAGTAGGTGGAGGAGGGATTGACACGGATGCGGCGGGCTTCGGCGTTGGCCGAAGAGCGAAGTAATTGCGCGCGAATGCGGCGTAACTGGTTCCCGCGTCGACCACGATGGCTTGCACGGTATAGCGGCCCGCATTCAGCATCGCGAGCGGCAGACTGAGGCGGAAGGACGCGGTGCGAGTCTTCTCGTCGTATTCCGTGGGGGTGACCATCGGGGTGTCGGAGAGGCGCTGCCCGTTGCGGAAAAATATCAAGCCTGCGCGAAGGGAATTCGCATCGGCCTTCTCGGGCGCATAGGCCTGAAAGAACACGTACAGCGTCTGGTCGCCCGTAAATACACGCGTCACGCTGGGAATGATTCGTTCTCCCCCCACATCGAGCGGCGACGATTTCAGTTTGGCGTCTGGCGCGAGCGCCTGCGTTTTGATCTGCGCCGTGTTTTGCAAGGGCTCCACCTGGCTCGACAGCAGCATGGAGCTCACTTGTAGGTGGTCGGTCTGCGGCGGCGGAAGCGAAAGTTTCTGCTCGAATGTGCCGATCCGGCCGGACTCGTTTTCGCGCGCCAGGAATTTCAATTTGTACTCGCCAGGCGCGAGAACGATGCCGCCTTGGTAGACCAGCGAATGCTGCTGAATGTCCTGGAAATGTTCCGCGTCGATTTTCACGGTGATGGTGTCGCGAAGCGCGCCCACCACGCGATTGGATTTTGCGTCGCGCACCTCGGCCGCGAAATCAAATGCGGTCTCGCGGCTGCCGCGTTTTTGGGCCCATTGCAGCGCGCTGGGCGCGAGTTTCGCGTCGATCGGCACGAACACCTGCTTGGCGTTCAGCCGGAACTGCGAGGTTTCCACGGCCACAGGCAGCTCGACTTCGGGCGTTTCCGATTGGAAGGCTTGTTCGAGTTGACGCTCGCGGTCTTCCGTTGTGAAGATGCCGAAGTTCTTCGGCGCGTAGTAACCTTCGCGCGCGCGGATGCGCACACCCGCGGGAAGCGGATCGACCTTCACGTGCACGCGCCGCCAAGAGCCATCCGTCGTGGCGTTCGTGCTGTAATATCCCACCAAATAATATCCGGACGTATCGTTCTGCACGCTCTGAAAAACCTTGCCGAAATCTCCGATATCGAAGAAGGTGCGCCCCCCGGTGTCTCCCGCAAGCGTCGCTAAAGTTTCGCGCGCATCCTGGCGCGACTGGCTTTGGGAAACGACGGTTGCGCCCGTGAACATCGCGTTTCCGCCCGATGCGCCGGTGCTGGCGTCGCCTCCCGGGGTCGCCGACATCAACCCGTGCGAATCGACGCTGTAAATGGAGACGTTCGATCGGTTCGCGGAGTTGGTAGCGGCGATAAGTTCGGAGCGGTTTTCCTCGCCTGTCTGCGTGATCCCGCTGGTGAATTGAATGATGGATTTCTTGCCCGGAATTCCTTCGAGCACTTCACACAGCGCCTCGACGGCGGCGAGTTTCCGGTCCGTATTGAAAATGTTGAATTCCGTGTCGTCGGCGGTGAATGCCGCCCCGGTGTCTTCCGTGACGGCGGTTTCTCCATTGGCCGCCGTCGCCGCATCGGCCAGTTGCGCGAGAGCCGCTTCATGGCCCGGCACCACAGCATCGACGGCCTGCCGGAGCAACTCGCGATCGTTTGTGAAATTGGCGACAACCTTCAGAGTGTTGCCAAAAGCAACGACGGCCACGAGGTCGGCGGGAGTCATCTGGTCGGTGAGATACTTCTGCGCGGCGCGCGTCGATCGCAGCAGGTCTTCCGCTTGCAGTGACGTTAGGTCGAAGAACATGACGATCATTCGGTGATCGCGCACCACCGCCTTGATTTCCTCGGGAGAGGTGACGGTTCCGAGCGGGACGGTGACGGGCGCGTCATCCGTTTTGCCGGCAGTTTCGACTTGCTCGATGTCGTTGTACTCGAACGTCGAAATTTTTTGCGGCTTGCCGTCTTCGGTAACGCTGAACTGCTCCTGCTTCAGCCCTTTCACCGGTTTGCCGTCGCGGTTGGTGACTTGTACGTCGATTTCCACGAGGCTGACGGTCGAGCGAATGGTCCCCTTTCCGCCTGGCGTTGGCTTGGCCGTGGGCGGCGCCGCAGGACCTTGTCGGGGATTAACGGGGACAACCTGGGGCTGCGGCGATTGCGGCTGCGAATTCTGCGCGCCAAGCGGCGCAGCGAGCAAAGAAGCGACGGCAAACGCGGCTAGAATACGTCGCCGGATTGATTCGGGCGCGCCCATCAGAAATTGAACCTCGTCGAAAACGTCATCGTTCGCATCGCCCCGACACTCGTAATTTCGCCGAAGGTCTTGGACCCGAGGACGGTTGACAGCCCGCCAAAGTTCGGATGGTTCAGAAGGTTCGCCGCATTCCAGGAAAAGTCCAATCGGCGCAGGCCATCGCGTCCGAATTGAATGGTTTTGGACAAGCCCGAATTGATTGTGAACGAGCCGGGTCCAATCACCGAATTCCGCGGAGCATCGCCAAAACACGAAGTGGGAATGCTGAACTCCGCCGTATTAAACCATTCCAGCACCGTCGGGTTTGCCAGCGACGGGTTGCCGGATTGGTTGGCCCGCTCGGAGTTCGTACCGGGCACATTTTGGCAGGCTTGATTTTTGGAGAAAACCCTCACGGTGAAAGGAGTGCCGGAATTCGCGGTAAACGAGCTATTCACGCGCAAGGCGCCGAACACGGCCTTCTGCCAGCCCTTGGAGGCAAAGCGCTGTCGGTCTCCGAAGGGGAGCTGATAAGTAAAGTTGCCGAAAAACTGATGGGTCATGTTGAAGGACGAGAGCCCGTAATCGCCGCTCGGATCGGCGTTGTTTTGAATAACCGTCTGTGCGCCACCGCCGATCGTGCTGGCATCGTCGAGCGACTTTGAATAGGTATAACGGCCCATGAACATGAGGCCGTGACTCATGCGCTTTTGCAAACGGACTTGCAACGCATTGAAATTGGAAAATGCTCCGGTGGTATCGTACGTAAACCCCGCGGCGTTCGTTGTTCCGTTGGTGGCCGAACTGAAACCCAGGAGTTCGTCGAGATGGACGCCGCGTGTCCCCGTGTAATTCACTTCGAGGAACATGCCTTGCGCCAGATTGTATTCGATACTGGCATTCCAAACCATCGCGTAGGGAACTTGATAGTTCGGATTTACGGCCACGGTATTGGTCAGCGAGCCCGGCACCGCCGTGGACAAATCTGTCTGGAAGCTCAGAGGGAGGGTGGCGGTCGTCTGCTGCGTTAGCGTACTTGCGGTTGCAAAAGGGGGCTGGTTGGCCATCTCAGCCGACAGCGTATTCAAATAGGACTCGACATAAAACATGCTGAATCCGGCCCGAAACGTGAGCTGATGCTGGCCAGAGAACCATTTTCCGGGAGGCTGCCAGGCAATGCCAACGCGGGGCGCCCAGTTGTTGTAGTGGCCATGAAACAGAGATGCCGTGGGGCCTGCAATGCAATTCCCGGTTGCGGCCGGCGTAACGCATTGCACCTGGGTGAAGTCCGAACTCACGTTTAGATTCGCGATGCGGCCATTGATTTCCGTGGGCGGAGTGAATGCCTCATAGCGCGCGCCATACGTCAGCGTAAACCGCGGAAACATGTGCCAGTCATCGGTCGCATAGCCGACGAAGCCCCAGTTCCGGAAATACGTAGCGGTATTGCCGAATTGAACTTTGGTGTTCGCAGGATATCCGAGAAGGAAATCCGCGAAATCGTTTCCGATGCACGGCCCGGATGTGGTAGCCGACTGGCAATTAGCGGGGGAACTGACTGGAGCTCCCGTGGCAGTGAGCTGGCTGGTCATCAAGCCGGTGAACGAAAACGAGCCGTTTGGCGCGGGATCGGAGTCGCGGTTGATGTCCATCTTGCGGACTTCGCCGCCGACCGTGATGGTGTGCTTGGCCTTCATCCACCGGAGACTGTCGACGTAGCGATACGTCTGGCTGCGCGCAAGATAAAAATCCGGATCGCTTATTCCCGTAAAGTTGGTGAAGTTAAGGGAAGGCAATCCGAAATCGACCGGGTTAGTCGAAATGCCCGTGAGGCCGAGTTGCGAGCTGATATCGGCGATGTTGGAAAATTCGTTCAAGCCGAGTGACCGGTTGCGCGAAAAATAAAACTGTGACGTGTGCACGAACGTCTTGGTCCAGTTCTGCGTCAGCCCGATCATCGCGCTCTGTCCGCGCGTAAATACGTTTGACTCGATCCCCGGGAAATTGTTGAGCGAGTGCGAGGTGGCGTTGCTGAGATTGTAATTCACTTGCAGGCTCAGCTTCGGGGAGATCTGGTGCATGACGTTTACATTCAGGCGGTTGCTCAGACCCGGCACGTTGGTCTGCAGGTGATAGTTGATATTTCGCCCACCAAAATTCGTCTCCGGAATATTGGGCAAGGGAATGTAATTCAACAGGTTGGTCGTCTGCTGGCTGATCATATTCGTGGGAATACAAGTGCCGGCCGGAGGCAGCGGCGAAGATGGCGTGGCCTGATAGCAGCCCGCATTTGTCATCAAAGTTCTAGGGCCGTGCAAATTCGACAACGGGTCATAAAGCAGGACATTGTCCGCGCTGAAGTCGCCGTTTCTCTCGGCTTGAGTAGGTACCGTGGCAAATTGATCCACCGGAGTTCGCGACCACGTGCCGCCGAAATTGATGAAGAAAAAAGTCTTGTCGCTGCCGTCATACACGTGCGGAATTTTCAGCGGCCCGCCAATATTCAACCCTGCCTGCTCGGTCCAGCCGGAAATTTTGGGTGGGTTGGCCTGATACAGGGAGTACGGCCTGGCGTTGAGCGCGGAATCCCCAAAAACTTCGTAGATGCTGTAGTGAATGCGATTAATGCGCTGGCGCATCAGTCGTTGCGCGCCCCAGAGCGCTCCCACGCCCTGTGGCCCGTCCTGAGGACCTCGCCCGCGCCCGCCTCCGCCACGCTGCAGGAATATTCCCGGACCTCCGCCCGGGCCTCCGCCGAATCCTCCTCCTCCCGGTCCACCGAATCCGCCGGGGGCGGATTGTCCCGGGATTGAATTTCCGATGTTGCCAAATGCGCCCTGCGTGTCAGGGCCGCCGGGCCCGCTATCGCTGGGTTGCGGGAATCCGCCCGCCGGCGATTGCCCCATTGCAACCGTGCCGATCATTTGAACGGCATCCGCGGAGGCGGCTTGTCCGAGTTGTCCCCCGGCCTCGGCAATCGTTTGGTCCTCGTTTCCATTTTCGGAAGGATTCTGATTTTGACCGTTTAGACCTAGTTGCTGGAAACCGCGCCGCCCCCCTCCTTGGCCGGCATTACCGGGGCCTGCACCGCCGGGACCAGCCTGTTGTCCGGTCCGGCCGCCACCACCTGCTCCTCGCTGCTCGCCATTGCCCCTGTTGCCCCTTCCGCCGGGAGGAGTGGCGGCGTTGTTATTCTCCGCTGACGTACTTGGAGTTGATGCCGCAGCGGCGGCGCCATTCGAGGCTGGCGATGAGGATGGTGCGGATTGCGCACTTTCGTTTGCTGGCGGCGCGCCCGGAGCCTTGGCCGCTTTCTCCGTGGCGGGAGGAGCAGTAATCGCAGCCAGGCTGCCCACTTCTAGGTTGGCATCGAGGGGCGTCTTGATGCCTGAATTCAGATCGATTTCCTTAGTTGCGGGCGCAAAGCCGATTTGCGAAATTTCCACCCGGAAGTGGCCCGCGGGGAGGGCAGGGAATTCAAATTTTCCGTCATCATCCGTCCAGGTGATCCACGCCCTTCCAGTCGACGTCTCGATGACGCGCAACGTCGTGCCCGGAACGGCTGTGCCCCCGGACGTGCGCACGGTTCCCGCCAGTTGCGAGTCCGCGGGAACATTTGCGTCAGGATTGTCCTGCGCGGCGAGCGGAACACCAAAAGCAGCAGACAACGCCAGCAGCCCTGAGAGCAGTACTCCAAGTCTTCTACCCGACAACGTTCACGCCCCTTCGAGCCCTTAGAAGATTCCGTTCTCCCACTCCTTTGGTTCCAATATTCGCGGCCCGGAGGGGGCCTGTTTGAAGTTTAATTCATCCCGTGGACACTTAGACGGGGTCTCCTCCCAAAGGGTTACCCGGCGTCTGGTATGCTTCGCTAAGCCATGCGAAAATAATGCCTTGGAGACATCTTGAATCATTTGCCGGGGATCGTGTCGGCTGGCGTGGCAGCGGCGGCGGGAATTGTGGCCTGGGGCGCGGTCGCGCCGTCTTCGGAATTGTTTGGCCCGACGGTGTGGCACACGGATTCCGCGCGGAAAATCGCCCTTACATTTGACGATGGGCCGAATCCGCCGATCACTCCGCTACTTCTCAAATTGTTTGACCGCTATTCGGTGCGCGCGACATTTTTCTTGATTGGGAAATTCGCGCGCGCCTGTCCGGAACTGGCGAAAGAAATTTCCGCGCGGGGCCATCTGATTGGAAATCACACAGACACGCATCCCAATCTATTCTTTCGTTCACAAGAGGGAATTCGCGGCGAGCTGGCGCGATGCCAGGATGCGATTGCCGATGCCATTCACGCGGCACCGCCGCGCTGGATGCGCCCGCCCTATGGCTACCGTAGTCCACTGCTCAGCGGCGAAATTCGCCGCGCAGGAATTCAAGGCGTGGTGATGTGGTCGAAAATCTGCCGGGATTGGAAACCCCAGCCGCCCGAGCGTCTGATCCAGAGGCTTTCGCGCTTTGCGCGCCCTGGCCGGCCTCGCGGCGACATCGTCGTAATGCATGACGGCGATCATCGCGCGCTCGGCGGCGATCGCCATCATGTCGTCGCGGCGCTTGAACATTGGCTTCCACGCTGGCGCGATGCGGGCGTGGAATTTGTTACAATAGAGTCGTCGCCCGGAATGGAAACGAGCGACACCGTGCGATCGCATCGCGCTTAACCCGTTTGCCGCGGGCACACAGAGAGCAGGGACATCATGGACGAGCGGCAGTTCTACACCGAGAAGCAGGAAACCAAAACCATTCCCCTCACTTGTCCCGCATGCCGTAAAGAAGACAACTATCCGATTCGCTGGATTGTCCGCACAAAGAAAAGCGAACTGCCGCGCGGCGCCGGAGAAGAAGATAAGAAGCGCTTCGCGCTGGCCCGGTCGTATATGGTTCGCGTGGATGAACTGGTGGCGTGCCGCAAGTGCAGAAAGCGTTTTGAACTGACCGGGCAGAGCGTAGTGCTTGTTACCTCGAACGTGGTCGCGCCCGGCTCTGCCGACTTCGATCCTGAAAATTTTGGAAACCGGTAGGACAGGCTTGAGCCTGTCTGGTTTAAATTTCTGTTGTGTAAAAGGCCGGCGATTGGAAAAAAGTTGATTGCTCTTGTTGAATGAGTTCAAAACCAGACAGGCTAAAGCCCGTCCTACTTCAAATCTCGGGATACATCTCAAAGAACGCCTCGACCGATTGCCGCAAAGTTTCCTCGATCCGTTCCTTGCTGCCTTCGATCAAGTGCATCGTCACGCGCGACTTGCGTCCGTCCTTCAGCGTGACAACCGCCTCGCCGACTTCACCCAATTCGTCTTCGGGAAAAAGCCGCATCCCGTACACCAGTGCCAGCTTCGCCATCGCGTCTCCTCGTAAAATGCAAGCTTAAGCTGGCTGATGGATCGCGTCAAATGGAGGCAAAGTAGCGCAGGCTTCAGCCTGTGGGTTTTGTACACAGCAAGCACGATATTGCTCTAACCAAACCCCGCAGGCTGAAGCCCGCGCCACCTTTTTACATTTTGTTCAAACCTTCATTCAGTTCGATATACGTTCCCCACGGGTCGGTGATAAAAGCCAAGGAGATGCCCAGGTCGGGCCTCTTGGTGAAGGGCATGTCGAACTTCAATCCATTAGCTTCGGCCTTCTTGCAAAAAGCCTCTAGACCCACGATCTCGAATCCGATGTGATCCAGCATGCGGCCTTTCGTCGGCACAGTTGGCGTGTCGGATTTGGTGAAGGTCAAGTTCACGCCTGGCAGGTCCGCGGCGTCGAATTGACCTCGCTTCCCAGGCTTGGCGCCGAACATCTTGGCGTACCACGATTGCATTTCCAGAACATTGGAAGAGCCCGCGGTGTCCGCCGTATAGAAATGCACGTGGTGAAATGCGATGGGTGCGGTTTGTGTCTTGTCTTCCAGAATCTCGACCCGCGTCAAATCGTCGGGCGTCCAAACGAAGCCTTGTCCGGGATTCTGGCCGACTTCTGTTTTCAATCCTGCCGCCTTCCACCTGGCCAATGCTTCGGTGGTATTGGGCACGTGAAACCCGATGTGACCCACAACCGAGCCGACGCTCGGGGCCGTCGCATCGCCCTTCCGGACGAGGATCAGGACGCCGGGGAATTTGTAGACATCGTTCATTCCCAGCTTGCCCGGGACACCACCCATCGACGTCCAGAACTTCTTGGCCGCGTCCACATCCTGGACCATTAAATGCACATGGCCCATGGATACGCCCATGTCATTCGGAGCGGCGACTTGCGCCCAGGAAGCGCGGGCGGGAATCAACATTGCCAGACCTAGAATCAAAATGAGCTTTTTCATTCGATGGCTCCTTGTATCGGCAGAATTGGTGGAATCTCCGCCCTTCATCCGGCGAGGAATCCGCTTTCCGTTTTCTAATTCATGCTTTGAATCGTTGTGCAAGACAGTAAGTTACCTGTCCTTTTGTGTCAAGGAATGCCTTGCCGCAGCAAGGTGATTTGTCAGTTTGAATTGTGCTCGGATCGAAAAACTGCCCGCCCGAATTCGGGCGGCCGCTACAAAACTAACCGCGCGTGGACGCTTCGGTTTTGTTGAGGTTTCTCAGTCACGCGCACTTCGAGGTGGAGAGGGCACGTTTCCCTTATTTGCAAGTCGAAACGTATATGGGAACTTCAAGCAGAGCACAGGGCATATAATGGCGGCATCCCGGTACTGAGAATTCGCATCGAAGCTGGCAACGGAGAAACCGCATGAAAATGAGTTTGCCGGTGCTCTTGTGGGTTGCTGGGTTATGGACAAGCGGAACTCTACTTGCCGCGCAAATGCCGGCAGGGCCGTCGCAGGGTCCCCTGGAGCAGACTCAGCCAGCGCAAGCTCCAACAGCGGCACCCGCGGCGCCCCCTTCCGCTGGTTCAAATCCCGCGACAAAGGCTGCGACGGAAAGATATGTCGTTCCTTCCGGCACGCGCCTGCCTTTGATCCTGCACAATGCGGTGACTACGAGAAACGCCAAGCCGGGTGATCCAGTCTATCTCGAGACTCTTTTTCCAGTCGTAATCGACAACCGTGTCCTCATACCTGCCGGATCCTACGTGCAGGGCGAGATTCAAGAAGCCAGGCGTCCCGGAAAAGTAAAAGGCACGGGCGAAATTCGCCTGCGGCTGAATTCGATGATTCTCCCGAACGGTTATGCGGTCGACTTCAACGCCGTCCCCAGCAATGCCGGAACGGGCGGCAATGAGGCGACCGACAAGGAAGGCAATATTCACGGCGACACGGACAAAGCGGGTGACGTGGGAACCGTTTTGAAAACCACTGGAATCGGCGCGGGCGTCGGGGGAATCGCTTCGGGAAGCGCCAAGGGCGCGGGAATAGGAGCAGGTGCCGGCGCGGCAGTCGGACTCGCTACCGTGCTTCTCACCCGAGGGCCTGAATTGGAACTGCCGCGCGGCACGACTGTAGACGTAATTCTCGACCGCACCATTTATCTCGATGCCAGCCGCGTAAATTTCACTGACCCCGGACGCGCCTCGTCACTCCCCGGTCCTCCAAGCCGCGAACGTACACGCAGCCGGTCTCCGATTTAGCTCCATCTCCGCACGCTAGTGTTGCGACGACCGCATGGCACAGGCTGTGAAGCCTGTGAGATTCGTCCGAGCAGGATCGATCTTGCTTGCCACCAAAACCCGCAGCCTGAAGCCTACGCTACAAAAAACTACGAAGACGCTGCAGTTGACTTTGGCGGATGGTAGCGTCCCGGCACGGCTCGCGTCGAAATAGCCAGCCGGTTCCACATGTTGATCGTAGTCGCGACGATCGTCAGATCCATAATTTCCTTCTCGCTGAAATGTTTTATCACTTCCTCGAATATTTCATCCGGCACGTGGCTCTCCGAAACGAGCGTGACGGCCTCTACCCATTCGAGGGCGGCCCGCTCGCGGTCGCTAAAAAACGGCGATTCGCGCCATGCATCCAGAGCGTATAAACGCTGCTCGGTTTCTCCCAGAGCTCGCGCATCGATCGAATGCATGTCGATACAGAACGCGCAGCCGTTGATTTGCGAGGCCCGCATCTTGAGCAAGTGAATCAGCTTGCGATCCAGCCCACATTCCGAAATGTATTCTTCCAATTCCATCATGGCCTTCAGCGCTCCCGGAGCAAATTTTCTGTAATCGATCCGTGGTTGCATGGTATTGCCTCCATTGCCCGCCCGCGTGGCTCTTAGGAAAAACCGGCGCGTTCGGGATGCTTTTCGGGATCCCTCTACCCAAATAGATGTCATTCCTGAGCGCGAGGTTATAGCGGTTGCGTGGCAGTGGCGGTGCGGTCCACATTTGCTCTTGTGAAGCGAAGCGGGCTAAACGCGTCCCAATCGAAGCTTGTCCTTCTGTCGGCGATCCATTCGCCGATGAGCTTGGCGGTGATGGGTGCAAGCAGAATTCCGTTGCGGTAGTGGCCGGTCGCGAAAACTAAACCATCGATATCCGCAGGCCCCAGGATGGGCAGTTGATCGGGCGTGCCTGGGCGCAAGCCGCACCAAGTCTCGGTGATTTCCGCCTTGGCCAGGTCCGGCACCAGCTCATTCGCAGCCGAGAGGATTTTTTCCAGGCCGCCTGAAGTGATTTGTTTCACATAGCCTGCGATTTCGATCGTGCTTCCCGCAACCACGGTCTGCGGGCTCGTCATCCCGCGGGGGACAAGATAGCCCCCTCCAGAGCGCACCACATGTTGAATCGGCATGCCGGAATGCCGCAGGGCGACCATTTGACCGCGCACGGGAATTGTCGGCGCATAGGGCGCAGCCTCGGGAATTTGTGATGACCAGCAGCCCGCTGCGAGGACCACTTGCGCCGCGTGAAAAGTTTCGCCACTGGAAGTCTTTACTCCAACGCACTTTTTTCTATCGCGCGCGAAAGAAATCACATCAACATCGGGGCAAAGCGATGCGCCGGCGGAAGCTGCGGCACCGAGCACCGCTGACGCCAGAGCGCGCGGCTCGACGGAACACTCGTCGGGAAGCAAGGCCGCCGCGCGGGCATCTCGTCCGAGCAGGGGTTCGATATTCGTGGCTTCTTCGAGCGAGAGCGGTTCACATGCCAGACCTAGTCCATGGTGCAGCGCCACCAGGGTGCTCAACTCCGCTTCCGCCTCGCCGTGATAAATGACTTCGAGCGCACCCCCCGTTCGATAGCCGGTGCTAAGGCCGGACTCACCTTCCACGTCAGCAACAAATTTGGGGTAGAGCCCGAGGCTGGCGAGGCCCAAGGGAACGAGGGGTATCGCCGCCGGACAATCCGGAGCCGGCGACAACATTCCCGCCGCCGCCCAGGAAGCTTCGTGCATGTGGTTCCGGCGGTCCAGCACGGCAACGCGCAATTTTCGCTGCGCCAGATCGAACGCGATCGACCCGCCGATGATGCCTCCACCGACGATCACCACATCGAATGTTTTCACGCCAATATCTTATCAGCAATGAAGATGGAAGGCGGGTTTTGGCGTGATCGGCTTCTGCCGCAATTCGATAGTCATCGTGGGAATTTTACCTATTCACCTCACAGGGCTGGGCTTCAAGGAGATACATCAAAGAAACTAAAACGATTTCACGAGCTCCGCGGAAAGCACGCGCGCCTTTTCGGCGAGGTTCTGTGCACGGACCCAGTCATCGGCCATGATGGCCTCATGGGACTGCATGAGGAATCCTTTTATTTTTTCCGTCAGATCTTTTTGCGACGCACTGAGCTGCTTGCCATTCGCAAGCTGCAGATTCTGTTCTGCGGTTGTAATGTTCGAGGTTGTATTTCTCTTCGTCGCTTCCAAGTCTCTGGCGGAGAGCTGCGGGGAAATCTGGGGCGCTGCGGGTTTGGCCGGCGTTGGGTCCGCCGCCTCGACTGACGGGCGCCTAGGGGCGGGAGGCCGTTTGCCGGGTACCGGGGGCGGAACCGGAGACGGCACTTCCGGCGCCGGTTCCTCTGTGGTAGTGACGGGCGGCCGCGTTTCCGGCAGTGGCATCGGAGAGGCCTCATCGGGCGGGGGCGTACTCACGGAAGGCGGCGCGGCCCGCACGATGTGCCTGCTTGTGCATCCCGCCAGTCCGGCGGAAATGGCACAGAGGAACGAGAGAAGTTGGATTTTCCGCATCACAGACTCCTCGCGACGGCCGCGCCGGGATCCCGGGAACGGGCGAGGGCGGATTCCATCTGGTGAGCCAGCGGCAAGTCGATTCGAAACGTCGTGCCGCGTCCAACTTCGGACTCAAATCCGATCGAACCATTATGTAGCTGTATAGTTCTAAAGGCGCTTGCCAGCCCAATCCCGCTTCCTCCCGGCCGCGTGGTAAAGAATAGCTGGAAAATTCGTTGCCGGTGTTCAGGAGCGATGCCGCGGCCAGAGTCCCGAAATTCAATTTCAGCCATTTCTCCTTGCCGCCGAAGCGAAACGAAAAGCTGGCCGCCGCCGGGCATGGCCTCGATGGCATTTACCAATAAATTAATAAATGCTTGCTTGAGGAGCGGTTTGTCGATCAGGACGTTCGGCACGTCAGCGGCGAGGCGGGCCTCCAGTTTGATGTCGGCCTTCTCCAACTCGGGCCGCTCAACCGTCAAAACTTCTTCCAGAATTTCCTTGAGGCTGGATTCTTCCTGGTGCATCTCTGGTGGACGCGTGAAATCGAGGAAGCGTTTCACGACGCTGTCCAGGCGGTCAATCTCGTTGTCCAAAACGCGAACGGCCTGGGCCGGCAATCCGTCGGCGTCCGGCATGCTGGCTTTGAGGTTTTCCAGCCAGATGCGCATCGAGTTCAGTGGATTTTTCACTTCGTGCGCCACGCCCGCGGTGATTCGGCCTAGATTGGCGAGCCGTTCGGAGACTTGCAGTTGGGTGCCGATTCGTTCTCTCGATTCCAGATCTTTGAATTTCACAAGAGTGCCCATGCGCGCGTCGCCTTCGCCGATAACCTCGACGCTGACGCCCACACGCCGTGCCGGCCCTTCGATCCCGGTCAGCACCACTTCGGCGGAATCCACGGGTACGAGCTCGCCATTCTGCAGCATCACTGCTTCCCGGACATTATGATCGGGCGGAAAAATATCCTCCGCGCGGCGCCCCAAAAGCTGATCCGCCGGCGTGGAAAGAAATCGCTCTACAGCCGGACTTACCATGACCGCACGGCCGTCGACAGAAAACAACAGCAAGCCGTCGTCAAGCCCGCCCAGTACTTGGTCGATATTTTCACGCAAATTACTGAAAATTTCACGGACTCCGCGGAGTTGCATTCCAATCTGGTTAATCTTGGAGCTGACCTGGCCGAATTCGTCTCCGCGCTCGAGCGGCTTCTGATCGAATTCGCCCTTTGAAATGCGGTCCAATTGGGCCGTGATCCTTTTGATCGGCGCCAGGGAAATGCTGCTTACGATCGCCGCGAGCAATACGGAAATCCCCACCGAAGCTATAGCCAGCAGACCCGCCGAACGCAAGGCGGGCGTGATGCTGATTCGCAACAAGCCAGTCTGCACCGCCACCCGAATCACTCCGAACGGGATCTGGTTGCCCGGCGGCCCGATTTGGAATGCATAGTCCACTTCATAGGTGCGCGGCGGGCCATAGAGCACCCTGAGTTGATCCATAAATCCGCTGGAAACTAGCTGCGAAAGGTTGGCCCTGGCGGGCGTAATTTTCCCGGATAAGGAACTGTCGCTCGAGACCAAGACTGTGCCGTTGACGTCGGTAACGGACACCTCATAAATCAGCGGGGAATACCCGACCTCGGCGTCGATTGCGGAGTTCAGCGGCGCGCTATCGTCGAAGGCCTGCTGCACGTAGGCGCCCAAATCCTCCGGGCTGTCCGATGCCGGCGCCCCGCCGCTTTTGGCAGCGTCCACCAGCGCGTTTTGAGCCTCAAAAAAAATCTGCCGGGAAACCAGTTGAGCGCGGTCGTTCGCCTGCCGGATGACCTGCCGCGTGAGGTTCATGACGTAGAGTGTGGAATTCACGCCCACGACGGCGAGAACCAGCGCCGCTGTGGTCAGCGTAATCTTCGTTTTCAGCCGAAGTTGCATGAGTGGCCCCTCCCCTCATTTCGAGGGAGGTTTTGCAGCCTCATATTCTTTCAACTTATTGTGCAGGGTTTTCAGGCTGATTCCCAGTAATTCGGCGGCGCGTGTTTTGTTATTGGTAGATGCGAGGGTCTGCAAGATGAGTTCGCGTTCAGCGGCTTCCACCGTGGTTCCTAGCGGAAACCGCAACGACGCCAGATCGGACGCGGCTGCCGCGGGGGCGTGGCCGAAATCCGCCGGCAGGCTCGCGCGGCCAATGAGATCGCGGTCGGAAACGATGGCGGCGCGTTCCAGCACGTTGCGAAGCTCGCGGACGTTGCCGGGCCAGGAGTAACTCGCAAATAAGTCGAGCACGTCGGGATTTACGCCGCGCACGTGGCGCTCGTGCTTGGCGTTGATCTCGCGCAAGATGTGTTCTACCAGAAGTGGAATGTCTTCCTTGTGATCGCGCAGCGGCGGCAGCAGGATGTGAAACACGTTTAAGCGAAAATAGAGATCCTGCCGCAATTCGCCTTTCGCCACGGCCTGTTCGGGCTCCTTATTCGTCGCGGCCAGGACGCGCACATCGACTGGTGTTTCCACTTTGCTCCCGAGGCGGCGTACTTTGTGATCCTCGAGCACGCGCAGCAATTTCGCCTGCGTCGGCGCGGGCATCTCGCCGATTTCGTCGAGCAGCAGGGTGCCGCCGTCGGCGAGCTCGAAACATCCGAGCCGCCGCTCCGCCGCGCCGGTGAAAGCTCCGCGCTCGTGGCCGAAAATCTCGCTCTCCATCAGCGATTCCGGAATCGCCGAACAATTGATGGCGATGAAAGGCCGGTCGGTGCGAGGCGAAAGCCGGTGAATCGTGCGCGCCAGGATTTCCTTGCCCGACCCGGTCTCGCCCGTGATCAGCACGGATGCCGACGATGGCGACACTTGCTCGACGAGATGCATGACCTCTTGCATCATTTTGGATTGCCCCACTAAGTCGCCGAGTTTCCCGGACTCGCGCAGCTGTCTAGTCAGCGCTGCAACTTGTTTTTGGTCTCGAACGCGCCCGAGCGCCCGTTCCAGCAGCACATGCAAGACCGAGCCCTTCAGCGGTTTTTCGATATACCAGAACGCGCCGGCTTCGATGGCCGCAACGATGCGTTCTTCGCTCCCTTTGCCCGTGATGATGATTGCCGGAACGTGCTGCAATTCATCGCCGAGGCGCGCGAGGAGATCCAGGCCGTTCATACCCGGCAGCTCCACGTCGGCGATCAGCACGGCGGGCGCGAATTCGGAAAATTTTGCCAAGGCGTCTTCCGCGCTATTGACGCCCAGCACTTCGTATCCCCACCGGCGCAACAGCGCTTCGTATCCCAGGCGTGCGTTTTCTTCGTCCTCGACAATCAGGACGCGATCCGGTGAAGGTTTTGTCGTTTCAAATCGAGTCGCTTCAGCCATTCAGTTTGTGAGCAGTCCCTGGGACGTAGGGGCGGCGCCTCCTTTTGAATCTACCAGTACCGCCCGTTCCTGCCAAGCTGAGATGCACGAAGCTCCCCATTCAGTTTGATTCAGTACACAGACAGACAGCACAGAACACAATCTCCCCCGACCTTCACAGAAAGAGGCAGTGGAACTCCCGAAAGGCGAACCATTCATGCGGTGTTAATGTACATGAATGTTATGATCCCGCCGTGAGCGCTCAGGAATAAAATAAAAATTGCGCGTCACCCGCGATTCGTCAATGCTATGTGCCGATTCTTGGGAGAGTCTTTGTCAACGCGAATACGGCAACGTCTCTGCCGGCGGAACGAAGGACGCAACGGGGGGAACCATGCGAAATCGAATGGTAGTACTCCAGCTCATCGTGATGACTGCGGCCGGCTTCGTGGCCGGTTTGCTGGTCGAAAGCAGGGTACAACGCGTGCAGGCGAAGGCGCGGTCTGACTCTGCTTTCCCCGCCGTTACAGGACAAAAAGGCGGCGAAGACATCACGGGTCCCTACGAGCCTGTAGCGGATTGGCCGAAGCCGCTAACTTCGCTGCCCGGACATGAGAATTGGACTTGGGGGGCCGTTGAGGGCATCTACGCTGAAAGTCCGAATCGAGTGTTCATCGCGCAACGCGGCGAATTGCCGGCCTTGAAGCGGCCAGTGAACACGCCGATTCCCGCGTTTGGGCCGAGCCTCTCCTTTCCGACTGGGGAGGTGCCATTCCGAAATGCGTCGCAAGGACCGGTGGCCAGCTTGCCTGGCGGAGGCGGTCCGGGCGATCTGCCCGAGGATGCTGACAAAAAATGGAGCGGCATGAAGGGAGTCGACGCGCGCTGGGAACACACGCTAGTCGTCGTCGATGCGAGCGGCAACGTCTCCGAAGATTGGACGAAGTGGGACAACTTTTTCAAGAGGCCGCATGCTGTCTACATCAATCCCTACGACGCGGAGAAAAACGTGTGGGTCGTCGACGACTACAAAGAGGCAGTCTTCAAGTTCAGCCACGACGGCAAGGAGCTTCTTCAGACCATCGGCACGATCGATCAATCCGGCGCGGACGACAAGCATTTTAACCGCCCCACTTTTCTCACCTGGTTGCCTGACAGCACCATGTTCGTCTCGGACGGGTACAACGGCAATCGCGTCGCGAAATTCGATAAGACTGGAAAATTCCTGCTGGCTTGGGGCGAAAAAGGCGTCCCGCCAAATGAGATGCGTCCCGGTTATTTCAACGTCGTGCACGGCATTGCGGCTGATCCTCTTACCCGCCACGTGTTTGTAGTCGATCGCAGCAATCACCGCATTCAGGTCTTTGATGAGAACGGAAAATTCGTGGACCAATGGCCCGTGGACAAATACTCGTCCATAAATTTTCTTTACATCTCCGCTGACCGGAAACTGTGGGCTGCCGACGACAGAAACTCAAAAATCGTGGAGTACGATCTCGAGGGTCATTTGCTCTACGCCTGGGGCACGCTGGCTGACTGGCCCGGTGGCCTCTTCAACACCCACGGGATGAGCGTCGACCAGGAAGGAAATTTCTACGTCGCTGAAGTCGGCAATGGCCGCGCGCAAAAGTTTCGTCCGCGCCCAGGCGCTAATCCCGCGCTCCTGGTCGGCAAGCCCGTCTACGCGGCGTGGAAATAGTGGCAGCGCAAGGTTTAGAGCTGGAGTGACGACTCAAATTCGATCAGGCCAGCGGCCAAAGCCGCTGCGGAAAATGTGGTTTATTTTGTCATTCTGAGGTCGCCGCGGCGACCGAGGAATCTCTCTGGGTTTTAAAGTCAACAGAATGAGAGATTCCTCGGCACGCAGCGTGCCTCGGAATGACAAAGATTGAG
>Ga0210408_10001932_pt1 | contig 20857 bp, 17 predicted proteins | sample IncBWH4MmetaG_FD_155471 | JGI IMG/M metagenome (GOLD analysis project Ga0210408, IMG submission 155471) | Forest soil microbial communities from Barre Woods Harvard Forest LTER site, Petersham, Massachusetts, United States - Inc-BW-H-4-M | ecosystem: Environmental > Terrestrial > Soil >...
CGGTTATTGACTGTCGGGGCTGGCCTATCTGGCGAGTTCGTCTGATACGGAGGAACCTCATGGCTACCTCAACCCCGCTTGCACCAGCGGTCGGCGCCGGGTTTCGTCAGATGTTCGTCAACGGAAAATGGACGGACTCGAGCAGCGGCGAGACCTTCGATGTCATCAATCCCGCCACCGAGACCGTGCTCAGCAGTATCTCGGCCGGGTCGGCACAGGATGTCGATCGAGCGGTTGCCGCGGCGCGGGCCCAGTTCGACGGTGGCGAATGGTCGAAGATGCCGGGCGCCCAACGGAGTCGCCTGCTGAATCGGCTCGCGGATCTGCTCGAGCGCGACAAGGAATACCTGGCGAAGCTCGAATCAGCGACCGTCGGCAAGCCGCTATTCGAGCCCACAATGCTCGATATTCCAAACAGCATCGACACGCTACGCTATTTCGCCGGCTGGGCCGACAAGATCGAAGGCCGCACCATTCCTACCGCGGGCGCGTTCGGACGTCCGGTGTTCAACTACACGATCCGCGAACCGGTAGGGGTAATCGCTGCGATCACCCCCTGGAACGCACCGACCATGATCGCTGCGTGGAAGCTGGCGCCGGCTCTGGCGGCAGGATGCACGGTGGTGATGAAGCCGTCCGAAGAGGCACCGCTCACGACGCTGCACATCGCGAAGCTGGTCGAAGAATCAGGGTTCCCCGCCGGGGTGTTCAACGTCGTCACCGGGCTGGGCGAGGTTGCCGGAGCCGCCCTCGCCCGCCATCCGGGTATCGACAAAATCAGCTTCACGGGAAGTCCGGAGGTCGGCAGGGAGATTCAGAAGGCGGCAGCCGATGGATTCAAGCGCGTCGCGCTGGAACTCGGCGGCAAGACCCCGCACATCGTGCTCGCGGATGCGGCCCTGGATGCAGCGATAGCCGGAGTGGCGATGGGGTTGTTCGCCAATTCCGGGCAGATCTGCGCTGCCGGCACGCGCATCTTCGTCCACCGCTCGCGGTACGAACAAGTGCTCGAGGGTCTTGGTGCAGCCGCCAACGGCGTCAAGCAGGGCGATCCTTTCAATCCCGAAACACAGATGGGTGCACTGGTCAGCAAGAAGCAGCTCGATCGCGTCGCTGGCTACGTGAAGCTTGGCGTAGAGGAAGGTGCAAAGGTGGTTGCAGGCGGCGACCGCCGCAGCGGCAAAGGCTATTTCTTCAAGCCCACGATTCTCACCAACGTGCGCAACGACATGCGCGTCGCGCAGGAAGAGATATTCGGCCCGGTGGGCGCGCTGATGGCCTTCGATGATATGGAGGAAGCGGTGCGGCTCGCGAACGCGACGCGCTACGGGCTCTCGGCAAGCGTGTGGACGCGCGATATCAATGCCGCGCACTCGATCGCGGCGAGGGTTCGCGCCGGCACCGTGTGGATCAACGGCTGGGGCGCGATCGATCCGCGGCTGCCCTGGGGCGGGTTCAAGACCAGCGGCATCGGCCGCGAGCTCGGCGCACGCGGGCTCGACGCCTGTACGGAGGAAAAAGTCGTCACCGTGGTGATGTAAACCCGCCCTGATCGGATCACGACCTGGCGGCTCGCGATCCCGCGCCGCGGTGTAGCTGTGACCGGTGGCTTTGCCGCCAGCTACCAGTGAAACTGCAACGCGACCAGTGGGCCTGTGAGGCTCAACCTCTCGACCGTGTCACTCGATTTCATCTGGTAGTCGATGTAACGCCACGCGGCCAACAGCTCACCCCACTGGAATGCGTAGCCGGCACCGGCCATCGCCTGACCCGTGAATCGAGAATTGCCCGTACCGACATCGAGATAGTACAGCGCAAACCATCTGCGATCCGCACTGAGGTTGGCTCGGCCTTTGATGCCTGCAATCGCGTCCCAGTTCGACACGCCCGACTCACGGGTGCCGGTCCGGTCTGGAGGCGCCACAGAGCCGACGTTGCCACCCAGCTGCCATGACAACTTCGGTGTTATGTCGAGCAATCGCGTGCCGGCGAGCACGTCGAGCGTGTATTGCGCGGTCGATATCGGCCGATACGTCGCAGCAAGCGTCCACAGCCAACCCTTGATACCGAACTCGGCGTTCGCCGTCACCTCGGCCGGCAACGGCAGGCCTCCGATGTAGAAGCCCTGCGATACGGTGCGCGTATTGCCGAGATCAATGTAGATGACGTCCGTGAATGCTCCCCAGGGCTCCTTGCGGGCCTCGAACGAGCCCATGAACGTGAGTTTGAGATTATTGAGGAGCGTGCCGTCATCGATGCTGATGCCGCCCGAGCCACCTTGGGGCGGAAACATCGTCGAACCGCTGAGGGTTGGCAGGTAGAGGTATAGGGTCGCCTGGAACTCCCACGGATTTGCCTCCTCACGCGCAGTGAGGGCAGCCGGCAGAATCAAGCCGCAGACGATAGCCGCGCTCGCGGCAGCAGATCGATGTTTCGTTCGCATTGGCAGCCGCTGGGAGCGCGATCGCATTGACCCCTGTACCGAGCTCCGGTTCACGGCGCAGGTGCGTAGTGTGCGAAGACGAAGTCGCGAACTTTGGCGGGCTCGTGGCAGGGGAAACAGGTTTTGTGCAACGCCTCGTCGCCGGCCTTTCCATCCTTGAAGTCGGCGAATCCCCAGCCGCCCGTCGCGGCGTACTTCTTTGAGTCCTTGATCATGAACTGGACATTCACGGCAGACCCCGGAACGAAGGATTGCGCGCCGGGGAATGCGCCGGCCAGGACTTTGTTGTTCTCCTCCGATGGAACGTAATTCCAATGTAGTGCGGCAATCATCGTGCCGTCCGGGAACGGAAGCTCCCCTTCCTTGAAGGCCTTGATCGCTACATCGTTGCCGAGTTGGGCACGCAACTGATCGAGCTTGTCTGTCTTCAAGCGACCCAGGGAGATCAGCTTCCAATCGCGGTATCCGGCCGGAATCGTCACGCCGAAGATTGGGGAGGCGTTACTCGACTTGGCAGCGGTAGCAGCTTGTGGCTGGCTCTCATTGCTGCTCTGCGCCGCGGACTTCGTGACGCACACGATGCAAAGGGCGATAGCGGCGCAACTGCCGAGAGCACCACAGTACTTACTAACGCACGCAGTCGCGTGAACCATGGACTTCTCCTCGGGAGTCCTGCGACGAGCAGTCGCAGTGTGGACAGCAGCCGATACGGCGGCTGGCTTCGATCGTACCTATAGTAACCTGATTCTCTTAACCGGCTCCCAGGTAGGCAAATCTCCAGGCGATCGATCCGCACAACCATTTTGACGCACGCGCACCCCCCAACATCTTCGTACCATTGCGTCCCCGCCGGCTCCAGTAGCCTGTCGACAGGTAACCGATCAGTAATCGGCAGGCCGCCGATCAGATGGAAGATCGGGTCAATCGTAGACTTGAGCTTCTCCGTCATCGTTAAGCCATCCCTGGAGACAAGGGCAGTAATACCACCACGGCGGGTAATGGCCGCGGCATGTCGATCAATATCGAGGTGGTTGCGGACACTACTGAGCAGTACAGCGTCGAGCTGCTGGCCGAGACGCACCATGCCGTTCTCGAACAGTGCCCGACCTTTTTACCGTCATGGGTTGCATGTAGCTTCCCGTGACGCGCTCCAGGCGCTCCTCGTGAAAGTGTCCCGTCACGGACGTTCGGATGATAATGTCTAACATCATCGTCCCCGGGGGAGGCCGCCTATGCCTGCAGTGACGGCGAGTCTCAGAACTTTTCCATACAGCCGCCTCCGGTACCCAGGAGGTAGCCTCGTCGCCGGGACAGCCGTGCTCTTGGCCGGCTGCGGACATCATGCGCCGCCGCCGGCCCCGCCTCCGCCAAGAGTCTCGGTCGTCACCCTGCGAGCCCAGGCGGTGCCCATCGTCACTGAGCTTCCTGGGCGCGTGAACGCCTACCGCACCGCCGACGTGCGGCCGCAAGTCAACGGCATCATTCTGAAGCGGTTGTTTGTCGAGGGCAGCGAGGTGCGAGTCGGCCAGCAGCTCTACCAGATCGACCCCGCCCCCTATAAGGCTGCCTACGACAGCGCCGTTGCGGCAAATGCCTCCGCCCGCGCACTCGCGCAACGCGACAGGTCGCTGGTCGAAACCAATCTGGTCAGCAAACAGGATTACGACAATGCCGAGGCCGCCTACCTGCAGGCGCAGGCGGCGGTGGAGACGGCGCACATCAACCTGATCTATACGAAGGTTCTGTCGCCGATCACCGGCCGCATCAGCCGCTCCTTCGTCACGGAAGGCGCGCTGGCGACAGCCAACCAGGCGACAGCGCTCGCCAACGTCCAACAGCTGGACCCCATCTACGTGGACGTCACTCAGCCGAGCACCACACTGCTGCGCCTCAGGCGCGAGGCTGAAGCGGGGCTGCTGAAGCAGAACGAGGCGGGCAAGACGCAGGTGCGGCTGCGGCTGGAGGATGGAACCGATTACGCGCACTCCGGCACGCTGGAGTTCTCCGAAGTGACGGTGGACCAGGGTACGGGCTCTGTCACGCTGCGCGCGCTGATGCCGAATCCCGAACGTCTGCTGCTGCCTGGAATGTTCGTACGCGAGGAGATCCAGGAGGGCGTGCGCCAGGACGCGGTGCTCGCCCCGCAGCAAGGCGTCAGCCACGATCAGAAGGGTGAGGCCAATGCACTGGTCGTGGGCCCGGGCGACACCGTGGAGCTGCGCACCGTGCAGATCGACCGCGCGATCGGCGACCAATGGGTGGTGAGCTCGGGTCTGAAACCCGGCGATCGGGTCATCGTCGAAGGCATCCAGTCGGCGAAGCCGGGCAGCAAGGTGGTGCCCGAGGAGTACCAACCCACCAAGAAGACTGTGCGGCAGGCGGGCGCGACGGCACCCATCGCCGCTCAATAAGCACCTGCCATGATCAATTTCTTCATCGACCGCCCCATCTTTGCCTGGGTGCTGGCCATCGTCGTCATGCTCATGGGCGCGCTCGCCATCACCACTCTGCCCATCGCGCAGTATCCGAGCATCGCCCCGCCGGCCATCTCCGTCCAGGTGACCTACCCGGGCGCATCGGCTGACGTCGTGCAAAGCAGCGTCACGCAGGTCATCGAGCAGCAGTTGAGCGGCATCGATCACCTCCTGTATTTCGGGTCGGAAAGCGATGCCGACGGGAGCATGACCATCACGCTCTACTTCGAGCAGGGCACGAATCCCGACATCGCCCAGGTGCAGGTGCAGAACAAGCTGCAGCTGGCCACACCGCTCCTGCCGCTGGAGGTGCAGCAGGAGGGCCTGCGGGTCGCCAAGGCCACCCGAAATTTCCTGCTCGTAATCGGCTTCTACTCGACCGATGGCTCGTTCAGCAGCGAGGATGTGAGCGACTACATTGCCTCGCACGTACAGGATCCGATCAGCCGCACACCCGGCGTCGGTGACTTTCAGCTGTTCGGTACCCAGTACGCGATGCGCGTGTGGCTGGATCCGGCCAAGCTCAACAACTATGGGCTGACACCGGTGGATGTCGGCAACGCGCTGCAGGCGCAGAACCTGCAGGTACCCTCCGGTGAGCTGGGCGGGCTGCCCGCCGTCAGGGGACAGCGACTGCACGCCACCATCGTGGGTCCCCAGCGCCTCACGAATGCCGATGAATTCGGCCGCGTCCTGCTCAAGGTCAACACTGATGGCTCGCAGGTACGGCTCCGTGACGTCGCCCGCATCGGACTCGGGGCCGAAAGCTACGCGGTCCACACGGAATACAACGGCCACCCGGCGGCAGGCCTCGCCGTGAAGCTCGCCACGGGCGCCAACGCCCTCGAGACCGCGAGGGCGATACGCGCCACCATGGACAAGCTGGCGCCGTTCTTCCCGCCGGGTCTGACGCTCATCTATCCCTATGACACCACGCCGTTCGTGCGCGTCTCGATCGATGAAGTCGTGAAGACGCTGTTCGAGGCGATCGTGCTGGTGTTCCTGGTGATGTACCTGTTCCTGCAGAACTTCCGCGCGACGCTGATTCCGACGATCGCCGTGCCCGTGGTGCTGCTCGGCACGTTCGCGATACTCGCCGCCGCAGGATTCTCGATCAACACGCTGACCATGTTCGGCATGGTGCTCGCCATCGGCCTGCTGGTGGACGATGCGATCGTCGTGGTGGAGAACGTCGAGCGCGTAATGGAGGAGGAGAAGCTCTCGCCGAAGGAGGCGGCGCGCAAGTCGATGGGCGAGATCACCGGCGCCCTGATCGGCATCTGGCTGGTGCTGTCGGCCGTATTCCTGCCCATGGCCTTCTTCAGCGGCTCGACCGGCGTGATCTACCGCCAGTTCTCCATCACCATCGTGTCGGCCATGAGCCTGTCGGTAATGGTGGCCCTGATCTTCACCCCTTCACTGTGTGCAACTCTGCTGCGGCCGCGGGTGGCGGAGGCGCACGAGCGCGAGCGCGGCTTCTTCGGTTGGTTCAACTGGGGTTACAGCCGTACGAATCGCGGCTACGAGCGCGCACTCGACCGGATCACGATTCGCCGCGGACGCTACCTGCTGGTGTATCTCGCCATCGTGGTGGCCATGAGTCTGTTGTTCGTGCGCGTGCCGAGATCCTTCCTGCCGGACGAAGATCAGGGCTTTCTCTTCGTCCAGGTGTCGGCTCCCCCGGGCAGCGCCAGTGAGCTGACCCAGCGGGCACTCAACGAGGTGCGCGACTACTTCCTCAAGCAAGAGAAAGACATCGTGAGCGGTATTTTCACGGTGAACGGCTTCAGCTTCGGCGGCCACGGACAAAACGCCGGACTGGGATTCGTGCGCCTCAAGGACTGGTCGGGGCGTCCGGGGAAGAAGAACTCGGTGTTCGCGCTCGTGGCACGCGCCAACCAATACTTCCACGGGATCCGGGGAGCGTTCGTCATCTCGTTCGCGCCGCCGCCCGCGCTCGAGCTGGGTAACGCGACGGGATTCGATTTCGAGCTGGAGGACCGCGGCAACGTCGAACACGCGGAGCTGATGAAGGCGCGCGGTCAGCTGCTCGGGATCGCGAGCAAGGATCCGGCGATCGGCTTGGTACGGCCGAACGGCCTGGACGATGAGCCGCAGTACAAACTCGACATCGACTGGGAAAAAGCGAGCGCGCTCGGTCTTACGATCAGCGACATCAATGACACGCTGGGGGCCGGCTGGGGCTCGGCGTTCATCAACCAGTTCGTCGACCGCAGCCGCGTCAAGCGCGTGTTCATACAGGGCGATAACGACTCGCGCATGCTCCCGCAGGACCTGGGTCGCTGGTACGTGCGCAACGGAGCCGGCCAGATGGTGCCCTTCTCGACGTTCGCGACGGCGCACTGGACCTACGGCTCGCCCAAGTTGGAACGCTACAACGGCACGCCGTCGCTGGAATTCCTCGGCGCCCCGGCGCCGGGCAGGAGCACCGGAGAGGCCATAACCGCGATGGAGAAGGCGGTGACGAAGCTCTCGAAGGGGCTGGGGTACGAGTGGACCGGCCTGTCCTACGAGGAGATACGCTCGGGCTCGCAGGCGCCGGCGCTCTACGCCATCTCGCTGACGGTGGTCTTCCTGTGCCTCGCGGCACTCTACGAGAGCTGGTCGATTCCGTTCGCGGTGATGTTGGTGGTGCCGCTCGGCATCATCGGCACGATCACCGCGACACTGCTGCGCGGGCTCGCCAACGACGTCTTCTTTCAGGTGGGCCTGCTGACCACCGTCGGCCTCTCGGCGAAGAACGCGATCCTGATCGTGGAGTTCGCCATAGAAAACGTCGAAAGCGGCATGGACCTGATCCCCGCGACCATCGCCGCCGCGCGCCAGCGGCTGCGACCGATCCTCATGACCTCGATGGCCTTCATCCTCGGCGTGCTGCCGCTGGCGATCGCCACCGGGGCGGGCGCCGGCGGGCGCGTCGCGATCGGCACAGGCGTGATCGGCGGCATGCTGACGGCGACGATCCTGGCGGTGTTCCTCGTACCGGTGTTCTTCATCAGCGTGCGTTCGGTGTTCCGTGGGCGCCGCAGTCGCGAAGAGCCGCCGCCGCAGTCCCCCCAGCCGAACGCGGCGAGCTGAGATGGCCTGCCGCAGCGCTCGCGTCCTCGCCACCAGGGGAGCAAGGGCATTCCCCACGGTCCGCTTCGAATCAGGGCCATGCGGGTGTATGTTGGAGCCATGCAGGCGCGCGATGGGCTGACCCAGGCGGCACAAGCCGTGGTAGAGCGACCCACCACTGCCGGGCATTCGTGGGTTGGGGAGCTGTTGTTGCGCCTTCTCGGCGCGGCGCTGCAGATCGTGGCGACGCTCGCAATCATCCGCGCCCTGACGCCGGATGAGGCCGGCGTCTACTTTCGCGGGTTCGTCATCGCGCTGGGACTGAGCACGCTGCTGCGCGCCAAGTACGAAATGTACATGGCGCAGTACATCATCGGCCGGCGCGCTGGCGCAACCGGCATCCCCGACGGAGTACTGCTCATGCAGCTCGCGCGGCGCTTGCTGTTGCGGGCGAGCCTGCTGTGTGGAGTGCTGCTGGTGGTGACGGCGGATCTCGACATCCAGGCACCGCAGCTGCAGACCGTACTGCAGACGTATCTGCCGTTCGTGCTCGCCCTCCCCTGCGTCAGCCTGTCGAGCCTGCTCGGCGAGGCGCTGCGGGCTGCCAACCGAACCCTCGGCATCGTCGTGACAGCCTATGCCGTCAACGTCTCCATGCTGCTTGCGGTGGCGCTCGCGCCCCCCGACGCCTCGCTCGCCCTCTACTCCTGGGCGTTCTTCCTGGGCAGCGTCGTCGCTGCGGCCGTGGCAGTAGCGCTCGCCCGGCATGCCTTCCCGGCCACACGAGCCGAGAGCTCGCAGCGGCCGATCTCACGCGAAGCACTGCAGGCCGTGGACTCGCGGGAATTCATTGGCCTCGCACGCGGGGTTCTGCTGTGGGGACCCCTGTGCATTCTGGCCGTCTGGGCGCCGCCCTTGCACATGGCTCAATATGCGGTCGCTGCGCGCACGGCACTGATCGTCGACTTCTTCCTGCCGGCCTTGAACCTGACCGGCTGTCGCGAGACCCTCATGCCCGGGCAGCCGGCATGCGCGTCCCGGCGGCTGCTCGTCGGACAGCTCGGGCGGGCGCTGGTCTACAGCACGGCATTGGTCCTGCCGCTGTTGCTGTTGGCACCAGAGACGCTGAGACTCTACGCGGCGCCTTACGACACGCAGTTGACCGTGTACGCGGTTCTGCTCGGCGTGCAGTGGGCCAACGGTGTCGGCCGTCCAGCGGTGCGACATGCCGTGGTGGAGTGGGACGCACGCCGGATCGTAGTCTCTATGGGATCCGGAGCCATCGCGGTCGTGCTGATTTGCGCGCTCGGGGTCGCCGCCTACGGCGCGCTGGCGGCGGCCGCCGCCTCCTTGACCGGCGCATTAATCGTGAACGCACGAGCGATCGTCATGGCTCTCTCGGAGCGGCGCGCAGGCGAATCGCAACCCGGATCGCCGTCGCCCGGTCGAAATACCTGACCTCGAGCTTGCAGCCTTCATCCTTGCGCAAAGTGGAGCACACCCCTTCCACGCTTCGACGCACGCAGCGCGGGAAATGCCCCGGCGGCCAGTCCATGGACCCAGTCGTCGCACAATGCGACAGCTTTCGCGGGTTCGAAGCTCGATGGGTTCAGACTGAGTTCAACCCAGAGCCCATCCATCAGCGCCGACAGTCCGATCGCCGCCGAACCGACGTTGAATGCGGGCACACCGGGCAGGCGCTTTAGGCGTGACAGCAGGGTTTCGAGGGTCGCGCGGGTCTCGCCGTAGGTGCGGTCGCGCACGGCGCGCAAAGCTGGAGATTGCGGCACGAGGCTCCAGAATACGAGCCAAGTGCCAAAGAGCGCCGGATCGAGGGCTTCTGGTGCGAACGACGCGGAAAAGAACACGTGCAGGGACTTGATGGGCTCACCTGCGATCGCGAGTGCCGGATCGCGACTCCGGGACAACAGGCGCTTTGCCAGCGACTCGTAGGCGGCGGCAACCAAGGCGTCGATGCCGCGGAAGTGGTGGTTGATGAGCCCCATCGTGACGCCCGCCTCCGCGCTGATCCGGCGCACCGAGAGCCCGTCGTGGCCAAACTTGTTCAGGCATGCGAGCGTGGCCGCGACCAGCTCCTCGCGGCGCGCGTCGGGTGCTGCGCGCCGGAACTTGGGCTCAGTCGACGCGTCAGATGGCTTCACCGGCCCGCGCCCGCAGAAACCTCAGCCGACTCTCGACGTCCTCCCTGTTCAGATACACTCCGGCGAGACGTCGATAGCCGGTGTAGGCGTCGCGCGCGTGCAGAACACGCCAATTGTCGAACAGCAGCACGGAACCCGGCAGCAGCCGGCGGCGGCACTGTAGCGATGGGTCGTTGCAGAGTGAGTTGAAGGTTGCGAGCGCGCGATAAAACGCCCGCTGGCGCGCCGGCGGCAGCGCGAGCGGTGCGCGATCATAATTGTTGTAGCTCACCTGTACTACCTTGCCGGAATCGTCGAGCCTGAACAGCGGCCGGCGCGCCATCAGGTGGATGCCGCGCCCCTCGTCGATGTACTGACCGGGGATTGCGACCTCGGTGAGAAGCTGAAAATCGGCGGGTGCATCGCGTCGCATGATATCGGCGATCCGGAACCCGTCTATCAACACGTTCTCGCCGCCCGTGCACTCCGCTGCAAGACAATGGAACATCTGGTACCCGGGCGCATCGAGGCTGTAGGTGCCGTCGGTATGCGGCCCGATCGCCATGCTGGTATAGGCGGTGTCCTTGTGCTCCAGATTTGCCGTGAAATCCCAGTAGCCGCCAAAGATCGTCTGGCGCGTGTAGGCGATTCTCGCCGCGACCGCCTGGGTCGCCTGCGGCGTGCCTGGCACCCCCTCGACGAAGCTGAAGCCGACCTGCGCGACTTGCTCCAGGAACTCCTTGACCGCCGCCTCACCGCTCATGAACGCGGCGTAAGCGACCGACGGTATGCGCCCCGCGATCTCTTCCCGGTTCCAGGTCCAGAGTGCCACCGGTAGCACGTCCGGATTAGAGCGCAACGCTGAGAGAAATCGGGCATCGAACTGACTGACGTGACCGCCCTCGGCCCATTCAACCGTCAGCACGCGACCCTGATCCTCGACTGCGATCGCGCGCGCCGCGATATCGGCAGCGATGGCGAAGGTGTCCACCAGGCGTTGCTTGGTCTCGGGGTGCTGGCTCGTTGGACAATTGTCCCGTAGCCACATCAACGGCAGTTTCGCCGTAGGTCGCCCGTCGCTCCAGCTCAGTTCGACGTCGTGGCCACGGACGGTGGCCTTGCGCAAAGTCGGCGTCATCGTGGATCTCCCGCCATGCTCTCAAATCCCTTATTATGCGACCGCATAATAGCATGGATATGGATGAAGTCCACCCCGTCCGCTATCGCAGGAGCTATCGGCGCCGCGGCGTCGCCTCACCGAGCCCCGGCGCCATGGGCAGCATGGGGCGACGATCGTCGCGCGTACCCGAAAATCAATACGGTGCCGGCACTACGATCGTGTCGTGCCCGAGTTCACCGGCGCCGGGATACCACATCTGGTACTCCGTCGGCACCACGCGCCGGCGCTTCGCTTCACGCGCGGCGCGGTACGCTGCCAGGTCAATGACATTTGTCGCAATAACCATCTCGCTCATTGTCCGCACCATGCAGGTTTAGAGTCCGCCCGAAGCGCATCAGGCGCGTATCCGTACCAGTTGACACTAGCCCAGGCGGCCGCAATGCTGAACTTCCGTCTGCTTATGTACCCATAACTGCCAACGCGGACCGCACATGGCGCGCCGTTAGCCAGTGTGCTGGTGCGGCTGGCACTTGCCGCGACCAGTGGAGTGCTCAAATGACCACCGGCTCGATAACGAAGGTCGCAATTGTCACCGCAGGCGGGAGCGGCATGGGAGCCGCTGCCGCGAGCGAACTCGCGCGGCGCGGGTTCAAGGTCGCCATACTCTCCTCGTCCGGAAAGGGGGAGACGCTGGCCAAGGAACTCGGCGGTATCGGTGTCACGGGATCCAACCAGTCCACGGAGGATCTAAAACGGCTCGCAGACCAAACAATCCAGCAGTGGGGCCGCGTAGATGTGCTCGTCAATAGCGCCGGTCACGGGCCGCGCGCACCAATTCTTGATCTGACGGACGAGGACTGGCACAGGGGTTTGGATACCTATCTGCTGAACGTCGTGAGGCCAACCCGGCTGGTCACGCCCATCATGCAGCGGCAGAAGGCAGGAGTGATCATTAACATTTCTACCTTCGCTGCCTTTGAGCCCGACCCTGCTTTCCCGACCTCGGGCGTGTTTCGCGCTGGGCTTGCATCGTTTGCCAAACTCTATGCGGACAAATATGCGTCAGACAACATCCGCATGAACAACGTGCTACCCGGATTCATCGACAGCTTCCCGGAGAGGGCGGAGTTCCGGGAACGCATCCCACTGAAACGCTATGGCACAGTCGAGGAGATTGCTGCAATCATCGCTTTCCTGGCATCCGATGCGGCGGGGTACATCACGGGACAAAATATCCGTGTGGATGGAGGGATAACTCGATCCGTTTGAGTGCCCCCCGGTCGACCTCGACGCCTTCCCTTCACAGCCGTTCGGAGCGTTGAACCGCATTGAACCGCGCTGCGAGAACGTGCGGCGACGCCGGCGCTGCAGGAGATGGCCTTCCATGGCCGCTCTCTCCTTGAACCTTCGAATCGTTGGAATTATGCGAGCTGTCACCGCTGACGCCAGTGGCGCCCACGCGCCATGCGTCGGTTAGATCGGCGTTCGAGTCGGTAAGGGCCGCGCGCTGATCTTCATTGAGGAAGTACCGCCCGCTCTGCGGCTCGTAGCCGATGTGGCCGCGGGCCGCCTGCCGGGCGAGCCATTGCCGCGCAAAGCGCTCATTGGTAATCGTCTTCTCGGCGAGCTCGGCCGGTGTGAGGCCTTCGGCCGCCAGCGCTCGGTAATAGCCGAGCGCGTCACCGAGCGCGCTGACGGCTGTCCCCTGGAACGCATTCAACCTCGGGTCGATCACAGCTGTACCCTCCCTGCACCGTCGATGCGACACCCAGCGAGGCGATTCTCCCGGCAACTGACGCGAAGCAACAGCGTATCTTTCGTACAGTCTCCGCCCGCGACCGCCGGGGTTGCTGGACCTGCGCGGAGAGGTGAATATGCCCGCGATAAGGCAAATGCTGATGAATCCGCTGGAAAACTACCTGAGTTTCTCTGAGCCCAGACGCGGCTGGATATACGTGATCGCGGCCGTGCTGATCGCCGGCATCGCGTACAGCGACTGGAAGATCGAGGAAGTATCCGTGGGCTTTCTGTACGTGCTACCGATTCTCATGGCGTCGGCGACACTTCGTACCTGGCAGATCGTTGCCGTGGCCATATGCTGTGCTGCTCTGCGCGAGTGGTTCAATCCACTGCACGACGAACCGGGTAGCACCATCCGCGTGTGCATTGGCGCTGCCGGCTTCGCACTAGCCGGATATTTTGTCTCGCAGCTGAACCAACAGCGCCAGTCGGTCGTTCAGCATCTGCGCGAGCGTGAGCGGCAGATGCAGCTGCGCGCCGATGCGGAAAGACAGCTGCAAGTCGTGATCGAAACGAGTCCCCTCGGAATTGTGACGCTCGACAGCGAGGGCCACGTCCGGCTCGCCAATAGCTCGGCTGAGCATCTGCTGCGTCTCGAGCGGCGGCCGCTCGCCGGCCAGCAGATCCACGCCTACCTGCCGATACTGAACCGGTTCCTTAGCATCCGGGACTCCTCCGCCGAGCTGCGCACGGTCGTCGAAACCCGCGGCCAGCGTGCCGACGGCGAGGCCTTTCTGGCGCACGTCTGGCTCTCGACCTTCGTCAGCGGCTCGGGCCTTTGCCTGGCGGCGTTCATCTGGGACTCATCCGAGAATCTGCGCGACCGCGAGGACACGGGACTGGACTCGATGATGGCCACCTCGCGCGTGCTCATCGGCGCAATCAGCCACGAGATCCGCAACCTGGCCGCAGCCGCTTCGGCTGCGTACCGGGAACTGGCCCGCGATCTGGGCCGCGGCCCGCGCGACCAGTTTCATGCGCTCGGGTCGGTCATCGAGGCGCTCGAAAACATATCCACTTCGGGCCTCAAGCTCGCAACGCATTCCTGCGCAGCAGTTGCGGACCTCGGCATGGTGCTCGATGAAGCGCGGGTACTGATCGATGCCTCCTGCCGCGATGACGGGAGCGTGGTGCAGTGGATGATTCCGGAGTCGCTTCCGCTCGTGGAAGCGGACCATCACAGCCTGCTGCAGGTTCTGCTGAATCTCGCGCGTAACAGTGAGCGTGCGATGCAGGGAGCGCAGGAAAGGGTGCTGCGGGTCGAGGCCAGGATCGAAGACGACACGGTGCGGATCCGGTTCCGGGACTCCGGTCCCGGAGTGTCCAATCCGGCTGGCTTATTCAAGCCGTTTCAGCCGGGTGCGTCGTCGACGGGTCTGGGCCTCTACATCTCGCGCGCCGTGCTGAAATCTTACGGTGGCGATCTTTACCTTGAGCGTGACTCGCCGGGTGCGTGTTTCGTAGTTCAACTCTGGGCGGCGCACGATGGCGACATCGCCGGGCGAGCGTAGCATGTCCCCCATCAGCGTACTGCTGGTCGATGACCACGCGTGCTTCGGAGAAAGTGTAGCCCGCGCCTTGAGTGCGGAAGCCGACCTCGAGGTATCTCACTGCACCACGATGACCACTGCTCTGGAGATACTGCAGCGTCAGCGGACCGATGTTGTGCTGCTCGATCACGACCTCGGTGTCGAACGAGCTTCGCAGTTCCTGCCCGTGGCCCGGCAGCGCGGTTTCAGCGGCCGCGTGCTGATCGTCACCGCATGGGTCAGTGATATCGAGGCCAAGCGCCTCTTGCGTCAGGGCGTCGCCGGCATTTTCTCGAAGGACAGCCACCTTGACGCTCTCGCCGAGAGCATTCGGCTCATTCAGGCAGGAGAGACCTGGCTCGACAGACGCTACCGCAATCTCACCGCAGCCGATTCCGCCGCCGAACAGCCGAGCTCGGGACCGCGGTTCAATGAACGGCAACGTAAGGTGTTGCGCTTCGTACTCGAAGGCTTATCGAACAAGGTGATCGCGGCGCAGCTGCATATCTCCGAGAGTTACGTGAAGGCCTTGATACAGAGCTTGTTCAGAAAGACCGGCGTGAGAACTCGGGGCCAATTGGTACGCGTAGCACTGGAGCACTATCAGGATCAGCTTTGAATGACGCGATGGCGGCGGGGTCGACGTCGTTAGTCACCTCCGGACTCGTATTGGAAGTTCGGTTGCTTCTCCTTCTTCGTGACCCCGGCCGTGTACGTGAGACCGAGCCACGCAATCCGGCCCGAGACGCTGCGCTCATAGACCTGCGTCAGTGTCGGCGTGGATGCAACGCGCTGGTAGCGCTGGCCGTCGAACAGATCTGAGATCGTTGCCACGGCTGACAGAGATGGAGTCAGTGCGTGCTTGTAACCTAGATTGACGATATTGATGGCGGCCACGCTGCCCTGCGGAGTCAGGCGCTTGTCGGTGCGCGTGAAGATGATCTGCGCGGAGTCTGCGGTGCTCGGCCGATAATCGAGTTTCGCCTTGACATTGAGCCCGGTGGTCGATTTCAGCGCCGGCGCGCCGAGAGCTGTGGCATCGATTTGGGTGTAGAACCCGTTGCCGCTCAGGCTATACGAGAGATTGCGCAAGAGATGGCCGTTCGCCAGGAACTCGACGCCAGCCGAATCGCTGCTCGGGAGATTCGTCTTGCTGGTCAACGTCAGCCCATCGCCCAGGTACTCGGTCACGTCGGTGACGCTGTCCTTGTTGCGGCGGTAGTAGCCGGTGAGTCCGTAGCTTGCGCCGCCTGATTCGTACCCATAGCCCAGTTCGAAGGACTGCGTGAACTGCGGTTTGAGATCTGGATTTCCCGCGGTCAGGTTCGGCGGGTACTCGTGATCGACGTAGGGGTTCAGGTAACTCGGGTCCGGCCGGGTGATGCGGCGGCTCGCACCGAAGGAGAGCGTTGAGCGGTCCGAGAGACTTCGCTCGACATGCAGGCTCGGATAGATATCCGCGTACCGGCTCGCGGTCGATAGGTTATCGGTGACCTGCACGGCATTCGTGCTGGTCCATTCGGTCCGCGCCCCGGCGAGCCAGTTCCAGACGCCGACACTTCCCTGATCACTCAGGTAGAGCGCGTGGATGCGTTGCTGAAACCTGAACTGGTTGGTCAGTGCAGGGTCGATCGTCTCCACCCCTGTCGCCGGATCGACGTTGGCGCCGACGTTGTCGAAGCCGTAGTCGTCCTGCTCGAAGGCATAGCCGAGTTTCAAGGTTTGAGTCTTCGACAAGGGCAGCGTGTAGTCAGCGTCGGCCTCGGTGACACCGTGATCCTCAGTGAAGCTCAGGTTGTTGTAAAAGGTGGGTGCGGGCGGCACGAACGAATCATTGATGTAGTCGTAGTGCTCGCGCTGGTGCGATATCGAGCGGTGCACGGAAAAGTCCAGGTTTTCACCTGGCTTACTGAATTTCTGGGTGAATCGTAACGTCATGTCGTAGTCATTTTCCGGGTCGTGCCCGCTGGTGATCCGCCGCGTGGCGCTCGTTACGGTGCCGGACTCCAGGCTACTAACCTGATATTGAGTGTATGTGCGAAGTCCCCCACGACTCAGCCAGCTCGCCGAGCCCGAGAGGGACTGACGATCGTTCGGGTCGTACTCGGCGGAAAAACTGACGCTCGGGATGTTGCGACGAATGCGCTGGTCCGCATTGTCCCGGCTCTCGAGCACCTGGCCGGTCGCGGGATCTGGCCCGGTTACCGCCGATTGAATCGTTCGCTCCCGGTAATCCTCGCGAAATCCCGCACTCAGTGATGCGGTGAATTGCTTACCCCCGTAACTCCCGTTGCCGCCGACGAGCCAGCGCCCGCCGTTGCCGAGGCTTCCCGTCAGCGAAGCGGACGCCGATTCTTTCGCGCCGCGCTTGCGCGTAATGATATTGATCACGCCAGCTGCGCCCTCGGCTTTGAACTGCGCGGGCGGCGTCGTCAGGATCTCAATCCGTTCGATATCAGTGGCGGAAATGGACTGCAGGTTGTCACCGGCTTTCGATCCCTGGAGCTGTGTCGCGGGTTTGCCATCAATCAAGATCAGAACGTTGCTGTCACCGCGTAACGACACCGCGCCATCAGGATCCACGTCGACGGACGGGATAACGTTCAGAAGATCGCTGAGTGTGCCGAGTGCGCTTTGCGCGTCCTCGGGCACGGTATAGATCTTGCGGTCGATTCTCGTCTCGACCGTGAGCTTCTGACCCTGGACGACGACCGTCTCCATGGGCGTCGAGGAATTGTCCGCGGGTGCGGCGAATAGCGCCATCGGGATGAGTGCCAACAGGGCGCCGTAAGGACCAATGGGGGCGATAAGAGACCCCTCACGTTTTGCTGGCCGCATAGCCCGCATACAAGTTATCCAGCACCGGCGTCATGGCCTTCAACAGCGAGTCGTCGTTCTCCTGCAGCGCGCGGGCTCCCGCCATGATGGTAGCGAAGCCGGCGGCCTCGGCGATGGGGATTCCGCCCACATCGAGGTGGTGGACCAAAGCGCCAAGCCGGGCGAGCCCGGCGTCTTGCTCCAGACCGAAGCTCGCCAGCAGAACCTCGAAGGTTACTTTGGAGCCTACGTGCGTGAACTCGGCACCATCGAAGTCAAAACCCACGGCCCGCTTCGGGCAGTCCTTCCCGCGTTTGAGCCACAGGAACTTCGCCTGTGGATCGATGCAGCGCCGAATGAGCCATGCCGAAGCCACCCGGTCGATCCACAGGCGTTCGCGTGTGGCCCAGGTGCGGCTGCGATAGTCCTGCCGATTGCGCGGGCGGATCAGTCGATGTGCGGCATGCGGCTCATCCGGTGCGAAGCGTGCATCGATCGCGGCTTGCGCGTCAGCGAGAGCGCTTTCCATCTGCTTGCGCGGCTCGCCGGGGAAGAAGTCACGTGCGGCGATCAGCGCCACATCCCGCCCAGCACTCGCGAGCCGTTGCCGCGCTTCAGCCTCCCCCAGCGTCGCCAATTCAGCTTTCAGCGCGTCAACACTCCGAATGGCGTCCACGTACTCTGCGGTGCGATCGAAGAGCGCGACGAACGTCGCGGTCTGCTCAGCAGAGTCTGCGTCAAACGCCAGGATGTGGACGAAACCCCCCGCCGCCCTGATCTCGGCACGTTGCTCTTCGAAGAGTTGCCGCGCGCGAGCCGAGTTCGGCAACAAGTACGCGCCATCTCGCAATGAGCCCGCCCCCGACGCCTTCAGGCCGCGCCAGAGCCGCATGCGCAACGTTGGGTTGCGCCCGGGAAGATTGGTTACGAGGAGCAGCCAGGCTGGAGCTTTGGGTGTCATTGTAGATGATACTACTGTAATGTAACACCGTTGACTAAATCGGTTGACCGGGGGTTACCATGAAATGGGTCACCCGTGAGCGTCCCAAGATCGATCGGCTCGCCTGTCCGTGGTTGATCAGGCGCTTCATCGACACCGATGCCGAGATTCGCTATGTGCCAGCCGCGCGGGTACTCGCGGTTGCGCACAGCGAAGGGGCGATCGCCTTCGATGTGCCTGGCGTCGAACTCACCCACTCGGGTCCGCTGTGCAGCTTTGACGCCTTCCTCGAAAAATATCATCTCGAAGAGGCTGCGCTCGCGCGTCTAGCCGAGATCGTGCGCGCCGCCGATACCGACACGCTCGATCGATCGCCCCAGGCCCCGGGGCTGTTGGCGATCTCGCTGGGCCTTGGTGCCAATATTCGCGATGACCAGGAGTTACTCAAGGCCGCTTTGCCCATTTACGACGCTTTGTATACCTGGTGTGGCTCGCTCGGCGGTGAGCGTCACGGCTGGTATCCGCAGAACATCCTGAAGGAGATGGGCCCTTGAACGAAGGAGCAAAGATGCGTCAGATCGCGACATCGATCGCCGCCGCGGTGGCGCTGGCGTTCTCAACGGGCGTGTCCGCCGGAAATATCGATTGGACCAGCGTCGATCAGGCGCTCGGGAGGAAAGGATCCGATCAGCCTGGAGGCATCCACAAGTATGGGCTGCCTCGCTCGGATCTGACTGTCAGCGTCGATGGCGTACCGATAAAACCTGCACTGGCACTCGGATCGTGGGTCGCGTTTCAGCCGACGGGCAACGGGGCAATGGTCATGGGCGATCTCGTCCTCACCGACGCCGAGATCAGCCCGGTCATGCAACGGCTCATCGAGGATGGAGTCGAGATCACCGCCATTCACAATCACCTGCTGCGCACCTCCACTCCGATCTATTACATGCACGTCAGCGGGCACGGTGACCCGGTGAAGCTCGCCGCTACCTTGCACGCGGCACTCGCACTCAGCAAGACCCCGCTGACTCAGGCAGTGGCAGCGCCGGCAACCGCCCTCGAGCTCGACACGCCGGCGATCGAAAAGATCCTCGGTTACAAGGGCTCGGCAAACTCCGGCGTGTATCAGTTCAGTGTGCCACGGGCGGAAATCATCACCGAGGGTGGTATGGCCGTGCCTCCTGCCATGGGGACGGCCACCGCCATCAACTTCGAGCCCACGGCGGGCGGGAAGGCGGCCGTCACCGGCGACTTCGTGCTGCTCGGAGCCGAAGTGAATCCCGTGCTGAAGACACTCCGCCAGCACGGCATCGAGGTAACGGCCCTGCACAGCCATATGATTGATGACTCGCCGCATCTGTTCTTCATGCATTTCTGGGCGAATGACGATGCGCTGAAGCTCGCTCAGGGACTGCGGGCGGCGCTGGATCTCATCAACGTTAAGCGAGCATCCTGAGGCTTGCGCACGGGCCCACACTCAGGACTTCGCCCGGAGACCGAGGTGGCACGGAGCACGGAAGCCGCGCACGGCCGCGTCGGCGAACTCATGCACTATTTTCTTCGCCTGGGTCTACTCGGCTTTGGCGGCCCCGTGGCGCTCGTCGGCCAGATGGAGCGCGAGCTCGTGACCGAGCGCGCCTGGCTGACCAGGGAAGAGATGCGCGAAGCGATCGCCGTGTGCCAGTCCCTCCCTGGGCCGCTCGCGATTCAGGTAGGAATCTTCATCGCCTACCTGCGCGGCGGCCAGCGCGGTGCCTGGGTGGGAGGGTGGTCATTCATCCTGCCGAATTTCCTGATCGTGGCGGCGCTCGGTGCGCTGTACGTGCACTTTGGCGGCCTGAAGCCCGTCACGGCGATCTTCTACGGCGTAAGTCCCGCCGTCATCGCGTTGATCCTCCATTCCTGCTACCGCCTCGCCAAGCTCGGCATGGAAGACGCCCTGCAATGGCTCCTCGCGATTGTGTGCTTTGCCATCACGATCGTGCTGAAGGCCGAAGTAGCACTGGTGTTCATCGGGGCAGGTGTCGTCGGAATTCTCTACTACGGCACGCTGGTGCGTTGGCCACCATCAGCAACACCACTGGCGGCGCCGTTTCCGGCGTTGCCCGCCGCCTGCGCGGCTGCCCCTGTCGCGAATGTGTCCACGATCGGCAAGCTGTTGCTGTTCTTTCTGAAAGCGGGCGCGCTCACCTTCGGCAGCGGCCTGGTCATCGTCCCCTTCCTCCAGCAGGGGATCGTGCAGCAGTATGGATGGCTTAGCGAGCGGGATTTCCTGGTCGCCGTCGCAGTGGGGATGATCAGCCCTGGACCGGTCGTTATCACCGCCACGTTCGTGGGGTACCTGGTCGCGGGATTCTGGGGCTCGGTGGTGGCGACGATAGGGATCTTTCTGCCCTCGTTTGTACTCGTCCTGGTCGCGGCTCCAATCCTCGCACGCTATCGCGCCAATCCGAATGTCCAAGGTTTCATCAAGGGCGCGTACGCCGCGGCCATCGGCACCATCTTAGGCGCGTGT
>Ga0210408_10001933_pt1 | contig 20850 bp, 19 predicted proteins | sample IncBWH4MmetaG_FD_155471 | JGI IMG/M metagenome (GOLD analysis project Ga0210408, IMG submission 155471) | Forest soil microbial communities from Barre Woods Harvard Forest LTER site, Petersham, Massachusetts, United States - Inc-BW-H-4-M | ecosystem: Environmental > Terrestrial > Soil >...
AGTTGCCAAGTTCCTCCGTAAGCGGTGTTGCCTTCCCACGTTTCGGTAGGGTCCGGGTTGTGGCGTAATGCCGACCCATGAGCGATGATTTTGACATTAGGCTTGAACGTAAGCTTGAAAGCAAGGCGGGCGGGCGGGGTGGCGGCGTCACGGACGTGCGGCGGATCGAGCTGATCACGGGCGCTGGGCGCCGGCGGCGATGGTCGAGTGAGGACAAGGCCCGCATCGTGGTGGAGAGCCTCGAGCCCGGCGTCAGCGTGTCGGAGGTGGCGCGGCGCCATGGGCTAAGTCCGCAGCAGTTGTTCGGGTGGCGTCGAAAGGCCCGGACGTCGTCTCATGAAGCTGGGAACGCGGCGCCGGCGGATCGGCGAGCGACGGATCCAGCACCGCGGCAGCGTCGTCGCAGAGGCAACCAATTGCCAACACCTGAGGTCTGTAGCGACACGCCGGCGTTTGCGCCGGTGATGATCGCAGAGTCGGCACGATCGTCGCCACGGATATCTTCTCGACCGCCCGCCGCCGATTCCGGCACGATCGAGATCGCGATCGCCGACGCCGTGGTGCGTGTCATCGGCCAGGCCGAAACTGAGGCGATCGTCGCCGTGTTGCGAGCGTTGCGGAGGGTATCATGATTACGGCTGGAACAGACTTGCGGGTGCTCGTGGCCACGCGCCCGGTGGACTTTCGCAAACAGGCGGACGGCCTCGCCGCCATCGTGCAGGCGGCGCTTGGCGCTGATCCGTTCTGCGGCACGGTCTACGTGTTCCGCTCCAAGAGGCTCGACCGGGTGAAGCTGTTGTGGTGGGACGGAACAGGCATCTGCCTGATGACGAAGCGATTGGAGAGCGCGCAGTTTCGCTGGCCGCCGATCGAAGACGGGATGTTGAAACTGTCGGCGGTGCAGCTCTCCGCACTGCTGGAAGGTGGCCAGTGGGCGAGCGTGGAGCGGCGGGAAGTGACCCGACCGAGTGCTACGCAATGATGCTGCGACACGACGACTCAGGCTCACAATCGTTGCTGCGCGCGGCGACAGAATCATCGACACTCTGGCTGATCTTCGGCAAGCTGCACCGGCCTACGATGGAAGTGGAAGTAAGCGACACGCTGCCAGACGACGCTGACGCGTTGCGCGCGCTGCTGCTGGCCGAGCGCGCAAATTATGCAGCCATCGTCGCCGAGCGCGACAAGCTCATCATCCGCAACGCACGGCTCGAGGCGATCAACGCCGAGATCCGCCGCGCGCTATTTGGCCGCAAATCCGAGCGCATCACCGACGAGCAGCTATGGCTCGCGCTGGAGGAGCTCGAGACCTCGCTCGCCAAGGCCGAGGCAGAGGAGGAGAAGGCTGATCCCGCGCTCAAGGCCGCCGGGAAGCGCAAGCGCCGCGCCAGCCGCGATGAGAGCCTCGATCACCTGCCGCACGAGGAAGTGGTGATCGAACCCGAAAGCAAGGCGTGTCCGTGCTGCGGCGGCGAACTGCACGTCATCGGCGAGGACACCTCCAAGCGGCTCGACAAGGTGCCGGCCAAGGTGCGCGTGATCGTGACCCGGCGGCCGAAATATGCCTGCCGGAGCTGTGAGAAGACCGGCGCCGACACGGTCGCCGGTGTGATCCAGGCCAAGGCGCCGGCGCGGCTGATCGAAGGCGGCTTGCCGACGGAGGCAATGGTCGCCGACGTGGTGGTGTCCAAGCACGCGGATCATCTTCCACTGTATCGGCAGTCGCAGATCCTCGCCCGCCATGGCGTGAAGATCGAGCGCTCGACCTTGGCGCAGTGGGTCGGTGCGGCCGCTGCCGAGCTGCAGCCCCTGCACGATCATCTGATCGATCAGCTCAAGGCATCGCCGCGGCTGTTCTGCGACGAGACGCGCTGTCCGGTGCTCGATCCCGGCGCTGGCAAGACCAAGACCGGATATCTTTGGGCAATCGCGCGTGATGACCGGCCATGGGGCGGAGGTTTGGATGCGACGGGACATCCGCGGCATCCGGGAAGCGGTCCGCCGGCGGTGGCCTACTCCTATGCGCCGGGCCGCGGCGGCGAGCATGCCGCCAGGCTGCTCCACGGCTTCAACGGCATCCTGCAGGTCGACGGCTACGCGGCCTACAAGAAGCTCGCCGCGCCGACCCGGTCTGGTGGGCCGGTGACGCTGGCCTATTGTTGGAGCCACCTGCGGCGACAGTTCTACGAGGTCTATGTCGGCGGCAATGCGCCAATCGCGACCGGGGCACTCGCCCGCATCAAGCTGCTCTACGACATCGAGGCAGAGGTCCGTGGCTCGCCGCCCGAACGGCGGCGCGCGGTACGGCAGCAACGATCAAAACCCATCGTCGAAGCCTTGAAGCCCTGGTTCGAGGACAATCTCGCCAGGATGTCGAAGGGCAGCAAGATCGCCGAAGCGATCGCCTACGGCCTCAACCACTGGGACGGCTTGTGCCGCTTCCTGGAAGACGGCCGCATCGAGATCGATTCCAACACCGTCGAGCGTTCGATCCGCGGTTTGGCCCTGACAAGGAAGAACGCGCTGTTCGCCGGCCACGATCGTGGCGCGGCGGGCTGGGCCATGATCGCCTCGCTACTTGAAACGTGCAAACTCAATTCCGTCGATCCTCTCGCCTGGACCACCGACGTCCTCACCAAGCTCGTCAACCGTTGGCCGGCGTCCCGCATCGACGAGCTAATGCCCTGGGCCTATGCCGCCAAGCACCGATAAGCCGCCGTCCGTGTAGCGGAAGCCCGCTTACCGACAAGGCGGCCGTCACCGGATGCGTACGAAGAAATCACGTCGACTGAAACGCCGTTTGCCGACGGTAAGTCCCCGGCGTACTTCCAGTCCATTTTCGGAAAGCCCGGTGGAACGCGGGTGTGTTGTCGAACCCGACCAGTAATGCAATTTCATCAACTGAGGTCCGCGTCTTAACCAGTTGCTGAATAGCCAAATCGCGACGCATCTCGTCCTTGATTTTCTGAAAGCTGGTGCGTTCGGCGCCAAGCCGTCTCGACAACGTTCGGCTTGACATAAAAAGCGCCGCTGCCGTCGTGTCCAGAGACAAATCGATGCCAACCTTGTCCGCCAAATACCCGCGAATACGCGACGCGGTCGAATCATGGTCAAAAGTAACAAAGATCCATTCGTCGGGCGCACGTCGGACAAACCTAAGCAGTTCGCCCCTCGTTCGATGAAATCGCTGACGTAGAAAGCGCTCCTCGAAACGTATCGACGTATAATCCTGATCGAAGGTCACAGGGCCCGGAAACAATTGCGCATACTCGGCGAAGTGATCGGGACGTGAGAAGCCGAAGCCGACGCTCACGATCGGCAGTTCGCGACCGACGAGCCACGAGGCGACGCCGTGGCTGAGCTTGACCATCAGCTCATGCCCGAAGATGATCGGCACTGCCCCCGCGAGCAGCGGTTCGAGCGCCAAAGTCACGACGTTGTCCTGGCGCGAGAACCGTAGAGCGTAATCGTCCAGCAACAAATTCCAGAATCGCGTGAACCGATACATCGCGGTCAAGAGCGACGGTGCGTCGAGGAGGCTTAAGCATAAATATTTGAGCGTTCCACCTCTGATCGGCCGCGACCAAAGTCCAAGCATTTCATCGCCGGTTGCTATCGCGACGATCTCATAAAGGCGAACAAATTGTTCGCGCGTTATCCTGGCGCTGCGCCCATCGAGAAAGGAAGGAGCAATGCCGGACTTGACCAATAGGTCATCCACGCGCGCCGGACTTAACGTTCGTCTGGCTCCCGTCAACATGTTCTGGACGAAAGATATCGGGACCGTTGGGCTGAGATTCGGCATGGCGCTGGCTTCCGACGCGATCTGACGTTTGGCGGAATATGCAAATAGTTGGGCGTGAAGCGCAATAGACATGGCGCAAAATCGAGATAATTTGCCGACAAGTGCGAATGCGCTTGGGTGTTCAGGGTCTGACCTTGGCGCGAACGGCAAATGTTGTATTGGGGCAGGGCGGCGATCAGGACAGGATCGCTTGGCCATCGCCAAAGCCGGGATTCGGCTATGTGACCAACGCCAGTGGTCCCGCGAGGGCCGCTGGGCCGAAGCGAAACCGTCTTGATCGAGGGTTGCGTTACCAAACGCGAATGCCGAACGGACACTTAAAATCAGAAGGTGAATGATGAACTTCAGATCGCTTCAAATCGAAATGGCGGGACCTATCGCTATCGTGACTTTGTCACGGCCGGAGCGCTGCAACGCTATCGACGAATCCACTGTGGAGGAAATTGGACGATTTTTCGAATGTCCTCCGCAAGAAGCACGGGTCGCTGTACTCAAGGGAGCAGGCCGGCATTTCTGTGCTGGATTGGATCTAGAGGAACATGCGCGGCTGCAACGCACCCCGGTCCAGTTCATGCGCATGTGCCAAAGATGGCATTGGGCTTTTGATCAGATGCAATTCGGGGGGCTGCCGATCATCGGAGCGCTCCAAGGAGCGGTAGTCGGCGGTGGATTAGAACTCGCCGCTGCTTGTCACACCCGCGTTGCGGAGACCTCGACGTTCTTCGCTTTGCCCGAGGGACAGCGCGCGATCTTTACCGGCGGGGGTGCGACGGTACGCGTTGGCCGGATCATCGGACCGGGACGCATGGTCGATATGATGTTGGCTGCCCGTACCTACGATGCCGAGCGCGCACTGCAGCTCGGCCTTTGCCATGAAGTCGTATCAAGCGGGCTTAGCTTCGCGCGGGCAATGGGGATCGCTGAGGCGGCGGCCAAGCAGGCGCCCCTCTCGAACTACGCAATGGTGACGGCGATCAGCCGGATTAACGACATGTCGACCACAGACGGCTTGTTCACGGAGAGCCTGATGGCCGGCATGGTTCAAAGCGCTCCGGAGGTGGCTGCCGGATTGGCTGAATTCCTCCAAAAGAGAAGCCGGCGACTGGAAGCAACCCAGCAAAACACCGCGGTGTAACCGATGCACGATCCATGTCCGGGCTATGAGAGATTCTGAATGACCAAAGTCATAGAAAACTCCTCTTCAGATTCCGCTCCGGCGACTGAGACGGGATTCCGGTCGCATACCTCCCATTGGGGTGTTTTTTCAGCGCGATGGCAACGCAATGAACTCGAGGTTCGTCCGCATCCGGACGATCCTGATCCGAACCGCATCATACAGAATTTCGCTGGGGCCCTGCGCCATCGCGCGCGCGTCGCCCAGCCAATGGTGCGTCGCGGTTGGCTCGAACGCGGACCGGGACCGGACGATCGCCGGGGCCGCGACGAGTTTGTCCCGTTGTCATGGGACGCGGCCCTCGATCTGCTCGGTGCTGAACTGAGGCGCGTACGGGATCGTCATGGCGCCGGCGCGGTGTTCGGTGGATCCTACGGTTGGTCCAGCGCAGGCCGCTTCCACCATGCGCAAAGCCAAGTGCACCGCTTTCTCAACATCGCCATGGGAGGCTATGTCCGGTCAGTCAACACTTACAGTTCCGGCGCTTCCTCGGTGCTGGTGCCTCACATCCTCGGAGACTACGAGCAGTTGGTGAAGCGCAACGTGACCTGGGAACAGGTCGCGGAGCATAGCGAGATCGTGGTGGCCTTTGGTGGCATGGCACTAAAGAACAGCATGGTGGCAGGCGGCAGCATCAGCAAGCACATCGAGCGCGGCGCCATGGCGCGCGCGAATGCGCGTGGGTGTCAGTTCGTCCTAGTAAGTCCGCTCCGAGCGGATCTGCCGGAGGAGGCCGACTCCCAGTGGATCAGCAACATCCCCGGTACCGACACCGCCATGATGCTTGCGCTGGTGCACACCTTGGTTGTCAAAGGGCTGCACGATCGTAATTTTCTCGACCGGTATACCGTGGGTTGGCCGATTTTCGAGCGCTACCTTCTGGGGGAAACGGACGGTCAGCCCAAGGATGCGACATGGGCTGCCTCCCTCACCGGCGTTACGGCGGACACTATTCTGGCGCTCGCCCACCGTCTTCATGGGCGCCGCGCTCTAATCGTGGTTTCACACTCCCTGCAACGTGCCGAACACGGTGAGCAGCCGGTCTGGATGGGAGCTGTTCTCGCTGCCGTGCTTGGGCAGATCGGTCTGCCTGGCGGTGGCTACGGTTATGCGCTCGGTGCGATTGCGTATTATGGGCGTCGGAACAATGCGGTGCCGATGCCTACGCTTTCACAGGGGCGCAACGCGATCCGAGAGTTCATCCCGGTCGCCCGCATCGCGGATATGCTGTTGGATCCTGGCGGCTCGTATCGCTACAATGGTAAGACCAGGACTTATCCCAACATCCGCTTGGTTTACTGGGCGGGCGGAAACCCCTTCCATCATCATCAGGATATCAATCGCCTGCGGCGAGCTTTCGCGAGGGTTGATACTCTGGTCGTGCATGAATTGGGTTGGACCGCGACGGCACGGCATGCCGATTTCCTTCTGCCCGCAACCATGACGCTGGAGCGCGAGGATATCGGCGGAAGCTCCAACGATGCCCTATTGGTACCGATGCAACCGATCGCGCCGCCTTTTGGACAAGCACGCGACGATTACGCTATTTTCTCCGATCTGGCCGAGCGCCTCGGCGCCCGTGATGCCTTCACTGAAGGCCGCACGGTCCGCCAATGGCTGGAGCATCTTTATGAGCGCACCCGGAAGGCCCTGGCGGAGATGGATTGCCTGGCTCCAAGCTTCGATTCATTCTGGGCAAGCGATGGATTGATCTTGCCGCAGGAACCTGACGACGGAGGTGAGCTCCGTCGCTTCCGCGACGATCCGGAAGGACAGAAGCTCCCGACGCCCAGCGGCAAGATCGAGATATTCTCCGAGACCATAGCGAGCTTTCAAGAGCCGGACTGTCCCGGTCATCCGACATGGCTTGTGCCTGTGACGACGCCAGGTCTATCGGCACCATTGATTCTTGTCGCCAACCAACCCTCGACGCGCCTGCATAGCCAACTCGATTTTGGCGGCCACAGTGCGGGCGCGAAGCACCGCGGGCGAGAGGTCGCTCGCATGCATCCAACTGACGCGGCGGCGCGGGGTGTCGCCGATGGCGACATTGTCCGCCTTTTCAATTCGCGAGGTGCATGTCTTGCGGGCGTACGCGTTACCGATGACATTCGGCCCGGTGTTGTTCAGCTTCCGACTGGCGCCTGGTACGATCCCGTCGATCCCGAAGAAGAGACCCCGCTTTGCGTGCATGGTAATCCAAACGTCCTCACGCGGGACATTGGCACATCTGCCTTGTCGCAGGGCTGTACCGGCCAACTGACGACCGTCGAGGTCGAACGCTTCGATGGCAATCTGCCGCCAATCCAAGCCTACGATCCACCCGTCTCTTTAAAAATCAGCCGACACGGTCAATCGATGAAATAGACTGCCGGGATTGCGCGCAAGCTGTTCCATTAATCGGAATTTTTTTGGAAGAGTTTTCCAGTTTTTGACGATTCGGATGACTTTTGATTTCATTTGGGAAATCCGGCCTAAATGCTTGGTATGCCCAACTACTGCTCAGTGCCAAATCGAAGGCTGGCACAAGTTTTGCTTCGAGTTTACAGGTGCTTGTACCTCCGAAGATCCGAAGAGAAGCCCATGCCTTTGGTCAGTCACGGGGAAGCGAAGTACCGCTCGGCCGGCAAAATCTTGGCGTCGTCGTCGGGTCGGAACTGGTCAAACGTGATCATGGAGAAATGGGCGCACGACGCTGGTCTCCTTCCAACCATCGTGCCGCAAAGCACCGAAATCTCCATCCAATTGAGCGGTGCCTCCACGGTGGAGAGAGAGGGGAACGGCGTCTACCAAAAGGTGGCGGCCAAACCCGGCACGGTATGGCTTTGTCCAGCGGGTGTTCAGGAGGATTATGTTCACGTGAGAGGTCACGTGGAATGCTTGCACATTTACATTCCGGAAACGAAAACCAGCGAAGAGGCTCTCGGGATTTCCAACGATAAATTGCCAAGCTTGCCGATCGGCTATCATACGATTCCCGGCGATCAGTTTATTGCAAACATCGGTGAGATGGCACTGAGCGTGCTTGAAAATGAAACATCCTCCAGCCGCATCATCGCCGAGTCCTTGGGGTTCACCCTTGCCGCTTACCTGTGCAGGGAATACGCGGGAAATAACGCGAAATTCAGCGAGGGTAACATAAGACCCCTCGAGAGGCAGCGCCTTGTGCGGGTCTGCGACTTCATCGATCGAAACATTACAAAATCTTTCGGAATCGAAGAGTTGGCCCAGGTTGCCTGTCAAAGCCCTTCGCATTTTTCGAGGAGTTTTAGAGCCGCGCTGGGCATCTCACCTGCTCAATACGTAAGTAAAGAGCGGTTTCGCGTTGCTAAGGAAATGTTGCTCGATGACAATCTGCAAATCGGCGAAATTAGCCGGTCACTTGGATTTTCTTCGCAAGCAAACTTTTCACGATCATTTCGGGGCGTCGCCGGCATGACTCCCAACCAATATCGCGCGAAGAGCAGGAAACTTATTCCGGGTGCCGATTTTCGCAAAATCTCCTAGCCAACTTGCAGGTTTTGGCAGCTTGCCCTGCTGAACATACGTTTCGCCAAGATCGAGCGCCAGCGAAGCGGCGACATCAGGTTGGAGCGAAGGATACGCGCAGTAGCCGTTATCTGACCTCTTTCGCATCTGTTCATGCCAACATGGCTGACAGCCGAAACGGTCCTTTCGTGCCGGTATTATTCATTTCCCATCAAGTTCTTTGCAATTTCTGCTGGGCCAGTTGACCGCTGACTGCCTTCGCAATTCTCTATGCCCATCGCTGGAAGGGAAGCGAGCTCTAGCTTTTCGAATGGGAGACGGAGCGCCGAGTGCAGCTTTGCGGTCAGAACGCGGTTTATGACGTGCCTGGCGCAAAACCCCGTTTGTCTTAGTCGGAATCAACGCATCGAGGGATCGACGTGAAAGGAACTTCGAAATGAACATCGTCAGCAAATGCGTTCTGTCGATCGCGCTGCTAGGCGCGGTTGCCTTGGTGGGTAAATCCGCAGCGGTAGCGGAAGACGAGCGCCAAGGAATTTTGTTGCCCTCCTATCGGATTGGACCATTCGCACCAAACGGCATCGGACAATCCGATGCGATTATTGATTACATCACTCTTCTCAACGAGCGAGACGGCGGTCTGAACGGAACCAAGCTGTTCATTCAGGAGTGTGAAACACAATACGACAACGAGCGTGGTGTGGAGTGCTACGAGCGCTACAAGAACCTCAATTCCGTTGGGCTGTCTGGCGTATTGCCGCTCAGCGCGGGTATCGGCTACGCGCTCTACGATCGGGCTCTAGCCGACAAGGTGCCAATCATCACGCCCGGGTACGGACGCTTGCAAGGCGCCGTTGGAAATCTGTTTCCCTACGAGTTTCCGATTGTCGGAAATGATTGGGAGCAGACCACTGCCATTATGACCTACATTGCCGGCAAAGTCGGCGGGTTTGACAAGCTTAAAGGTCAGAAAATCGGGCTGGTATATCTCGACTCGGCTTACGGCAAGGAGCCGTTCCCGGTGTTGGACGAGATGGCCAAGCGATATGGCTTCGAGTGGAAGGGGTACCCGATCGCAGCGGCCGCAATGGTGGAACAGAGCGCTACCTGGTTGCAGATACGGCGCGACAAGCCCGACTACGTGCTGATCTGGGGTTGGGGTGTTATGACGCCAACAGCTATCAAACAAGCTGCCAGCATTAAATTTCCGGTTGAACGCCTGATCGGCAATTGGTGGAGCGCCGCAGAGCCGGATGTGATTCCCGCAGGTGACGCTGCCAAGGGTTATGTCGGCGCTACATTTCGCATGCCCGGGACTGATTTCGGTGTCTACAAAGATCTTGAGAAGTACGTCTTCGGACCCGGCAAGGGCGCAAGCAAGGTTCAAGATCGCGGAACTGTGCTCTACAATCAGGGCCTGCTGTTTGCGATGATCCTAACGGAAGGGATGCGCGCAGCCCAAGGCAAGTTTGGAAATCACCCTGTATCCGGCGATCAAACCCGCTGGGGCCTTGAGAACAGCAACTTCAGTGAGGTGCGGCTCAAGGAACTGGGTTTCGATGGATTGTTTGCTCCCATCAAATTGAGCTGCGCCGATCATGCCGGCGGCGGAAAACTTCGCCTGATCCAGTGGGATGGCAAGAAGTGGAATGCGATTTCCGACTGGCTCAGCGGCACTAACGATTTCTCCAAGCCGCTTGTGCAGAGCTCCGCCGAATCCCTCGCCAAAGAGATGGGGCGTGCGCCACGGGACTGTACCACCGGAAACTGACGTCGCAGGAGCCAACCGCAAGGCTGGCTCCGCCCCGCCTCTAATCCCTCGAGAGAAGAACCATGCCCTCCTACACTTCTATTGTTAAGGCCGCGGTCGTCCAGGCAGAGCCGGTGTGGCTCGACGCCGATGCGACGATTTCCAAATCGGTCGAATTCATTGAGCGGGCGGCGCGAGAAGGTGCCGAGATCATTGCTTTCCCCGAGGTGTTCATTCCCGGCTATCCTTGGTGGATCTGGCTCGGCGATCAGAAATGGGCAGGGCAGTTTGTCGTGCCACATCACGAAGCCTCACTTGAGCTTGGTGATGAACGAATGAAGCGATTGCAAGTTGCTGCGGCGAGGAACTCGATTGCCGTTGTTATGGGTTATTGCGAGCGTCAAGGCGCGACGCGCTACATGAGCCAGGTCTTCATCGATGCCAAGGGAACGATCGTAGGGAATCGTCGCAAGTTGAAGCCCACACACATGGAGCGCACCGTATATGGCGAGGGCGATGGAACTGACTTCTTGGTTCATGAATTTCACTTCGGCCGCGTCGGCGCTCTGAACTGCTGGGAGCATTTCCAGCCGCTCAGCAAGTTCATGATGTACAGCCTTCACGAACAAATCCATGTGGCCAGCTGGCCAAGCATGTCGATGTATCAACCAGGCTCTCCCCAGGTCAGCATCAAGACCAGCGAGACCGTTACCTGTTCTTACGCCATCGAGGGGGCGTGTTTCGTGCTCTGCTCCACGCAGGTCTACGGGAAGGCCGCGCAGGATAGATTCTGCGACACCGAGGACAAGAAGGCCCTGATCCCGATTGGTGGTGGCTTCGCGCGCATCTTCGGGCCAGGTGGCGATTCGCTTGCAGAGCCGCTATCGGAGGAGGAGGAGGGCATTCTCTACGCTGACTTGGATCTGCGGGTCATTTTGGAAGCGAAAGCAGCCGCGGACCCCGTTGGTCACTACGCACGGCCAGATGTGTTGTCTCTGTTGGTCAACGCCAATGGAAGAACACCCGTACGATATTTGGACGGTTACGCAAATATGATCCCGTCGGTCCGATATCCCGAGAAGTCGACAATGTTTCTGCAGCAGCGCCCAATTCCCTTGTTGGAAACGGAGCGATATTTGCTGGAATCCGAAAGTGACGGCATCGAAGGACGCTTTTGAGGCGTTTTTCGACAGGGGCATGCCGTGCACCTGCGGACGGTTGGATCTATTGGGAGATCGATATGGCGATGCGGATGAGAGAAGGCTGGGAGCCGCCATACCCTCTGACGAAGGCGGAGTTCGGTCCTGACGTCAGCCGCATCTGTGTTGCGCTCATTGGCGTGCAATCTCGTGACGGATTGGGGCTACTTCCAGACGAGGCATTGCTCGACGAGGAGAACGGTCCAACTCAGGTCGATTGCGCCGAGTATGTAGACGCTTTCGATTACAAGAACCGGTTTTGGATCGCGTATTGGACTAACGCCGAGAAATTCGATGCTTGGCGACATGACGGTGCGATGCGGCGATGGCTTGCCGATCCTGCGCGGCTGTCGGGGCGATCGGGTTACTGGCTTGAAACGTTTTCGATTGCTCGCGACGATTTCGAAACCATCTTCGGTACCGAAAACCCCGCAGGCGTTTCGTGCGCCGCTGCCCGAATGACTCCCAACGACCGAACACATGGTTATTGGGGATCAATGCGAGATCGAATTCCAAATTCGTTGAACGATACGTTTGTAAGCCCATTAGGTAACAAATTGCAGCGCAGCACAGCGCGCGACACCTTTGGCAAACGGTGGCGGGTCAGGGCCCCTAGCAATCTCTGCTACATACGATCCGGTCAGGACTATGCGCATTGTGGGCCCGAGCAGCGGCAAACCTATGTCGACGAAATCGCGCCCGTCCTGAAGAGCGGAATGGATTTTCTGCGCGACAATCCCGAGGAGACCGGCTGTTGCTCGTTGCGATTCGCGGAAGTTGTCGGACCAAACGGCGCAAAGACAGAGCAGACATTCGGACTTGGATATTTCCTGAGTCTTGGAAACCTTGAGGACTGGTCGTCGACTCACCGGACGCACCTGGTCATATTTTCTAAGTGGCAACAGATGTACCGGAAGTATAACTTCATACTTGAACTGCGAACCTGGCATGAGGTCGCTATCCTGCGCGACAGGACCGAGTTCGAGTATATAAATTGTCACCCTGAAACCGGTTTGCTGCCATTTTTCGATGCGGAAGAATTCCCGCCCGGCGTCAAATCGGAATAGAGGAGATGAAGCCAATTCGTCAGCCGGTTTCGATCGCAGCGGAACTGCCCGCTCTACACCGGAGAGATATTCCTGGCGTGGGGATTTCGGCTGGCGTGCCGCTTTGGCAGGTCTTGCGCGCTAACGCGATGGAATGGAGCGGCTCAACGGCTTATCGTGCCAAGCTTCGGGGTCTGTGGAAGAGCTGGACCTGGGCCGAAGTGGAGCGCGAAGTCGTCAGCATTCAAGGCATGTTGGCACAAGCCGGCGTTCGCTCCGGCACAATGGTCGCGATCGCCGGCGAAACCGATCCGAGATTGTATTGGTATGCGCTAGCTATTCAACGCGCCGGGGCGTTGCCGATACTTGTCAGCTCGCGCATCGATTCGTCAGAATTTGCCGGCGTGTATGCGAAGGCTGAATTTGCGTTCTTTGTTGCTGGTTCTGAAGCGCAGGTCGATGTTGCGGTCAATGCCCGCTCCCGATGCCCGGAGCTGCGCCTTGTCATAGCTTTGGATCGCGGGCTGGAAGTTGACGATTATGGCGGCCTCGTCGTCACGGAGCAGGATCTCCGGGGCGTTGATGGCGCCCGCACCCGCGTCGAACCATGGATTGCTTTGCAGACCGACCCGGCTGTCGCAATTTCTACCTACGACGAGGCCGGCGAAAATATCCTGGTGGTCTGTTCGCATGCCTCGGTTGGGAAGGCCGCCAAGGAGTTCGCGTCGCTTGCCAGCATGAAGGCAAATGACGAGCTCGTCAGCTTCCTGCCAATTTCGTGGTTTGGCGACTTTCTGCAATTCTCTGCGGCGCTCTTTGAACGAGCGTTGCTTAGCTCGGTTGAGAATTCCGCCACTGCCGTTGGGGATTTACAGGTACTGGCACCGGACGTAATGCTGGCGCCAGTATCCTTCTATCGGAAAATGCTGTCGCGGATAGAAGTCAATATTCACCATTCTTCGCGGATAATCTTGTGGATATATATATGGTCGAATTCGCTGGCGGCGAGGGCGTCGGCGCATAGTGCTAAATTCGGTCGCGCTGGTTTCGTTCATGTCATTACCGCTCAATTGCTGGACATTATATTTCGAGCCCCGCTTCGCAACGTCATAGGCTTTTCGAAGCTTCGTTCCGCCTTCTGCGCAGAAGGGATTTTACCGCCGGATCTTGCTGCGCGCTTCAAGAGCCTCGGCATTGACATTAGTCCGATAGATCTCGATCCCCGATATGGAGGCGTATTGGGCTCTGTTGCTTGTCCGACTCCTCAAAGTGATCCGGTAGATGTCGTCATCGAGGGAGTCGAGTTGATCCGAAATTCGGCCGGCCAAGCACTCTGCCGCTCCGATTTTCCAGCAATAGGCATCGTGGAAAGCGGGGGGATGATCGTGCCGCTGAAGACGAACGCCGGTGGTTGGGGCCGGGCATCCATCTTCGGGAAAATCGACAAGACCGGCACTTTGGAGTTTCTGGAAGACATTGACCTGGAAGAGCTTGAGGATCAAACAGCGGCCTCTTTGAGAGCGCACGCCACCCGACTCAACTCGGAATTGCTGATCCGAAATTCGATCTTTAGACCGGATGGCAAAGGCGACTGGGTTGCCGTTATCAATCCAGATGTGGATGCCCTTCGAGCAATCTCTCCCAATTCTGGATCGCGCTATCACGAACTGATCGAACAAGAGGAGGTAATCGCGGCTTTGGCCGGCATTATTCGAAAATCCAATTTGGCGTCACAGAAAGACGCGGCAGGAATCTCGACCCAAATCAGTTCGTTTGCATGGTTCGCCAAGCCGCTCTCGGCTGAGGAAGGGACTCTGACAAGACATGGCGGCCTGCAGCATAAGCAGATCCAGAGTCTGGTGCCGACATCGGTGATGGAAACCGGCTCCGTGAATGTCCGAATGGCGCAAATGCCCAGATTGCGTGTGGCTTAGCCATGGCGGTCTCGATGCGAAACATAAGCCCGACTGGCGCCGATACGATTATCGTAGACGACGTTAGCCTGCGGTTCGGAGGCGTGATGGCGCTTACGGGAGTAAGCGTGAAGGTGCGCGAAGGGGAGATATTTGCAATTATCGGGCCGAACGGCGCTGGCAAAACGTCGCTGCTGAACTGCATAAACGGCTTTTACAGGCCTACCAGTGGCAGCGTGGCTCTGGTAGGCGCCGACAAGCCAAGTATTTCGGTTTCGTCGGCGGCACGTTCCGGTTTAGCCCGTACATTTCAGAATTTGGCTCTCTTCAGAGGGCTTTCTACCGTCGAGAATCTGTTGCTCGGTCGAAATCTGAAGATGAAGACAAACCTGCTTCAGGTTGCAATGTTCGTTGGAGCGGCGCGGCGCGAGGAAATCGAACACCGTGCGGCCGTTGAGGAAATTGTCCACTTCCTTCAACTGCAGGCCGTGCGCGACGAGCCGGTCGGTCAACTCCCCTATGGGATCCAGAAGCGCATCGAATTCGGCCGCGCGCTCGCTTCCGAACCAAGGGTGATCCTGCTTGATGAGCCGATGGCTGGAATGAATCAGCACGAAAAGGCTGAAATGAGCGGGTTCATCCGGAGCGTCAACGACAAGATGAAGGTAACGTTCGTGCTGATAGAGCACGATATCGGAGTCGTCATGGGGCTATCGGACAGGATCGCCGTGCTGGACCATGGCGAAAAGATAGCAGAAGGAACGCCCTCCGAGGTATCTGCAAACCCTTCGGTCATCTCAGCCTACCTTGGCGTAGAGCATTAGCTGGAAACGGAGAAGGCCAATGTCGTTGGACCTGCAATTCTTCTTCGAAGTTTTGATCAGTGGCCTGCTGACAGGAGTTTTGTACTCGCTTGTCGCAATCGGATTTGTGCTGATCTATAAGGCTTCCGGCGTATTCAACTTTGCCCAGGGCGCGATGGTTCTATTTGCCGCCATGACGCTCGTTGGTATCAGTGATCTGGGTGTGAATATTGCCGTATCGGCGCTTCTGACGATTGTGGTGATGGTGGTTCTGGCTTACTGCGTCGAGTTTTTCATCCTGCGCCGAATCGTCAACCAGTCGCAAATCAGTCTTTTCATGGTGACGATTGGGCTCTCCTACATTCTACTCGGGCTGGGTCAGCTGGTCTGGGGCGCGGAAGTGCATTCGCTCGATGTCGGCCTGCCGGTCGGACAGTTCGTTGTCGGCGACATGTTCATCAATCAATTTGATCTGTCCGTGGCAGCTATTTGCGGACTCATCGTGCTCGCGCTTGCTTATTTCTTCCAGAGAACCAGAGTAGGGCTTTCACTTCGTGCCGTTGCCGATGACCATCAGGCGGCGATCTCGATTGGTGTGTCGATCCGCAATGTATGGATCATTGTCTGGAGTGTCGCCGGTGTCGTTTGCCTGGTTACCGGCACCGTCTGGGGCGCCAAGCTCGGCGTGCAGCCAGCACTCAATCTGGTCGCACTCAAGGCAATGCCGGTCATAGTCCTGGGTGGTCTTACCTCAATCCCTGGTGCAATCGTGGGAGGCCTCATCATCGGGGCCAGCGAGAAGTTGTTCGAGGTTTATTTCGGCTCGATCATCGGCGGTGCGACGGAAAGTTGGGTCCCCTATGTCGTCGCCATCGCTTTCCTCCTCGTGAGACCAGCAGGTCTTTTTGGAACGCAAGAACTGCGAAGGATCTGAGTCATGTTTTACCGCGCTGCGCGACGACTGCCGACCTCGTATTCTTCGCAATTTCTGATAATCAAGCGACCGGAGGATCGAATCCTCGCTGCCCTTGCAGTCGGCGTGGCTATCTTCCTCCTCCCTCACATCGCCAGCACCTACGCGTTGAGCACGCTGCTGGTTCCTTTCCTTATCTTTAGCATTTCCGCGATTGGCCTGAATCTTCTAATGGGCTATGCGGGGCAAGCCTCACTGGGGTCGGGGGCTTTCATGGCAGTTGGCGCCTATGCTAGCTACAAACTTGCCACGAATGTGCCGCACATTCCCATCGTCCTGGACTTTTTCATTGGTGGAGTTGCTGCTGCCGCGGTCGGCATTGTATTTGGGCTACCCAGTCTGAGGATGCGCGCGTTCTATCTGGCGATTGCGACGCTCGCGGTTCAATTTTTTATCGAGTGGCTGTTCTCGAAGGTATCCTGGTTTTGGAATGACCATGCATCGGGTGTCGTCTCGACGCCTGCTTTCTCTTTCCTCGGCGTTCCGATCGATACACCGATCAAGGGTTATTACTTTTCACTCGCCGTGGTCGCGTTGATGACGCTGCTGGCAGTCAATCTGACCCGAAGTCATATAGGCCGCCAATGGATGGCCGTCCGGGATAACGAAACGGCGGCCCAACTCATGGGCATCTCGATTACTAAGGCAAAACTATCCGCCTTTGCCATCAGTTCCTTCTATTGCGGAGTGGCAGGTTCTCTCTGGGCATTCGTCTTTCTCAAATCGCTTGGGATCACTTCCTATTCGATCGATACGTCCTTCAAAATCATGTTCATGATTATCATCGGTGGAATCGGCACGATCATGGGCTCCTTCATCGGTGCGGCCTTTGTCCTGATTGTTCCGATTCTGCTCAACATGATTCCCGCGACGATGTCGCTGCCTCTGAGCACAGGCGTGCTAGCCTGTCTTGAGCAGATCATCTTCGGTGTGTTCATCGTATACTTTGTGATCGTCGAACCTCAGGGAATTGTCCGGAGCGTTCGGAACCTTCACCAGAAGCTTGTCGCCTGGCCATTGACGGTCAACCGCTAGCGGCTGGATTGCTCGTCAACAGAGAAGGTATCGTGATGCGGCAAGACAGCGGAACGTCAGATGGAAATTGCCTCGTCCTATCTAATGTGAGTGCGGTCTACTCAAACATCATCACTGCTCTTCGCGGTGTGTCGCTCGCAGTTCCGACTGGCGGCATGGTGGCTCTGCTTGGCGCAAACGGTGCTGGAAAGACAACGACCCTCAAAGCAATCTCGAACCTGCTCAGCGTCGAGCGCGGTAAAGTGACAGAGGGTACGATCACCTATGACGGCAAGGAGATCCAGGGAACCCAACCCGAATATCTCGTGCAGCGTGGAATCGTACAGGTACTGGAGGGGCGAAGATGCTTCCTCAATCTCACGGTCGAGGAGAATCTCGCCGTCGCTGCAAACAACGCCCGCCGAAGAGAGAAGGTATTGATCGGCAGTATGGACGATATCTACGGGCACTTTCCAAAATTGGCGGCTCACCGGAAAAGCGAAGCCGGAAAACTGTCTGGCGGAGAGCAGCAAATGCTGGCGATCGGCCGCGCGCTGCTCGCGCAACCGAAATTGCTCCTGCTGGACGAGCCATCGATGGGTCTTGCCCCTCAGATCGTGTCTCAGATCTTCGACATTCTCAGAACTCTAAATAGCAAGTTAGGCCTTACTATTTTGGTTGCAGAACAAAATGCGCGCGTCGCACTTAAGCATGCCGATTTCGGATATGTGCTGAGCAATGGGATGATTCTGAAGGGCGGACCCGCTGCGGAACTATCCCAAAGTGAAGATATCAAAAGGTTCTATCTGGGCATCGGAGAAGGCGACAAAGGCAGTAGCGTGCGTGCCAGTCACGGCGTGAATATTGACTGGATGGCGTAGGCCAGTCGCTGGGTCTGTTGTTCGGCGTGGGGTCCCGACGCCGATCGGCGAGCCAAACTATTGATCTACCAGGAGGGGTCAATTGGACGCTTATTTACATTCTGAGGCAATGAATGTCTTGGTCCGTTAGCCGAAACAATTCGCGGTTGTAGCGAGCCGCTTGGAAGCGTGTGTGAAGATCACGTTCAAGTGACCGCGTGCCTCGGATCGTGAGATGCTGATCAGATAGACGACCGGACCAGAAGACCTCGCTACTACTGTAGATCTCATTGAGATACGTCGGCACTGGCGCCGGACATCCTGATCGAAGCAATCGGTCCGTTCTGGCCGTTCCTTGGTATCCGAACGCCACGCGGGCTGCCACACGTCGCCTCATGAGCCGCTCATAGCCCATGGCTGCTCGCAACATTTGCGTGCGCCTCTCGCAATGAGTTGACCGTGGATATGACATCATCGATCGAGTTGATGGCTCGCCGCTTCAATAGCTTGTCGCCAAATGCCTCGATGTCGTCGCTGCATTTGGATTCCTCGTAGAGTTCAAGGTCCATTTCACTGGGATCGAAGCGCTCATACGGCCATCGGCGAGTCGTTTCCCCTGTTTACTTTCGCTAGCAACCCTTTTGCCATGGTCCGCGGCAAATCCCGTAGATCATCGAGGATGATCCAATCCTCTGGCAATGACAAAAGGGGCGCCGAGGCGCTCCAAGGTGTCAGGCAATACGTGTCGCCTCCCCGATTTGAACCTTTCGAACCTATCGATCGATGGCCTTATAGCCGCAGTTGAGCCTGTAAAGTCAGAGTAGCGCCTGTTCAGACATCAGGCAGTGCAACGACTATGATCGTGCGACGAATGCCCATTTTCGGTCGGATAGATCCAGTGGTGCGACCAGTAAGTCATTGATTGTTCTCTACCCGTCGCTATCTCTTAATCAGCGGGTCCCAGGTTCGAGCCCTGGTGCGCCCACCAAATAAATCAATAGCTTAATGCCTTCTCCCGCTCGCCATTCCGACAGGCGGTCAGCGGCTATTCCGACAAACCGGCTGCTTTTGTTCGCTCGTCGCGACGCTTCTTGGAGCCCGAAATGAGCTGCTTGCGCGTGCGCTTCGCGTAGGTCGGTAGCTGCCGCGACGACCGGTGTCGACCAGCTGCACGCAATTCCGCGTCAGTCAGGTCGCTGTCCGCTCCCTCGGTGAAGCCGCCATGGCGGAAAGAGGTAAACGAAAGTTCTTCGCGGAGGCCGGCGGCGCGGATGATCTCCTTCACGACTTCGCGGAGGTACCGGAGATCCTTTTTTTCGGTGATCCACGGAAGCGGTGTGCGGCACCTGCGGTGTGCGTGGTCCCGCCGGAAGACGAGGCCGGAGACCGTGGTCTTCTTGATCTCGTCAAGCTCGGCCATCAGTTCGGGGAAGAGCGCTTCGCCAGCATCGTCGACTATCCTTAAGGAAGTGAGTATTGAATCGAGCGACGCTGGAAACGCCGCGCGTCTCAAAGGTGATGCCGACGATCTTTGATCAACCCGCCATTCCCTTCTTTCGCTACGCCAGCGTTCGTATTTACATCGGCTGTCAGGGGTGGACCGGAAATGGTCAACGTGCAGCCAAATCGACGCGAATGACCCGTTGCGGAAGTCGCGCCCGCTTCATTCAAAATTGAGCATTCTGTGCGGTAAAGGTTGCCGCAACTCATTTTACAACCTAGTCACGCTTAAGCGGCCCACAGTCGACGGGTGCCGCGCGAAAGGGCGATGCGCGCTGCCGCCACCTGGGGTCCAATCACATGAAGCAAAAGCTTGTTTGGAGCAGCGCTCTAAACGGAATCGTTCTTGCCGTCGCTGCAACAATTTGTGCCGCATCGATCAGCCATGCGCAGTCCGGACCACCTAACCCGGTGGCCGTGATTTTGCCAGATGTCGCGCTGCTCATTCATGGACCTTCCGGTGAATACTCCTACAAATTGATAAGCACAGCGGATGATTCCGTCACGCTCGAAGAGATTGGTGATCGACGAATGCGTCTTGAGATACGTCAGGTTCCAGACAAGAAGTGCATCTTTGTCTCTACGAGCCAGGAGAGGAATGGGTTCGATGTAATGCAATTAGACTTTACGAAATTCGACGGGACTTATCAGCTTTGGGAAGCTTGCAGGGGGCCGGCGTCTGCTCCTCCTGAAAATCGGTGCACCTACTCTCTTCATTTCAGTTCGGAGAAGCAGGCGTTTTGTGACTACCGGTTTTCAAAACTGGACTTTGATTTGAATAAGATACCGTTTCCTGACGATGCCTGCCACTCTTACGCGCTCGGTGCGCGAGAAAAGAAGTTCTATACCAAGTACATCGATGCTTTTGAACGCATCAAGGAGCAATGTGGGGCTAACAGCCGATGACCGAACGAGAGCAGAAGCTCCTGATCGCACTCGTCAAGATGGTAAGTCAGTATCTTGACGAAGACGGCGACGAAGTCGACAGCATCTCCGAAAGCGCGGGCGAACATGCCCTCGAAGTTCTCGCTGACTTCGGGCTTATGGAGGCTCTGAATGCTCGCTTTGGCCGTTGGACCGAGGAAGGAAAGCGGTTTCGGCGTGATGCAGCCGGAATTCCCGATAGGCAGGCAATACCGGCAACGGGCAGTCTGAAGTGGACCCCGGAAATAGGACCAGATGTTAAGGTGTGAAGCGTCCTGCTCTGTCTCAATCGATGGAGTACGGATATGACCAAGTCACGCAAGAAGTTCGATGCCGCATTCAAGGCCAAGATTGCCCTGGAGGCCCTGCGCGAGGTCGCGACGGTGCCGGAACTGGCGAA
>Ga0210408_10001934_pt1 | contig 20844 bp, 15 predicted proteins | sample IncBWH4MmetaG_FD_155471 | JGI IMG/M metagenome (GOLD analysis project Ga0210408, IMG submission 155471) | Forest soil microbial communities from Barre Woods Harvard Forest LTER site, Petersham, Massachusetts, United States - Inc-BW-H-4-M | ecosystem: Environmental > Terrestrial > Soil >...
GCTAGGGATCGGGGAATTTGCCCGACATTGTAGTCCAAGGCAGCCTGGAAAGTGCCGTCGCCGTTGCCGAGAAGGATGCTGACGTTGTTGCTGCCGCCATTGGCCACGGCGAGATCCAGTTTGCCGTCGCCGTTGAAATCTCCCACCGCCACAGAGCGGGGACCTGACCCGGCGGGGTAGTTGACGGCGGGCTGGAATGTTCCGTTGCCATTGCCCAGGAGGATGGTGACGTTGTTGCTGCCGGTATTGGCCACGGCGAGATCCAGCTTGCCGTCGCCATTGAAATCTCCCACCGCTACGGAGTCGGGATTCGTGCCGACGGCGTAGTTAGCGGCCGCCTGGAATGTCCCGTTCCCGTTGCCCAGAAATACGCTGACATTGCTGCTTCCGGAGTTGGCGACGACCACATCCAGCTTGCCGTCGCCGTCGAAATCCGCGACCGCCGCGGAAGAAGGTAGCGTTCCGGCAGCCAGCGAAGATGTATCGGCCCAACTGACCGAGGAAGTGGAGCGTGTCGTTTCAAAGAAGGCTACGTTGGAGGCGCCACCAAGCGGGGCTGGATTGACGACCTTCACCGAAGCCGTGTTGAAATTCGCGATGTCGGCGGGAAGAATGTTTGCGGTCAGTTGCGATGCGCTGACGAAATTTGTGGCCCGCGCCGTGCCATCCCACTCGACCGTCGCGCCAGAGACGAAGCCGGTGCCGTTCACGGTCAGTTTGAAAGCTGCTCCACCGGGTACGATAGCAGCGGGATTCAGCGGCTGATTGATGAAGGGTACGGGATTGGCCGCGGCGGCGGCCATAACGTTGATCGAGGCGGATGTGCCAGTGATGGAAGCGGTGACTGTGTCGGTGGCCATAATAGTCTGCCCGCCGAGACCCTTGAGCGCCGCCGGGAAAGTTGCGGTCCCGTTGGTCAAGGTTGAATTGGCCGGCAGATCAGGACGTGCATCGGTGCTGGTGAAGTGCACCGTCCCGGAGTAGCCGGTGACGACAGCATTCGAGGCGTCCAGCGCGTTCACAGTGAAGCTGAAGGCCGAGCCGGCAGTGACGGAACCAGGAGTCGAGAAGGAGAAGTGTGTAGCCGGCGCCGGGCCTACGGCAATCATGCCCGAAGTGCCGGTGATCGAAGGGGAGGCCGCGTCTGTGGCGGTGATGCTTTGCGGGCCCTGGGTATTCAGAGTCACCGGAATTGTCCCCGTGCCATTCGCCACCATCGCGCTTGGCGGCACGATAGGCTGGCCGCTCGAGCTGGTGAAGTGCACGGTGCCCGAGTAGCCGGTGGCCACCTGACCCGAGGCGGCGAGAGCCGTGACGGTGATGTTAAAGGGCGTCCCGGCGCTGGCATTCGCCGCAGCGGAAACGGAAAAGTGAGTGGCCGCGGGTGGCGGAGGGTTGCCTCCGCCGCCAGTGCAGGCATTGAGGAGACACAGACCGCAGATCAGGATCGGGAACCACAGAGAATTTTTCATGACGCCTCCTCAAGATCGAATTTGTTCTGCACCTGCACGATTCAGACTCTCCCGGTCACGCTACTTGGTTGAAGTTTGTGGCGATGCGAAGCGACGATTGCGGCCCGCGGCCAAGGATCGAAATCGATTCATCATTTGAGCGGGGGACAATTTGGCTGTTGAGGCGGCTGCCGGCGCCTGAATAATTTGCGCTGAGCGAACAGGTGCCTCGGTCACCGATTCCACAGGGTCGTAGTCGCAGCCCTCTACAAGTGGATGATTTTCGTCGCAAGGGATCAGCAGGACAGCACGCGTGTCGCCGTTGGTAAGCACGCCGAAACCCGCAATCTCCCCGCGATCATTAATATTGAAGGGGTTTAAAAAGGTCACACCGGAGCCTGGGGCAACCAGCGTGTTCAAGTCTATTGGAGCGCCGCCGTTCTCGAACAAGAGCGCATGGGCTTCATTGGTGCAGTCTACTGAACCGTTGCCTACGATTTGACCCTGCGAATTGATCGAAGTCGCCTGGCTGGCGCAATCTCCGGCAAGATTCCCAAGATCAATCATGACTCCTTTTTTCCAGAGAAACGCGTGGAACCCATTCGAAGAATCCGACCCGCCGACGATTTCGCCGGCATCGTTAATCCAATCTGCATTACCATGAACTCCCCCGGGGAAAAGGCCGAGGTCCTGCAGCCCTTTCTCCTTATCCCAAAGGTACGGTCGGTCATTTTGATCCCCAGCCACGGTGGACGAACCAACAACTTGACCTCGATTGTTCATCCAGTTTACGAAGCCGAGCGTGCCGCCGAGAGAACCAATGTCCACCATTTTTCCGTTCTCCCAAAAGAACGGATCTAGGGTCGGAAAGCCAGTGGTCTGGTTTGGCGTCGAATTTGTGTAGGATGTGCCAGCTATTTGGCCTTGCTCATTTACCAAGGATGCCAGGGCGTCGGGACCGCCCAGCGTTCCCAAGTCTGCGATCACTCCGTTCTGCCACAGAAATGCCCTTGTTTGCGTTGGCAAGCCGGCCATGGAGAAGGCGTCGGGTATGTCGTTGTTGGAAAAACCCACGACGAGGCCGTGGTTATTGACGGCCGTGGCGAGGCTCTCCGTTCCGCCTGGCACGGCTCCCAGATCGATGATTTCCCTGTCTTTGGTCCAAAGGACGGCTCGGGCCACTGGCAAGCCGCTAGCATCGGTGAGACCGTTCTCTGACCACCCCGCAACGAGCCCGCTGTCGCTTATATAATCGGTCTGACCGTTCACCCCACCGGGGAGCAACTGGAGGTCAGCGATCTTGCCGTTGTGCCAAAGAACGGCATGCTCGACAAAGCAGTCGGGTGCATTGAAGGGAATGATGCAATTCGCATTGGGATTGGGAGTGGATGTATTCGCGATGGCCGCGAAAGTTCCGCGATTGTTCAGGATTTGGGCGGTCGGGCCTGAAAGGCTAGTATTGGGCCCGCCAAGAGGCTCCACCACTACGAGCTTGTAATGATGGTGCTCTATCTTCTGTACTTTCTCTTCCTGGGCGGACGATACGAGCGGTAGCGCCAGAGCAGCGAAAAGAGTTACCGCGATGAGTTTCGCAGACCTTCTGGACTTTCTGGTGCCGTGAATTTTCATCTTGATTCTCCTTTTATCTTCACTCTTTCACTGCGGGCAGTTCGGAACTCCTGTCGCCGCCACCTTCCAAGGACTTCTTCTGAATACTTTTGAGCAGCGAGTTCAGACAGATGCGAACCGGACCGTCCGGCTTCGACCGATGGAATTCTTCGCGATCGAGCAAATGCTGAAAAGTTAGCGCGTCAACCTGGACCAGTTCCGCGGCACTCTCGACAGGCACCATGTCTGCTTCGCTGGCGCATTGTTCGCACCAGGCCCGCGCCGAAGATCCGCGAAGGACAATTAAGAGCCGGCTGGAATCAATGGTGATGCGCACTGTTCTTTTCATCGTCAAACGGGCCTCCCTTGGTCGTCCGACAGCCATTTCTGTGGTACATTTCGCCTCACGTTTTGGCTTACTCTCCCAGTCTGCCTCGACGCGAGCGCATCCTGCTGGAAGAGCGGCTTGAATGTCCTCAAGGACTGCTCAATAAGTTCTTAATAGGACTTGGAGTGGTGTATGGCTAGGCAGGCCAAGCACTTACTGGAGTTCGGCCCCTTCCGCATGGACCTCGAAGAGCGCGTATTAATGCGCGAGCGGGAACTCATCACCCTCTCTCCCAAGGCTTTTGAAACACTTTTGGTGCTCGTCCAGCACAGCCAGCGCGTGGTTTTGAAGGACGATTTGATGAAGACGCTGTGGCCGGACACCTTCGTCGAAGAGGCCAATCTGAGCCAGCACATTTTTCAGCTTCGCAAGGCGTTGGGAGATAGGGCACACGATCCCGAGTACATCGTCACCGTTCCCGGGAGAGGCTATCGCTTCGCCCAGAAGGTTGAGGAGCGCATCGAACCGGATGGCGATTTAATCGTGCACAGCCGTTCGGTGCAGAGAGTGACCGTAGAGGAAACCGAATCCAGCGCTGCCGTCGCTTCGTTCGCAAGACTGCGCGAGCGACCCTGGAACTGGGTTGTGGGAGTGACGGCCGTCGTCACGCTGGCGGCCGCGGCGACTGCCTTGGTGATGCGAATGCGCCGGCCGCCGCCACTAAACGAGGCCGAGCTGGTGTTGGTCTCCGATTTCGTGAACACCACCGGCGAGCCGGTGTTTGATGGCACGCTGAAGCAGGCGCTCACGGTGAAGCTCGCGGAATCGCCCTACTTCAACATCGCGCCCGACTCGACCACCAGGAAAACCCTGGGCTTAATGGGCCGCTCGGCCGACGAACGCGTTGTGCCGCCTATAGCGCGGGAGGTGTGCCAGCGAGAAGGCGCCAAGGTAGTAGTCGGTGGTTCCATCCTCAACATTGGGAACAAATATGTGCTGGACCTGGAGGCCACGAACTGTCTAACAGCAGCTTCTCTGGCCCATCAGCAGATTGAGGCGCTCGATAGAGAACAGGTGCTGAGCAAGCTGGGGCAAGCGATCCCGCCGCTGCGCCGCAAGCTGGGCGAATCGGTCGGCTCCATTCAGAAATTCGACACTCCCATCGAACAGGCGACCACGAAATCGCTGGCTGCTCTGAAGGCCTATACAACCGGCGAACAGAAGCGAGCGCAAGGGAAGGAGGAAGAAAGTATCCCTTTTTACAAGATGGCCATTGAACTGGATGCGAACTTCGCCATCGCCTATGCCAGACTGGCTGCAATTTACCGCAACCTCCACGAGCGCGGGCTTGCTGACGAGTATCTCCGGAAGGCGTTTGAGCGGCGGGAACATGTGAGCGAGAGAGAGAAGTTTTATATTCAGGCGCACTATTACGACGACGCTGCCCGCGACTATGACAAGACGATCGAGACATACAAGCTGTGGACTGAAGTGTACCCACACGATTTCTCTCCGTTCGATGGTCTCAGTAGCAAGTACATCGAAATGGGCCAGCCGCAGAACGCGATCGCGGCAGCCCAGCAGAGCCTGCGGCTGAACCCCAAGTATGGCCCCGCGTACGCCCGCCTTGGCCGGGCATACGAGCGAGCTACACGCTTTGCGGAGGCAAGAGCCATCTGCGAAAAGGCCATCGCAGAAAAGGTGGATAGCTTCTGGACCCATCAACTTCTCTACAGAATCGCGTTTGTCGAAGGCGATGAGGCAGTGATGCAGCGGGAGATCGATTGGTCAAAGGGCAAACCGCAGGAAAGTGTGATGAATTATTTCCAGGCAAAGGCTGCATTAAGCCTGGGAGAGCTTCGCAGGTCCAGAGAACACTTTGAACGCGCCCGGACACTTGCTGAACAGAACGGACTTAAGGAGCAGGCGGTGGCTATCATCAACGGCCAAGCGCAGTTCGAAGCCGATTTAGGAAATGTGCGAGAGGCCCGTGCCATGGCGGATTTGTCCCTCCGCGAGGCCCCAAACTCCGCGCGGCATATGGCATTTGCCACACTCGCCCTCGCCCGAGCCGGTGACATACAGCGTGCGGAAGCTCTGTTGAAGGAGCTCAACAAACAGCCCACGCCAGATACCGCATTGAAGGAAGTTGTCCTCCCTAGCATTCGAGCGGCCGTGGATTTGGATCGGAAACACCCGGATGCGGCCCTAGAGGAGCTACGACGGGCCATTCCCTATGATCTCGGCCCCGACTCTGGTGGTATCACCCTCTATTATCGCGGCTTGGCCTATCTGGAATTGAAGTCTGGAAAAGAGGCGGCACCTCAATTCCAGAAGATTCTCGACAACCGCGGCGTAGTGATGACCGACATCTATTGGCCACTGGCCCGCCTGGGGCTAGCACGCGCCTACGTGCAAACCGGAGATACGGACAAGAGCCTTGCCCAGTACCGCGAATTGTTGGCGTTCTGGAAGAATGCTGATGCCGACCTGCGCCCCCTCAAAGAGGCTAAGGCAGAGTACAAGAAGCTCAGCGAACGCTCAGCAGCCTCGCCCTAGTCACACCACGATCATGATTTTCACATCCCAATCCGGCCCTGTGATAAACCCAAAGTGCAGCGTGGAAGCGCCATCGCACACAAGAGATCAGCGCCTGCGCATGTTCCGATTTTGTTTTCGGGGTCCACTACATGGATGAGCGGGCTAAGCGCGTACTGGAGTTCGGCCCCTTCCGCATGGACCTCGAAGAGCGCGTATTAATGCGCGAGCAAGAGACCATCACCCTCTCCCCCAAGGCTTTTGAAACTCTTTTGGTGCTGGTGCAGCACAGCGAACGCGTGGTCCGGAAGGACGATTTGATGAAGACGCTGTGGCCGGACACCTTCGTGGAAGAAGCAAACCTCAGCCAGCACATTTTTCAGCTTCGCAAGGCGTTGGGAGATAAGGCCCACGATCCTGAGTACATCGTCACGGTTCCGGGGAGAGGCTATCGCTTCGCCCAGAAGGTTGAGGAGCGCATCGAACCGGATGGCGATTTAATCGTGCACAGCCGTTCGGTGCAGAGAGTGACCGTAGAGGAAACCGAATCCAGCGCCGCCGTCGCTTCATTCTCAGGCCATCGCCGAAATTATTGGGTGTGGGCTGGGGCGGCAGTCGCGCTGCTGACATTGGGGTCCACTAGCACGTTTTTCTACATGCGCAAGGCCCACACCCTTACGGAAAAAGACACGATTGTCCTGGCTGATTTCGCCAACACCACCGGCGACGCGGTCTTCGACGGAACACTCCGGCGAGGGCTGGCCGTGCAGTTGGCGCAGTCGCCATTTCTGAACATTGTGTCGGACCACAGACTGTCAGAAACGCTGCGCTTCATGGGGCAGGCGCCCGATGCGCGGCTCACTCCGGCAATTGCCCGCGACCTCTGCCAGCGTGTGGGAAGCCGGGCGTACCTGAGCGGCTCGATTTCGAGCCTGGGGACACAATATGTTTTGGGCATCAGTGCCGTGAACTGCCGCACCGGCGATGTTCTGGCCCAGGAGTTAGTGACAGCGGATGGCAAAGAACGCGTGCTGAAAGTTCTCGGCGAGGCGGCGGCCAAGATGCGGTCGAAGCTGGGTGAATCGCTCAGTACGGTGCAAGAATTGGACACACCGCTTGAGCAGGCCACCACTTCTTCACTGGAAGCTCTCCAGGCCTACAGTCTGGGAGAGAAGACCGCGTACGGAATGGACGACAGTGCCGCCGCCGTTCAATTCTTCCAGCGAGCCATCCGGCTCGACCCGAATTTCGCCGTGGCTTATGAAGCGCTCGCGAGGAGCTATGACAATATCGGAGAGGTCAGCCTGGCCGCGGAGAGCGCCAGGAAAGCCTACGAGCAACGTGAGCGCGTGAGCGAACTCGAGAAGCTCCATATCGAGGGTCACTACTATTATTACGTCACCGGCGACCTGGAAAAGGCGCGACAGACCTATGAAATATGGGCCGAAACCTACCCGCGAGATTCCAAGCCACGAATTGGCCTGGCTGCTATCTACCGCAGTTTCGGGCAGTATGACAAATCCCTTGCGGAAATGCGCGAGTCTGTCGGCCTCGACCCACTGAGCAGTTTGGGTTATGCAGACCTTTTCGAGTGCTATACCTCTCTGAATCGATTGGAGGAAGCCCAAGCCGTTAACGAGGCGGCGCTGGCAAAAAATCCTGATTCTCCTGGACTTCGCGTCAATCTGTACACCCTCGATTTCTTGCGGAACGATGCACAGGGGATGGCGCAGCAGGCGGCCTGGTCTGCGGGCAAGCCGGGGGTGGAAGACTTCATGTTGTTCGCTGAATCCGATACCGCCGCCTATTACGGGCTGCTTGGGAAGGCCCGGGAGCTTTCCCGCCGTGCAGTGGCCTCGGCTGAGCGCGCGAAAGAGGACGAGACGGCGGCGGCCTACGAAGCCGGGGCGGCATTGCGGGAAGCCCTTTACGGTAACGGAGCCGAAGCCCGGCAGCGGGCCGCTGTGGTGCTAGCGCTTTCGACGGGCCGGAATGTGGAAGATGGAGCGGCGCTGGCGTTGGCCTTTGCAGGAGACACAGTTCGGGCTCAAGTCTTGGCGGAGAATCTGGCCAAACGCTTTCCGGAAGATACCAGCGTGCAGTTCAACTACCTTCCAACGCTTCGAGCGCAACTCGCGTTGAACCACAACAATCCTTCAAAGGCCATCGAGGCCCTTAAAATTGCATCTCCTTACGAAATGGGGACAGCTGGCAATAGTGTGTTCTCGAACGACCTGTATCCCATCTATGTGCGTGGCCAAGTCTATCTGGCTGCGCATCAGGGCCACGAAGCCGCGGGTGAATTCCAGAAGATACTCGACCACCGCGGAGTTGTGCAGAACGCACCGATCGGCGCGCTCGCCCATCTCGAAATTGCCCGCGCGTATGTGATGCAGGGCGACGCCGTCAAAGCCCGCGCCGCCTATCAGGACTTCTTCGCGCTGTGGAAGGACGCGGACCCCAACGTCCCTATCCTGCTCGCCGCTAAATCCGAATTTGCAAAGCTGAAATAATCCTGTGAGCGGCAGGGGCAACGAAGTGGCATTGAAGGCTTGATCGGTGCGGAAAATCAGGGCAGTTTTTGCGCGCCGAGCTGCCGCAGCAGGGGCAGCAGATCGCCCAGCACCCAGCCGTGAATTATTTTTCCGCCCGCCATGCGGAAAAATGCCGCGCCTGCATAGCTGATCTCTTTTCCCGTGGGCGCGACGCCGAAAATTTCCCCACGGTGCGTGCCGCGATACATCGTGCGCGCCACCACGCGATCGTCTTCGGCAGTCAACTGCACGATGGCGTTGTGAAAATCAGGGAACGCGCTCTGCACCTTGCGCATGTAGGCGCGAAACGCGTCGCGGCCCTTCAGTTCGTTGCCAAGCGTCCCGCGAAAAACGATATTCTCGTCGAGCAGCTCATCGGCCTTCGCGAAATCCCAGGGATTCCACATTTCGTCGAAGAACCGCCGAACCAGTTGCTTGTTCTGCTCCAGCGGATCGTCGAGCGGCGCGATTTCGTCGCCCGGACGAATTGTCCCGCCCTGGAGAATGTCCGCGCGTAGCCCGCAGCGGTGAATCATCTGCTTCATAACGCCTTCGCGCGTGAGCGATTCCAGATGCGCGCAGGGCTCACAAAGGCGAATGCCGCGCAAGAGAACTTCGCCGACGCGAAAATCGTGGCCCACCAGGTGGTTGAGCGCGATGCCGCGGATGGCGATGTTGCGGCGCATCTCCCCAGGCGTGAATGCCGTGCCAAGCTTCGCGTTGAGCGCTTCCACCGCTTCGCATTCGATCAAGGTTACCTCGCGCCCCGGCATGGGCTGGGGAGAATAGGTTCCCTCCTGACTGAAGTAACGATCGCCCTCGAGGCCCTTTCCGGCGATGGCCTTTGCAGCCTCCACAGTCCGCGTGGGTACCGCCGCCGCGGAAGCGATGGAAATGGATACCACGCGAGCTTGCGTCATCAGAGCTTCTCCTTGCCTAGAAGGCGGACGGCCGTCAGCGCATACACCGCTGCGCATTTTTCCATCTCGCGCAGCGAAACGAATTCGTTGGGCCCATGCGAAACCGACAGCAGCCCAGGGCCGTAGGCCAGCGCCGGAATTTTCCGCGCCGCATAGAATCGCGTCTCGAGCAGCCCGGGGCACATTTCAAACGCCGGAGCGCGGCGCGTGATTTCTCGCGCGCTTTCGCCCAGCGTACGCGCCAGTGGCTGCGTTTCTTCAATCGCCACGGAATTGCCTTCCTGAAAAATCTCTATTTCCGCGTCGATGCCGCGCCGCCGCACGCGATTCAGGAGTTCGAGCAGGCGGCGCTTCTCCGCCCCCAGATTTTCCTCCGGATTGATGCGCCGGTCCACGGTAAAGCTGCACTCGGCAGGCACGGCGTTGAAATTCGTGCCGCCCTCGGTGCGCCCGCCAATTAAAAGAATCGACCGGCGCGCGGCGGCCGGCGCGATGTTGAACCGCGTCCTGCGCCTGGAGATGCGCCGCTTCTCTTTTTCCAGCTCGCGCGCCACCTCCATCATTCGTTCAAAAGCATTCACGCCGCGAAAGCTCAAGCCCACGTGCGCGGTCTTGCCCTTCACCGTCACGCGCAGCGAGATGGCCCCGCGGCTGGCATTCCAGATCACGCCGCCGGTCGGCTCGGCGGTCAACATGCCCACGCAGCCGGGAGCGAGCGCGCCCGACTCGAACAGCACCGCCGTGCCGCGCTGACCGCCGGTCTCTTCGTCCGGCACAAACGCCAGCTCAATACGGCCTGCCAAGGGCACGCGCAATTCCCGCAGCACACGCGCGGCGTGCAGCATCGCGACCAGCCCGCCCTTCATGTCCGCCGTGCCGCGGCCGAAAATATTGTTGTTGCTGTCGCGCGGCCGGAACTGCGCAGCGCTCGATGCCGGCACCACGTCGTAGTGCCCGTGGAAGTAAAGCGCTCGCTTGCCGCTGCCGAGTGTCGCGCGCACCCAATAACGCGGGGCATCGCCTGCGAGCGCCTTCCCGGCGCCACCCGCCTGCCCCTTCGCAGCGCTGCGCGGTGGCGGAATCTTCGCAATCGTCGCGTGCAACCCGGCTTTGCGCACGATCCGCGCCAGCGCCTCGGCGCACGCGCGGTAGTTCTGCCCCGGCGGATTCTCGGTTGGAATGCGCACCAGCTCGCGCGTAAATTCCGCCATCTCTGCCCCATACGCAGCGACAGCTCGACGGATTTGTTCGCTAAGGGGGATCACTTCAGCAAGACTACCGCGCGTCTTTGAGGGAGGGCAGCACCAATTTGGCCGGGGCGAATTGCAGCCCGCGCCGTACTGGTCGCAGCGCTATGTTTTTTGAGCTGGGACTATTTCGGCGCGTAGAAGAGGTAATCGGCGCTGTACGCGACGCGCGCTTCCTTGCCGGCGTGCTCCGCGTCGCAACCGGAAGCCGGCGCCTTGCCGCCTTTGGTGTTGAGGCGCTGGATGGTTGTGGCGCTCGAGAGAATACCGCTACCTTCGTGGCTGACGATGTTGACGAGCAGCCAGGGAATCGCGTCGGCCTCCGGTGAAGGCGCATTGGCCACCGCTTTCCCGGTCACGCGGCTGCCGTCGCTGGCTTCCCAGGAAGGTCCGGCGAAATGTTTGCCGAACGGTTTGCCGTCCTTGTCGAAGAGCTGCGCGTCAGGCGCCTTCAGTGTCCAGGCGAATTGCCCGGCGTCACCCTTGCAGGTGTACACCTGGTCGCCCTTGGCATGGACCTGCAGCAAGAGTTTTTCGGTGGCGGGCGGCTGGAGTTGCGGCGGGACTTGCTGCGCGGCAACAGGGAACGAAAGAACCGCGCCCGCGACGGCGAGCAGCACGGCGAATGCAATTCTGCGAAGACCAAGACGCATGGAATCTCTCCTCCAGCTAGAGGACAAAATAACGAGGGCGCGCGATCAAATTCGCATCGGCATCACAACGTAGCGGTAGCGCGTGGCCTCATCCGCGAGCGGCCGCAATTGCCCGGCGGACTGCTCGTCCTTCAGCTCGAAGCTGATCGGACCGTCGGCGGCCGCGGCCAGAAAATCGAGCAGGTACTGCGCGTTGAATCCAATCGAAATCGGCTCGCCCTTGAATTCTTTCTCAATCGCTTCCTTGGCCTCGCCGTACTCCGGGCTGGAGGCGGAAATTTCCACGCCCTCTTTGGCCAGCGTGAATTTCACCGCGCGCGATCGCTGGTCGGCCAGTTGCGAAACGCGCCGCAGCGCATCCTGTAATTCGCCGCGCTCGAGCACCACGGTCTTGTTGGCGTCGCGCGGCAGCACCGCTTCGTAATTCGGGAATTGCCCGGTCAATTTTCGCGAAGTCAGCAGGCGGCGCCCAAACTGGAAAAACAGGTGGCTTTCGTCCTGCGCGAATTCCAGTTGCGCGTCGTCGCCTGACTCCGCGGCCAGCCGCTGGATTTCCGTCATGGCTTTCTTGGGCACCAGCACGCGCGTTTCGGCGTTCATGCCTTCGAATTTGTGGTCCGTCTCGACCATCGCCAGGCGGTGCCCGTCGGTGGCCACCATGGTCAGCGATCCCGGCTTCAGCACCATCAGCGCACCGTTCAGCGTGTAGCGCGACTCCTCCAGTGAAATCGCAAAGGTCGTCTTGGCGATCACGTCCGCCAGCAGCTCCACCGGAATTTTCACCAGCGCGTGCGGAAACGCCGGCAGCGCCGGAAAATTGTCCTTGGACATGCCCACCAGCTTGTAATTCTTGCGGTCGCAGCTGATGTGCACCCAGTGATTGTCCTGCAGCTTGAACTTGATTTCTTCCTCGGGTAGCAGGCGCACCAGCTCCAGCAGCTTCTTCGCCGGAATCGTGCCGGCGCCCTCTTTTTTCACCTTGGCTTCGCAGGAAGTGCGGATGCTCAGCTCCAGATCCGTGGCCGTGATGGTCAGGCGGCTGCCCTTGGCCTCGCACAAAATATTCGACAGGATGGGAATGGTGGTCTTGCGCTCCACCACGCCCTGGGTGAGTTGGAGTTCTTCGAGCAAGTCGAACTTCTTTACGCTGAATTCCATCGGGCCAGTTCCTTTTTCTTCCTGGGTGGCGCGAGCAGGCGCGGTTGCTTCCGTCATGCGGTTTGTCCCCTTATCCTCTGCTGCGGCTACTGTACTGCTTTTTCTATACTTTATAAATAGTAAGAAACCCGTCGCCGTCGCCGGACCTGTGCAAGCTGCGGATATCGCGGCAAAGCTCACAAGCGGCGGCGCTTGCTTCGCGGGCTTGCTTGTGGAAAGCCGCGCGCCGTTGCGGAAAAACTCCGGCCGGGCCCGCGCGCCGGGACGCATGCACAAAGCATCCACAGCTGGAAGGGAGGCCCGGCCGGGTCCCTGACCCCTAAATCTAGCCAAATGAGTCGAGTAGCCTGTTGATGGTCTTGTTCAAATCTTTGTCTACCTGCCGCTGGTTCTCGATCTTGTGGATCGAATGCAGCACCGTGGTGTGGTGCTTGCCGCCGAACTGCCGCCCGATTTCCGGCAGCGACGCGGAGGTCAGTTGCTTCACCAGGAACATGGCCACCTGGCGCGGGAAGGCAATGACTTTGGAGTTGCTGCGCACCTTCAAATCCTGTGCGCGCAAACCGAAATGCTCGCCCACACGCTTCTGAATCTGTTCGATGGTCACGTGCTTTTCCGCCGTCTCGATAATATTTTTCAGCACCTGCTGCGCCGTGGGCAGGTTTATTTCCGCGCCGGTCAGCGACGAAAAGGCAATCAGCCGGATCAGCGCGCCTTCCAGCTCGCGGATGTTCGATTTGATCGAGCGCGCGATGTACTCGGCCACGTCGTCGGGGATCTGCACTCGCTCGTTATCGGCCTTCTTCTGCAAAATGGCGATCTTCGTTTCCAGGTCCGGCATCTGGATGTCGGCGATCAATCCCCACTCAAACCGCGAGCGCAGCCGTTCTTCGATGGAGGAGATCTCCTTCGGCGGGCAATCCGAGGAAATCACGATCTGCTTCTGCTGGTCGTACAGCGCGTTAAATGTGTGGAAGAACTCTTCCTGGGTCCGTTCCGCGCGCGCGATGAACTGAATATCGTCCACCATCAGCACGTCCATGTTGCGGAAGCGTTCGCGGAACGCCGCTTGGCGCTCGAAGCGGATGGCCGCAATCACTTCATTCGTGAATTTCTCCGCGCTGATGTAGGTCAGCCGTAGCGACGGGTTGCGCCGCTTGAGTGTGTGCCCGATGGCCTGCATCAGGTGCGTCTTGCCCAGCCCCACTCCGCCATACAGAAACAACGGGTTGTAGGATTTCGACGGCTGCTCGGCCACCGCCACCGCCGCGGCGTGCGCAAACTGGTTCGACGCGCCCACGATAAACGTGTCGAAGGTGTAGCGCGGGTTCAGTTGGTTGTTGACGGAGTCGAAGTCCAGCTTCGACTGTGTCACCGCTGCCGCGCTCGTCGTCGCCGGCTCGGGTTCCGCGCAAATGTACTCGAGTTGCAGCTGCGGCTTGCCCAGTTCCACCAGTACGGCCTGCAAAAGCTGCCCGTAAGTCTCCCTCAGCCGCTTGGAGAACAGGCGAGTTGGTACTCGGACCACCAGCCGGTCGTCCTCGCTGCGTTCCTGCCGTGTGGGACGGAACCAGGTAGCGAAACTGTGGGGATTGACGCGCCGCTCAGTATGCTGAAGGATCTTGTCCCAGAGGTTCATCGAGAAAATCAGCCCCTAACGCAATTTCCACCGATGTGGAAATGCTGTGGAAATCCACAACCCAGTTGGTAGGACTTTAGGTCTGGCCTTTCAGGTTCACAGTCGCAGGCACGCGCCCCGCGCCGGCGACGTCAAATGAGTGCTCGCATAATGGCTGAGTTTCAAATGCGAGGCGGGATTCTGCCTAAATGCGACGTGAACAGCAAGAGAAAACTATACGAACGCTGGTTCCGCTTTCCTCACGCGATTCACAGTTTTTCCACAGGCAATCGTGCACCGAAAAGGAACGAAAAAGTTCGCGCAGCGCACAGTCCAGCTATGCGCTCTGTCTCGCAACGATACGCACAGCATGAAAAATCCGCATCGCCACGCTGCATTCCGTGATTCCGCGCCGTTGTTCGGAAATTTCCTGCGGCGAATGATCGCGCAGCGCTGCTCGTCCCGCGTCGCGGCCTCGCGCCGAATATCAACACAAACGCCGTCCACAAACCCTGTGGAAATCCTGCTGAAACCTTCGCCCGCTCCCCATTTTTTTGCGCGGACATAGAATCTATTTCGTCAGGGCATGGCTGCAGCCATGCCGCACCGGACGCAAAGTCATGACGGCTTCAGCCGCTGAGGTGCGTATCTCACGGAGGCAATGCGCCGACCACGAGTTACGAAGCACGATTCACAACTCACGGTACTCCACTCTACTGGCACGCCGTCGATTTACCCGTGCACGTTACCTGCTCCAGCTTCTGAATCTTCACCGGCTTGCCGCCTGCGTACACTTCAAGAGCAGCCTTGTATGTGGTAGCCGAAATTTTGTTTCCTTGCTTGAGCGTCCCGGGAATTTTCACATGCACGATCCCGTCCTTCTCATCCACCACCCGCGCCTCCCCGGACGGAGTGAAACTCGAATTGAACGCCGGCGCGCCTTTTTCGTCGAGGTATCCCGCCATGTGCTTCATGAAATCTTTCCAACCCTCCGCCGTGAAATCGGTGCGCGCCCGCTCCAGGCTCGCGGCATCCCCCATTTCGAAATTCACCGCGCGCACCCCCGCCTTCTCGGCAAACGCGACAATCGCCGCCTGGTCCGATCCCGCAGTAGCTCGTCTCGCACCCGCAAACGGACTGCCCGCCAAAACCGCAACCAGGAATATCAGAAGTCCGACTCGCATCGCTTCACCTCCGGCTTGAATTTGAATGTTTGGCTCGCCGCCCCGCGCTCGAGCTTTCAGCAAACTCTCCCAGCTTAGCGAGAATCGTCACGCATTCTGCTCCGCGTCTCGATACGGATGTTTGTGAGTTACTGGGGGCTCGCGATGGAAGCGCCCGGCTCGCGAATCAGTTAATCCAGCCGGAAATTCAGGCGTTCGATGCCGCGGGCGCGGCCGGTCGTTTCATCCACGTCAATCAGCACGGAGTTCATCTGGATATCGCCTTCGGCCACGGAGAATCGCGCCGGCATGCCGTCGAGGAAGCGCTGCAGAACGCCGCTCTTGTCCATGCCGATGACCGAATCGTGCGGGCCGGTCATGCCCACGTCGGTGATCACCGCGGTGCCGCCGGGCAGGACGCGCTCGTCGGCCGTGGCCACGTGCGTGTGCGTGCCGATGACCGCGGAAACTTTTCCGTCCAGATACCAGCCCATGGCCTGCTTTTCAGAAGTGGCTTCGGCGTGCATGTCCACCAAAATTACTTTTGTATCCGCGGGAACTTTCGCTAGCTCCGTGTTCGCCGCGCGGAACGGATCGTCGAGCGGCGTCATGAACGTGCGCCCCTGCAAATTCAGCACCGCATACGCGACGCCGTTCTTTGCGCGGCCGGTGAACAGCCCTTTGCCCGGCGCGCCGTTCGGAAAATTCGCGGGGCGCAGCAGCCGCGGCTGGTGCGGAAAAAAATCCAGGATCTCCTTGCGGTCCCAGATGTGATTGCCGCCGGTGAGCACTTCGATGCCGCAGGCGAACAGCTCTTCGGCCAGCCGCGGCGTGATGCCGAATCCCGACGCGGAGTTTTCGCCATTGGCGATGCACAGGTCCACGCTGCGCTGCGCCAGGATGTCCCCGAGGCGATCGTGAACAATCTGCCGGCCGGGCGAGCCGACGATGTCGCCGATGAAAACGATTCTCAATTCACTGCCTTTCGGGAGAAAGGAAAATCACGCGGATGCCGGTTTAATTCAAGCCTCAAGCATCCAGCCTCAAGCGTCAAGAAAGTGGCCCCTCGGCTTCGCTCGGGACTCACGATGCTTCATCGCATCGTGAGGAGCGGTCCACTTCGCCGTGCGTGCTAGGCCCTGAACCCCACGAATAAGTGGGTGCCCCGCGCCTGCTTTAAGGCTACTTCGGCAAGGCCGGAGCGGCACAAGGGCAGGACGACTCAGGCTCCCGGGGATCCAGTGTTGGTTCAAAAGGCTTTCGCAACGTCACCTGCGTCGCAGGCCGCGTCCAAAATCATTGTAGCAGCATTCGCGCGCGCGACGATTCAGCGCAGCGACTTCAAGTAGGTCACGATTTGCCAGCGCCGCTCGACCGGCATCCCGGACCACGACGGCATGCCGCGCCACAAATTCCCGCTGCGCAGGAACCACACCAGCTCGCCGGGCGCAGCGTTCTGCACTCCGGGCGAGCGCAGATTCACGGCGCGCCCCGAACCGCGCGCGTCGCGTCCGTGACATTCCGCGCAGTGCCGCAGGTACAGCTTCTTGCCCGCGGCCACAGCGTCCGCCTGGCCCTCGTACGGATTCACCCACTCGCGAGTCGCAACCGGCGCTTCGGCGATGGCGCGCAGCACGCCGCGGTCGTCGCCACTGGATTTTGGGCCATTGCTTTTTTGCCCGCCCGCGCCCGCAGCGGCGAACGCCGCCGACGCGAGCAGCAACAAAAGTGGAATCGCGTGGCGCGTCATCGGAAAAGTTTCCTCACCTTGCCGCCGAACCCGGAGATTTCATACGTCACGCCCCAGCGCAGCAGAAACCGGTGGCTCGGGTGCGTCAATCCCCAGCCCGGGGAAATGCGCAACGTAACGCCGCTGGGCATCTGCCACGCCACCATCGGCGCCAGGTAATGCGATGTCCCGGAAAGCGTCGCCGAATCCGTGGTCCCCAGCCCGCCATACATTTCCACTCCCGCGACAATATTCTCGCGGCAGAAATTGCAAGGCCGCGCAGTGGCCGCGAGGCGCAGCGGACGGCTGGCCGCCACCGCGTAACCGAATTCCCAAGGCGCGTGCCCCGTATTCTTCTCGGCAATAAAATTCTCGGAAATATTCCAGCCCTTGAAGTCGCTCGACAAAATCAGCTTGGTTTCGATTTCGTGCAGGTGCTCGCGGCTGGCCACCGCGTTGCGCACGGCGTGATCCGCTTCGCCGTCGAACCCAACCACTTCGATCATCGTTTTGTCCGCGCCGTTCACGTCTTCGTACTCGACGTACAGCACCGGATTGATCCAGTGCTCGCGCATCAGCGGGCGAAAGCGGTTCTCCCAGCGCCAGCCGGTGAAAAGCGCGCCGTCGCCCAACGTGTGCTGGCTATCAATATAAATCTCCGTCGTCCACCAGCCCGTCGCGCCGTATTCAATCTCCAGCCACGGCGCCACAAAATCATTCCCGCCGCGCTGCGCCGCGTAGTTCGAGCTGAATTCCAACTCCAGATTGCCGGGCTCCTCCAGCCGATGCGAGTAGGTGATGAAGTAAGGAGTCTCCTGCGCGCTCGCCGGCCGGGGAAAGAGCGCCATGGCGGCAAACAATAAAAGACCGAAGACAGCGCGAGCAGCAAGCGACAACCTGAATTCCTCCGGCAAACCGAATGCCCGAAAGCCAGTTGCAACTAATTTGCAACTGGCCCATGCTATTCCAGTTGTAACTCGCTTTCAAATGGAATTCGTGCAAGGTGCATAAGACGCCCCTGAACAGGCGAATTTCCGCCCTCAGCGGCAACGATTCGCTGTTCATCTTGCGGCCCGCAGTCTCCCGGACTACAATCCCGGCAACGGATCTCCTGGCTAATCCGCTATCGCTGATACGCAAAGGAGGAATGCAATGCGAAAGCTTCTGTGGCTGATGATCCTGGTCTGCCTGCCGACCGGCACGGCCCTGGCCCAATATGACAAAGCCCCGGCCGCCAACCCCGACGCCGCCAAACCCGATTTCTCCATGACCGCCTCCTACATCGAGGCCTGCAGTTGCGACATGTTCTGCCCCTGTTATTTCAACGACCACTCCACCATGCACGGCGACAAACAATTCTGCCGCGCCAACCTGGTGATGAAAGTTGACAAGGGCTACTACAAATCCACCAAGCTCGACGGCGCCAAGGTGTGGATCTCCATGGACCTCGGCAGCAACTGGGCCACCGGAAAAGACACCTGGCAGGTGCTGACCTTCGATCCCAGCAACACGCCGGAGCAGAAGGCCGCCCTCGCCGACATCATCGGCCAGCTCTATCCCTTCAAGTGGGAGAAGAAGGACACCGACACGCAGGCTTTCTCCTGGAACGTGGACGAATCCACCGGCGTGGCCACCGCCAAGATGAGCAACGGCAAGGGCGAAGTGGTCCTCGAGCGCGTCAAGGGCGTGAACCCCAAGGATGAAGTGGTGCTGCCCAACATTCAGTACTGGATGGCGCAGTCGAACAACGGCTTCCGCATGTGGAAAACCAAGAAAGAAAGATACGCCGGCGAAGGCCACGACTTCGACTACAAAGGCACCAACGGCTTCCTCATCACCATCACCTTCTCCGGCAAGGCCAGCGGCCCGAAGGCTGCCGACTAATTCTTGACCCGTGAAACTGAGTAGGGGAATCCGGACTCGCCGGATTCCCCTCACCCGCTATCTTTGTAGGGCGGGGATTCATCCCCGCCGAAACCAACTCTCAAACGCCGCGCTACCGCTTGCGCTTGTTCACTCGCGCAAGCCTTTCCCCTTCGCTCTTTTTTGTCGCCTCGAGCCCGGCTTTCTCCCCGCCCGCCCGTCATCGTGAGTCAGCCGTGGCGGACGAAGGATTGGGCCACCGAAAATCCAAAATCAGAGGCGAAGACCGTTCAAGGACATGAAAGGTTGGGTCACCCGCCCGAAAGACAACCTCTGGCGGTGCGTTGGTCGGGTCTCGATAAGATGGCGGTCTACAAGCTCAACAACCCGGCGGAGGCGGTGGTGGGGGGTAGCAACAGCCCAAATCTTCGCTTGTTACACCAGAATTATTGGTTCCATTGCAGTACTGACGCGCCCATTTGTTGATACACACCCGTGCCCAATAAATGCTTATAGCGTACTCTGTGGCATAGACGAGGGAGCCGCCGACGGAACCCGTCGTCGTGGCTTGGTTTTCAACTGGCGTCTCCATACCACAAAGATATTCAATCGAGGCGTTTACGATCAGCAATCTGTTCTCAGGCGAGCATTGGGCAAGGGCAGTGCAGGAAGCGAGGGCATCGTCTTCTTGGTCCACACAAGAACACCCAGCGCAAGCAATGATCGATGCGAACGCTTGTTGCGCCAACGGCCAGAAGAATAGCAAGGCACCCGCTGCAATTATCAAAAGGTTCCTCAAAGCAACGGCGCTAACTACAGAGGATTTTTCCAATCCTTCTTGTGCCATCACACACCTCCGGCCATTGCCGATATGACTTCTTTTTCACCAGCCGCAAGCAGTTCTCCTGCCCATAACCCTCGTACTTTCCCGTCGCGACCTACGAGGACCAAGGTCGGCGTTCCTGATATTTGAAACTTTTCGAAATCTTGTCCAGCAACGGCAGGCACCGACAATTGGGCCTGGTCAATGAATTCCCGAACTTCGCTGTCGGTATTTGGAAATATCACGGCAATCTGGGTGGAACGGTCGGGCTGCCCTTGCGTTGCCAGAAGTCTTCTGTAAAAGGGCAGACTTTCCTGGCAGAACCTGCAATGGGTATTGAGGGCAAGAACCAGCGTGCGTTCCGTCGCATCGTACCTTACGCTTTCAATCGGTGGGAAAACTTCGCCCTTTGCCAGATGCGAATCCGTCGAGCCTTGGACCTGTTGCGGCGTCTGATGACCGCGCAGGAGCACAACCCCAATTGTGATACACAACGCAAGGACTGCAAAGTTCGTAGTAACTTCTAATGTATGGCGCAATGCCGCTCGGTTCACGGTCAATCCTTTTTCACGAGTACGGGTGGGTGCTCAAAAGAGTGAAAGTATGCATAGCCGAGTGCGCTTTGGTCACCGAGCTTGTTGCGAATGCCCAGGAACTCCTGAGCGTACCTGCTCCTATAGTATTGGTAGTATTCAGCGGGTGTAGTGCCAGGGTGGGAGTCGTTTTGCCGAGATGCCGGAAGGGATGATTCTATCTCGGAAGCGACTTGTCCCAGACCTTGTCCTGTCTTGCTCGCGGTCACGACCTGGGCCATGAGATCATGCTTCGCGGTAACCTCGGCCTTAAAGATGTCAAAATATCCTGTTCGATCCGGACCCACGAACGTTCCATCGTTAAAAAATGCCCCGTCCAAAGCGACAGTCAAGTCTCCTTGGCCCAATTGACTGGCCACACTTTGCAGATAACTACGGTATCCCTGATGGGCCGCCAACTTTTCCGATGTTACTCTCGACTCACTTCCGATATACGACTTTGGCGTTATTAACTTCCACTCACCCGGAGCGATGGTCAGGCCCTCCTTGTCATCCGAGGGATTTGTTTTGCGCTTGTGGCCGTCCAATAACCCCGAGCTTTGCCCAAATGACTGGTCCCAAGTACCGATTCGTCCATTTGGGGCGGGGTACTCCCATCGTATGGAGTATGCGACAACA
>Ga0210408_10001935_pt1 | contig 20843 bp, 27 predicted proteins | sample IncBWH4MmetaG_FD_155471 | JGI IMG/M metagenome (GOLD analysis project Ga0210408, IMG submission 155471) | Forest soil microbial communities from Barre Woods Harvard Forest LTER site, Petersham, Massachusetts, United States - Inc-BW-H-4-M | ecosystem: Environmental > Terrestrial > Soil >...
TCGCCCTCCTTCTTGAGCTGCTCGAGCGTCGGCGACACCGTCGTCATCAGCTGAATGATGATCGAGGCGGAAATGTACGGCATGATGTTGAGCGCGAAGATCGCCATGCGGTGGATGCCGCCACCGGCGAACATGTTGAACATGCCGAGGATGCCGCCGGCCTGGGTGCGGAAAATCTGGTCCCAGGCGTTGGGATCAATGCCCGGCAGCGGGATGTAGGTGCCGAGCCGGTAGACAAGCAGCGCGCCGAGCGTGAACCAGATGCGCTTCTTCAACTCCTCGGCCTTGGCGAGCGCCCCGAAGTTGAGATTGGCTGCCAGTTGTTCTGCCGCAGAGACCATCCGCCGCTCCGAGCCTCCTCTGTCTTCACGTCACGGCCGGGCTTGTCCCCGGCCCCTACGCCTTCGCTGACACAGGTAGAAGTCGTGGATGCCCGGCACAAGGCCGGGCGTGACGCCCCTCACGCCGCCTGTTCGCTCGTTTCCGGCCTCGGCGCAAGGATCTCGACCGTGCCGCCTGCCTTCTCCACCGCGGCCACCGCTGATTTCGATGCCCCATAGACCGAGAGCGCGACTTTCGCCTTGATCTCGCCGCCGCCGAGAACCCGCACCCCCTCCAGGGCGCGCCGCAGAACGCCGGCTTTCACCATGGCCGCGGCGTCGATCTTGCCGGCGGCGTCCAGGCGGCCGGCATCGATCGCCTGTTGCAGGCGTCCCAGATTGATCTCGTTGAGCTTGCGCGCAAATTTCACGTTCTTGAAGCCGCGCTTGGGCAGGCGCCGGTGCAGCGGCATTTGGCCGCCCTCGAAGCCTTTGATGCGCACGCCGGAGCGCGCGGTCTGCCCCTTGCCACCGCGGCCGCCGGTCTTGCCCTTGCCGGAGCCGATGCCGCGGCCGATGCGTTTGCCCGTCTTGCGCGCGCCGGGCCGGTCGGCGAGTTCGTGCAGTTTCATTGTCTCGTCCCTTCCGTTCGACCGTCCATTCCCGAGCCGCGCCTGGAGCGAGCCTCGAACGACGCCGGCCACATGCCCGGCCCGTCGCCTTTGGCGGCCGCGTCGCGCGTCTCGAGGTTACGGGCCGCCTACTCCTCCACCACGCGCAGGAGGTGCGCGACCTTGGCGATCATGCCCCGCGTCTGCGGCGTATCGACAAGCTCTGCGACACGGCCGATTTTGTTGAGCTTGAGGCCGACCAGCGTCTCGCGCTGGCGGTGATGGCGGCGCATCGGGCTGCCGGTCTGCTGGACCTTGATGGTCTTGCCCGCGCTCTTCGACGTGTTCATCGCATGCTCCCGGATGCCGCGCTCGATCAATCGGCCGCCTGTTCGGCCTCGATGTCGCGGCGGCGCGCCTGCAGCGCCGAGACCTTGACGTTGCGGCGCGCGGCAACCGCGCGCGGGGAATCCTGACGCTTGAGGGCGTCGAAGGTCGCGCGCACCACGTTGTACGGGTTCGAAGTGCCGAGCGACTTCGCCACAACGTCCTGCATGCCCAACGTTTCGAACACCGCGCGCATCGGGCCGCCGGCGATGATGCCGGTGCCGGGCGGGGCGGCGCGCAGATAGACGCGGCCGGCGCCGTGGCGGCCGGCCACGTCGTGGTGCAGCGTGCGCCCTTCGCGCAGCGGCACGCGAGTGAGCCCGCGCTTGGCCGCCTCGGTCGCCTTGCGGATCGCCTCCGGCACCTCGCGCGCCTTGCCGTGGCCGAAACCGACCCGGCCTTTCTGGTCGCCGACAACGACCAAGGCGGCAAAGCCGAAGCGGCGGCCGCCCTTGACCACCTTGGCGACGCGATTGATGTGGACGAGCTTGTCGACGAATTCGCTGTCGCGCTCTTCGCCGCCTCTCCGCTCGCGTGGTTCACGCGCCATGTTGCTCAGCCATTTTGTTCAACCCTTGGTCCTGTCATCAGAAATTCAGCCCGCTCTCGCGCGCAGCGTCGGCCAGCGCCTTGACCCGGCCGTGATAGAGATAGCCGCCGCGGTCGAATACCACGTCTTTGACGCCCTTCTCTTTGGCGCGCTCGGCGATGAGCTTGCCCACGGCCTTGGCCGCGTCCACGCTGGCGCCGGTCTTGAAGCCCTCGCGCGTCGCCTTCTCAATCGAGGAGGCAGACGCGACCGTGACGCCGCGATCGTCGTCGATCACTTGGGCGTAGATGTGCTTGGAGGAGCGAAACACCGACAGCCGCGTGCGCCCATGCGCCGCTCGGGCAAGCATGCCGCGCACGCGTCCCCGCCGCCGATCGATCCTGTCGCTGAGCTTGGTCATCGGCGGCTCCGTTACTTCTTCTTGCCTTCCTTGCGGAAGATGCGCTCGCCAGCGTACTTGATGCCCTTACCCTTGTAGGGCTCCGGCGGCCGGTATTCGCGGATCTCGGCCGCGACCTGCCCGACTTTCTGGCGGTCGATGCCGCTGATCACGATCTCGACCGGGCGGGGCGTCGCTATCGCGATGCCTTCCGGGATCGGATAGACGATGTCGTGGCTGTAGCCGAGCGCGAGCTGCAGGTTCTTGCCCTGGACCGAGGCGCGGTAGCCGACGCCGCTGATCTCCAGGCGCCGCTCGAATCCCTTGGTCACGCCGGCGATCAGGTTGGCGATGAGCGTGCGCGAGGTGCCCCATTGCGCACGCGCGCCCTTGGTCTCGGCGCGTGGATCGACCTTGATCTCGCCGCCATCGAGTTTCACCGCCACGTCGTCGTGCAGCACGACCTGCAGCGCGCCCTTCGGGCCTTTCACCTTTACGGTCTGGCCCTCGACGTTGGCGGTGATGCCGGCGGGGACTGCAATCGCCTTTTTTCCGATGCGCGACATGACCTAGAACACCGTACAGAGAATCTCGCCGCCGACATTGGCGTCGCGGGCGTCATGGTCGGCCATGACTCCCTTCGGCGTCGAGACGATGGCGACGCCGAGGCCGTTGTTGATGCGCGGCAGGTTCTTGACCGAGGTATAGACGCGGCGGCCCGGCTTGGAAATGCGCTCGATCTCGCGGATGACCGGCTCGCCATCGAAATATTTCAGCTCGATCTCGATCTCCGAGCGGCCCTCACGTTCGACCACCGCATAGCCGCGGATATAGCCCTCGTTCTTGAGCACGCCGAGCACGTTCTCGCGTAGCCGCGAATTCGGGCTCAAGACCTTGCTCTTGTTGCGCATCTGCGCGTTGCGGATGCGGGAAAGGAGATCGCCCAGCGGATCGTTCATCGACATCGGACCAGGGCCTCCTCACCAGCTCGACTTCAACAGGCCCGGAATCAGGCCCTTGGAGCCGAGATCGCGCAGCGCGATGCGCGACAGCTTGTGCTTGCGGTAGTAGCCGCGCGGCCGCCCGGTCACCTCGCAGCGGTTGCGGATGCGGGTGGCAGACGAGTTGCGCGGCAGTTCGGCGAGCTTGAGCACGGCGGCGAAGCGTTCTTCCACCGGCTTGGTGCGGTCGCGCGCGACCGCCTTGAGCCGCGCCCGCCGGCCCGAGAATTTCTTCGCCAGCCGGCGGCGCCGGCTGTTCTTCTCGATCGCACTCTTCTTCGCCATTTCGGTCTCCTCGCGGTTCCGCGTATGCGGCCTTTCTTGCGTCGGCCTCACTGCCGGAACGGAAAATTGAACGCCGTCAACAGCGCGCGCGCCTCGTCGTCGTTGCGCGCCGTGGTGCACACGGTGATGTCCATGCCCCAGATGTCGGCGGCGTTGTCGTAATCGATCTCCGGGAACACGATGTGCTCCTTGATGCCGAGCGTGTAGTTGCCGCGGCCGTCGAAGCTCTTCGGGCTCAGGCCGCGGAAGTCGCGCACGCGCGGCAGCGCGATGGTGATCAGCCGGTCGAGAAATTCGTACATGCGCGCCTTGCGCAGCGTCACCTTGCAGCCGATGGCTTGGCCGGCGCGCAGCTTGTAGGTGGCGATCGATTTGCGCGCCTTGGTGATCACCGCCCTCTGTCCGGCGATAAGCGCGAGATCGGCGGCGGCCGATTCCACCTTCTTGCGGTCGGCAACGCCTTCGCCGATGCCCATGTTGACGACGATCTTGTCGAGCACCGGAATCTCAAAGCGATTCTTGTAGCCGAACTGCTCGGCAAGCTTGCCGCGTATCGTCTCCTCAAACTGCACCTTGAGCCGCGCCGGCACTTTCGGCTCCGGCTCGCGCGGCGCGGCGGGCGCTGCCGCCTTCTCGCCCTTGCCGTCGGGCGCGGCCTTGCCCTTCTCGCCCTTCTCCGGCTTGGCCGCCTTGGCCCCCTTGCCGCCCTGCTCGCCCTTCGCCGCCTTGGCCGCTTTCTCCGCCTTGTCGGCCTTCTCGGGCTTGCCGGACTGCTGCGACTTCTCCGGCTTCTTTTCCTTCTTCTCGTCGGTATCAGCCATGGATGTCGACTCCCGAACGCTTGGCGAAGCGCACCTTCTTGCGGTCGTCGCCCTTGCCTTCGAACTTGAACCCGACCCGCGTCGGCTTGCCGTCCTTGGGATCGGCCAGCGCGACATTCGAGAGGTGGATCGGCGCCTCCTTGGAGATGATGCCGCCCTCCTGCGAGGCGCTCTGGCGCTGATGGCGCTTGACCATGTTGATGCCGCGCACGAGCACGCGGCCGTGGTCGCGGCGCACCTCGATCACCTCGCCGGTACGGCCCTTGTCCCGGCCGGCGATCACCACGACGCTATCGCCCTTCCTGATCTTCGCCGCCATCACAGCACCTCGGGCGCGAGCGAAATGATCTTCATGTGGTTCTTCGCCCGCAGCTCGCGCGGCACCGGGCCGAAGATGCGGGTGCCGACCGGCTCCATCTGCGGGTTGATCAGCACCGCGGCGTTGCGGTCGAAGCGGATGATCGAGCCGTCGGGGCGCTTGATGTCCTTGGAGATGCGCACGATGACCGCCTTCATCACGTCGCCCTTCTTGACGCGGCCGCGCGGGATCGCCTCCTTCACCGACACGACGATGACGTCGCCGATGGTGGCGTATTTGCGCTTGGAGCCGCCCAGCACCTTGATGCACATGACGCGGCGCGCGCCGGAATTGTCCGCCACGTCGAGATTGGTCTGCATCTGGATCATGGGCTACCCCATTCACTCCAATTCGATCACGCCGCGGTCAGGACGCCTGCTTTTTCTCGCCGCGCACCACGGCCCAGCGCTTGAGCTTGGAGATCGGCCGGTGCTCCTCGATCCACACGATGTCGCCGATCTTGAACTCGTTCTTCTCGTCGTGCGCGTAGTATTTCTTCGAGCGGCGCACCGTCTTCTTGAACAGTGGATGGGTGAAGCGGCGCTCCACGCGAACCACCAACGTCTTGTCCTGTTTATCGCTCACCACGACGCCTTGCAGGCTGCGCTTGGGCATCTTCGGTCCTTTCAGCTCTTCGGCGTGCGCTTCTGCCGCACGATGGTCTTGAGCCGGGCGATATCGCGCCGCACCTCGCGCACCCGCGTTGTGTTTTCCAATTGCCCGGTGGCGCGCTGGAAGCGCAGGTTGAACTGCTCCTTCTTGAGCTTGAGCACCTCGTCGTCGATCTGGTCGACGGTCATCGCCCGGATATCGGCTACCTTCATGACACGCCTACTCGCTGATGCGCTCGACGAAGCGCGTCTTGATCGGCAGCTTGGCCGCGGCCAGCGCCAGCGATTCCTTGGCCACCTCGACGCTGACGCCGTCGATCTCGAACAGAATGCGGCCCGGCTTGACCCGCGCCACCCACAGTTCCGGCGTGCCCTTGCCCGAGCCCATGCGCACCTCGAGCGGCTTCTTCGAGACTGGCACGTCCGGGAAGACGCGGATCCAGACGCGGCCCGAGCGCTTCATGTGCCGGGTCAGAGCGCGGCGCGCGGCTTCGATCTGCCGCGCCGTGATCCGCTCGGGCTCGAGCGCCTTCAAGCCGAACTGGCCGAAGGCGAGCGACACCGCACTTGAGGCGCGGCCGTGGATGCGGCCCTTGTGCGCCTTGCGGAATTTCATTCGCATCGGTTGCAGCATGGCGGACGCCTTTTCTCACTAAGCTTTTCTGCTCGCTCACGCCGCATCGCGCCGCGGCCGGCCGGCCTCGGCTTCGGCCATGCGCTTGTCCTGCGCCATCGGATCGTGCTCCATGATCTCGCCCTTGAAGATCCAGACCTTGACGCCGCAGGTGCCGTAGGTGGTGAACGCGGTGGCGATGCCGTAATCGACGTCGGCGCGCAGCGTATGCAGCGGCACGCGGCCCTCGCGATACCATTCCATGCGCGCGATCTCGGCGCCGCCGAGCCGGCCGGAGCAGTTGATGCGGATGCCGCCAGCGCCGAGCCGCATCGCCGACTGCACCGCGCGCTTCATGGCGCGGCGGAAGGCGACGCGCCGCTCAAGCTGCTGGGCGATCGATTCGGCGACAAGCTGCGCGTCGAGCTCGGGCTTGCGGATTTCGACGATGTTGATAACGACGTCGCTGTCGGTAAGCTCGGCGACCTTGCGCCGCAGCTTCTCGATATCGGCGCCTTTCTTGCCGATGACGACGCCGGGGCGCGCCGAGTGGATGGTGACGCGGCACTTCTTGTGCGGCCGCTCGATCACGATCTTCGACACCGCCGCCTGCTTGAGCTCCTTCATTAGGGCTTGGCGGATCTTCATATCCTCGTGCAGCAGCGACCCATAGCTGGTCTTGCCGGCAAACCAGCGCGAATCCCAGGTGCGGTTGATGCCCAGCCGAAGCCCGATCGGATTGACTTTCTGACCCATATTTCTCTCCCGGCCCTAGGCCTGCGCCTCGACCTCACGCACCACGATGGTGAGGTTCGAGAACGGCTTGAAAATCTTGCCGGCGCGGCCGCGCGCGCGCGGCATGTGGCGCTTGAGCACCAGCGCCTTGCCGACATGCGCCTGCACCACGACGAGGTCGTCGACGTCGAGGTCGTGATTGTTCTCGGCGTTGGCGATGGCTGATTCCAGGCACTTGCGCACGTCGCGGGCGATGCGCTTGCGCGAGAATTCGAGATCGGCGAGCGCGGCCGCGACCTTCTTGCCACGGATGAGCTGCGCCAGCAGGTTGAGCTTCTGCGGGCTCACCCGCAGCATGCGGGCGACGGCCTTCGCCTCAGTGTCGGAGAGGGAGCGCTCCCGCGCCTTCTTGCTCATGGACGCTGCTCCCGCCTCACGATGTGCCGCCCGCGGGCGCGGATGCCGGCGCGGCGGCCGGCGCCGCACTCGAAGCTGCCGGCGCTCCCGGCCCGGAGGCACGCTTGGCCTTGCGGTCCGAGGAATGACCGTAGAACGAGCGCGTCGGCGCGAACTCGCCGAACTTGTGCCCGACCATCTCCTCGGTGACGATCACCGGGATGTGCTTCTGGCCGTTGTAGACGCCGAAGGTGAGCCCGACGAACTGCGGCAGGATGGTGGAGCGGCGCGACCAGATGCGGATCATCTCGTGGCGACCCGACGACCGCGCTGCATCCGCCTTCTTGAGCAGATAGCCGTCGACAAACGGACCCTTCCAGACCGAACGCGCCATATCGCCTACCCCTTTAACCGACACGCGGGCCTGCTGACCGTCATCCTGAGGTGCGAGCGAAGCGAGCCTCGAAGGATGAGCGGCCGATGAGCCCCGGCCGTCGCCCTTCGAGGCTCGGCGCTGCGCGCCGAGCATCTCAGGGTGACGGAATGAAGATCGATTTCCATCACACTCACTTTTTCTTCTTCCGCGCGTGGCGGCTCAGCATGATGAACTTCGCCGTCGCTTTGTTCTTGCGGGTCTTGCGGCCCTTGGTCGGCTTGCCCCACGGCGTCACCGGATGGCGGCCGCCGCGGGTTCGCCCGCCGAGCGGATGATCCACCGGATTCATCGCCTCGCCGCGGACATGGCCGCGCCGGCCCATCCAGCGCGTGCGCCCCGCTTTGCCGATCGAGATGTTCATGTTGTCGGGGTTCGACACCGCGCCGACCGTGGCGATGCAGCGGCCATGCGCCAGCCGCTGCTCGCCGGAATTGAGCCGAAGGATGACGTAGGCGCCGTCGCGGCCGACGATCTGCGCATAGGTGCCGGCCGAACGCGCGATCTGACCGCCCTTGCCGACCTTGAGCTCGATGTTGTGGATGATGGTGCCGACCGGAATGTTGGCGAGCGGCATGGCGTTGCCGGGCTTTACGTCGACATATTCGCCGGCCACCACCGTGTCGCCGGCGGCAAGGCGTTGCGGCGCCAGGATGTAGGCGAGTTCGCCGTCCTCGTATTTGATCAGTGCGATGAAGCCGGTGCGGTTCGGATCGTATTCGAGGCGCTCGACCTTGGCCGGCGCATCGAACCGGCGGCGCTTGAAGTCGATCTTGCGGTAGGCCTTCTTGTGGCCGCCGCCGCGGTAGCGCGAGGTGATGCCCCCGCCGTTGTTGCGGCCGCCGCTCGAATTCGCCCCCTCGGTCAGCGCCTTTACCGGCGCACCGGTATGAAGGCCCGAGCGGTCGACGAGGACGAGTTGCCGCTGGCCAGGCGTGACCGGATTGTAGCTCTTGAGTGCCATCGCGCCCGCTCCCTACAGTCCCGTGGTCACGTCGATGCGCTGACCCTCTTCCAGGGTCACGATGGCGCGCTTGGTTTCCGCCTGCAGCCCGTAGCGGCCGCGGAACGCCTTCCACTTGCCGCGCCGCCGCAGCGTGTTCACGCTCTTGACCTTCACGTCGAACAGCTTCTCCACCGCTTCCTTGATCTGCGGCTTGGTCGCCGCCAGCGTCACCTTGAACACCACCTTGCTCTGCTCGGAGGCGTTGGTCGCCTTCTCGGTGATCACCGGCGCGATGATCACGTCGTAGTGGCGCGGATCCTTGGTGCTCATTTGAATCGTGCCTCCAGCGCGTCGACCGCGGCGCGAGTGAGCACCAGCTTGTGCCGGCGCAGCACGTCATAGACGTTGATACCGGCGACCGGCAGCACGTCGATGTTCGGCAGATTGCGCGCCGCCGTGCGCACGTCGGCCCCCACCTCGGCGCCGTCGATGATCAGCGCGTTGGAGAGGCCGAGCTTCGCGAACTGGTTGCGCAGCGCCTTGGTCTTCGCTTCCTTCAAGCTCAGCGCCTCGATGACGATGATGCCGTCGTCCTTGGCCTTGGCCGAGAGCGCGTGCCTGAGCGCGAGCGCGCGCACCTTCTTCGGCAGGCCGATGGCCTGACTGCGCGTGTGCGGCCCGAACGAGCGGCCACCACCGCGGAACAGGTTGACCCGCGCCGACCCGTGGCGGGCCGAGCCGGTGCCCTTCTGCCGGTACATCTTCTTGCCGGTGCGGTTGATCTCGGCGCGGTTCTTCACCTCGTGGGTGCCGCGCTGGCGTTTGGCGAGTTGCCACACCACGCAGCGCTGAATGATGTCGGTGCGCGGCTCGAGCCCGAAAATGGCATCGGACACCGTAACCGAGCCGGATTCCTTGCCGTCGAGGGTGGTGACTTTGAGCTCCATGTCACGCGCCCTTTGCTGCTGGCTCGGCGGGCGCGGTAGGCTCGGGCGGCGCCGCCGTCTCCGCTGCCGCGCCGGCCTCGGCTGCCGCGCCGGCGAGCTTGAACTTGCCGGGCTTCGGCACGCCGTCGGGAAGTTTCTTCTTCACCGCGTCGCGCACCATGATCCAGCCGCCCTTGACGCCGGGGACGGCGCCCTCGACCAGGATCAGTCCGCGCTCGACGTCGGTCTGCATGACCTTCAGATTGAGCGTGGTCACGCGCTCGACGCCCATGTGCCCTGCCATCTTCTTGTTCTTGAAGGTCTTGCCCGGATCCTGCCGGCCGCCGGTCGAGCCGTGCGAGCGGTGGGAGGCCGAAACGCCGTGGCTCGCCCGCAGCCCAGCGAAGTTCCAGCGCTTCATCGGGCCGGCGAAACCCTTGCCGGTCGAAGTACCGGTCACGTCGACATACTGGCCGACGACGAAGTGGTCGGCGGTGATCTCGGCGCCGACCGGGATCAGCGCGTCGGCATCGACGCGAAACTCGGCGAGCTTGCGCTTGGGCTCGACCTTGGCGACGGCGAAATGGCCGCGGTCGGCCTTGGTCGTGCGCTGCACCTTGCGCACGCCGGAGCCGAGCTGGAGCGCGACGTAGCCGTTGTCCTCCTTGGTGCGGTGGGAGACGACCTGGCAATTGCCCAGCCGCAGCACCGTCACCGGCACGTGCTCGCCGCTCTCGGTGAAAAGCCGCATCATCCCGATCTTCTGTGCGATCACCCCGGAACGCATTGCAAATCCCCTTCGCGCCTCAGAGCTTGATCTCGACGTCGACGCCGGCGGCGAGATCGAGCTTCATCAGCGCATCGACCGTTTGCGGCGTTGGATCGACGATGTCGAGCAGCCGCTTATGCGTGCGCATTTCGAACTGCTCGCGGCTCTTCTTGTCGATGTGCGGCGAGCGGTTGACGGTGAATTTCTCGATCCGCGTCGGCAGCGGAATCGGCCCGCGCACCTGTGCGCCGGTGCGCTTGGCGGTATTGACGATCTCCCGCGTCGAGGCATCGAGGATACGATGATCGAACGCCTTGAGCCGGATGCGTATGTTCTGGCCGTTCATGGTGCCTCGGATGACGGACGACAGACGCCGGACGACAGATGATCTATCGCCGTCGAAGTCGTCGCTTCATTATCCGTCCTCTGTTCTGTGTCGTCCGTCACTGCTACTCAACGATGCTCGCGACCACGCCGGCGCCGACCGTGCGCCCGCCCTCGCGGATGGCGAAGCGCAGCTTCTCCTCCATCGCGATCGGAACGATCAGCGTCACTTCCATGGCGATGTTGTCGCCCGGCATCACCATCTCGGTGCCTTCCGGCAGCGTCACCACGCCGGTCACGTCGGTGGTGCGGAAGTAGAACTGCGGACGATAGTTGGTGAAGAACGGGGTGTGGCGTCCGCCCTCCTCCTTGGTGAGGATGTAGGCCTCGGCCTTGAACTTGGTGTGCGGCTTCACCGAGCCGGGCTTGCACAGCACCTGGCCGCGCTCCACCTCCTCGCGCTTGGTGCCGCGCAGCAGGCAGCCGACGTTGTCGCCGGCTTCGCCCTGATCGAGCAGCTTGCGAAACATCTCGACGCCGGTGACTACCGTCTTCTGCGTCGGGCGGATGCCGACGATCTCGACTTCCTCGCCGACCTTGATGACGCCGCGCTCGATGCGGCCGGTGCAGACCGTGCCGCGGCCGGAGATCGAGAATACGTCTTCGACCGGCATCAGGAACGGCTGGTCCTTCGGACGCTCGGGTTGCGGGATGTATTCGTCGACGGCCTTCATCAGCGCCCCAATCGAAGTCTTGCCCAGCTCCTCGTTGTTGCCTTCGAGCGCCATCAGCGCCGAGCCCTTGACCACCGGAATCTTGTCGCCGGGGAAATTGTATTTGGAGAGAAGCTCGCGCACTTCGAGCTCGACCAGCTCGAGCAACTCGGGATCGTCGACCATGTCGACCTTGTTGAGATAGACGACGAGCGCCGGCACGCCGACCTGGCGGGCGAGCAGGATGTGCTCGCGGGTCTGCGGCATCGGGCCGTCGGCGGCGCTAACCACCAGGATGGCGCCATCCATCTGCGCGGCGCCGGTGATCATGTTCTTCACGTAGTCGGCATGGCCGGGGCAGTCGACGTGGGCGTAATGGCGCTTGTCGGTCTCGTACTCGACGTGGGCGGTCGCGATGGTGATGCCGCGGGCCTTCTCCTCCGGCGCCTTGTCGATCTGATCGTAGGCGGTGAATTTCGCCTGGCCCTTTTCCGCCAGGACCTTGGTGATCGCCGCGGTCAACGTCGTCTTGCCATGATCGACATGGCCAATCGTTCCGATGTTGCAATGCGGCTTGGTGCGCTGGAATTTTTCCTTGGCCATCGTTCGGCTCCTCGGCTGTTAGTCAAAATCTGGCATTGCGGTCGGGGTCCTCATGCGGCACCGGCTCAGGCGTACTTGGCCTGAACCTCGGCGGCGACCGCCTGGGGCACTTGCTCATAGTGGTCGAACTGCATCGTGAAGGTGGCGCGGCCCTGGCTCATGGAGCGCAGGTTGTTGACGTAGGAGAACATGTTGGCGAGCGGCACCATAGCGGTGATGACGTTGGCGTTGCCGCGCATGTCCTGGCCCTGGATCTGCCCGCGGCGCGAATTGAGGTCGCCGATCACAGATCCCGTGTACTCCTCGGGGGTGACCGCCTCGACCTTCATGATCGGCTCGAGCAGCACCGGGGCGCCCTTCTGCAGCGCCTCGCGCATCGCGGAGCGGGCGCAGATCTCGAAGGCCATTGCCGAGGAATCGACGTCGTGCGAGGCGCCGTCGACGAGGCTCACCTTGACGTCGACTACCGGGAAGCCGGCGAGCACGCCGGCGCCGAGCATCGCTTCGAGGCCCTTCTCCACCGCCGGGACGAACTCCTTCGGCACCGCCCCGCCGACCACGTCGTTCTCGAACTCGAAACCGACGCCGGGCGTGGTCGGCTCGGCGATGATCTTGATGCGCGCGAACTGGCCGTGGCCGCCGGTCTGCTTCTTGTGCGTGTAGTCGACTGTGGCCGGCCGGGTGATCTTCTCGCGGTAAGCAACCTGCGGCGCGCCGATATTGGCGTCGACCTTGTAGGTGCGCTTGAGGATGTCGACCTTGATGTCGAGGTGCAGTTCGCCCATGCCCTTGATGATCGTCTGCCCGGATTCTGCGTCGGTGGTGACGCGGAACGAAGGATCCTCGGCCACGAGCTTGGCGAGCGCCACGCCGAGCTTCTCCTGGTCGGCCTTGGACTTCGGCTCGATCGCGATCTCGATGACCGGATCGGGAAATTCCATCTTCTCCAAGACCACCCCTTTGTGCGGATCGCACAAAGTGTCGCCGGTGCGCACCTCCTTGAGGCCGGCCAGCGCCACGATGTCGCCGGCATAAGCCTCCTTGATGTCCTCGCGGTTGTTGGCGTGCATCAAAAGCATGCGGCCGACCCGCTCCTTGCGATCCTTGGTCGAGTTCAGCACCGTGGTGCCGCTCTCGAGCTTGCCCGAGTAGATGCGGCAGAAGGTGATGGTGCCGACGAACGGGTCGTCCATGATCTTGAACGCCAGGATCGACAGCGGCTCGGTGTCGGACGGGCGGCGCACGACCTCGTTGCCCTTGAGGTCGACACCCTTGATCGGGGGCACGTCGAGCGGCGAGGGCAGAAAATCGACCACGGCGTCGAGCAGCGGCTGCACGCCCTTGTTCTTGAAGGCAGAGCCGCACAGCACCGGGAAGAACGCGCTCGAGATCGTCGCCTTGCGGATGAGGCGCTTGAGCGTCGCCTCGTCGGGCTCCTTGCCTTCGAGGTAGGCGGTCATCACCTCGTCGTCGAGCTCGACCGCGGCCTCGATCAGCTTCTCGCGATATTCCCTCGCCTGGTCCTTCAGATCGGCGGGGATATCGATGTCATGGTATTTGGCGCCGAGCGTTTCGTCGTCCCAGACCACGCCGACCATGCGCACGAGATCGATGATGCCTTTGAACTGGTTCTCGGCGCCGATCGGCAGCTGCACGGCGACCGGCCTGGCGCCGAGCCGATCGACGATATCCTTGAGGCACTGGAAGAAATCCGCGCCGATCTTGTCCATCTTGTTGCAGAACACGATGCGCGGAACGCGATAGCGGTCGCCTTGGCGCCAGACCGTCTCGGTCTGCGGCTCCACGCCCTGGTTGGAGTCGAGCACGCAGACGGCGCCGTCAAGCACACGCAGCGAGCGTTCGACCTCGATGGTGAAGTCGACGTGGCCGGGCGTGTCGATGATGTTGAGCCGTTTATCGTTCCAGAACGCGGTGGTCGCGGCCGAGGTGATGGTGATGCCGCGCTCCTGCTCCTGCTCCATCCAATCCATGGTCGCGGCGCCCTCGTGCACCTCGCCCATCTTGTGGCTCTTGCCGGTGTAATAGAGAATGCGCTCGGTCGTGGTCGTCTTGCCGGCGTCGATGTGGGCCATGATGCCGAAGTTGCGGTAGTCCTCGATCGGGTGGGTGCGGGGCATGGGGGAAAATTCCTTCGCTCTCGCCGGCTTCACCAGCGATAGTGCGAGAAGGCCCGGTTGGCTTCCGCCATCCGGTGCGTGTCCTCGCGCTTCTTCACGGCGTTCCCCCTGCTATTCGACGCGTCGAGCAACTCGGCGGAGAGCCGCTCGGTCATGGTCTTCTCATTGCGGTCGCGCGCGGCGGAGATGATCCAGCGGATACCGAGGGCCTGGCGCCGCGAGGTGCGCACCTCGACCGGCACCTGATAGGTGGCGCCGCCGACGCGGCGCGAACGCACCTCGATCGCCGGCATCACGTTGTCGAGCGCCTGCTCGAACACGGTGATCGGATTCTGCCGGGTCTTGCCCTCGATCATGTCGAGCGCGCCGTAGACGATGTTCTCGGCCACCGACTTCTTGCCGGCATGCATCACCGAGTTCATGAATTTCGTGACCACGACGTTCCCGAATTTCGGGTCCGGCAGGATCTCACGCTTGTCTGCCCTGTGGCGGCGGGACATCTGTCTATCTCTGGCTCGTGTTTATCTCTGGCTTCAGCTCTTTACCTTCGTCCGGCCAGGCTGCTGCCGGCCACCGTTGCCTTCTCAACGCAAAACGACCCTACTTGGGTCGCTTTGCTCCGTATTTCGAACGCCGCTGCTTGCGGTTTTTCACGCCCTGCGTATCGAGCACGCCACGCAGGATGTGATAGCGCACGCCCGGGAGATCCTTGACGCGCCCGCCGCGGATCATCACCACCGAATGCTCCTGCAGGTTATGGCCCTCGCCGGGGATGTAGCCGATAACCTCGAAGCCGTTGGTCAGGCGCACCTTGGCGACCTTGCGCAATGCCGAGTTCGGCTTCTTCGGCGTCGTCGTATAGACGCGCGTGCAGACACCGCGTTTCTGCGGGCTCTGCTGCAGGGCCGGCACCTTCTTCTTCGCGTGCTGCGTTACCCGCGGCTTGCGAATGAGCTGATTGATCGTCGGCATCTCGCCTCAACTCTCCATTCCGGACTTGCGCCCGGCCTTCGCGCGCGAGCGGGAGGGGCCCGCGCAAAATAAATCGCGCCGTCCGCTTCCCGGCGCGGGAGGGCGCTCGAACTTTGCAGAGGATCGCGGTCGAATGACCGCGCTCGTGCGCTTTCGTCGATCTGACTTTCAGTAGTCAGAGGCAGCGTCTGAGCTTGCTTATGTCGAGGCGTCGCGCCGCATCCCATTACCCACGTGTGGGCGCCAAGAAAGCGAACACTCTCAATGGCTTACAGGGACCCGAACAGGCCGTTCCGACGGGCAAAGCTCACCGCCTGCCGAAAAGTGTTGCGTATCTATCGGCGCGAGTGCGCGAAGTCAAGTCAGTCACGGAAGAAAAGGGCGATGGCGCAAGCACATGCAAGGCGCGGATCACCCGTAGAAGTCGGCGACGCGCGCGCGGCTGGGCGTCGGCGCCACGGCCTGCGAATTGCCAATGATCGCCCGCAGGGCGGCAAGGCCGTCGGTCAGCGCCGCCGGCCCCGGCTGCAGGATCAGCGGCGACTTGATCTCGTGCACCGCGCCGCGCTGAACGGCCGGGAGGCAATCGAACCCTGGCCGACCGGCGACCTTCTCGGGGCGAAACTTCTTGCCGCACCAGGAGCCGATGATGATGTCAGGCTCCCGCTGGATGACTTCTTCCGCGGTCACGAAGCGGTCCTTGGCGGACTTGCCGGACCTGCGGTCGGCAAAGATGTCTACGCCGCCGGCGGCCTCGACCAGCTCCGACACCCAGCCGATGCCGGAGATCATTGGATCATCCCATTCCTCGAAATAGACCCGCGGACGCCGCGGCAATTGCGCGGCGCTCTCACGCGCCTTAGCAATCGCGGCGGCAAACTCGCTCGCCAAGCGGTCGGCGCGGTCGGCGGCGCCGACCAGCGCGCCGAGGGCGCGGATCATGTCGAGAATCTGCGCAACGGAGCGCTGATTGAAAGCGTGCACGTCGATGCCCTCGCGGATCAGGGTCGCCGCGATATCGGCCTGGAGGTCGGAGAAGGCGAGGACGAGGTCAGGCTCAAGGGCGAGGATCTTCGAGATGTCGGCGGAGGTAAAGGCGGAAACCCGCGGCTTCTCGCGCCGGGCGCGCGGCGGGCGCACCACATAGCCGGAAATGCCGACGATGCGTCGCTCCTCGCCGAGGAGATAGAGCGTCTCCACAGTCTCCTCGGTCAGGCAAACGATCCGTTCCGGCGGAAACATGGCGGCCGCTCCGCAAGGTCACAGGCAAAATAACACAGGCGCGGCCCAATTCGTCATTCCGGCGCAGAGCAATGCGACGAGCGCGGAATCCATTCGCACCATTGAGAAATATGAATTCCGGACTCGCCATTCGTGGCGATCCGGAATGACGGCAAAGCGAAGGGCCGCCGGTGGGCGGCCCTTCTGTCTCGTGTCGGCTGTGTCGGCCGCCGTCCGGCTATTCCGCCGCCGGCAGCGCCGCCGGTTCAGCGGCGGCTTCCGCCTTCATCGCCGCTTCCTTCTCCCGTTCGGCCAGGATGAGCCGGTCGCGCTTGATGGCGATCTCGCGCACCTTGTTCATCATGGCGCCGGTGCCGGCCGGGATTAGGCGGCCGACGATGACATTCTCCTTGAGGCCGTCGAGCGTGTCGGCCTTGCCGTTGACCGCCGCCTCGGTGAGCACGCGCGTCGTCTCCTGGAACGAAGCCGCGGAGATGAACGAACGGGTCTGCAGCGAGGCCTTGGTGATGCCGAGCAGCACCGGATGCGCGGTCGCCGGCTTCTTGCCTTCTTCCGCCGCGCGGGCGTTGACCTCGTCGAACTCGATCTTGTCGACCTGTTCGCCCTGGATCAGGTCGGTCTCGCCGGAGTCGTCGATCTCGACCTTCTGCAGCATCTGGCGGACAATCACTTCGATGTGCTTGTCGTTGATCGCCACGCCCTGCAGCCGGTAGACGTCCTGGATCTCGTTGACGAGGTAGCCGGCAAGCTCCTCGACGCCCTTGATCGCCAGGATGTCGTGCGGCGCCGGGTTGCCGTCGACGATGAAGTCCCCCTTCTCGATGATGTCGCCGTCCTGCAGGTGGATGTGCTTGCCCTTGGGAACGAGATACTCCCTCGGCTCCTCATCCTTGCTCGCCGGCTCGATCGTGATGCGCCGCTTGTTCTTGTAGTCGCGGCCGAAGCGCACCGTGCCGGAGATCTCCGCAATGACCGCGGATTCCTTCGGCCGCCGCGCCTCGAACAGTTCGGCCACGCGCGGCAGACCGCCGGTGATGTCGCGCGTCTTGGCGCTCTCCGTCGGGATGCGGGCGATGACGTCGCCGGCCTTCACCTGGCCGTCGGGATCGACCGAGATGATGGCGTCCACGGCGAGCAACGAGCGGGCGTCTCCGCCGCGGCTGAGCTTGAGGATCTTGCCATCCTTGCCCTTGATCACCAGCGCGGGGCGCAGGTCCTGCTGGCCGCGGACCGAGCCTGAGCGCCAGTCGATCACCACGCGTTTGGCGATGCCGGTCGATTCATCGAGCGTCTCGGTCATCGACTGGCCTTCGACCAGATCCTCGAAGGCGAGCGAGCCTTCGACCTCGGTGAGGATCGGGCGCGTATACGGATCCCATTCGGCCATGCGCTGGCCACGCTTGATGTGCTCGCCGTCGTTGACCTTGAGCCGCGCCCCGTACGGGATGCGGTGGACGGCGCGCTCGGTGCCATCCGGATCGAGCACGGCGATGATCAGGTTGCGACTCATCGCGATCAGGTCGCCGTCCGAATTGCGGGCCACGTTCAGGTTCTTGATCTTGACCGCGCCCTCGAAATTCGACTCGACGAACGACTGCTCCGAAATCTGGGCCGCACCGCCGATGTGGAACGTGCGCATGGTGAGCTGCGTGCCCGGCTCGCCGATCGACTGTGCCGCGATGACGCCGACCGCCTCGCCCATATTGACCGGGGTGCCGCGGGCGAGATCGCGCCCGTAGCACTTGGCGCAGACGCCGCTCGTCGTCTCGCAGGTGAGCACCGAGCGGATGCGCACCTCCTGGACGCCGGCAGTGACCAGCCGGTCGACATGCGGCTCCTCGAGCAACGTGCCGTTCTCGACCAGCATCTCGTTGCTCGACGGGTCGCGCGCATCCTGAGCCATGGTGCGGCCGAGGATGCGGCTCGCCAGTGAGGCGACGACCGTGCCGGCATCGATGATGGCGCGCACCTTGATGCCGCGCGAGGTGCCGCAATCCTCGTCGGTGATGATGCAGTCCTGCGCCACGTCGACGAGACGCCGCGTCAGGTAGCCGGAGTTGGCGGTCTTGAGCGCGGTGTCGGCGAGGCCCTTGCGCGCGCCGTGCGTCGAGTTGAAGTACTCGAGCACCGAGAGGCCCTCCTTGAAGTTGGAGATGATCGGGCTCTCGATGATCTCGCCGGACGGCTTGGCCATCAGGCCGCGCATGCCGGCAAGCTGGCGCATCTGCGCCGGCGAGCCGCGGGCGCCGGAATGGGCCATCATGTAGATCGAGTTGACCTGGTCTTCGGCGCCCTTCTCGGCCGCTGGCTTGGTGGCGGAGATTTCCCGCATCATCGCTTCGGCGATCTTCTCCGTGCACTTCGACCAGGCATCGACCACCTTGTTGTACTTCTCGCCTTGGGTGATCAGGCCGTCGTTGTATTGCTGCTCGAAGTCCTTGACCTGCTCGCGGGTGTCCTCGACGATTTTTCGCTTCGACGCCGGCACCACCATGTCGTCCTTGCCGAACGAGATGCCGGCGCGGAAAGCGTGATGGAAACCGAGCGCCATGACCCGGTCGCAGAAGATCACGGTCTCCTTCTGCCCGCAGTGGCGGTAGACCGTGTCGATCATGCTGGAGATTTCGCGCTTGGTCATCAGCTTGTTGACCAGGTCGAAGGTGACCTTGGGGTGCTTGGGCAGCACCTCGCCGAGGAGCACGCGGCCGGCGGTGGTCTCGAACTCCTTGCGCACGATCTCGCCGTTTTCGCCGACGCCTTCCCAGCGGTACTTGATCCGGCTGTGCAGCCCGACGGTCTTCTCCAGCAGCGCGTGCTCGACCTCGCTCATGTTGCGATAGAAGCCCTGCACGATGTTCTTCTTCTTGCGGTCGCGCTCCATCTCCTTCGGCGGGTGCAGCTCGAGCTTCCACTGGCCGGGGCCGTTCTCGATCATCAGCGACAGGTAGTAGAGGCCGAGCACGATATCCTGCGACGGCACGATAATCGGCGAGCCGTTCGCCGGATGGAGGATGTTGTTGGTCGACATCATGAGCACGCGCGCCTCGAGCTGCGCCTCGAGCGACAGCGGCACATGCACGGCCATCTGGTCGCCGTCGAAGTCGGCGTTGAACGCGGCGCAGACCAGCGGATGCAGCTGGATCGCCTTGCCTTCGATCAGCACCGGCTCGAACGCCTGGATGCCGAGCCGATGCAGCGTCGGTGCGCGGTTGAGCAGCACCGGGTGTTCGCGGATCACCTCGTCGAGGATGTCCCAGACCTCGGGCTTCTCCTTCTCGACGAGCTTCTTCGCCTGCTTCACCGTGGTCGACAGACCCTTGGCGTCAAGCCGCGAATAGATGAACGGCTTGAACAGTTCGAGCGCCATCTTCTTCGGCAGCCCGCACTGGTGCAGCTTGAGCTCGGGGCCGACCACGATCACCGAACGGCCGGAATAGTCGACGCGCTTGCCGAGCAGGTTCTGCCGGAAGCGGCCCTGCTTGCCCTTGAGCATGTCGGCGAGCGACTTCAGCGGCCGCTTGTTGGCGCCGGTAATGACGCGGCCGCGGCGGCCATTGTCGAACAGAGCGTCGACCGCCTCCTGCAGCATTCGCTTCTCGTTGCGGATGATGATGTCGGGAGCGCGCAGCTCGATCAGCCGCTTGAGGCGGTTGTTGCGGTTGATGACGCGCCGGTAAAGGTCGTTCAGGTCGGACGTTGCGAACCGGCCGCCATCGAGCGGGACGAGCGGGCGCAGGTCCGGCGGGATCACCGGCACGTGCGTCAAGATCATCCACTCCGGCTTGTTGCCGGACTGGACGAACGCCTCGATCAGCTTGAGCCGCTTGGCGAGCTTCTTCGGCTTGAGCTCGGAGGTCGATTCCGCGATCTCCTTGCGCAGGTCGACGCCCATCCTCTCCAGGTCGAGCGCCTTGAGCATCTCGCGGATCGCTTCCGCGCCGATCATGGCGGTGAAGCTGTCGGCGCCGTACTGGTCCTGCGCCTTGACGTATTCGTCCTCGCTCAGGAGCTGGCGGTCCTTGAGCGGGGTGAGGCCGGGCTCGAGCACCACGTAGTACTCGAAATAGAGGATGCGCTCGAGGTCCTTGAGCGTCATGTCGAGCAGAAGGCCGATGCGCGACGGCAGCGATTTCAGGAACCAGATGTGCGCCACCGGCGCGGCGAGCTCGATATGGCCCATGCGCTCGCGCCGCACGCGCGACAGTGTCACCTCGACCGAGCACTTCTCGCAGATGATGCCCTTGTACTTCATCCGCTTGTACTTGCCGCACAAGCACTCGTAGTCCTTGATCGGCCCGAAGATGCGCGCGCAGAACAATCCGTCACGCTCGGGCTTAAAGGTCCGGTAATTGATGGTCTCCGGCTTTTTGATCTCGCCGTAGGACCAGGACAGAATCTTCTCCGGGCTCGCGATCGAAATCCGGATCTGGTCGAAGACCTGAGCCGGCGCCTGCGGGCTGAAAAGATTCATGATCTCTTGGTTCATATTCTTCTCCGTCTGGAGTTATCTGATGACGGACGACAGACAGCGGACAGCAGATTAGATCTGGGCCGTCCCGTTGCCATGATCTGTCGTCCGTCCTGTGTCGTCCGCTTACTCCGCCGCCTCGGCGATCTCGCCGCCACCGCCGCGCTGCTGCTTGGAATTGTGCAGGTCGACGTTGAGGCCGAGCGAGCGCATTTCCTTGACCAGCACGTTGAAGGATTCCG